>Ga0207752_1001388_pt1 | contig 11098 bp, 7 predicted proteins | sample Pon2CUnioCityCA_6_FD_187272 | JGI IMG/M metagenome (GOLD analysis project Ga0207752, IMG submission 187272) | Marine sediment microbial community from Union City, CA, USA - Pond 2C Sediment 2 (SPAdes) | ecosystem: Environmental > Aquatic > Marine > Intertidal zone > Salt pond sediment ... | reverse complement strand
AAGCCGGCGCAGCGCAAGCCGCGCGAGCTGGCCGAGGCACTGGTTGCGGCGCTGCCGGCGAGCCCGCGGCTGGCGAAGGTGGAAATCGCCGGCCCCGGCTTCATCAATTTTTTCCAGGCTGCCGAGGCACTCAGCGCGGTGGTCGCCGCGGTGCTTGCCGCCGGTGAAAACTACGGGCGCAGCGAACTCCGCGCCGGGCAGAGCGCGCAGGTGGAATTTGTCTCCGCCAACCCGACCGGCCCGCTGCACGTCGGCCACGGCCGCGGCGCGGCCTACGGCGCGACCGTCGCCAATCTGCTCGAAGCGATCGGCTATCGCGTGCAGCGCGAGTACTACGTCAACGACGCCGGGCGGCAGATGGACATCCTCGCCACCAGCGCCTGGCTGCGCTATCTGGCGCTGTGCGGCGAGCGCTTCGACTTCCCCTCCAACGGCTACCGCGGCGACTACGTCATCGACGATATCTCGCGTGTGCTGCACGCCGAACACGGCGACGACTACCGGGTGGCGGCGGCGGATGTCTTCGCCGGGGTGCCGGCGGACGCCCCCGAGGGCGATAAGGAAAAGCACATCGACGGGCTGATCGGGCGCGCCCGCGCGCTGCTCGGCGACAACCGTTATCGCTACGTTTTCGAGCTGGCGCTGAACACCATTCTCGATGACATCCGCGACGATCTGGCCGGTTTTGGCGTCACTTATGACCATTGGTATTCGGAGCGCTCGCTGACCGACAGCGGCGCCATCAACCGCGCCATCGAGCGGCTGAAAAAATCCGGCCACCTGTACCAGCAGGGCGGCGCCTGGTGGTTCCGCAGCACCGAGTTCGGCGACGAAAAGGATCGCGTGGTGGTGCGCGAGAACGGCGCCACCACCTATTTCGCCTCCGATATCGCCTACCACATGGACAAGCTCGAACGCGGCTTCGATCGGGTCATCGATGTCTGGGGTGCGGATCACCACGGCTACGTGCCGCGGGTGCGCGCGGCGCTGGCGGCGATGGGCGAGGATGTCTCGCGCCTCGACGTGCTGCTGGTGCAGTTCGCCGCGCTCTACCGCGGCGGCGAAAAGGCGCAGATGTCGACCCGCTCCGGCGAGTTCGTTACCCTGCGTCAATTGCGCGAGGAGGTCGGTTCCGATGCGGCGCGCTATTTCTACGTGATGCGCAAGTGCGAACAGCACATGGATTTCGATCTGGATCTGGCCAAGAGCCAATCCAACGACAACCCCATGTACTACGCCCAGTACGCCCATGCGCGGGTCTGCAGCGTGTTTCGCCAGCTCGCCGAAAAGGGCCTCGGCCACGACGCCGAGCGCGGCCTGGCCAGCGTCGAGCGCCTCGACGAGCCCCATGAGGGCGAGCTGATGACGCAGCTTTCGCGCTACCCGGAGGTGGTCGAAAGCGCTGCGCTCAGCGAGGAGCCGCACCAGATCGTGCACTATCTGCGCGAGCTGTCGCAGGCGCTGCACAGCTATTACAACAGCCACCAGTTCCTGGTCGACGACGCCGCTCTGCGCGATGCGCGCCTGTGTCTGGTGGCCGCCAGCCGGCAGGTGCTGGCCAATGGCCTCGACCTGCTCGGCGTGTCTGCGCCGCAGTCGATGTAGGCCGGCGAAGACGCTCCCGGGAGAGGCGACGTGGCAGACAAGAAACCGGATTGGCTGATGCTGGTGCTCGGGCTGGTGCTCGGCCTGTTCATCTCCGTGGTGGTCTATCTCAGCACGGGTTCGAGCTCGCCGGATGAGGTTGGCAAGAATCCCGGCGGCGAAGTCGGCGCACGCCAGCCCAGCGAGGATGAGGAAGAGCCGGAGCAGACCCGGCGGCCGCGCTTCGAGTTCTACAGCATCCTGCCCGAGCTGGAGGTGGTGGTGCCGGAGGAGGACGCGCTGGAGGACATCCGCACCGGTGAGGTCAAGCGCGACACCACGGCGAACGAACGGCTCGGTGCGCAGGCTGAATCCGCGGCCGATCTGGCCGCTGTCGATCGCCGCACCCAGTTGCCGGTCATCGAGCCGGCCAGCAGCTACTACCTGCAGACCGGTTCATTCCGCAGTGCCGCCGACGCCGAGCGGCGCAAGGCCAGCCTGCTGCTGATGGGGCTGCGGGTGGATGTGCGCCCGGTGCGCATCAACGGCGTCCAGTGGCACCGCGTCTACGCCGGGCCGTTTCGCAATCGCGCCGCCCTCGACGATGCCCTGGCGCGGCTGCGCAGCCAGCGCATCGATTACATGATCGTGCGCGCACGTTAGCTGCGCGCGTGCCACTCAACCGTGCAGGGAGCACCGCCATAGTGAACGATCAGACCGCCTCCGATGTTGCAGCCGCAGCCGGAGACAGCGATGCGGCGGTTGCCGGCGGGCCGCCGCAGCCCTTTGTCTTCAGTGGCCGGGGCGGCGAGTACTTCCGCATCTGGATCGTCAACCTGGCGCTGAGCATCCTCACCCTGGGCATCTATTCCGCCTGGGCCAAGGTGCGCACGCGGCGCTACTTTTACGGCAACACCCTGCTCGATGGCGCCGGCTTCGACTACACCGCCGAGCCACTGAAGATACTCAAGGGGCGGGCCATCGCCGCGCTGGTGATCGGCGCCTACATCGCCCTCGGGCAGCTCTATCCGGTCGCCAGCCTGCCGCTGGTTCTCGCCTACTGGTTGCTGTTTCCCTGGCTGCTGATGAAATCGCTGGCCTTCAACGCCCACTACTCGCAGCACCGCGGCCTGCGCTTCGGCTTTGTGCAACGAACCGGCGATGCGATCCGCGTCTACGCGCTGCTGCCGATTCTGATCACCCTGACCCTCGGCCTCTACTACCCGTTCTGGAAGCGGCGCGTCGCCGAGTACTACGTCAGCAATCACCGCTATGGCGGCACGCTTTTCAGCTTTCATGCTACGGGTGGGCAGTACCTGCGGCTATACCTGCTGGCGCTGCTGATCGCGCTGATCTGCCTGGCGGCAGCGGCGGGTGCCTTATTCACATTGCTCTGGCTGGTCGATGCGCTGCTGCCGCAGATCGAAGCGGATGGCAGTGACATTCCACTGCAGCAGCAATTGCTACAGCTGGGCGGCTTCGGAATTGTGGCGCTCTTTTATCTCTTTTTATTGCCGGTGTTCGCCTGGCTGCGCGCCCGTGGCGACAATCTGCGCTGGAATAACACCCGTCTCGCCGGGCACCGCTTTGAGAGCGATCAGAGCGCCCGGCGGTTGATGCTCATCTACCTGCTCAATATTTTCGCCATCGTCTTCACCCTCGGGCTGGCGATCCCCTGGGCCAGAGTGCGCCTGGCGCGCTACCGCGTCGAGCATCTGCGCTTTGTGCCGCACGGCCCGGTGGACGAGCTGCTCGCCGGCAGCGACGGGCAAGCCAGCGCCACCGCGGATGCCTTCGACGACCTCGGCGGCTTCGACGCCGGCCTGTGATCGAGCTCGCCGGCCAGTACAGCGACGGTCGCAGCGCGGCGCGCCACGATGCCCGGCTGCGGCTCGGCGAAGAGGGGCGTGTCGAATTGCACGCTGGCGATGAGCGGCGCGTTTTCGTTCTCGCCCAGTTGCAGATTTCCGAGCGTCTCGGCAACACTCCGCGGCGCATCCAGCTGCCCGGCGGCAGCCAGTTCGAGAGCGGCGACAACGATGCCCTCGACCGCTGGCTCGCCACTCAGGGCCGACGCGGCGGCGAGCACTGGGTGCACCGTCTGGAGCGGCGCTGGCGCTGGGCCGTCGCCGCGCTGCTGCTATGCGTGGCGCTGATCGGCGGCGGCATCCGCTGGGGGATCCCCGCGGCCGCCGAGCACGTCGCCCTGTCGCTACCGGCAGAGGTCAATGCCAGCATCGGCGCCGGCACGCTGCGGGTGCTGGATGAAACCTTCGTCGGCCCCAGTGAGCTGCCGCCGGCGCGCCGGCGGGCGCTGCGCGAAGCGTTCGCCGTGCTCGCCGCCGACTACCCGCAGGAGAATCTGCGGCTGCACTTTCGCGCCGGCGAGCGGCTCGGCGCCAATGCCTTCGCCCTGCCCGACGGCTCGATCGTGGTCACCGACGAGCTGGTCGCCCTCGCCGAACGGCACATGGCTGATCGCGACCGGGCTGATCGCGACCGGGCCGAACGCGACCCGGCCGAAGCCGACCGCGAGGTGCTCGCCGTGTTGGCCCACGAAATCGGCCACGTGATCCGACGCCACGGCCTGCGTGGCGTGCTGCAAAACGCCGGAGTGGCGACGCTGCTGGCGGCTCTGCTGGGCGATATCGCCTCGGTCGCCGCGCTGGGCGCGACCCTGCCCACGGCGCTGGTTCACGCCGGCTATTCGCGCGAATTCGAGCGGGAGGCCGATGCCTTCGCGCTGGCGCTGCTGGATCGCCACGGCCTGCGCCGCGAGCATTTCGCCAGCATTCTGCGCAAGCTCGGCGAGACGGCCGGCGATGACCACTCCTTCTTCGCCACGCATCCGCGCACCGCGGAGCGCCTGGAAAGCATCGACGGGCACTGAGCGGCGGCGGGCTACACTGTCCGCGGGCCGGCATTCAGCGCAAGCAAGGTTTCAAACTCAGATGTCCAACTGCTGCCAAGACAAATCCTGCGAAATCGAAGCGCTGCGCAGTCGCCAGAGCGCGACGCTGAAAGTGGTGCTGGTCATCAACGCGATCATGTTCGTGGTGGAACTCAGCGCCGGTCTGGTCGCCGAATCCATCGCGCTGATCGCCGATTCACTGGACATGCTCGGTGATGCGCTGGTCTACGGTTTCAGCCTTTACGTGGTCGCGCGCGGCGCGCGGATGAAGGCGTGGGCAGCGCTGATGAAAGGCGTCATCATGGCGGCGTTCGGGCTGTTCGTGCTCGGCCAGGCGCTGTATCGGATCTTTGCCCCGGAGCTGCCGCTGCACGGTACCATCGGCGCTATCGGCCTGCTCGCGCTGGCGGCCAACGGCCTGTGTCTGGCGCTGCTCTGGCGGCATCGCGGCGAGGACATCAATATGCGCTCGGTGTGGCTGTGCTCGCGCAACGACATCATCGCCAACATTGCCGTACTGGCTGCGGCCGTCGGCGTCTGGCTGACCGCCACCGCCTGGCCGGACATCCTCGTCGGTCTGGCGCTGGCCGCGCTGTTTCTGCGTTCATCGCTGAGCGTGCTGCGCGAATCGCTGGCCGAGCTGCGCGCGACGGCTGCTGACTGAGATGGCTGTGCGGTGAACCCGTCGCGATGGGCCGCGCAGTGAGCCGCGGCGCTTTCGCGCTACCATGCCCTCCCCAGCCGGCCCGTAACGACCCATGCCCCCCGATCTGCCCCGACTGCACCGCGCCATCGACCAGTGCCCGCGCGCCGATCAGCCCGGCTTGCGCAAGCGCCTGCGTGGCCTGAGCCGGCGCGCCAAAGCCGGCCAGCCCTTCGATCAGGGGCTGGCGCGGCTCAGCGCGGATATCGCCGCCGCCGAATTGAAGCTGCAGACCCGCCGCGAGCAGCTGCCCAAACCGAGCTATCCCGCCGAGCTGCCGGTGGTCGAGCAGCGCGAGGCGATCCTGCAAGCGATCCGCGACAATCAGGTGGTGATCCTCTGCGGCGAGACCGGCTCCGGCAAGACCACTCAGCTGCCGAAGATCTGTCTGGAGCTCGGCCGCGGCGTGCAGGGGCTGATCGGCCACACCCAGCCGCGGCGCATCGCCGCGCGCTCGGTTGCGGCGCGGATCGCCAGCGAGCTGCAAAGCGAGGTCGGCGAAGCGGTCGGTTTTAAGGTGCGCTTCTCCGATCAGGTCGGCCCGCGCAGCTACATCAAGCTGATGACCGACGGCATTCTGCTGGCCGAAATCCAGTCCGACCCGCAGCTCAACGGCTACGACACGATCATCGTCGACGAGGCCCACGAGCGCAGCCTCAACATCGATTTTCTGCTCGGCTACCTCAAGCGACTGCTGCCCAGGCGCCGCGATCTGAAGCTGATCATCACCTCGGCGACCATCGACCCGCAGCGCTTCGCGAAACATTTCGACGACGCGCCGATCATCATGGCCGAGGGTCGCACCTACCCGGTCGAGACCCGCTACCGGCCGATGATCGGCGACGAGGACGAGCGCGATCTGCGCACCGACGAAGCGCTCTGCGCAGCCTGCGAAGAGCTGGCCGCAGACGGCCCCGCTGGCAGTACCGGCGACGTGCTGGTGTTCCTGCCCGGCGAGCGCGAGATCCGCGAACACGCCGATGCGCTGGCCAAGCACTGCCAGCACAGCAAGCGCCTGCGCGGCAGCGAAGTCCTGCCGCTGTACGGGCGGCTGTCGACCGCCGAGCAGCAGCGAATCTTCGCCGAACACGGCCGGAGGCGGATCGTTCTGGCGACGAACGTCGCCGAAACATCGCTGACCGTGCCGGGCATCCGCTACGTGGTCGACTTCGGCACTGCGCGCATCTCGCGCTACAGCGTGCGCTCCAAAGTGCAGCGGCTGCCGATCGAAAAGATCAGCCAGGCCAGCGCCAATCAGCGCAAGGGCCGCTGCGGGCGCGAGGCGCCGGGCATCTGCATCCGCCTGTTCGACGAGGACGATTTCGAGGCGCGGCCGGAATTCACCGAGCCGGAGATCCTGCGCACCAATCTGGCCGCCGTGATTCTGCAAATGGAGTCGATGAACCTCGGCCACGTCGACGATTTTCCCTTCGTCGAGCCGCCGCAGGCGAAATACATCAACGACGGCTATCGCCTGTTGCAGGAGCTGGGCGCGGTCGATGACAGGCGCAAGCTGACCCGCCTCGGCCGCCAGCTGGCGCGGCTGCCGATCGACCCGACGCTGGCGCGGATGCTGATCGCCGCCGATGCCGAGGGCAGTCTCGAAGAGGTGCTCACCATCGTCGCTGCGCTGGCCACCCAGGACCCGCGCGAGCGCCCGCTGGAGGCGCGCCAGGCGGCGGACGAATCGCACGCGGAATTCAACGATGAGCGCTCGGACTTTATCGCCCTGACCAACCTCTGGGCGTTTTGGTGTGTGCAGCGCGAGCGGCTGTCGCAGAACCAGTTGCGCAAGATGTGCCGGCAGCGATTGCTGAGCTACGTGCGCCTGCGCGAGTGGAGCGACACCCGCCGCCAGCTCGCCGAGATGTGCAAATCGCTGGGCTTAAAGCGCAACGAAAAGGAGGCCGACTACGGCCAGATCCACCGCGCGCTGCTCGCCGGGCTGCTCGGCAACGTCTGCGTCAAAGACGACCCGAAAGACAAAAAGGGCGCGTATCTGGGCACGCGCAACCGGCAGGTGCACATCTTCCCCGGCTCCGGCCTGTTCAAGCGCGGGCCGAAGTGGATGATGGCAGCGGAAATCACTGAGACCAGTCGCCTGTACGCGCGCGGTATCGCCGCCATCGAGCCGGAGTGGATCGCGCGGCTGGCCGAGCATCTGCTCAAGCGCAGCTACAGCGAGCCGCACTGGCAGAAGCGCCGCGCGCAGGTCGGTGCGAAGGAAAAGGCCAGCCTCTACGGCCTGCCGATCTACGCCGACAAACGGGTCAATTTCGGCCCGATCGACCCGGCGACCTCGCGCGAGATTTTCATCCGCGAAGCGCTGGTCGAAGGCCACTACGACAGCCGCGCGCCGTTCTTTCTGCACAACCGCGAGCTGCTCGCCGAAGTCGCCGAGCTGGAGGACAAATCCCGCCGCCGCGATATTCTCATCGACCCGCAGGAGCTGGCGCATTTCTACGATTCGGTCATCCCCGAAGGCATCTACTCCGGCCCATTGTTCGAGGCGTGGCGCAAAGATTTTGAAGCCGATGCGCCGAAAGGGCTGTTCCTGACCCGCGAGCAATTGCTGCTGCGCGATGCCGAAGACGTGACCGCGCGCGACTACCCGGATCAGCTGGATGTCGGCGGCGTGGTGCTGCCGCTCAGCTATCACTTCCAGCCCGGCGCGGACGATGACGGCGTGACACTGACCGTGCCCGCGGCGGTCATCAACCAGATCGACGCGCATCGCTGCGACTATCTCGTGCCCGGCCTGCTGGTGGAGAAGTGCACCGCGCTAATCAAGTCGCTGCCGAAGGTGTTGCGGCGCAACTTCGTGCCCGCGCCCGATTTTTCGCAGGCCGCTGCCGCGAATATCGAGCCGGCCAATCGCCCGCTGAGCGAAGCCCTCGGCGCGCAATTGCAGCGCATGGCCGGGCAACCGGTGCCGGCCGAAGCCTGGGACGAATCCACACTGGCGGAACATCTGCGCATGCGCTTTCGCATCGTCGACGGCCACGGCGCGGAGCTGGGCGCCGGGCGCAATCTGGCGGCGCTGCGCGGGCAGTTTTTAGGGCATGTCGAAGAGCACTTGGCAGAGACCAGCAGCGGCAGCATCGAACGCGACGACCTGCGCGACTGGAACTTCGGCGATCTGCCGGAAACGGTGGAGATCGAAGCCGCTGGCGTCACGCTGCAGGGCTATCCCGCACTGGCGGCGGAGGACGGCCGCGTCGCGTTGCGCGTATTTGCCAGCGGCGAGCAGGCCGGGCGCGAAATGGATGCCGGGTTGCGCCTGCTGTATCGCAAAGTGCTGGCCGATCAGGCCAAATATCTATCGCGCAAACTGCCGGGGCTGGAGCGCATGGCGCTGCTGTTCGCGCCCTACGGCAGCAAGCAGCAACTGGTGGCGGATCTGGTCGATGCGGCTTTCGAGCAGACGTTTATCGAGGGCCGCGAGCTGCCGCGCCGCCGCGAGCAGTTTCTCGCCGCACTCAATGAGGGCAAGCCGAAGCTGATCGACACCGGCAACAAAATCGCCGACACGGTATTCGCCGTGCTCGACGGCAATCGCGCGCTGGCGAAACGCCTCTCCGGGAATATTTCGCTGGCCTGGATCGAGCCGTCGGTGGACATCAAAGACCAGCTCGCCGGGCTGATCCATCCGGGTTTCGTCACCGAAACCCCGGGCCGCTGGCTGGCGCGGATGCCGATCTATTTGCAGGCGATCGAGCGCCGACTCGACGGGCTGGACAAAGCCCCGGATCGCGACCGCAAGCTGCGCGCCGAACTGCTGCCGCTGTGGGAGGCATTCAAAAAGCTTCCGCCCGGTGCGCAAAAGGGTGGCGAATACCAGCGCGCGTGGACCGAGCTGCGCTGGCATTTTGAGGAATTTCGGGTGTCGGCCTTTGCGCAGGAATTGGGCGCGGGGGTGAAGGTGTCGGTGCCGCGGTTGGAGAAGCGGTTGAATGGGTTGAAGAAATTGGTTTGATTGGCGTTGGCGCACGGCTCGCGCGCTGCGGCGCTTGACCTTGCCGATCAGCGTCAGGCCGCTGTGGCGGTCGACCCGCGTCACCAGATGACCACCCTCGGCCTGCACTGTGTAGCCCTCCCAATCGCCGGGTCGACAGCGCAGCTCGACGATCGCCGGGCGCGCCTCGATGCCCGTGCGGTGGCGAATGTGGCTAAGTCTCTCGGCGCTGCCGCAGCGCTTGCGCCGCCGTCTGCTCGGGACTCAGCTGGAGCCTCAGCCAGAGGTCGACCTGGCGGCGCAGCGCCGCGTCATTCTTGCGGGATCTAGTCGCCTCGCGGCGCCGCTGATCGCTGCGTCGCCGGGCGGTTGCGGGTTGATGACCACTGCTGCTGGCGTTGCGGCGCAATTCGCGGCTGATCGTGGATTTGTGCACGCAGATGGCGGCACCGATGGCGACCGGCGACTGGCCCTGCGCGCGCAGAATGGCGATCTGGTATCGTTGCCTGGCTGTCAGTTGTCGGTAGTGCTGGCACATGCTCGTTTGAATCCGCTGGGTGAGAGCTTCAGATTCTAACCGGCAACTGGTTCTCACTGCGGTGGCTTTCAAGCGCTGCAGTTATTCTGTGAATTCAGGCAATTTATTAATCATGCTAAAGAGTGAGGAAAAACGATGGATGCAATGAAAATTTTAGGCAACATATTGGCCAGCGGAATGTTGGGTCGCGGTTCTTCTGGAGGGAATGTGTTGGGTAGCGTGCTTGCCTCGGTACTCGGCGGGAATCAAGGCGGCGGGAATCAAGGCGGCGGCATGGGCAGCGGTATGGGCAGCGGTATGGGCAGCGGTATGGGCAGCGGCATGGGCAGCGGCATGGGCGGCGGTGGCGGCCTGGGCAGTGTATTGGGTAGTGTGCTCGGTAGCGCACTGGGTGGTGCGAATCAACAACAAGGCGGCGGGATGCTTGGAAAAGTACTCGGTGGACTAATGGGTGGCGGTAATCAAGCACAGTCAGGCGGCATGGGCATGGGCATGGCTGGCGCTGGCGGCGGCGGTTTGCTGGACAGCATCCTCGGTGGCGCTGCAGGTCAACACGCTGGCAGTGGTGGCCTTGGGAGTATTCTTGGCGCATCCTTAAGTAAATATGCGCAAAACCACGATCCACAGGCAGCACGCTTTGCGGGAGAATTTTTACCCGAGGAAAGTGATCAGGAAGCCGCACAAACGTCAGCATCGTTAATCATAAAAGCGATGTTAAATGCAGCCAAAGCGGATGGTCAGGTGGATGCGCAAGAAATGGCCAAAATTATGAGCAACCTTGGTGGCGATAGTGAAGAGGCCGGTTTTATTCAGCGGGAAGCCAGTAGACCGCAAGATACACAAGGCTTGATTAATAGTGTGCCCAATGGCATGGAGCAGCAGATTTACTTGATGTCATTGTTGGCGATTGATCTCGACACCCAAGCAGAAGCGCAATATCTGGATGAGCTGGCGCGTGGTCTGAATATTTCCAAGGACACTTGTAATCAGCTGCATCAACAACTGGGTGTGCCCGCTTTGTACGTTTAAGGAAGCGCTGCAAAACGTAGCGAGCGCAGCCCGGCCAAGGAGGAAACAGGCGAAAAAACGCAGTTTACGCAGAGTAAATGAGCATTTTGAGCCTGTTTCCAACGCTGGCCGGGTAAGCGCAGCAGTTTTGCAGAGTTTCTTTAACGGGCGCATCGCCGAGCTGCTGCGGCGTGAGCGCTTCTTCAGCCGCGAGAGCCTGGCGCAGACCCTGCACCAGTATCTGCACCTGTATAATCAGCGTTTGCCGCAGAAGGCACTGGATCACCGAACCCCAGGTAAAGCGATGAAGCAATGGCATCGGGAGAGGCCCGATTTATTCCGAATCAGGCCTGCTAATCGGCCGGAACCTGATACCTACCCAGGCTATGGGGCCTGAGT
>Ga0207752_1001387_pt1 | contig 11100 bp, 8 predicted proteins | sample Pon2CUnioCityCA_6_FD_187272 | JGI IMG/M metagenome (GOLD analysis project Ga0207752, IMG submission 187272) | Marine sediment microbial community from Union City, CA, USA - Pond 2C Sediment 2 (SPAdes) | ecosystem: Environmental > Aquatic > Marine > Intertidal zone > Salt pond sediment ... | reverse complement strand
TCAATGACGGTCATGATGTCGATGTTGTCGAAAGCCACTTCCTTGCCGGTTGCCGGAATGCCCATGAACGGCCCCTCCTGCGTGCCGTGGAAGGTCTTGTAGGTCATCACCTTGTCCCCTTCCGCCAGTTGGAGGCGAATCTCAAACCGCATGTCCGGGAAGGCCGTGAACATCATGGCGAAGAACGCCTTGGTGCCCTCGAGGTTTGGCGGGCTCGTCGTGCCGCTGTGGTCGACGAAATCGGGGCTCAATAGCTCGTCCAGCGCAGCCAGGTTGTGCTGGTTCTGCACCTCCTCGACGAACCGGCGCACCAGGGCCTTGTTCTCCTCTAACGACATGGGGAATCCTCCTTTCGCCTATCTGAACGGCCGATGGATGGTATCCCCCGGCCCGGCAGCATGGCTACCGACTGCAACTCCAATCTCTCAAGACGAGCGGGAGATAGACTGTGTTGACTATCTCAGTGCCGATGGTCAGCGTCCGAACTTCGCTCCATGCGCTTTCAGGATAACCGTGCCACGCGTCCACCGCCTTCACCCGCCAGTGATAGGTGCCTGCCGCCAGATCCGACGGCGTGAAGTCGTTGACGTATATGTCTGATGCCTCTACCTCCGGCGACTGGAAGTCGTCGTCGTCGTCCACTTGGATCCAGTACTGAGAATCGAGCACCAGCGACCATTGGAAGGTGACCGGGAGATCCACGACGGCCCCATCCGCCGGGGCGATGAGCGATGGAGACGGGAGAGCGTGCGTCGTCTCGGATCCAATGGGTGTCTCCACATTGCCTGCGTGGTCGGTGGCTCTCGATCGGATGACGTACGGCGACACCTCGCTCCAGCTGATGCCCCCACAGTTGACCGCCCAGTCCGTCGTGCCGGAGGCGGGGAGCCACGTCTCGCCGCCCACCCAGCTCTCGCCGTCCCAGTATGTGTCGTCGTCGGCGCGCAAGATGCTCAACTCCACTTTCTCCACGCCGCTGCCCGGAGGGTAGTCGTAGGCCGTGCCGGAGATGACGGCGCTCTGAGCGAGCACGATCTCGTCGGCAGTCTGGTGCAAGGTCGAGACGGGCGGGATGGTATCAGCCAGCGTGAGCTGGAAACTCACCTCCACCTCCTCCACCGTGCCGTCCATCGTCACCTGGACCGGGCCGCTCGGGCTCTGGTACTCGTAGCCCTCGGCCTGCACGCTGACGGTGTAGACGCCGGGCGGGAGCGCCGTGGCGGCATAGTGACCCGCGGCATCGGTCGCCTTCACCTGGGAGACCGGACCGGCGATCGTCACGGATGCAGCGATCGGGGTGCCGTACACGGCGTCCTGAACCCGGCCCTCGATCGAGCCGTCGATCAGATTCACCGTCACTGCCGTCCAGTCGGGGTGCTCTTCTGCCAGGGAGGACACGCCGGGTGTGGATGGGTCATCGCTCAACATCAGGGGAATCGTGTCTGCGGTGAGATAGGCCTGGCTGGCGATGACGGTCCCGGGGAGAATGTCGGGCCTGGTCTTGGCGTTGAAGTGAACCTTCCAGCTTTCTCCGCCCTCCAGCTCACCCAGCGACCAGGTCGGCATGCCGTGCGAGTTGAGCGAGCCGCCGTCGAGCACCTTCAGCTTCTCGAAGAACCCTGGATCCAGGTCACAGGTCATCGATAGATCGGCCAGCAGGCTGTCCGAGTCATTGTGGAACTCAAGGGTGTACTTAATGGTCTCCCCTCCGTCAATCCTCTCCGGCCAGGCATGCAGGTCGAAGGCGTAGGCATCGTCGGGGATGTTGGATACCGTGACGCCGACCTCCTCTTGATAGAGCAGCTTGTCTGCTTGTTGTTGCTCCCCCGACTGTATCTCGGGGAAGCCCCACGCCGTCATCCGGATGCCATAGTCGCCGTTGGGGACCCCGGTGGTCTTCCACTCGACGCTCCAGCCATCCTCGGCTACTAGATCGGTTCCGATGGATGTCCACTGCGGTTCGGGCTCGTCGCGGAACCGGTACTCGAAAACCACCGACTTGATGGGGGGCAAGCTCGAGGCCAGGTCTTTCCACATCCGCATGGCTATGAGGTCCTTCAGCCCCGCCAGGATGCGCATCTTCTCTCTCATCATGCCAGCCCATGAGTTCGTCACACACACCCGAAGCTCGTGCGGACGCTCGACGTTGCCGACGTGATCTCGCGACCAGTAGCGAACCGTGTGCAGGGCAAGGTAGTCGCTCGCATGCAGCGGGAAGGGGTCGGTGTAGATATGGGGGTAGATATCATATGGGAAGGCTTCTCTGTTGAGCTCATACTCTGTCACGGCGACCCCGGAGCCGCTGCCGTCTTCCGCGTCGAGCCTTACTTCGACGGGCGAGTTGTAGCAGGGTCTCTCGGGTAGGATGGAACCAGCCGCATGGAAGACGATACCCTGCATCCCGACGGTCATCACCTCCGTGGGCGATCCGATGGCGAGAGGTGCCGCACTGGATCGGGCGGTGCGGGCTGCGGGTTCACCGTCGAGGAAAGCATAGGTCTCGGGAGCGGTGGTGTCGATCTTCACCTCGGCGGATTTTGTGATTTCGGTGTTCTCAAAGAAGTCTACCGAGTAGTATTCGATGTCGTGAATGCCGTCGTTGCTGTGATCGGAGGGGGCGGCCACCGTGAAACGGGTACCGTCGTCCCAGTCGCCGCTCCCATCAACGCGATGCCAGGTCGTTCGTACGCCAGAGGGCGGCGAGCCGTTGTCTACAGCCGTCAGTGCGACGTCGACGTTCTCGTTGTGCCAGGCGCCGTCGGTGTCGTCGGATGTCGTCGGCGGTTCCGTGTCTGCGGTGAGATCGACGCCGCCGATGCGCAGGGACGGGTCGCCCGACAGGACGTACATCAGGGTGTGCTCCAGGCCGCCAAAGCCCCCGTTGGAGGAATTGGTGCCCGGGCGGTCGATGTGGTAGACGTCATAGATGTGGTCGCCACTGAAACTCCCGCTGGCGTCGAACACGATCTCGAGCCAGCGCTCGATCATCGAGCGCCAGACGTCCCCTAAGCGATCTCTTCCGGCGACACTGGCATGAGGATTGGCATAACCCTCGAAGAAGAGCTCCAACAGCTCGCCGTTGTTGGGGAATAAGGCCCCCTTCGTTGCGCCAGCCATGCCAATCCATCCCGTCTCGTCTCCCGTGGCCCCCTTCGCAAACAGCTTGATCTCGGGATTCCACTCCCAGTGGTCGGTCTGCAATGGGGCTGGAGGGGGAAGATTCAACACATAGGGAGTCGACCTCGTGATAGGCGCGGTGGCGTAGGGATCGAGCCCAAAGTCGTCCGTCAGCACCATACTAGGGTAGATGCCATCACCGCAGTGCGCGCCGTCCAGAGGATGCGGCGTGCCGTCCAGCTCGCAGCCCGTGATGTGGTAGAATCGCTCGTTCCATCCATCACCGTCGGTGTCTACCCACTCCTCCTGGAAGAGTACCTGGAGAGCATGACCGTCCGTGGTCACATAGGGGTGAGCGAACCTGGCAGGACCTCCCACAGCCGGTCCGACGAAGTTGCCATCACCGCAGCCGTCGGGGAAGGCGACGGTGAAGCGATTGCGGTTATCTACATCCCGGGTGTAGCTTCTGATAGCCGACCTATGATCGTGCCAGCCCAGAAGTCCCACGTCCTCGAATTGGTCGACCGGCGCCGCATCCGGCAGTGGATCGCTACTCCCCCACCACCCCGCGTCGTTGAACACGTCGAGGGACTCGACATCGGGCAGCAAGGTACGGTCCAGACACTGGGATCGTGTTTCGCCCGTCTGACAGATACACGGGCGGCCCGTTGGCTCTCCCTCGTCTGCGTCCCAGTAGTAGCTCTCGTGGATCCAGGTCCTATAGCTGAAGGCATCGCCGAAGGCCGCACCAAAGTCGCGCTGTACCTCGGAGAAATTGATGCCGGGATCGCAGTAGCGACTACCGGTGCGGCCGCCGCCAGCGATGAGCAGCACGTTGTGGAACCAATCCGAATCGAACGTCAGATACTCGTAGCGGATCACCTTGGCTACGTAGCTCTCCAGCTCCGCGACGGTCGAGGCCGGCACTCTTCCCACCGCCACGTCGGGGTGGAGGTCGAGTCGATCCTGGTTGACGCTGTAGGGATCCTCGTCCCAGCGACGGCTCCTCCCGTGTTCGCCGAAGAGACCGTCCGCGTCGAAGTCCCACGTGGCAAACGCTCCAGCGGCGTCGTAGAGATCGGCGTAGTACAGATCGCTGGGGTAGAAGTAGTCGGGCCCCCCGGAGTACGTGGCCGCCACCCATCTGACCGGGAACTGGTCCACGTCGCCCACTAGCATCACGTACTTGGTGTCGTGATCCCGCTCGTACCGTTCAATCGCTCGCTTAACCTGCTCCGGCTCGTCGCCCGTAAGCGTGTCGTCGCCATAGATGTCCTCCAGGGTGATCATCTCGGCCGAGACCCCGGTGGCGTTCTTATGCGCGACCAGCGGGTCGAGCACGGGCGCAAACTCCCGGGGCGCGATGACCAACAGATCGTAGACTTGCGCTGGAGACATAGGACCGCGTTCGCCTGCCGGCTGCGCGGTTCGTCTTGACTGAGTACGTATCACGCCAGATTGGCTCATCACGGTGCTGAACCCTGCTGCCGCGTCGTCGTCCGCCACCAGCGGCTCGGGGTCGTCGGCGGCCACGCTGGACAGGATCAGGACGACCAATAGGCCTGCGAGGACGATCGACCGTCTCATGACACCCTCCTTATCTTCAGATCTCATACGTTGCGCGATTCTGCCTGCTCGGCATTCCGACGACAGGACGTGCAGATGTGCTCCCGTCGCGGTCGCGCAGGAGCTGATTCCTCTCTTACTCGACTTGCCAGACGTGGACTACCATGTCTCCGCGGGCGCCTGCCTACTCTTCGGCCACGTAGAACGAGCCGGGATAGCCCTCGCCCGTCCCGGAGGCTACCTCATCACCATTGGCAGGAAGACCTTCTGCTTGGCGAAAGGTATGGTAGCCAAGGCAAGCCCGAAGCCGTCCCCGGCCTCGAGCGCGGTCGGACTACCTGGCATACCTTGATTCCAGATCTCCATGTCAGCGCGGCACCCATAGAGGACGTTGACGGCCCCGGCGTCGTCCTTGAAGAGGAAGTCCTCATAGGGGACCCCTATTGCCAGGTCGTCACAGCCATTGCCGTCAAAGTCGCCGGCTGCCAGGGCTCGCCCAAAGCCGTCACCGGTCTCAGCTCCGCCCGGCAGGATGTCCTGATGCCACAGCTGAGTTAGCTCCCCGCTGAGGCCACCAATCTCCCCGTAGAGAACGTTCACGGCACCAACCTCTTCCTTCGGCTCGATGCCTTCATCCGGAACGCCGATGGCCAGGTCGTCATAGCCGTTGCCGTCAAAGTCGCCGGCCGCCAGGGCCCAGCCAAAGCGGTCATCGCTCTCGGCCCCATCGCGGACGTACGTCCCGTCCTGATACCAGAACTGGAAGTCCAGAGTATACAGATAGAGGACGTGCACGGCACCGGCGCTGAATTGGCCGTCCACGTTCTCGCCGGGAACACCCACGGCCAGATCATCGGCGCCATCTCTGTCGAAGTCCCCGGCGCATAAAGCAGCGCCAAAATGATCGAACGCCTCTATCTCGTCCTCAAGGAAGATGTTGTTCTGAGCCCACGTCTGGCCGCCGGCGCTGGAGAGCCCCGCCGACGTCCCGTACATCACGTGCACGAGCCCGCTATCGAACTTATCTCCCCAGTTTTCCATGGGAACGCCGATGGCGAGATCAGCGTAATTGTCCCCGTTGAAGTAGCCCGCTGCCAGGACCGACCCGAACCAATCGCCCGCTTCAGACCCACTATAGGGAAACGCGTCCTGGTACCAGATCTGATTGCCCGTCGTGATCAGCCCCTCGGAGGAACCGTAGATGACGTTGACGGCGCCCGCATCGACCACGTCTCCCTTATCCTCCCTTGGTACCCCCACCGCCAGGTCGTCGTAGCCGTCGCCGTCGAAATCTCCGACGGCCAGGGCGGAGCCAAAAGCGTCGGCCAACTCTGGCGTGTCCTCAATGGCAGCACTTTGATCCCACCACTCGTCCCAAGCGGTGACGCGGGTGGCGGAGCTGTAGAAGACTTGAACGATGCCCGCCCCAAAGGCTGCGCCGACATCCTGACCCGGAGCGCCTACAGCGAGGTCAGGATAGCCATCGCCGTCGAAATCCCCGGCAGCCAGCGCAGATCCGAAGAGATCGTAGGGCTCTGACGTCCCACCCACGTCTGGACTATCCTGAAACCAGAGCTGCTCGCCCACAAGGGAGAGCCCGGCCGCCGAGCTGTAGAGAACACTCACAGCGCCGGCGTCCTCGACGACGGGAGCCGTTTTTAGGTCCTCCAAGGGAACACCTATGGCCAGGGCGCTGTACGTATCACCATCATCGCTAGCCACTGAAGAAACGGGTTGCGCTACGGCAGCTTCCAGCAGGACCGGACCGGATCCTACCGACTGAGCAAGCAATAGCCCCAGAACCACCACCATCCCCCACGTTCTTCTATTTCTCATGATCGCCTCCTTCTGAATTCCAGATCATCGTTCCATCGCACATCGTCAACCCACAGCGGTCTACCCCGCAGCTTCGCTGATTACACGCTTGTCCGATTCTGACGTGGCCACGTGCCGTCCTGACCATCCGCCAACTGATCCCTGAGGAAGGCGACCAAGTCATCGAGGCTGCCGAATCCTCTGTGGTGTCGCTCGTGGGATGCCCCCAGCTTTCGCCGCACCCAGCCAGTCGAAGAATCAACGGACAGAATCTCCTCCACCGAGAAGCACCATGCGGGCCCACCAGCTACGCCCCCAGCCTGCTCCCGTAAGATGGCAAGTTTCGCACTGTCAACGTCCGGCCCATAGCCGGTGGCGTGCACCTGGATCGACAGATCCGTCTCTCGGTTTTTCCGTGACCCAGCCGGTGGGGGTGAAGTCCTCCGAGCCGCTCGGCGGCACCCCCTCGATCCCCGTCCAAGCATGCACACCTCCCGCGTTCCTCTCGGCCCCGATGAGGTCCTGGATCCCATCGTTGTCGATTTCGCCGAAGGCCACGCCCGGATAGGTGCCCGTGGTAGGCAGGTTTACGGAGAAGGGTGTCCAGGCTGCGCCTCCATCACCTGGTGATCGCGCCCAGCGCTGTCCACGAGCCGTCGCCGTCACCGGCGATCACCCGTACCCCCAGACCCTTGGACCCTCCATTGAGGTCCAGGTGGCCGTCCTCGTTGACATCGCCGCAGACCTGGGAGATGAACGTACCCTTCGTCGCCGGTGGGTCTACCTCCTTCCAGCGAACCGTGTTGGCTGCCACGGACGTCTGAGGTGTGCCAGTGACGAGCGCAGGGCTCACCATCAGCAGCACCAAGCCAATGACCAGACGCTCTTTCCGTCTCATGACGCACCTTCTATACTCAGGTCGGCTAGCTACGTGCGCCCTCGGCCGTGCCGTGACCGTCATGGCCATTGACTGTGGGGTGGTCGTCAGCGCGGATGCCAAAACGCCGCATGAAGCGGAACATCCCCTCCGCATCCAGGAAGGCAGCCCGCTCCCCGCTCTGCACGTGCTCGATCTGACCCCGCCAGCGCACCTCTCCAGCCGACGTGTCACGCCAGAAGCGGACGACGAAGGTGACCATAGAGCTGGTCCGGCGAGCCAGTCGGCTCATGGTTTACCTCCTTCACGCTAGTGTGAAGCCGACCAATTGGACCTGCTGATACAGTCTGACAGGTAAGTGTCAGATCGGGCAGCTATCCCCACGCCTCAGGAAGCTATGGCGCGTTTCCCAATGAACTCCTCCAGCCGCGTCAGCTCGATCGGAAACCGCGCCAGCGTGGCGCTGGGATCAAACGTCTGATCGGTCCTGTCGGCCAGGATGCTGATCTGCATGACCCCGCTCAGCCCTGGATGGAACGGCCGCACCAGCCGGTACAGCACCTGCAGCGCGGGCACGGGTACGTGGCTCACTTTGGCCGGGCGGCCGGCCTGCTCCTCGTACAGCCGCACCACGTCCATATTGCTCAGGTTCTCCGGCCCGCCCACGTCGACCACGCCGCCGCGCAGCGCCGGGTCGGTGAGCACCATAACCACGACCTGCGCCACATCCTCCGCCGCCACGAAGTTGCGCGGATTATCGCCCCGGCCGAAGAGGGACACCTTACCGGTCTCCAGGATCGGCTTGCCGATGAACGCCTCAGCGTGGGCCTCCATGAAGGCCGTGGGACGGATGATCGTGTGGCTCAGGCCGCTGGCTTCCAGGTACCGCTCCACCTTCTGCTTCATCCGCACGAATGGGACGCAGTCGAAACCATCGCAGGGGTAGATGGATGTGTACACGAAGTGCTCCACGCCGGCCGCCTTCGCCGCGTCGATCAGGTCCTTGTGACCCTGCAGGTCGACAAACTTGGACGCGTCCTTGCCGCGCCCCAGGAGCGAGTGGGCTGCAGCCACCACCTGTTCCGCTCCCTCGCAGGCCCAAGCCAGCGAGGCCGGGTCGCGCAGGTCGCCGATCACGACCTAACCACCCAGCTCGCGCAGCGCCTCCCCCTTCTCCGGGCTGCGCACCAGGCCCCGCACAGAATGTCCCTGGGCCAGCAGCCGGCGCGCCACCGCACTGCCCAGGGTGCCGTTAGCGGCGACAATGAGAATCATGGGACTACCTCCTCTCCAGGTGCCGGTCACCTATCCCTTCGGCTTGGCGACGGGCCGGCCTCTCATTCGAAAGCGGTCGACACGTCCTCCGTATTACGGGAGGGTTGGTGGCGCACGATCGGCCCCTTCCCGCCGTGAGGCCATCGCTTTGTCGCGGCTGTAGAGGCGGCTGGTGGTGCCGGTTCGTCCGGCCGCCTCTGCGTTGCGGCGCATGCCTACTTGGTAAGCGTACCTTCGAAGTAGAGCATGCCCGTTTCGCCGATGACCTGGCCCCAGTAAGCACCGCCGCCGGTCACACCTTCAAACCGGCCGGTGCCCCCGCTGATCTCGAACGTACCCCTTTCCCGGCTCGCACTGGCGGCAGACCTCGTCTACAGCCCGCCCCTCCTCGCCGGTCATTCCGTCGATGTATCGTGCCGCTCGCGCACTTCGACGGCAACAGTCGATTGTCTGACATGAAGATACCACGTGGGGTACAAAAAACTGTCAAAGGAGCGTCAAAAAGGGGAACTCCCCGCTTCGATCGAAGGCGGGGAGTCTGTGGGCGCGGACGCGATATGATGGCAAGGACGTTGCGCCTGCTTATCTTCTCGGCGTGGACCTGTCAGGAGACGCCCGGGCGATTCGCTGGTCAGTCCCTTTGGCTCCGCCTCCGTCAGGGTGGGAGAGGGGCAATGGTGTTGCGCAGATGGAGACGAAGGCTGCAAGTCTCGGAAGGGACGGGCCCCGGCTATTCCGGCGGCGGCACGACGCCCAGCTGCTGCATCAGGCGCAGCATGTCGCCCACGGTCCAATGTTCGGTGATCTTGCCTTCAATGACGGTCATGATGTCGATGTTGTCGAAAGCCACTTCCTTGCCGGTCGCCGGAATGCCCATGAACGGCCCCTGGTGTGTACCGTGGAAGGTCTTGTAGGTCATCACGCGGTCGCCTTCCGCCAATTGCTGACGAATCTCGAATCGCATATCGGGGAAGGCCGCGAACATCATGGCGAAGAAGGCCCTCGCGCCCGCAAGGTTCGGGGGGCTGGACATGCCGCTGTGATCGACGAAATCCGGACTGAGCAACTCGTCCAGCGCATCCAGGTTGTGCTGATTTTGGACCCGCTCGACGAAGCGACGTACCACCGCTTTTTTCTGTTCTAGTGACATAGGGAGGTCTCCTTTCGTCTGTCTGAGCAACGGACGTCAATCAGGGATGCACCAAAGAGAACAAAGAACTGCCACAGGTGGGCGGGATGGGTCGCAAGGATTCACGAAAGTGACCTCAGCATGGTGTAAGCCGCTCGCAAGTCGTAGCTATCGAAGCCCTCGTCGAACCGGTCGTAGACCCGTGCCAGCACCCGGCGCGCCGCCTGGCGCTTCTCCTGGCTCAGCCACAGCCGGGCCAGGCTGACGGTCGCCCGGAGCTCCAGCATCCTGGCCTCCTGCTGGCCTGCTACCTCTATCGCGCGGCGGAAGCAGGCCTCCACCCCTTTGGGATCGCCACGCTGAGCCCTCAGCACTTCTCCTTCCAACCGGTCTAGCTCCGCCTCCCAGTAGCGGTCGGTGCCGCTCTGCACGATGGCCCGGGCTTCGGACAGGGCGGCAGCCGCCTTCTTGAGCCTGCCCGTCTCCAGGCACGTCTCCACCTGCGGGCTGAGGAAATGGGGCAAGAGGTGTTGGAAGCCTCGAGCTCGCCAGAGGTTTGCCCCCTCCTCAAGCTGAGCCAGACCTTCCGCCGCCTGTCCCTGCTGGGTCAGCGCCCAACCCCGCAGAGCCGTGGCCATGGCCGTCCACATCGGCAGCCCGTGCAGCTCGCCTAGCCTGATCGCGGCCTCTGCGTGGTCTCGGGCAGCTTGTGCGTCACGGTGGGCGCGCGCTAGCAAGGCCAGCCACGCGTGCGCGTAGGCCAGGCTGGACGGGTGGCTCATCGACTGCGTGAGGCTGTCCAGGGCCTGGCTCTGTTTCTCTGCCTGCTCGGGATACCCCAGCAGCCACAGGATCAGGCTCAGACAGCTGAGGCAGGTGACGGCCGGATCGTGGCCGAAGCGATAGGCATGGTACTCGTGCTCTGCCAGGTCGTAGAGCGCCACACCCTGCTCCACAAACGCCCGCGCCTCCCGCAGCCGCCCCAGCGAAAATGTGATACCCCCCATTTGGCGGCACGCCTCCAACAGCAAACCATGATCGCCGCTTTTCTGGGCAATGGCGAGCAGTTGCTCCGCCAACGCCAACCCCGTCTCCAAATCGCCCGACACGCTGTAGTGTCGCGAGAGTCCCACCAGGGCGGTGAACAGCTCCCGTGCTTCGCCCAGTCTCTGGCACAGACCGCGCGCCCGGTCATACACGCGCCTCGACTCCGGCGCCCCATAGCCGTGGACGACCGTCGTCGGCCCCGCCAGGGCGATCTGCAGCTCGATCTCCTGCCGTACGCGCTCGGCCGTCTCGGGCAGGGAACGTAGGATACTCA
>Ga0207752_1001386_pt1 | contig 11106 bp, 10 predicted proteins | sample Pon2CUnioCityCA_6_FD_187272 | JGI IMG/M metagenome (GOLD analysis project Ga0207752, IMG submission 187272) | Marine sediment microbial community from Union City, CA, USA - Pond 2C Sediment 2 (SPAdes) | ecosystem: Environmental > Aquatic > Marine > Intertidal zone > Salt pond sediment ... | reverse complement strand
CCCGCCGCGACAACCGGCGCGTTGCCGCCCTCCGCGACCGCCTCGCCGAAGCGGCCCGCGGAGACCAGAACCTGATGCCCCTCTTCGTCGAGTGCGTCGAGAACGATATGACCCTCGGCGAAATCTGCACCACCCTGCGCCAGGTCTGGGGCGAATACCGCCCCCAATTCGAAATCTAATGATCAAAATCAACCACGTCGCCATCGTCGTCCCCGATCTTGAAGAAGCCCAGGCCTTCTGGGTAGAAGCCCTTGGGCTCCCCCTTGAACGAGTAGAAGACGTTCCTACCGAAGCAGTCAAAGTAGCCTTCCTGCCCGCCGGCGAGAGCGAGATCGAACTGCTCGAACCCACCGATCGGCAAAGCGGCGTCGCCCGCTACCTGGCCCGGCGCGGCCCCGGCATCCACCACCTCTGCCTCGAAGTCGACGACCTCGGGGCCACCCTTGCCCGCCTGCGCGCTCATCAGGTCGAGCTGATCAACGAATCCCCCCGCACCACCGGCGACGGCAAGAAATACGCCTTCGTCCACCCCCGCAGCACCGGCGGCGTCCTCCTCGAGCTCTACGAGCTCAAGAATATAGAGTAGAGATTCGTGGGTTATGGTCCGGAGCAATCTCCAATCTCTAATCCCTACTACATAGATCAATGTCATAACTTATCTATGACATTTGTCACTGAGTATTCACGCTAGATTTGGTACGATAGGGGCACGTTAACAAGCCACTCTGAAAAAGGCGCCGGAGGAATTCGGTGACTTTTTTCCTTTTCCTTTCACACATTACTGGATAAGTGATGGGGGGTGACGGGGTGGAGCTCGGGAAGCGGGTGATATTTATCATCCGCTTCCTGTTTCCTCTTGTTAAGGATCTTTGGGATTTGCGCAAAACAACCAGCGTAATAAACCGGCAAATCCCAAAGCCTTTTAATTTCTGGGCCGGGACGCCAATTCCTTTTTCTTCCAATTCAATCTATTTGCCTGTCTCCTGCCACTATTGCGCCTGTCCGGCTCTTCCGTCCGAGAAACCCACGCCGCAAACGGCATTCTATGAGGAAAGAAACCTCCCCGTGCCTGTCATCCTGAATGCAATGAAGGATCCCAGCGGCGTTGCAGTTACCAACACGACACAACGGAAATAGAACCAGCTTCCTAGTAACAGTGATAATCTCCTGTTTCTCAACGCAGTCTCTTATCAGATCCGTTAGATTCCAAAGCACCCTACGGCTGCCATCCGTTGTCCGCCAATCCCAGAAACAGAAAAAACCGCCACCTCAGGGAGAGATGGCGGTTTATCCGCACTACATCGCCAGGAGGGGTGCGATTGTAGTGAACGGCCAATGCCAGATTTGAGGGAGGGGCAGGCATTGTCCTCAGCTTGGCGGGGTGTTCCAGTCGCGTTTCTCTCGTGCCAGTTTAGGGGGAGGGGAAGTTCCTCAAAACCCCAACCAAACTTGCTTCAAATATACCGGGCGAGTGTAAATAGAATATTATATTTGGATAATAGCCGTATGAGAAAGGGCCCCTTGAGAAAGGGCCCTATCCCTCATCGTCCTCCGGGTCGGCAAAGATATCCAACCAGGTCTCCACCTCATCCTCCGACAACTTCGCCCCCGATGCCTTCATCTCATCCGCCGGCCGGGGTGGCTGGCGTCGCTCCTGGCGCCGGCGCCGGATCTGCTTGCGCGTCTCCGCCGGCTTACCCTCATCCTCGCCGGCTGCCTGCCGCGCCTCTCCTTCCACCGGCCCGAATTCGTCCAGCCAGGCTGCCACCTCCGCCTCGGACAGCACAGCGCCCGATTCTTTCAGCTCGTCGGCCGGGCGCACCGGCTCCTGCCGGCCATGCTGCTTTTTCTGCGCGCCACCCTGCGCGTTCTCTTCTTCTGTTTCCGTCTTGCGCGACCTGCTGGCCTGGCCGCCCCTCCGCCGGGAGCGCCGCTGAGGCACTTCCGGTTCCGGCCCAAACATCTCCAGCCACTCCGCCACCTCCGCCTCGCTTAACGCCGGCTCCTCCGCCTGGGGCGCCGGGTCCGGTTCTGCCCGTTCCGCCGCCTCCATCGCCATCCCCTGCGCGAATTCGTCCGCTGGCATATGCGGCATCTTTCGCCCCCTGGCAACGTCAATAATCTCCCGGTCGTTCGTCACCAGCGTATACTCCGGCGGATTCTGCACCCGGCGAATCTTCTTAATCATCATCGTGTCCGCATTACCGCCGCCCGACGCAAAGAAAACCCGCAGTCGCGTGCCCGACAGATTGCGCGCCTCGCCCCCCGGCAGGCCCCCGTCAAAATAGACCGTCACCCGCCGCTTCCGCCCTGCCGCAATCCACTGCCGCAGCCGCAAAATCAACTGTGCTTCGTCGTCCGGATCGCTCAGGTCGATCTCGTCCATCTGCGCGATCAGGTTATGTCCGTCAATCAGGTAGTGCATAAGAAGACCGGAAATCAAAGATTGGAGACGAGAACAATCTCAAATCTCCAATCTCCAATCTCTCTATTCAATCACCTTCAAATTCGCAAAACTCGCCGCCAGCTTCTTAATCCCCTCGCTCTTGAAGGCCACCGTCACCTCTTCGTCGCTACCCGTCAGCTTGCTCTCGATGACGATCCCCTTCCCGAATTTAGCGTGGCTCACCTTCTGCCCCGTACGGAACTCCGTTTCCTTCTTCGCCGGTTCCGGTTTCGCTTCTCCTGCCGGCCGGTGCGGGCGCGAGGTAACCCGTCCACTTCCCCGGCTCGAACCGCGGCGATTCCCTCCACCCTGGCGCCCGCTCCGCCGGCGCGAGGGTGACGGCGATTCCTCCCAGCGCCAGCTACTCGCCTTCTCGATCGTTTCCTGGTGCCGCTCCCGCGTATCCCCGCCACTGGTCAACTCCGGCGGAATATTCCCCAGGAACCGCGAGGGCGTGCCCACGCTCGATTCCCCGTAGAACGTGCGCCGGAACGTGTGGATCAGGAAAACTCGATCCTGCGCCCGCGTCAGCCCCACGTAAAAGAGCCGCCGCTCCTCCGCCAGCTCCTCCATCTCGTCCATCGACCGGCTGTGTGGCAAAATCCCCTCCTCCAGCCCGGTAATGAACACCACCCGAAACTCCAGGCCCTTGGCCGCGTGCAGCGTCAGCAGCGTCGGCGCATTTTGCGACTCCTCCAGGTTATCCTGCTCGGAGACCAGCGCCACCTGTTCCAGAAACTCGTTCAACTCCATATCCTCGGCCAGCGTCGCCACGCTGCGAAACTCCATCACGTTGGCCCACCGGTCCTGCCCCTCGTCGGTGCCGTCGTCGATGTAATTCCGGTATTGCGCCTGCTCCAGTATCAGGTCCAGCAGCTCACCCACCGTCGCCTCGTCCCGCACCGTCAGCCACGCGTTGAGCATCTGCGCAAAATCCAGCAGAGCATTGTACGCCCGCGTACTGAACGGATGCTGGACCTCCGGCTCCGTTGCCAGCTTCAGCAACGCCTCCGCCGGTTGCCACCCCTTCCGCCGTGCCCACTGCTGCAGCGACTGCTGCGTCTTGCGCCCGATCCCCCGCGTTGGCGTGTTGATTATCCGGTTCAGGCTGATCGCATCGGCCGGGTTGTGCACCACCCGCAGATAGGCGATCAAATCCTTGATCTCGCGCCGGCTGTAAAAGCGCGTTGCCCCCACTAGTCTGTACGGCATCCCACGCCCTAGAAAAGCTTCCTCCAACGCACGCGATTGCGCATTCGTCCGGTACATCACCGCGCAATCGCCCGGCGAGTAGCCCTTCAGCATCAGGCTCTGGATCGTATCCAGTACCAGGTCCGCCTCTTCCTTCTCATTATACGCCTCGTGGATCTCGATCTGCTGCCCTCCCCGCCGCTCCGTAAACAGCTCCTTGTCTACGCGGTCCGCGTTATGCCGGATCACCGCTTTCGCCGCGTCCAGGATAATCTGGGTCGAGCGGTAATTCTGCTCCAGCAAAATCATCTCCGCCTCCGGATACTGCTGCCGGAAACGATTAATGTTGCGGAAATCCGCCCCGCGCCACTTATAAATCGACTGGTCCGAATCCCCCACTACAAAAATATTGTTCTGCGGTGCTGCCAGCCGCTTCAGTAACTCGTACTGCGTCGTGTTCGTATCCTGGAACTCATCCACCAGCACGTGCCGGTACCGCTCCTGGTATTTCTGCAGCACATCCGGCCGGGCATCAAACAGCAGCACCGTGTTCATCAGCAGATCGTCAAAATCCATGGCATTATTCGCCACCAGGAGCTGCTGGTACACGTCATAAACCCGCTTCGTGACCTCGGCGATATAATTGCTCGCCGCATACATCTCCGGCGTCACCAGCTCATTCTTCGCATTGCCGATCCCCGACAGCATCTTCGCTGGCTGGAACTTTTTATCGTCCAGGTTCAGCTCCGCCAGCGCCTGCTTCACCACCTGCAACTGGTCATCCCGGTCAAAAATCACAAAATCCCGGTCATACCCTTCCAGGTTATCCGTCTCCCGCCGCAGGACGCGCGCACACGTCGCGTGGAACGTCCCCACCGTCAGCCCCCGCAGCCGGTTCCCGGCCAAAAACTCCAGCCGGTCCGCCATCTCCCGCGCCGCTTTATTCGTAAACGTCACCGCCATAATCTGCCACGGCGGCACCTGCACCTCACTTACCAGGTAAGCAATCCGCTGCGTCAACACCCGCGTCTTGCCACTACCCGGCCCCGCCAGCACCAGGATCGGCCCCGGTTCCGCCGTTACCGCCTCCCGCTGCGCCTCATTCAACCCCTCTAACAGGGCCGATCTATCACTCGTCGTCTCCATCAACTGCGCCACTCTCCAACACTTCGCAAATCGAACTCAATTCATTGTTCGCCGTTCACTGTAGGCACGCTCCGCCGCGACTCATCCCCGCCACCAGAACCACCCGAACGGCCGTATGCCACTATAAGCCAGACATAGCCAAACGTCAATCATTCCTTATCTCCTAGATTCGCCCCGGAGGTGCGACGCAGCCCGGAAACCTTCCCCCAATGAACGGAACATCCTTCACCCCGGGCTGCCTCGCCCTTCCGCCCCCCGGTCGGTGCACTGGAGGTTTCTCCGATTGCGCAACTTGTGCTTCTAACTGGCAGGCGATATCCTTACCGGCATAATGAATCAGCCAGAAATAGCCTGCCTGCAGCCAGCATCAAAGGCATAGCGATGGAGGATTAGCAGATGAGAGTGTACAAGGTGTTCGCCTGGTTAGTGTGGCTGGCGCTGCTCTACCTGACCATCCTGCTTCTGATCGGCTTCTTTACGATGTAGAGAGCATCAACTGAAACCGCTAAGGGGGACGCGGTTCTGCACCGCGTCCCCCTCCTTTCTTCGTCACCTGCCTCCCTGACGCTCGTCGGCCAGGGAGGCAACCTCTTGCTCGTTGGCAATTACTCTTCGACAATCACCGTGGCCGTCATGTTAGGATGGATGGTGCAGAAGTAGGCGAAGCTACCGGGTTCGTCGAAGGTGTAGCTGAAAGTGTCACCCTGGTTCATATCGCCGGAGTCGAAAAGGGCGGTGTCGGGGCTGTCAGGCGTACCGGCCGTGACAGTGTGGGCCACACTATCCTCGTTGGTCCAGACGACAGTCGTCCCCACCGGCACCGTCAGTTCTGCCGGCATGAACGCGAAGTTCTCAATCGTCACCGTCGTTTCGCCGGCAGCTTCCTCGGAGCCCTCCATCTCTTCCGTCTCCGCTTCTTCTTCCATCTCCATTGGCTCATCCGCCATCTCCGGCGGCACCAGGCGATAGATCCGGCCGCTTTCCCCGGTGGGGCCGGTGCTGTCCGAGACCAGGATGTACAGTTCACCGTCCGCATCCTGTCCAAAACTGAGGAGGAAGCTATTGAGATCGCCATCCTCCGTGTTACTCACCGGCAGATCCTGCATCGGCCACAGCCCCTCGTCGGCCGGCGTCGCGACGAAGAGTTTGCCGTTCCCTTCGTCGAACGCGTCACTCCAGTCGCCGAAGACGTAGGCACCTTCGAGTTCCGGCAGGAGGTCGCCACGATAGACATGGCCGCCGACGACGACCAGGCCCAGCCCGTCTTCCTGATTGGCATTGAGGTACTCGATAATGGGGTCGACCAGAGGAGCACCTTCAGGGTCGCTGTTCGGGCAATCGGCCAACGCTTCGCCGGGGTTCGCGGCGTCAAAACAGTGGCTGCCTTCTTTGACATTCCAGCCGTAATTACCGCCGGCTTCGGCGATGCTCACCTCTTCCCAACGATCCTGGCCCGCGTCCGCCACGAACAGGGCGTTGTCGCCGCCCGCGTCAAAGCCGATGCGATAGGGGTTGCGGAAGCCATAGGCCCAGATCTCGGGGGCCACGCCCTCGGCGTCGACAAACGGGTTGTCTTCCGGGATAGCATAGGGCTCCCCGTTGGCGCCTTCTGCGTCGACGTCAATCCGCAGGATCGAGCCGAGCAGATTATCGGCCAGGTCCTGGCCATTGCCGCCCTCATTGAAGTCGTACCAATCCTCGACGTGACCTACGCCAACGTCGTTGGCGCCGCCGCCGTCGCCCAGGGGAATGTAGAGGTAACCATCCGGCCCGAAGGCGATCTGGCCGGCATCGTGGTTGAATTGCGGCTCATCTACCTGCAGCAGCAACCGTTCTGAGGCAGGGTCGGCCTGGTCAGGATTATCAGCCGAGACCGTGAACTCCGAGATGTGACTGGTGTGATTCCAATCGTCCGGCGCACTATCCCGCAGCGGGGCGCTGTAGTAGACGAAGAAACGCCCGTTGTCGGCGTACTCTGGGTGGAATGCCAGGCCCAGCAGACCACGCTCGTCAAAGTCACTCATCAGTTCCACCAGCTGGTCGCGCAAGTCGAGGAACGGCTGGTCGAGAAGGTTGCCCGCTTCGTCGAGCACGTAGACTACGCCAACCTGATCGGCGATAATGTGGCGGCCCGAGCCGTCCGGGAACGGCTTGAAGACCACTGGCGCAGTCAGCCCATCGGCCACCAGTTGCAGGCCAACCGGCGACACCATCTCCTCTGAACCTGCCGTCTCCGCCTCCACGGCCGTACCTTCCGGAGTCACCAGGTACCACGCATCGCCGGCACCCTGGCCCAAGGTATCCCCCGCTTGCTGATCCTGGGCGAAGTAGTAAAGGGGCCACCCGTTGTACGTCACCTGTAACGTGCCGTCGTCTCGCTCAAAGGTGTCGATCAGCGTCTCGTCTACCGCCGGGTCGCCGGCCGCAACCTGGTCCGTAGTCGTCAGCGGCGGCCACGCCTCGGCACACTGCTCGTAGCAGGCACTGGTTTCCGCGCCCGGCTCGTCCGCTGTGAAGAGATAGAGGGACATCCCCTCACCATCTACCAGGTACGTACCAAACGTTTCGTTAGAGCCTGTATTCAGCCCCACCCCGGCTGCTTCGGCCATCGGCAGGCCGCTCACCCGGAACGGCTCGACGACCACGTTGCCCTCGGCATCCGTCACCGGGACATCGTCGCCCGGGAACTCATATTCGCCCGCTGTGCCCGCGTCGACGTGGAGCATAGCGTAGAGCGTTTCGGTCGCGGCTGCCTCGTCAACCTCCACGACCACCTCCTCGTTTTCTCCGCTTTCCACAGGGGCAAAACCGATGACCGGGCCGGGAGCCCCGTTGTCGTCGGCGTGGATGACCATCCATCCGGGTTGAGCAGCCGTCGCCGCCGGGACGGTGACGGTGCCGTCAACCAGCTCCTGCTCCTCTACAGTGACAGAAGGAGTGGGCGGCTCCACTTCAGGCTCGGCCGTGGCGGTCGCTTCTTCGACAACGCTCTCCTCTGCTCCCTCGTCTACTTCAGGTTCAGGGGTCGCCGTCGCCTCGGGACTGGTATCGCAGGCGGCAAGGGCCACGATTAGTATCAGCCCCGCGAACAAGGTCAGTAGGCGTTTAGACATTACTTTCCTCCTCGGATAAAGATTAACACTGATTGTGCGCTTCCGGACGCGGGCAGTAGGCAGCAGCCGGGCTCCGGGTTCCGGACGCACGCTGTCATTCAATTCTTTTTTCCCACAACAGGAATTGGTGGCCACCAGGACGGCCGGATGTGTCCAACCTGTCCTTTACCCATATATACGGGTTATATCGATTTTTAGATCTGAATTGGGTTAGAATTAACTTTGGAGTCGGCTCTCACTGCCCCCTCACGTCATGAGAGCCGCAATCCTGTAAGATCTCTTGCTGGCGCGTCCATTTGAGGAATACAGGCTCGGCCGCCTTGCTTGTGATTGTGCTGGGATAATTTGCCCTAGCCGTGTGACCAAACCACCTCCACCTCCGGCCGCCCTTCCCCATCCAGTCGCCCCTCCGTCATAAACGTCAGGTGGTAATGCATATCCGTGCGGAACGGTTCAATGCTCCGGTTCTGCAATTCATCAATCACCTCTTGCGCCGGGTGATTGTGCGGCCGGATATGGCTACTCATTGCCAGCCGGGTCTGCGCGGGAACCACGTCCAACCACGGCGTATTTCCCTGGCCGTCAAAAACGCCGTTCACCGCCCCGTGGTGCGGCACCTGAAACAATCCCAATCCCGGAATCTGCCCCAGGTCCCCCACAATCTCCGGCCAGTTGTCCGCCTCGCAATCCCCCGCCAGCAGGAACGTAACCTCGCCCAGCGTCAACGCCAGCACCACCGAGTTGTTGTTCTCATTATTTGCGTCAAATGGGTCCGCCGGCGTATACGGCGGCCACAGCGCCTTCAGCTTCACGTCGCCGAAATCCGGCAGCGCCTTCGTTCTGTCAATTGCCTGGTGCCGCTTCACCTTGCTCTGATACCGGTTCGCATACCGGATAATCTTGGCAAACCCGCCGAACGCCACCGATTTGGGATACCAGAACCAGTCTGTCTGGAATTCGCTCATCATCGCCTGGATCCCGTTTGCGTGATCCGCATGGCCATGGGTCAATAGCACAAAATCAAAGAATCGCCGGTCGCTATCCACATCTTCGCCCCGGCGCTCCAAAAATCGTTTGACAAACAGGTAAGACGACCGAGAGATACTCGTGTCGTTACAATCCACCAGCGCATAGCGGCGCTCGCCCCCATCCGTCACCGTTTCCAGCAAGATCGAATCGCCCCATCCAACGTCAATCACCGTGACCGCAAGCTTGCTCATCGCTTCACCTCGTATCCTCTATCCGGCCCTGTAGTTGCCGGCGTCGTCTATCCACCCCAGCACCCCCCGGCTGGGGTCTGCCCGCTGCTCCTGATAATTCGCCCGCGCCTCCTCAAATTGCGAGGCACTCCACTCCCTGAACACGGCCGTCTCCTCCCTCGAAAAAGTAAGCGCCGGTTCTTCCTCCGTACCCAACACCCGGCACGACTCCAGAAATTCGCTTCGGCCGATATGCTCCTGCCGGAACCTGAGCGCCTGCTGGAATAGATCGTAAGCCACGCGCCATACGTCTCCCCGCGCACCGGCGGACCCTTCGCCGCCGCTCCCCATCTTCCACCGGCCGCCCTCATCCTCAAACAAGAAATTTGGCAGCCACAGGTGTTCCGTCTCCACCAGCAACCCCTCGTTTCCCTCAATCCCATTAAACAGCCGGTTCACATGATCCGCCGTAATGAACTTCACCGACTTCAGATTCGGCCGGTGGATCACCGCCGTCAGTCCGAAGAGTAAAAACGGAATCTGCTGCACCCGCAAATAGGAGACCCAATCTTCCATTGTCGCCGTTGCATCGATCGTGAAGAACAGCAACCGCGTCATCTCGAACGCCCCCAGCCGCTTTACGTCATCCACCAGTGCCGGAATATGGTAAGGGCCCCGGTAAGGCGTCCACGGTCGTTTCTCCGACAACCGCGTCCGCCCACTACCCGTCTTCTTCTTTGAAGATTTCACCAGAACCTCCTTAATCAGCCCTAAAGATCTCGGATCGCCACACCATCACGTCCGGGGAAGCTACTTCGCAATGCACTAAGTTGCTGGGAGCCACTCCTGGAAAACTCACCCTCAGTATAGAAGAAAGCTCCACCTCCTGTAAAGTCTCGCCCACCTTCACCAAAACCTCAAACGCAACCAATCTCCAATCTCTGATCTCCCATCCCGACACCATTTTCACGTCTTTTTCACATCAGAACAAACGTTCCATCTGCTACCATGACTTTATGACTGGCAAAACCGGAAACCACGATCCCGAGAAGCTCCATGAACTCCTCCTTAAGACCGCCCGCCTCACCCTCCAGGGCGCCGAACTTCTCAGCTCAACCCCACCCACGCCAGAATCCAAACCATTACCTGAAACCGGACCTGAGCCGCACGTAAGCTCCCAACCACCGGCCATCAACCACCCACGAACAACCAATAACTGGGCCCGGCTCGGTCACATCCTCGCCCCCATCCGCTGGGAGTGGCCCGGCTGGCTGCCCCGCGGCTTCCTCACCATCCTCGCCAGCGAGCCCGGCAGCGGCAAATCCCTCCTCTGTCTCCACCTCGCCGCCACCTATCTGAACCGTCTCCCCTGGCCCGACGATACACCCTTCACCGGCCGGGACGGTTATGTCCTCTGGTGCGAGAGCGAATCCAGCCACGCCCTCAACCTCCAGCGCGCCCGTGCCTGGGATCTCGATCTCGGCCGCCTCATCTCGCCCCTTAAAAATCCGCTCCACAACTTCAACCTCGACAACGACCGCCACGCCGGCGCCCTCCTCGACCTCGCCCGTCACGACCAGGTCCGCCTCATCATCATCGACAGCCTCCGCGGTCTCCGTTCCCTGGGACGCAAGTCCCGGCCCATCGGCGACCTCCTCACCGCGCTCGCCGAAATCGCCCGCATCTCCGGCAAGCCCCTGCTCCTCACCCACCATCTGCGCAAGCGCGCCACCCGCGACGCTGCCGGTCGTCTCACCCCCGACCAGCTCCTCGGCGCCGGCGCCATTAGCCAGACCGCCCGCGTCATCTGGGCCCTCGACAGCCCCGACCCCCACCAACCGGACTGCCGCCGCCTCTCCGTCATCAAAAACAACCTCGCCCGTTTTCCCGGCCCCCTCGGCTTCCACATCCACGATGATGGCCTCCATTTCGGCCCGCCGCCCGACCCTCCTGTCCAACACTCCGAATTTGAGCGCGCCGTCGCCTTCCTCCGCGACCAACTCGCCGGCGG
>Ga0207752_1001385_pt1 | contig 11108 bp, 11 predicted proteins | sample Pon2CUnioCityCA_6_FD_187272 | JGI IMG/M metagenome (GOLD analysis project Ga0207752, IMG submission 187272) | Marine sediment microbial community from Union City, CA, USA - Pond 2C Sediment 2 (SPAdes) | ecosystem: Environmental > Aquatic > Marine > Intertidal zone > Salt pond sediment ... | reverse complement strand
TTGTTGAAGCGAAAACGGCAGTCATAACCAATGTTCCAAGGTGCAGAATTGCCATCAGTGTTGCTGCAGCCACCCTTTCCCAGTATATTCCTTCTTGGATGAAAATTTCTGACGAAACCATGCCTGAGGCGATGAACACTGTGATGATTGCCATCAAAGCTAAGATGAAGATGTAGACGAACGAGATTTTGCCGATTAAGTATTCTTCGCGGGAGACGGGCTTTGAGAGGGTTAGGTCAATGGTGTGGTTTTCTACGTCTTGAGGCACTAGGCTGCTTGCCATGTAAACAAGGAAGATGCCGCAGTATAGCCACATGAAAGAGTAGACATATGAGTTTGTGAGCGAGTAGGGGTTTGTTATGTCCAGTTCTCCGCCTAGCAGCGCTATCATCGAGTCGGGCAGACTGTTGATATAGTCTTCCAGTTGGCTGAAGTCCAACGTATTAAACATGTTGATAACGTAAAGTCCCATCAAACCGACAAGAATGCCTACGCCAATAATGGACCATTTCTTGTCGAAAACGTCTTCTTTAGCTATGTTAAAGGGCTTCCACATTTACGCCACCTCCCCCGTGTTGTTTAAGCTGTTCCCGTAGGGCGACACCTGATAATACTCCAGAAAAATGTCCTCCAACGTGGAGTTCCGGACATTGACGTCACTGAAATCAACAGTCTGCAGCCACGACAACACAGCGTCAAGATTGCCTCGGCTACAAACGAAACTCAGCTTCGAATCATGCACACTCAAGTTTTTAACTGTCTTCTTTAATTGGGCGGGAAGTTTTGCGTCGGCTGAGGAAGCTAACTGTATTTCTACATGTTTGAAGGCGAGTTTTTTGAGTTCAGTCAGGGTTGAAACTTCGATAAGGGTGCCTTTGTTTATGATTCCTACGCGGTGGGCGACCTTTTCTACTTCCTCTAGCTGGTGGGAGCTAAGGAAGACTGTGCAGTTGGATTGCTCCTGTTTTTCGGCTAGCAGCTTGTAGAATTCGTTTTTGATTAAGGGGTCCAGTCCTGATGTGGGTTCGTCTAAGATTAGTAGATCAACATCGGGGACTAGAATTAGGATTATACCGATTTTTTGTTTGTTGCCTTTTGAAAGCTCATGAACCTTTTTGTCCATGTCGAGGTTCAGGTGACGGGCTAACTGTTTGACGGCGCTCCATTTGATGGTACGATTGAATAGCTTGAGCATATATCGTATTGTTCGTTGTGCTGTCCAGTTTTTTGGGAATCCCAACTCTCCGGGCAGGTAAGCGATTTGGTTGTGGATTTTTTGTGTTTCTTGTTGTGTGTCGTATCCGAAGATTGTGGCTTTTCCTGATGTGGGTCGTATGATGTCTAGTAGGGTTCTGATTGTTGTTGTTTTTCCTGCTCCGTTTGGTCCTAGGAATCCGAAGATTTCTCCTTGGTTTACTTGGAGGTTGAGGTTTTGTATGCCGACGTCTTTGCCGTAGTATTTGGTGAGGTCGGTTGTTTTGATTGTTGTTTGGTTTGTTGTCATCCATTGTTTCCTGTTTCAAATTTCGTGAATATTGAAACGTGGTGTACTGTATCTCTCGCATATTTAAGCCTTTTCAAAATTCATGAAAAATGAAAAATACTTATATCTTTCACAAACGAACTAACAACACGAAATGAAACCGGACAACCAAACTGCCGAACAAAAACTCAGAGAAATAGACCACAAACTAGTGGACATCATAACAAACCTGAGCTTCCTTAAAGGACGTCAACCAAAAATCTCCAAAATCATTGCACTCACCTACCTCCACAGAAAAACAACCCAAAAACAACTGCGAGAAATCACAGGCTACAGCCTAGGAACAATCTCAAACAGCCTCCGGTCACTTGAAAAGATGGGCATAATCCGCAAAACTCAGAATCCACAAACAAGGGAATATAACTATGAACTCGAAGGGAGCATAGCCCAACCAGGGTCTCGTTCAGTAACCAACATCTTCGAATATTTTGCGCAACAAAAACAGTTCCTCAAAAAAATCAAAAGCAAACTAGCTCAACCGCATCTCTCAAACAAAAAAGGCTACGAAGAAGTCAGCGAGTTCGTCAATAAAATGGAAGCCGTATTTCCTGCAATAGAACATGCTACCCAGAAAATGTTGACACAGGTCCCAGAGCAAAACGGGAGTGGAAGTGACCAGTGACACCAGACAAGAACTTGTTTGACACCTCTGGTTTTGACCCCGAAATTAGGGCGATTGAAAAGGAGATAGTAGAGTTTTTTGCAACAAAAGCTTCTGAATTCACTGGGCGGCACCACATAATATCTAAGGTCATGGTATATTTTTACATCAGAAAAGAGTTAACCCAACATGATTTACAGATATTGACAGGTTTCTCAGCGGGAACCATCTCAAAGGCTGTGCGCAAATTACTAAAGATGAACATAATCACCAAAGAAACCATCTCAGGGACACATAAGCACATCTACAAGATGGAGAAGCTTCCTTTCATTTCTCCAAGGTACTTTTTGATGACCGAGAGCTTCATGGGCGACATAAGCGAGGAACTTGAAGAAATGAAGAAAACCTTGGATGCCAACAGAAAAGAAATGAAAAAGTTCGAAACATACCCCAAAATCTACGAAACTGTAACGCAACTCTTGAAGCTGCTACCTATGGTCTCCGGTTTCTTGGAAAACATCGAAGAAGAACTGAAGAAAAACAAAGACTAACCTAATAGTGTCGCACTAATTAACAGAATAGCGTTTGGTGCAGAATTGGGAAAATAAAAATAGAAGATGCATTTGAACGTGGACTTGTTACTTTACGGCTTCTACTTTTTTAACTTCGGGTATGCGTTTCTTGAGGAAGTTTTCTACGCCCCATTGCAGAGTCATGGTTGACATTGGGCATCCGTTGCATGCGCCTTTAAGTTTCACTTTCACGATGCCGTCATCGAATCCCACGTATTCTATGTCTCCGCCGTCAGCCTGCAACTGTGGCCTCACTTGTTCAAGAGCCTTCTTCACCCGATCATCCATTGTTTCACTCATCTCATACACCTTAAATCCCCGTGTGATATGGCAGGATATAAACCTTCACAAAATCAGTTTTTGGCAGTCTTCCACATTTTCTGAGATATATCTATTAACCAAAGCAAATTCAGACAAGAGAAACTCGAGCAAAACTTAAGACGTGCAGGCATGAGAGGAATAGAGGGATACAATTATGGATGCGAAGCTGATAGAAGAATTTTTGGAAAAAAGCAACGTTTTTACGGTTGTGGGTGCCAGCAGAGACCCCAGCAAGTATGGTCACCAAGTGTACAGAGACCTGCGAGCCGCCGGATACCAAGTCTATCCTGTGAATCCGAATGCAGATGAAATCCTAGGCGACAAATGTTACCCGAACCTTGAGTCCTTGCCTGAACTGCCGCAGGTTGTTGACTTAGTTGTTCCTCCGAAAGTGACAAACCAGATTGTGAAAGACTGCAAGAAGCTTGGAATCAATAAAGTGTGGATGCAACCTGGATCTGAATCTGAAACAGCACTCAACTTTTGCAAACAAAACAACATCAAAGTTGTCCACGGAGTCTGCGTTATGGTTGAAAGACGAAGCAAACAGAATTAGCAAGCAGTCTTTTGCATGCGAATATTTGTGCACCAAAAGTGAGGGATAGGGTTAAACGAGGATTTAACTATCCAAAGCTATGAGGGGGTCATCCAAAAATGGATCGATACACCTGACGGGTTTGGCAATATTTTGTGTGCATAGATAGCTTTTCAGAACCTACTTGACATCCACTATTTCTAGATCAAAATTTATTGTTTTGCCAGCAAGAGGATGGTTTAGGTCAACGGCAATATTATCCTCTTCAACCTTTGTTATAGTGGCATACATGTTCTTGCCTTGCTCGTTTTTGTACTGAATGAGATTTCCAACTTCAATCCCTTTGGGCGGTTCTTTGGATTTATCCCGACGAATCTTTTGGGTGAGACCTTTTTTCCGTTGACCGTACGCCTTCTCAGGCGGAACCACAACAGCCTTCTTATCTCCGGTCTTAAGTCCAACAACAGCTTCATCTAAGCCTTGGAGAACTTGCCCTTCACCAACCTTAAATTCAACAGGGTCTTTGTTTCGGGAGGTATCAATCAGTTGGTCGCCAATTTTAGCGCTATAATGCATTTTTATTAAATTACCATTTTTGATAACCAAAAAATCAACTCCACAATTTCGCAAACTCAACTTGACATATAAGGGTTGCTCCTTTGATTAAATTCTCTGATTTGAAGAAGCTTTTTCTCTAAATTTGGCTGTTTTTCCATGTTTTCTGTAGTATAGAAAAGATGGTGACAGTTAACCTCAGAAGAATCGCTCAATTACATCTGCCGCATAACCAATATCATAGGTTTTATAAAGTGTGCTGAGAACCTGCAATCAAAGGGCATACACAAGTTCATTTAATGTTCTCATTGGTTAGTTTGATGGGGTATCCCCCCTTTGACTTTTCATGGGAACATTTCGATGTTTATGCCCAATAAACAAATGTTGTTGTAGATAAGGAGGTGAAGTTGTGCCTTCACATGGTTCGTTATCCAAAGCGGGCAAGATTAGAGCGATTACCCCTAAAGTAGAGGCTAAAGAGAGACATTCAGCCATTCCCAGAGTCAGCAACAGTAAAAAATACTATAAACGATTTGTCTTAGACCGAGGAACAGGACAATACAAGCCTCACCGCAGAAGAAGACGCCGCAGACGCTAGATAATTCCCTTTACACTTTTCAGGCCGTCTTATCAACTAGACTGAATTTTGTACGCTAAACCCGAGAACAAAGCCACAGTCTTGCTTTCTTTTCTCACAGTTATGCTGCACAGAACGAAAGTTCTCCCCTCCGAGACAGTTACAGCTTCAGCGGTCAAAACATCCCCTTCTGAACTAGGTCTCACAAAATTTATGCTCACCTGAACCGCAACAGCCTTCCTATCACCAAAATTCACTGCCTCAGCAAATGCGCAGTCTGCCAGAGCAAATACAACCCCGCCATGGGTAAAGCCAACAAAATTTGTGTGCTCTTTAGAGATTTTCAAAGACATTTTTGAGTAGCCATCCTTTGCTTCAAGAACCTTGACGCCCAGGAGCTCTCTGAAGTAATCATTTCCCTTCATGGTTTCTCACTTTTGCTTGGTTCTGTGCGTATGTAGTGATACACTTTACGCAGCAACGAGGATATCCCTTTTGGCAAGAGAACAACAACTATGACAAGAAAGATGCCTAAGCCAACTAACCTTATGGATGGTCCAACATTGCTTACTGCGGGAAATAGTGGGCTTAGAGCAGAATTCAGAAACGGGTCTATGTTTACCAGAAAATGGTCAATGAAAACCATTACAACTGAGCCTATGATTGGCCCTTCAATTGTGCCCAGACCTCCGATTACGGACATCATCAGCGGCTTAAACGAATTGTCCGCAGAAAATATTGAAATGTGTATATATCTTTGAAAGTGAGCATAGATTGCTCCAGATAAGCCAGCAAAAAATGTGCTAAGCACAAAGGCATACAACTTGTATTTGGCGGTGTTTATGCCAATCATCCTTGCTTCTGCTGTATTTTGGTGTATAGCCCTGAAAGCCAAACCCATTTTTGACTTCATTATGAAATAGATTATGGCCACTGATGTTATGCTGATTAAAACTGCAAAGTAGTAAAATGGCAATCTCTGAGAAAACAGTAGAGGAGGGGGTCGGAAGCCGAGAATGGCGTGGGTGACGTCATCGAATTCGCTGAATAGAGTTTCTGCAATAATCGAAAAACCGAAAGTCACCATGGCTAGGAACCATGCTTTCAGTCTCACGCATGTGATGCCTATCAAGAAGCCGATTGCTGCGGATAAGGCGCCTGCTATGAAGATTCCGATTATTGGGGGTACGCCCAGATTTATTGCAAGCAGTGATGACGTAAATCCGCCTATTCCTAGGAAGGCTGCGTGCCCAAGTGAACCCTGTCCTGAGCTGGCAAGTAGATTCCAGCTTGATGCGTATATTGTGAAGATTACAATGAGTGTTAAAATCTGAAGCATGTAATTATCTCTTAATACAAGAGGGATAACAAAAGAAGCTGCGATTGCCGCTAGGGCTATTCTACCTTTTGTGGTTTGCACGAGCTTAAGGAAGTTTTCTTTGGTGAACATTTAGTCGCCCCTCTCTCCAAAAAGCCCTTTTGGTCGAACGATTAGAACAATTATTAGAAGCGAAAATGCGACGGCGTCTCCCCAGATGCCGCTGAGTGCTGCGACTGCCGATTGCTCGGCGATTCCGTATAGAAGCCCGCCGATTATGGCTCCGGGTATGCTTCCTAGCCCACCCAAGATTATGATCGCGAACGCTTTGATGGTTGGTAGTGCCCCTATGTATGGGTTGAAAGGAAAAATTATTCCGTAAAGTGAGCCTGCAGCTCCAGCTAACGCAGCACCTAACACAAACGTGAAGATGTAAACGTGTTCAATGTTTATTCCCATCAGCTTTGCGGCTTGGCTTTTTTGGCTGGTTGCTCTCATAGCCATGCCTATCTTGGTTTTCTTAATCAAAAATATCAACCCAACAAGTATGGCAACCACAAACGCAAAAGCAATCAGCATATCATAACTGAGGAACACTTCACCCAGACGTACGCTCATTCCCTCGAAGGAGCTGGTGAGCCATTTAGAGTTTTCACCCCATATCAAAACAGCAACATTGTCAAAAATTAGAATCAACCCAAGGCTTACAAAAATTTCGTTGAGCTTATCTGCACCCAAAACCCTGCGGAATGCTAACCTTTCAACAGCCAATCCAACTAATGCGACCACTCCCATCGACACGAACACTGACAAATAGACATCTAATCCTAATGCTGTAGTAACTGAGTAGCTCACATAAGCGCCCACCATCAAAAGTTCGCCGTGGGCAAAATTCACAAGTTTCATTACCCCAAAAATCAGATTTAATCCGGTAGCTAGCAAAACGTAAATGCAGCCTATAGCAACGCCCCAAATCAGAGTCGTGGCATCAATCATTTGTGTTTCAACCGCGTTTTTAGCTATATTTTACAGCAAACATAGGTTATAAGCGTAATTCAAGAAGAAAACAAAGAAAAAAGGATGGTTGGGAAGTTCCATCTGACCGAAGTTACTCTCATGGACTTCCTGGTTCATAGTCGTCGGGAAGCACAAAATCCGTCTGCTTTATTGGGCCCACTACTGGGGCGGTCTCAGGCCAGATTACCAGTGGTCTGGATTCGCCCAATGTTTCATCGTAGAATAGCTGCTCCACAAAAGTGAATGGTGCAATTTCATGGTAGTTGTCTTCATCTGTGCCGAATTCGATTTTGCCTGTTTCAGTTATGATCAGCATCTGGTCCATGTCGCATGATTCTATGGCGTCTCTAACTGCACTCTTTTCTAGGGTTCCTGCTCGTTCAATAGCGTCTTTTACGATATAGAATGCGTCGTAGGTGTCTGCACCCATCATTCCTGGAACTTGACCATATTCTGCTTCGTAGTCTGCAACGTAGGTGTCCATCATTGGCAAGTAGAATTCACCATCTACATCAGCATATGAAGCGAATTTGGATTCCAGCAACTGGTAATCGCCCCATTGCCCTAGTGCAGTGTAGAATTCTGGTTCTTCACAGCATTCAACTGCTATGTAGATGCTGTTTAATCCAACATCGCTTTGACCTTGTTTGTAGATGATGGCAGTGTTTGTTGTGAAATCTACGACATATACAGCGTCGGGATCAGCGTTTTTGACTTTGTTTAGTTCGGTTTGGAAGGTTGTTGCAGTTGTTTGGTAGCTTTCTTCAGCGACAATATCGATTGGAAGGTTGTCGGTTTCTATGTAATGTTTGGTTGCGTCCCATACTCCTTGTCCGTAAGCGTCGTTACGGTACAAGACTGCAAGCCTAAGATTCCTTGAAATGCCGTATTCGCTCTCAAGCAGAGGTTTCATGGCTTCAGCGAAGAAATATGCAACTGTCTCTGAGTAGTGGTAAACTGTAGTGCAGTAGTGGAACATGTAACTCATTCCTTCTGGGTCGTCTATTTTTTGAGCGTGCCCGTCTGGAAGAAAGCCTCTTCTTGTAACAAGGTGAGTTGAAGCTCCCGTTATAACGAATGGAACTTTTTGTTCTACAGCATATACTTGACCTGCAAGGGTGGCACTGCTTCCGAATCCTCCGATAAGGACGTCAACGCCTTGGTCTACAACTCGCGTGACCTCAGTTGAGGCAACAGTTGGATCAGCGGTTTTTGTGTTTGCAATCACTATTTCTATGTTAAGGCTTTTACCCAAAGATTCAACGTAAATTCCGCCAGCAGCGTTAATTTCTTCAGCTGCCATTTTGGCGGCTCGGTCCATGTCTTGTCCGACAGGTATTTCGAGAGGGGCAACTAGACCTATTTTGATAGTTTCTTGTTCAGATGTTGGCATTAATTGCCATGCAGCAACAGCTCCGATGACAACAATCACGATAACGACGGCGGCAACTAGTTTAGTATTTACCATCTTGGTTTCCTCTAGATTCGTAAGTATTGTAATCGGACGGTTAATAAAATTAACCCAAATTAACCCGTTTTCTGCCTATTTTGAAGGCTTCAAGGTTAAGCGCTACATATTTCTGCTTGAGTCTGCCGGCGATAGCCTTCTCTATAGACTCGGGTTTAACTAGGTTCTCTGGAATAGCTGAGAGCGCGCCGAGAAGGATTGTGTTGACTACAAGAAGATTTCCAAGTTTGGTGGCTATGTCTATTCCATCAATTTCAATCACTTTGTGTGCCCTGCCTCTCAGTATGTCCAAAATCTTTTCATCATCCAAACCCGATGCTGCAGCAGCAGATGTGCTAGGCTGAATATATTTGGTGTTCACTATAACCGTTCCACCTTTATTCAGCATTGGGAGAACTCTTGCAGCTTCAAGCAGCTCAAAACCCAATATCACATCAGCCGTCCCCGTCTCTATCAACGGAGCATGAACCTTTTCGCCAACCCTAACATGCGCAACAATTGAACCGCCTCTCTGCGCCATCCCATGAACTTCCGCCTTCGCAACATCCAAGCCATCCATGAGAGCAGCCTCACAAAAAATGTCACTTGCCATAACGATGCCTTGTCCGCCTACGCCCGAAAAAACAATGTTCATTACCATACTACTCTTTACTCCTTATAGCCTCAAAAGGACAAATCATTTCGCAGACGCCACAACCGTAACAGAGGGTCGGGTCAATCTCGGCGCGTTCGGAAGTGAGGGAAATCGCTGGGCAGCCAAACTGTTCAACGCACACGCCACATCCATTACATTCCTCCAAAACCTCTCTTGTTGGACCCCGTTTAACCAAAAGAGGACAAGGTCTCCGAGATATGATAACCGAGGGACCATGATAATCCAAAATTTTTCTTATAGCTTTCCGTGTCCCTTCTACATCGTAGGGGTCAACAATTTCCACTGTTTCGATTCCCAAACTTCGGGCAACTTCCGCGAGTTCTATGATTTTTGTTTGTTCGCCTAATGCGTTTTTTCCTGAGCCCGGTGTCGGCTGGTGCCCAGTCATTGCCACAGTATTGTTATCTAGTATAATCACACAGACGTTCGATTTGTTGTAAGCTAAGTTGAGTAAACCAGGCATTCCACCATGAAAAAATGTTGAGTCGCCAATAACCGCAAAAACTTTGTCTTTAACCCCAGCGTTAACCATGCCTGCAGCCTGTGAAATTCCGGCGCCCATACAGAGACAGGTCTGAACTGTGTTTACTGGCGGCATAAACCCTAGAGTGTAGCAGCCTATGTCCCCTGTGACGATTTTGTCTTTTGTCTTGCCCTTAAGGCTCAGTGCACTTTCTGGGCACCACTGAACGCACACAGGATCGCCATCACATGTGTCGCACACGATAGCTTTCATGGTTTCAGGGTGCAGAGTTATTGCCCCGTATTCACAAGCTGGGATGCACCAACCGCATCCATCGCATTTTTCCTCATCGACTGCTATTGTTCCATCTTCGGTTGACTGGCTTAACGCATCTTTTGGACAAGCCGCAACGCATGGCGCGTCCTCGCAGGTTCTGCAGGCCATTGCCATATTGGATAGTGCATCAAGTCTCACAGCTCTTATTCTGGATTTGAGGGGATTGAAGGTTTTTTCTTTCTCCATAGAGCAAGCGTACTCGCATACGACGCAGCCATTACATTTTTTGGGGTTACAATCAACAAATTGGTTAACAGTATTTAGAGCATAATAGAAAGCTCTGTGTGGGCATCCTGGACAGAGCACTGGGGGGCGGATGGGCAGATCCAACTCTTCTTGCAGTTCAGTCTTCCCACATAATCCCAAGCCTACAAAAGCGTCCTTAATGACATCTGGACTAAATTCGCCGATTTCCTCTAAATCTGTCTTGGTTTTTCCCAATATTTTAGGATGCAGACATTTGACGTTGTTTTCGATGAAGGGTCTTAATTCTTCGACCACAATTACCTTTTTCACTTTAGACGCAAAACGCTTGAATAATTCTGTAGGAAACGGGTAGACGAAACCCAATTTCAGCCACGAAAATTTACTTGTATCCAACACGGACCTTGCATAGTAATAGCCTATCCCGCTGCCCACAATCCCAATTTCTTTTCCATTATCCTCTATTACATTGAAATTTGAGCTGTTCACAATCTCCGTTGCCGATTGCAGCTTTTCCTTAAGGACCCTGTGCCGCCTAATAGCGTTAGAGGGAACCATAACCCATCTGGAAGCATCCTTATCAAACTCAGCTCTTCGGGAACGCTTGGCAATCTCGCTAATTTTCACTCTTGCTTTCCCATGAGCCACCCGAGTGGTTAAACGAACAATCACGGGCAACTGCAATTGCTCGCTTATTTTGAACGCCTCTCTAGTCATGTCCAGTGCTTCTTGAGGGTTGGCTGCATCCAGAAGAGGAATGTCTGAGTGCACAGCAAAATATCGGGTGTCCTGTTCGTTCTGGCTGCTGTACATAGCCGGGTCGTCGCAGACAGCAATGACCAATCCGCCAATAACACCCGTGTAAGCCAGAGTCATCGCAGCGTCGGAGGCTACATTTAATCCTACATGCTTCATGGAAACGATTGCTCTTTCGCCTGCCATG
>Ga0207752_1001384_pt1 | contig 11109 bp, 10 predicted proteins | sample Pon2CUnioCityCA_6_FD_187272 | JGI IMG/M metagenome (GOLD analysis project Ga0207752, IMG submission 187272) | Marine sediment microbial community from Union City, CA, USA - Pond 2C Sediment 2 (SPAdes) | ecosystem: Environmental > Aquatic > Marine > Intertidal zone > Salt pond sediment ... | reverse complement strand
CCAGCGCCACGAGCCGCTGTCCGCCAGAGCCACCACGTCAAAACGGAGCCGGTTGCGAGCAGCCACCACCTCCCGGCTCTCCATAATCTGTTCAAGCAAGACACTACCTACTCCGCCCACACCAAAGAGAATAACAGGAATTCGTTTCATTTCTTTATTCTTTATCTGTAGGACATGATGGTATCTTGTCCCCCCCACCAGACAATAACTGTAAACGATGATCTGAGCGCCAGCCTGATCTGAGCGCCAGCCCTTGTCCCCACAAAAAGAAAGGCCCCGTTCCGAAGAACGAGGCCCGGGGGCACCGTAGCACTAAACGCTCGAAGGAGGCAGTGCTACGGTGCGGTTAGATAAACTATAATCCATCAGCACCACCTCCTTTATCCATAGGATAGCGGGGCAGCCGTTGCTGCCGAATCAATGGTAAGATGGAGGGATTATGACATAGCGCTACCATTCTGTCAACTCATCGCCGCATCCGGCCGTTCGAGATGAGAGATTCCTCACCGGCCCTCACCGGCTCTGAGCCAGCTCATCCAGAGCATCGAGAACCTGCTCGACTTCCGCCGGGGTGTTGTAATGGGCGAAGCCGATCCGCACCAGGCCACCCTCCTCCAGCAGGCCCAGCCGCTCCATCACCGCCACGGCGTAATAATGGCCGTCCCAGACGAAGATACCTCGCTCGCCCAGGCGCGTGGCCACCTCGCTTGGCGAATACCCTTCCAGGCTGACGGCAAACGTGGGCGTTCGTTCCTCCAGCCTTTCCACGTCGGTCAGGCCATATACGCGCAGGCCCGGCACGGCCGTCGCCCCCTCCAGGAACTGGTGGCTCAGCCCCCCCTCGTACGCCTTCACCCGTGCCAACCCGGACGCCAGGCGGCGCCGCAACTCACCGGCCGGATCCGCCGCCAGCGTCGCCAGGTAGTCGACGGCTGCCGTGACCCCCGCCAGGCTCTCGAAGCTCTGGGTGCCCGTCTCCCATTTGCCCGGCGGCTCTGCCGGCGCCGGCCGCACCTTGTACGCTGCCAGCCGGTCCAGCTCTTCATATTTACCATAGAGAATACCCGTATGGGGACCAAAATACTTGTAGGCCGAAGAAACCAGGAAATCGGCATCCAGCGCCTGCACGTCCAGCAGGTTATGCGGCGCGTAATGTACCGCGTCGACGTAGACCAGGGCACCGGCTTCGTGTGCCAGGGCGCTGGCGCGGGCGACGTCAGGAATTGTGCCCAGGGCATTGGAAGCATGGGTGATTGCCAGTAGGCGCGTCCGCTCGTTTAGCAGCGACGGCAATTGATCCAGCGCCAGGGTGCCGTCCTCCGGGCGGAAGTCAAGCCAGCGGACCGTTACCGAGCGCTCCTTGGCCGCCATCGCCCACGGCGTTATGTTTGCATCATGGTCCAGGCGGGTCAGGATGATCTCATCACCCGCCTCCCACGTACGGGCAATCGCCCGGCTCATGGCAAATGTCAGGCTGGTCATATTCTGGCCGAAGACGATCTCCTCCGGCCGGGCAGCGTTGTAGAAGGCGGCCATTGCCTCCCGCGCCGCCGCCACCACCGCCTCCGAACGCCGGCTCGCCGCAAAAGGGCCGCCCAGGTTACTGCCACCGGTACTCAAATAGCTGCCCATCGCTTCAATCACGCGCCGGGGCACCTGGGTGCCGCCGGGACCGTCCAGATAAACGGCCGATTTTCCATCTACTTCGGTTGCCAACGCGGGGAACTGCTCTCTCAGGGGATTGGGATCAAGATTCATCATACATGAATTATACAACTCGTTTTCGTTTGCCCAAAATTTCGCTATAATTCAGGTACACCATCTACCAGTAACCACTTTATATAGAAAGAGGACCCATGCGATACAGCAAAGACATAATTGGGAAGCCAGTCTACAGTATGGATGACGGGCGCCACCTCGGGACGGTGCGCGACGTTTATGTGGACGAGGCGCTGGCCTGGCTGGCGGGCGTCCACCTGGGGAAGGAGGGGCTGATCAGCCGCCGGTCACTACTGATACCGCGAGAGGCCATCGTCGTCTTCGGCGTGGACGCCGTCCTGGCCAAAAATGCCGGTGTGGTCAGTGATGACAAAAGCACGCCTGCCAGCGAGCAGTGGGTGCGCCTCGAGAAGCTGAAGGGGCGTCAGGTTGACACCCCCGGCGGGACCCCCGTCGGCACCATTGGCGACGTCTTGCTCGATGAAGAGGCGCGCATCATCGGCTTCCACCTCTCGCGCGTCCTCGTGGAAGGACCCATTGCCGAATACCCGACGATCACCCGCACGGCAATGGTCGATACCGGCAGCGAAGACGGCGTGATGACTGTTGATCTGGCCGCTGCTGAACAACACAGCCAGGTTGCCCTCGGCGAAACGGAAGGGGTCGAGGTCACGGAAGAAGCTGAACCAGAGGAAGCGGTGATGTCCGTCCCCGCGGCTGAGAAAGAAAGTCCGGTCGAAGAAGAAGAATAAGTTCCGGTTGCAGTGATAGCCGTTGTGAATTGTCAACACCCATTATTCACCCCATAAGGAGGGACCGTTATGTTAAATCTTGCTGTTTTACTGGAGGATAGCGCCCGCGAGGTACCCGGCAGCCCTGCCATAATTTTCAACGATATGACGTTGAACTACGGCCAGGTGAACGGCGCGGCGAACCAGGTCGCGAATGCACTGCGCGATGCTGGGATTGAGAAGGGAGACAAAGTAGCCCTCAGTTGTCCCAATATCCCCTACTTTCCCATCGTTTACTACGGCATTCTCAAGGCCGGGGGCGTGGTCGTCCCCCTGAACGTCCTCCTCAAGCCCCGAGAGATTGCCTACCATCTGGCAGACTCTGATGCCAAAGCCTATTTCTGCTTTGAAGGCACCGAGCAGCTTCCCATGGGACAGATGGGATACGCCGGTTTCCAGGAAGCAGATACCTGCGACCATTTCTTCATGATTACGGCCGATCCGGCGGCCCCCTCTCCTGTCGAGGGGACAAAGACGCTGGGACAGGCCATCGCCCGGCAACCGCCTACATTTCCCACGGTCCAGAGCATGGCCGACGACACGGCCGTCATTCTCTATACCAGCGGCACCACCGGCAAACCCAAGGGTGCAGAGCTGACTCACTTTAACATGTTGATGAACGCCATCGTCTCCGCCAATTTTTACGAGGGTGATAACGACACGGCCGTCCACCTGGTTACACTGCCTCTCTTCCACTCCTTCGGCCAGACCGTTCAGATGAATGCCGGCTTTTACGGCGGCAGCGCGATTTCCCTGCTGCCGCGATTTGATCCCGAAGCCGCCCTCGCCATCATGGACCGCGATAATGTCACCACCTTTGCCGGTGTGCCCACCATGTACTGGGCCATCCTCAACTATCCCGACGCCGACAAGTTTGACCTTGACAAGATCGCCCGGAACCTGCAACTGGCGGCGTCCGGAGGCTCTGCCATGCCCGTGGAGGTGATGAAGGCCTTTGAGCAACGCTTCAACGTCAAGATCCTCGAAGGCTACGGCCTCTCCGAAACCAGCCCGGTGGCCTCCTTCAACCGGACCGACCGCCCCTCTAAACCCGGCTCGGTGGGACTGCCTATCTGGGGTGTCGAAATCCGGGTCGTAGATGAAGATGATCAGGACGTAGAACAGGGCGAGCTGGGTGAGATCGTCATCCGCGGTCACAATGTCATGAAAGGCTATTACAAGCGGGATGAGGCCAACGAGCAGGCCTTCCGCAACGGCTGGTTCCACACCGGCGACATTGGCCGTTTCGACGAGGATGGCTATCTCTACATCGTTGACCGGGTCAAAGATATGATTATCCGCGGCGGCTACAACGTCTATCCGCGTGAGGTGGAAGAAGTGCTGATGACCCACCCGGCCGTCAGCCTCGCGGCCGTCGTCGGCGTGCCCCATGACCAGTACGGGGAAGAGGTAAAAGCCTTCATCGTTCCCCAGGAGAGCGCCGGCGACATCAGCGAAGATGAGCTCAAAGCCTGGGCCAAAGAGAATATGGCCGATTACAAATACCCTCGCTTCGTCGAGTTCCGGGATACCCTGCCCATGAATGCCACCGGCAAGATCCTCAAGCGTGATCTGCGCCCCGATTAATGAAACGAACCCTGGTTTGTAGTAACGACTTCAGTCGTCGCCGCTTAACCCGGCCGGCTGAAGTCGTTGCCACAAGCGGGCACGACCGAATCCCAGCTATTTATACAGAGGAGCCAGGTTCTCCCGCGCCCCATCGCTCGGCCCCCGTTTATCTGGCGGGAACAGGGCCAACGGCACCTCCCACCAAAGGAGCATTGTCATGAGTGAACAGAATAGTGTGAACTTCAGTATCAGCGAAGAGCAGGAAATGATCCGGCAGCTCGCGCGTGATTTCGCCCGCAACGAGATCGCCCCCGTCGCCGAACATTATGACCAGACCCACGAGTATCCCTGGCCCGTCGTCAAGAAGGCCCAGGAACTGGGCCTGACCGTCGCCAACGTGCCCGAGAAATATGGCGGGCTGGAGTTGAGCCTCTTTGAGGAAGTGCTGGTTCAGGAAGAGCTGGCCTGGGGTGATTCCGGCGTGAGCACGGCAATTGGGGTCAACGCCTTGGCCATCCTGCCTGTCTTAATCGCCGGGACAGAAGCCCAGAAAGAAGAGTACTGTGGGCGCCTGGTGGATGGCAAGATGGCCGCCTACTGTGCTACCGAGCCGGAAGCCGGCTCCGATTTGGCCTCGATCAAGACTACCGCCCGCAAAGAAGGGGAGCATTACATCCTCAACGGCAGCAAGACATTCATCACCGGGGCCACCGTGGCCGACTTCTATACCGTCTTCGCCTATACCGATCCCTCCGTCCGCCACCGGGGGATGAGCTGCTTCGTCGTGGACCGGGACTGGGAAGGAGTCAGCGTCGGCCAGCCCTTCGACAAGATGGGGCAACATGCTTCGGATACGGCCGAAGTCGTCTTTGACAACGTCAAAGTGCCGGCTACCCATATACTGGGACAGGAGGGCCAGGGCTTTATGATCGCCATGCAGGTCTTTGACCGTAGCCGCCCGGGCACCGCCGCCGGCGCTGTTGGCGTCGCCCAGCGGGCCCTCGACGAGTCAATCAAGTATGCCAAGGAGCGGGTGACCTTTGGCAAGCAGCTCTGGCAGCACCAGGTTATCGGTCACATGATCGCCGACATGGCCATGGAAGTAGAAGCCGCCCGCCTGTTGGTCTGGAAATCTGCCTGGGCCTATGACACCGGCGACAAAAACACGGTGATCACCGCCTTTGCCAAGGCATACGCCGCCGACCGGGCCATGGAGATTGCCACCAACGCCGTCCAGGTTTTCGGCGGTTACGGCTATATGTCCGAATATCCCGTCGAGAAGTTGATGCGCGACGTCAAGATCTTCCAGATCTACGAAGGTACCAGCCAGATCCAGCGCGAAATCGTGGTGCGCGAGCTCTTCCGCAAGGGGTAAATCTATCCCCCAGCGGGCTCCATTTCACGCTGCCTGTCGCCGCTGTTCCGGGACACGCCCCTCCGGGCATCCGCGAGCGGCATCAGGTGTCGCAGAACCCAGGGTGGTCTTTGGCTCCGCCGCCCTTGGCATAAGTTTATCCTTAGAAGTAATCAGCCCCATTCTCTCCTGGGGCTGATTGGCGCTATCATAGCTTCGGTGGCGGCGCGATGGCTGCAGGGTACACCTTCTTAATGCTCGGTGTGCCATTTTTTCGCGCCCGCCCGGCCTGTGCTATAATTTAGCGTTTGGGGTAATCAAGATCGAGGAATAGCTGATTCATGGAATATATTGAACTCTTTATCGACATCTTTTTACATATAGACATCCATCTGAACGACATCATCTCCAACTACGGCACCTGGACGTACGGGTTGCTCTTCTTCATCATTTTCATGGAGACCGGTTTCGTCGTCACCCCTTTCCTGCCGGGCGATTCGTTGCTCTTCGCCGCCGGCACCTTTGCCTCGCCGGCGCTGGGCTCCCTGAACATCGTCGTCCTCTTTGTTCTGCTCTTCGCTGCCGCCGTCATCGGGGACACCGTCAACTACTGGATCGGTAACCGGGTGGGCGCCTCCGTCTTTGAGAGAAACTACCGTTTCCTCAAACAAGAGCACCTTGAGCGGACGCAGGCCTTTTACGAGAAACATGGGGGAAAGACCATCGTCCTCGCCCGCTTTGTGCCCATCGTCCGCACCTTCGCCCCCTTCGTTGCCGGTATCGGCACCATGGCTTACGGCCGGTTCATCTCCTACAACATCTTCGGCGCTTTTCTCTGGACCGGCATTTTCCTTTTCCTTGGTTACTTCTTTGGCTCCATCCCCATCGTCAAGGACAACTTCGAACTGGTCATCCCGGCCATCATCCTTATCTCTGTCTTGCCCATGGTCTTTGAGTACGCCAAATCCCGCTCCGCCAAACGGCAGGCCACCGGCGAGAGCGTAATCTAGGTCAGGGGGAGAATCGATTTTGGGAATCAGATTTAGAGAACAATTAGCCCACTACGGCGGGCTTCTCTTCCGTGGCATGGCCATGGGCGCTTCAGATATCGTCCCCGGCGTTTCCGGGGGCACCATGGCCTTTATCCTCGGCATCTACGAAGAGCTAATCGATTCGCTTCGTATGTTGGGCGAGCCCGTGTTCCTGCGCGCCCTGGTGCGCCTGCAAATCCGTGAACTATTCCGGCTGCTAAACTGGCAATTTCTCCTGGCTGTGGGCAGCGGCATCTTGCTCGCCGTCTTTACCATGGCCCACACTCTGGAGTGGTTGCTGGTCAATCACCCCGTCTTTCTATGGAGCTTCTTCTTCGGCCTGGTGCTGGCTTCCGTGCTGCTCGTCGGCGGGCGCATCGACCGCTGGCAGCCGCGCCTGGCCCTATCTCTGCTGGTCGGGGCCGTCGGCGCCTTCACCCTGGTGGGTCTTGTCCCCCGCCAGACGCCCGATACCTGGTGGTTTCTCTTCCTCAGCGGCGCCCTGGCCATCTGTGCCATGATCCTGCCCGGTGTCTCCGGTGCCTTTATCCTGGTGCTCTTGGGAAAATACCAATATCTCTTGAGCGCGGTGACCCGCCAGGACCTGGCCGTCATTGCCATCGTCGGCGCCGGCGCCGTTGTCGGCCTCGTCACCTTTGCCCAGATCCTTAACTGGCTCTTCAGCCGTTACCATGACCTGACGGTTGCCCTACTCACCGGCCTGATGTTAGGCAGCCTGCGTAAGGTATGGCCCTGGAAGCGCGATATCGCCTGGCTCCGCGACGAGAATGGCGAATATGCCCGCGATAGCTTCGGCGAGCTGATTGTTACCCAGCAACTGGACGTCCTGCCGGCCCTCTCCACCGGAGCAGATCTAATCGACGTGGGCCTGGCCATCGCCCTCGCTGCCGGGGGGTTTATCTCTATTCTCGCCTTAAACTATCTGGCCCAGCGCACGGCATAATCCATGAGTAATCTAACAAGACCAATCGAAGCCGTTATCTTTGACCTGGACGATACCCTCCTCGACTGGTCCGGCCGGGAGGAAAGCTGGCAGGAAGTGACGCGCCCGTTGCTGGAAAACGTCTACCACTACCTGGTACAATCAGGACATCCCCTGGACGATCCAGAACACTTTTTCGAGCTGGTCCATCGGCACATCGAGGGAGTCTGGGAAGAAGCCAAGAAAGACTGGTCCGGCGCCTCCTTTGGCGACGCCCTCTTGCTCGCCTGCGAGGATGCCGGCCTGAACACTGCCCGGCTTGACCTCGATGAGCTGATGCGCGTCTATAACTGGCAGCCAATGCCTGGCGTGGAGCTTTACGAAGACGCCTTTTGCGTCCTCGACACCCTCCGGGACCGCGGGTACCGCATCGGCCTGATCACCAACTCTTTCTACCCGATGTGGATGCGCGATGTCGAATTGCGCCACTACAATCTACTCGACTATTTCGATGCCCGCATCACTTCCGGCGACAGCGGTTACATGAAACCCCACCCGGCCATTTACCGGCGCATATTGGATCTCCTGGATGTTCCGGCTGCCAGGGCCGTGTTCGTCGGCGACCGGCCCGAAAATGACATTGCCGGTGCCAATGAAGCCGGGTTGATCAGTATCCTTATCGACCCGCCCCACCTGGATCGCGAATTGCACGGCATCGTACCCGACTTTACAATAACCAGATTGAGCGAATTGCTGCCCATTCTGGAGCAGCTAGAAAAAGAGGGAGAAACGCATGGCTGACAAACCGGGCCGCAACGAACCGTGCTGGTGTGGCAGTGGTCTTAAGTACAAGAAATGCCACATGAGCGCCGACCGGGAAGCCGAGCGGGAACGGCGCGAAATAAAGCTCGCCGCCGACTACATCATCGAGGACCTGCTGGACTTTGCCCAGGACGAGCGCTTTGCCATTCCCTTCGCCCAGGCCCTCGCCCAGTATTGGAACGGCTACTACACCATCGAGAACGCGGACCAGATGAGCGAAAACGAAGCGCTCCGCTTCTTCGACTGGTTTGCCTTCGACTACGTCCACGACGAGGAAACGCCCCGCGTGGTCGATGCCTATCGCCAGGAATACTGGGAAGATCTCAGCGATAAGCAACAGGCCGTGCTGGCCAACTGGCAGGAAGCCGGTCCCTCCGGCGCCTACATTCTCGACGGCTATGACGGCCAGACCCTCCACTTGCGCGACTACCTCACCGGAGAGAAACACGATGTTTTCCAGCCCGCCGGCCGTGGCGACCTGAATGTTGGCGACGTTGTCCTTGCCCGGCTGCTTCCCGTCCAGGAACATCTGGAATTCAGTCCCGGCGCCGCTTACCTGCCCCAGGACGAACTTGCCGGTCTAAACGAAAAAATCGTCACCGCGCAGGCAGAAGATGCGAAAGCCCATTCCGACGACACCTCGGTAGGTGGGTTTCTGCAGCGCCACAACGTCCTCTTCGTCCACCATGCCCTGGAACAGGCAGAAGCGCACGGGCGGCCTCCCGTAGCCCGCCTGGAAGTTGATTAAGCGTGTATGGCCGTCCTCCAGATAACGCCCCAGACCGGACCGCTCCAGGGCACCGTCACCGTCCCCGGCGATAAATCCCTCAGCCACCGGGCCGTACTGCTCGGTGCCCTGGCCACCGGCGAGAGCACGGTGCGCGGCTGGCTCCCGGCCGGCGATACCCGGGCCACCCTTGCCGCCATGCAAGCCATGGGCGTCGAAATCGCCGTCGAGGAGACGCAATCCGCTGCCTGGGATTTGCGCATCTCTGGGCGCGGGCTCCGCGGTCTCCGGCCGTCTGCCGCGCCCCTGGATTGCCAGAACGCGGGCACCTGTCTCCGCCTGCTGGCCGGGATTATGGCCGGCCAGGATTTTCCCTCGACCCTGACCGGCAGCGAGCAGTTGCGCCGGCGTCCTATGAACCGCATCGTAATGCCCCTGACCGAAATGGGCGCGCGCATCGACGCCGACGGGGGCACGGCCCCTCTCGCCATTTCGCCGGCCGCCCTGCAGGGGATTTCCTACCGCATGCCGGTCGCCAGTGCCCAGGTGAAAAGCGCCATTTTGCTCGCCGGTCTCTACGCGCGGGGACAGACTCGCGTTTACCAGCCTGGCCCTGCCCGGGATCACACCGAACGGCTCTTAACGGCGATGGGCATCCCGCTCGCTGTCGATGGAAACTGGATTACCCTGCCTGCCCCTCCAGACGGGGGCTGGACGCTGGAGCCGCTGGATCTGGCCATTCCTGGTGACATCTCATCGGCCGCCTTTCCCCTGGTAGCCGCCATGATTGTGCCCCATTCGCGGGTCAAACTCGCCGGCATCGGCCTCAATCAAACCCGTACCGGCCTGCTGGCTCTGCTCGCCCAGATGGGCGCCAGCTACACCGTCTCCAACCGGAACACGACCGGTGGCGAACCGGCCGGCGATATCGGCATCGCCTTTGAAGAGCTGCAGGCGACCGCTGCCGCTGGCGAGGTCGTAGTCCGCGCCATCGACGAATTGCCTATCTGGGCCGTCGCCGCCACCCAGGCCATGGGCCCTAGCCACCTCCGGGACGCGGCCGAGTTGCGCGTCAAAGAAGTGGACCGCATTGCCGTCCTGGCCGCTGAACTACAGAAGCTGGGTGTGCCCGTCGACGAACGTGACGATGGCCTGACCATCGCCGGCCCGGTGCGCCCGGCCGGAGGCAACGTCAGCAGCCACGGCGATCACCGTCTGGGCATGGCCCTGGCCGTCGCCGGCCTCGTCGCCCGCGCCCCGACCCGCATCCATGAGGCCGAAGCCATCGCCGACAGTTTTCCCGGCTTCGTCGAGACCATGCAAGCCCTCGGCGCTCACATGGAATGGCTCCCATAACGACAGCCCGATGTCTCAAGATCGTGTCCTCGCTCCGTCCGCTTTGCTGACCGCAGCCACACAGCAGCACGATTTGACATAATCATGCAAAAGGATTAATAACCATGGGTTTTCTCCGCAAACTATTCGGAACCGGCAAAAAAGAAACCATCGTCATCGTCTCCGGCCTCCCCCGCTCCGGCACCTCCATGATGATGAAAATGCTCGAAGCCGGCGGCATCCCCCCTCTCACCGACGAAATCCGCGAAGCCGACAAAGACAACCCCAAAGGCTATTACGAATTTGAGCGCGTCAAGCAGATGGATAAAGGCGACGTCGAATGGCTCTCCCAGGCCGGAGGGCAAGCGGTCAAAGTAATCTCCGCCCTGCTCCAGCACCTGCCGGAAGAATACGAATACAAAGTAATCTTCATGGAACGTCACATGCCCGAGATCCTCGCCTCCCAGCGCAAGATGCTCGTCCATCGCGGTGAAGACGCCGACGAGATGGACGACCAACAGATGGCCACCCTCTTCCAGAAACACGTGCAAAAAATCCGGCAGTGGCTCGACGAGCAAGAAAACTTCTCCACCCTCCACGTCCACTACAGCAATGCCCTTGCCGATCCCCTGACCACCGCCCGCCAGGTCGACCATTTCCTCGATTGGGACCTTGACGTAGAAAAGATGGTCGGCGTCGTCGATCCCGACCTCTACCGCAACCGTCGGGAAGCGTTACGCAAACAGTAACCACTCGACCCCCGGCAACTGTCCGGGACAAGCTCAGATTACAGCACCCCCCTCGCCGGTGTCCTGACC
>Ga0207752_1001383_pt1 | contig 11121 bp, 10 predicted proteins | sample Pon2CUnioCityCA_6_FD_187272 | JGI IMG/M metagenome (GOLD analysis project Ga0207752, IMG submission 187272) | Marine sediment microbial community from Union City, CA, USA - Pond 2C Sediment 2 (SPAdes) | ecosystem: Environmental > Aquatic > Marine > Intertidal zone > Salt pond sediment ... | reverse complement strand
AAATGTCCTCCGCCCAACGCATCCATATAATGCCGTGTTGGGGGGTCTTTTTCTTTAACTGCAGCCTGCATACCTCCTTGGGACATCATGGAGTTGGCATCGCCCAGTCTGAGCTTTGTTGATATGATGACATTGGCTCCGTTCTGCATGGCCGTAATAGCAGCAGCGCATCCGCCGCCTCCTCCTCCAATGACCAGTACATCTGTTTCATAATCTGGTTTGGATAGATTAAAGGATTCGGGTTTGATCCGCGTGTGAGATTCAAGCAGATCTGATATCTCAGCGGTTATTGTTTCCCCTTTGTTAGGGCCTATGTGTATTTTGCGGCGCGCATCTTTTTTATAATCGGGATGGAAGTTATTTAAAACTTTTTCTCTTTCTTTCTCGGTCATCGGGGGAAAGATAGGTTTTCCTGATTTGGCAAGTTCAAACCGTTTGTTACGTGTTTTAATGACTTTATTGAGCGATTCTCTCATATATTCTGGATACATATGAAACTCCTCGTTTTGGAAATGATTGTAGATTCATTTTTCATTATTCCGAATCTAAACTGAAATATTTCTTTTTTAAATCTTCTATATCTGATGTCATGAGTTCTTTATACTCTGCATCAAATTTTTTATCTTTTATTTCTTTAAGCCTCTTTTTAAGGTCTTTGCTTTCCTTTGAGAGGTATTTTCCATAAAGCCTCCTGCAGAGCATACCCACATTGAATTGAACGATCTCTGCAGGGCATCTTATGGCGCAGAGACCGCAGCAGAGGCAGTCAAAAGAAAGGTCCATAACCGCTTCGATATCGCCTCTTTTTGCTGCCTGGATGTAATCCATGACTTCAAGGTCTTGAGGACAGGCCTTGGTGCAGGTGTTGCAGGCTACACATCGAAAGACTTCTGGGTAGAGTTTTTGGATGGTATTGACATCTGGTTTGATTTTATTGAGGTTGTAGATGGCTTTTTCCGCAGGGATCGCAGGCAGTTGAGCCAGCCACATGCCCTCTTCGACAATGGTTGTGCAGGCAAGTCCTGTGTATATTTTGTAGTCTCCGGGAAGACGGTAAACAGTGGCACAGGCTCCGCAAAAGCCTTCGCGGCAGCCAGCACCCCTTTTTATCTGATATCCCGCATACTCAATAGCGCCCATTATGGTGGCTTCCGCAGGAACATCATAGGCTTTTCCCATAATGTAAACAGTTATAAATCCTGGCTTTTTCTTTTTTCTTTTTGCTTGTTGTTTGGCTTCCATTATTTTTTCCTCCCTAATACCATTGTTATGAGACTCCGCTTTTATATTCTCTTTTCTTCAGGCAGCTTTAAAGGTCCAAGGGTTCTCATTTCTTCAGTGAAATGATTTATTACAGAAACGAATTTTTTTCCTTCGGCTGCGGAAACCCATTCCAAACAGAGTCTTTCTGGTTCTATGCCAAAATCTTTTAAAAGCTTTTTTAATAATTTGGCCCTTCTTAAGGTCTTGTAATTGCCGTCTATGTAATGGCAGTCGCCCGGGTGGCATCCTCCGATAAAAACTCCGTCCGCTCCTTTTTTGAAAGCCCAGAGGATATGCTGTGGGTCAACACGGGACGAGCACATAACCCGGATTATTATGCTGTTTGGCAGATATTCCATTCGAGAGGTCCCCGCCAGGTCAGCGCCGGCAGACGTACACCAATTGCAGGCGAAACTAACGATTTTTGGTTCAAACTTGTCCATTCTGTTTTAATTAGTCTCCTTTTAAAATGATATCTACCATAGAATAGATTTGATCGTCTGTGAAATTTTTTTGTTGGGCCGCACCGGATGGACATGCGACAATACAGGAGCCGCATCCTTCGCACAGGACTTCATTGACAGAAACGATCCCTTTTTCTTTATCGAAAACCCTGGCTTCGTAAGGACAAATAGGAATACAGAGTTTGCATCCGCTGCACATTTCTTCATCTACAGCTGCAACGATCGGCTCCTGATGGAGTTCATCCGAGGAAAACATGGCTTGGACTTTACTTGCCGCACCGCTTGCCTGGGCCACGGCTTCCGGAATATCTTTGGGTGCTTGCCCTGCTCCGGCAAGAAACAGTCCTCCGGTGACGCTTTCCACAGGCCTCAGTTTTGGGTGAGCTTCTGCAAGAAAGCCATCTTTATCCAAAGCGATTTTTAACTTTTTTGCCAGTTCGTTCGATTGGTTGGAAGGGACCATTGCCATGGCCAGCACCACCATGTCGGCGTTGATCTCGATTTCTTTCCCTGTTAATGTGTCCACTCCCCAGACAGTCACTTTTCCATTGTTTTGGAACACTTTGGATACTTTTCCTCTTAAATACATGACCTCTTCTTCTTCGACAGCTCTCTGCACGAATTCTTCGTAATTTTTCCCGCCTGATCTTATATCTATGTAAAAAACATAAGCCTGGCCATCTGGAACATGTTCTTTATAAAGCATGGCATGTTTGGCTGTGTACATGCAGCAGATTTTTGAACAGTACGGTTTGTGCAGTTCTGGGTCTCTGGAGCCGCAGCACTGGATAAAGACCACTTCTTTGGGGGCTTTGTGGTCAGATGGCCTAATGACCTTCCCTGAAGTAGGCCCTGAGGCAGATAAAAGTCTTTCAAATTGAAGCCCGTTTAAGACATCAGGGATTTTTCCATACCCATATTCAGCGATTTTATCCATGCCGTATAAGTCATATCCTGTTGCCACGACAATAGCTCCGACTTCTTCTTCCACTATTTCGGGTTTCATGTCAAAGTCAATGGCATTTGGCTCACAAACGTCCGCGCATTTGCCGCAGGCAATAGGAACGAGCCCGGGACAGCTATCTATGTCCAGGGTGAAGGAAGCTGGTATTGCCTGAGGAAAGGGGATATATATGGCTTTTCTTCCGGTTAATCCTTCGTCGAATTCGTTAGGAACGACCACCGGACATACTTTCGTGCATTCATCACAGAGGGTGCACACATCCGGGTCAACATAGGTTGGTTTCTTTAAGATTTTGACTTTAAAATTACCAACATACCCGGAGATCTCTTGGATTTCACTGTAGGTCATAAGCTTTATTTTCGGATGCTTTGAGACTTCGACCATTTTAGGCGTCATAATGCATTGTGAGCAGTCAAGAGTAGGGAACGTTTCGGATAATTGGATCATATGACCGCCTATGGAAGGTGACCTTTCCACCAGAATAACTTCGTGCCCTCCGTTTGCTATATCAAGGGCTGACTGAATACCTGAGATACCTCCGCCTATAACCATAGCTCTTTTGGTGACGGGGACAGATATGGGTTCCAGAGATTCGTTTCTCAGTACTTTCTCTACAATACTTTTTACGATTTTTTTGGCTTTATTTGTGGCTTTTTCTGTGTCTTTGTGAACCCAGCTGCACTGCTCTCTTATGTTTGCGATCTCACACTGGTAAGGATTAAGGCCTGTGGATTGGGTCACGTTTCGAAAGGTAGACTCATGCAGACTCGGGGAGCAGCAGGCCACCACAACACTATCAAGCTTGTGTTCTTTTATGGCATTTTCAATCAGTTTTTGTCCCGGATCCGAACACATATAGACATAGTCTTCGGCATGGGCGACACCTTGATGTTTAGATAGTTCTTTCGCGACGTTTTTGACGTCTACAGTACCAGCTATGTTTATGCCGCAATGGCATACAAAAACTCCTGTCCGTTTTTTCATTGCATTACCTTATTAATATTCATTTGTTTTTATGATTGTTCTGTAAATCTTTGTCAAAGCCCTTTCCGTTGTTTCCATGACTGCTTTACTACTGAGTTTTTTCTTTAAGAACTTCTAAGCCGTATTCATATCCTTTATCAAAGGCTTTTTTATTGAGGTCAAGAAATCTGTCAGGCACTAGTCCTGGAAGAGCTTTTTTCATGACATCCGGTGAGGTGATCTTGGTGACAGCCGTGAAAAAGCCCATCATAACCAGGTTGGCGATGATGCGGTTTCCCAGCTCTTCGGCGAATCTGGTAGCCGGCACAGAATAATGCGTAACGTTTTTTCTTTTTATTTTGGGTTTAACCAGATCAGTATCAGTGATGAGGAGACCCTTGTCCTTGAGTTCATTCTGATATTTATCATAGGCTTCCTGAGACATAGATACCAATATATCGGGTATTGTGATGTAAGGATAGAGGACTCTATCATCAGAAACAATAAGCTGAGAGCTGCAGGCGCCCCCACGGGCTTCGGGGCCAAAGCTCTGGTTCATGGTGGCAAACTTACCTCCATAAATGGAAAGAGCTTTTCCTCCTATCAGAGCACATCTTATGATCCCTTGGCCTCCATAACCAGAAAATCTTATCTCAGTCATTGTTTTCTTCTCCATAAGATCTGTATTTGTCACCCAGAACTTTAGAAAGATGCTGATTCATGGCATCTAAGAAAGTGGGTTTTTCTTTATCTACAAATTTGCCAACAATAAGCTTTCCTTGATATTTGATATCAAGGTCTTTGGTATCAGCGTTATGCTGGATTTCAGAATTATCATAGTAATACTTTAGTAAGTTCAGACCATCCCCGAGACGGTTTCTGCGTGCATAAAGAGTAGTGCAGGGAGTGATGACTTCGATAAAGGAAAAACCTCTTCGATGCAAAGCTTCTTGAATGGATTTTGTGACTCTTCTGAGGTGTAAGGCTGTCCATCGAGCGATATAAGTCCCTCCGGCCGCTGCCACAAGATGAGGAAGGTTAAATGGATATTCAAAATTCCCATATGGAGCTGTGGAGGCATTGGCATCTATTGGAGTGGTGGCAGCTACCTGGCCTCCGGTCATGGCATAATTGAAATTATTGACCACTATGACGACCAGGTCCATGTTTCGCCTGGCTGCGTGAATAAGATGATTTCCTCCGATTCCAGCGATATCACCATCCCCGCTGAACACGATTACTTTGGTTTTGGGATTGGCGAGTTTAAGGCCTGTGGCAAAAGGGATGGCTCTTCCATGAGTGGTGTGGAAAGAATCTAATTTTATGTATCCAGCCACTCTGCCGGTGCAGCCGATTCCTGAGACCACTATCAAATTATCCAAATCAGTCTCTTCTTTCCTCAAAGCTTCGGCAAAGGAGGTAACCACGGTTCCGATCCCGCATCCTGGACACCAAATATGAGGCATTCTGTCCATTCGCAGTATTTTTTCTACTGGGTTTCCTTGGGGCTGCTTCTTTTCTGTCATTTTACGGCCTCCTTAATGGCTTTAAAGATATCATCTGGATTATGGACCCATCCTCCTAAGTGAGGGACATTCACTACTTTGCATTGATTCCGTGCGCATCGGTCTACTTCTAAAAAGACCTGTCCGGCATTTATTTCCGGAACCACTATGGCTTTGACTTTTTTAGCCAGTTCCTCGATTTTCTTTTCCGGGAAAGGCCATACAGTGATCAAACGGAGAGTACCTGTTTTGATCCCTTCTTTTCGAGCTTGCTGGACCGCTTTGAACGCAACTCTGGATGTGATGCCGTAGGAAAGGACTATGACTTCGGCATCATCAATTTGTTCCTCTTCCAGTTCTATGATTTTATCTGCATTTTTTTTGATTTTGTCTATGAGATGCTGCACGTTTTTTTGCTGATTTTCCGCATCAAGCATGGGATATCCTCTTTCATCGTGGGTCAGTCCCGTGGTATGGAAGCGATAACCTTGACCGGTCTTGACCATGAAAGGGACTCCGTCAGAGTCGCATTTGTAAGGCAGGTATTTATCTTTAGGACCTTTATACCATTTTCTCTCTACAAGCTCTATTTCTTCGGCTGGAGGTATAACCACCTTTTCGTGCATATGCCCCACACATTCGTCTGTCATAACAAAAACCGGAACACGGAATAATTCTGATAGATTGAATGCTTTGATGGTCATATCAAAACATTCCTGCGGGGAATCCGGGGAAAGGGCAATGATTTCATAATCCCCATGAGAACCCCATTTTGCCTGCATCATATCCTGCTGACTGGTCAGTGTGGGAAGGCCTGTTGAAGGTCCTCCTCTCTGGACATTAGCTATGACTAGAGGGGTTTCTAACATGCAGGCCAATCCTATATTTTCCTGCATCAGAGAAAACCCAGGCCCAGAAGTCACGGTCATTGCTTTGAGTCCTCCCCAAGCTGCTCCGATCAAAGATGCGATTGAGCCCAGTTCGTCTTCCATCTGAATAAAGACTCCCCCGACTACGGGAATTCTTTCAGAAAATCTTTCAGCTGTTTCTGTGGAGGGTGTTATGGGATAACCGCCGAAAAAGCGGCATCCTGCTGCAAGAGCTCCCTCAGCTAAAGCGTAGTCTCCATCCATAAAGTGGGACCCGGTTAACACGCCTTTAGGATCTGCTTTGGACTTTTTCACCTTCATCCTCCTCTTTCTTTATGGTCACAAAAATGGCAAATTCCGGACATATTGTCTCGCAAAGCTGGCAGTAGCAACAATTATCTTCATTTTTAATATAAGGCGGATGATATCCCTTCTCATTGAATTCATCAGATAATTCAAGCACATCTCGCGGACAATATTCCACGCAAAATCCGCATCCTTTACACCGTTCTTTTTCGATGTGGATTTCGCCCTTTATTGCTTTTAAATCACCAAAATAAGTCATTTGTACCTCAGATTAATCCCTTTTCCTTTAATAAGGGTTTGGGATCTATATAATGGAGATTAAACTTCATGCTCTCTTCATCACAGTCCAGGGCCAGCGCCATAAGCTGTGAGAAATAAAGTATAGGTATGTTTTTAAATTCAGGAAATTTCTTTTGAGTTTCTTTCTGCCGGGCATCCAGATTAAAAAAACAAAGAGGACAGCTTACAGCGACGGCATCTGCTCCGTAATTCTTTGCAGAGGAAAGAATTTGATAGGTCCTATTCGCAATGATATCGGGCCTATCAACGGTTTCATAGGCTCCGCAGCATTCTGTTTTAAAGGGGAAGTCGATCGGGTTGCCACCCAGAGCTGAGACCAGTTCATCCATTACGATCGGGTTTTCCAGGTCGTCAAATCCGATCTCTTTGGGACGCACCAGATAGCAGCCGTAGTAACTGGCGATTTTCAAGCCTTTGAGCGGCTTTACAACTTTTTGTTTGACATTTTCGAAGGTGATATCATTTTTCAAAATTTCAAGAAGGTGGAGGACTTCAACATCACCTGTATATTTAATTTCTTCACGGTACATAAGGTCGTTTATGATATCCAAACTTTCCTGGTCTGCTTTTACGCGCTCATTCGCTCTCTTAATGGTGTTGTAACACATGGCACAAAGCGTCATCAATTTGTTTGAATTCTGTTCTTTTGTCCGGATTAGATTTCTTATGGGAGCTAGATGATGGATAAGGTCATCTGTGGTCATGGAGAAGACTGTCCCGCAGCAGTTCCACCGGTCGATTTCTTTGACTTCAACACCTAATTTTTTTAGAGAGCATAAAGCTGAATCCTCAAAATTTTTTGCTTGGTTTTTTAGTGTACATCCCGGAAAATAACTTAGTTTCATTATTTCTGTTCCTTATATAACTATTATCAATGTTTTTAAAAATAATAAAATATTGATTGCACCCAAATTATGATGTAAATTTTCTAAAACAGCTGATAAGAGCAATGGGGGGAACATTTTGCTTTTCAGAGTCTGAGAGTTTTTTAACTTCAACATGGTCGTTTCTTTTGCGCAGTACGATTTGCCGGATGGATTCTATAACTTCCGCAATATTTATCCCTTTCGGACAGCGCACATTGCAGGTCATACAAGAAGCACAGATCCATATGGATTTTGAGTTTTTCAGCTCTTCCTCCATTCCAAGCTGGGCAAACCTGATTATCTGATTAGGCGGGATATCCATTTGGTCTACATTAGGACAGCCTGCAGAACACTTGCCGCATTGATAGCAGGCAAGCAGATTTTGACCGCTTAATTCTTCCACTTTGGCAACAAAAGGGCTTCTGATTTTTTGGCGGGAAATGATTGTCCTCATCGAATCTTCTTTCTTCCTTCCATCAAAAAAAAGTGCACATTTTATGAAAAATATATTACCAAAATAAGACTCTACAGTGAAGCACAATTGGAAGATTGTGTCAAGAATTTATCAAAAAAACATTATGCTTTAAAAGCGAGCTTAAATTTTCCCCAAATGAGCCAAAGAAAGCAGAAAAAACCGGCCAGAAATAAGTAACAAAGAACTAGGGGAAGGCCCACTAAAGGAACAAGAATGGATGATATGGCGATGGCTCCTAAGAAAGAGCCCGTTAAGTCAAGCCCGTATCCCAGTCCGTAGTGGAGACCTTTTTTCAGGTAGAGCTGGTTTGACGCGACAAACATCTCTCCCCCTACACATCCGAGAAGAATAAGAAAGACAGGAAAAAACAGGGGCGGTGGCGAATGCTTTATCAGCATAAGCAAGAGGAGCAAAAGAAGAAGGGACTGGAATTGAATAAAAATCAAGTGTTTTAGACCAACGGTCTTCATTTTTATGCCCAGATAGGCCCCCAGAGCCATCCCGGCCATGAAAGAGGCAAAGAGAAGAGATACGGTTTGATAGATATACCCGTAAAGAGTCTGGAAAGCGATGATGACTATGATTTCTGCAGCAATAGATGTGAGTCCTATAAGAGTCAGGGGAGCCAGGTAGAAAGAGGAAATTTTCTTTCTAAGCCCAATGATGATCAAGACAGCGGCAAACACAATCAGAGGAAAATCCAGAGTCCAGAAAGGACCTTTTTTGGAGAGGAACGAAAGGAGCTGGCTCTCTATCCCTTTAAAATGGGTGCTTCTGAGCACGGAAGTATAAAAATAACTGATAGGGTAAAGGTCTTTGTTCACCTGTTTTTTCCCGGACACGACTTTTTCTCTGAGAGACTGAACCCGCAGAGGAGATAAGCGGGCTTGCAGAAGATAAGGAGAGACATATGTGTTGTTGAGTTCAAGGTCTTTTATTTTTTTGCTGTGTTTATCTGGATCAAGGTCATTGAGATGCGAGGAGGCAAGGAAGATGTTTGAAGAACCCGGCACGATTTTTACATCATCGAACACTGATTGAAGAGTGAAATACAGACAGCTTAAGAAATCTTGAAGCTGGGGGCTTATATAATTTTCCGCCGAGGGGACCTGAAATGAAAAAACGCCCTCAGGGCGGAGTTTTTTTTTGACGATTTGAAAGAATTCTTGAGTGTAAAACCGGTTGAGCTGTGCTGTTTCAGGAGGGGGAAGGTTTAAAATGATGACCTGGTATGTTTTTTTTGTCTTTGATATAAAAACCCTTCCGTCCTCATAATGGACATCGATCCGGGGGTGATTACGGATAGTGTTTTCAAATTCAGGGAGAAAACGGGCAGATATTCTGATGACCTCAGGGTCCAGCTCCACATAATCAACATTTGTATTGGGGTATTTGAGGAGCTGGCTGAGGCTTCCGGACAGGCCTCCTCCTATGAGTAAAACATTTCCTGTCCCGGACTTTTGAAGCATTGCGAAATGCACCGCTTCTTCGGCTGATGACAGATCAGGATAAGAGTATACTTTGGAGTGGTTGTTATAGAGAGTGATTTGTTCCTGGATTCTTACGAGTTGGAGTTTTCCATAGGGAGAATCTTGACTTGCTGCAAGGGAGAAAGGTTTCCAGTAAAGCTTCTGTGTGGGTAGGTCAAGGATCCAGAAAGCGGTCAGAGCCAGGACAGCAATAATAAGAAACAAGGCTTGTTTCTTGTTTGAGAATACCAGATAGATGACGGCAGCACAGACCATTCCTATCAAACTTGCGGCTTTCCAGTTAGAGAGATGGGGAACGAGAAAGAAATAAACGATAATTCCCCCTGAAGCTGAACCAATAGATTCAAAAAGATAGACTTTGGAGACCTTTCCGTTTAGAAATTTTGTATTGAAAACAAAAAGAACTCCCAAAGGAAAACACATAAAGAGAGAAATGAAGAGAGCTGAGGTGATCATAGGAAAAAGCCCCATAAGTTCACCTGCGCCTGTTCTGAATACGAACCGGATCATTCTGAGCCCTGTAAAGCAGAGGGGAAAAACAAGTATAACCAGATAGTAAAGTCCTGAAAATTTAGTCCTGGAGAATTTAAAAAAGGAACCTGAAAGACTTCCGATTCCTGTCCATAAAAGCCAGGCTCCCAGTATAATGCCAAATGTGATTTCATTGCCTGCGAATTGAACGGAAAATTCCCGAAGGATAAGCACTTGAAAAGAAAGAGCCATAAATCCAAGAATAAAAGAGGGAAGTATGAGATATATTTTGTGAAAAAAAATTGACCTTTTCATGCTTTGAACCCTCTTCACCCCGGGAATGGATCAGCCGTTCAGTTTAGGACCAGAAACCGGGAATTTCCTGACCGCATAACGCACACCGCCCGTTTTTTATGTTTATTTTTTCTATAAGATACCCCATTCGTTTTACGATGAGTTCACCGCAGTGAGGGCAGTAAGTGTTTTCCGCTTCATGAGCCGGGATGTTGCCAATATAGACATAATTCAGCCCCTCCTCCAGAGCTGTATTTCTGAGGTTTTCCAGAGTCGATAGTGGAGTGGGAGGGAGATTTTTCATAAGATAGTAAGGATAAAACCTGGAAAAATGAAGAGGTACATCAGGACCTATCTCTTTCTTTATCCAGCGGCACATCTGACGTATTTCCGAAGTTGTATCGTTTAAAGTGGGGATGACAAGATAGACGATTTCCAGCCACACGTGGCTTTGTGAAGCAGCTACAATGGCATCCAGAACAGGTTGGAGCTTGCCTCTGACATATTTGGTATAGAAGTCTTGATTAAAGGCTTTAAGGTCAATCTTGACTCCGTCTACTACTTCCAGAAGGTCCTTAAAAGGTTCAGGATTGACATGAGCTCCGGTTATCACAACATTTTTGATCCCTTTTCTTCTGGCCTCCAGGGAGGTGTCATACATATACTCAAAGAATATCACGGGTTCTGAATAAGTGTACGCTATGCTGGGGCAGTTGTTTTTTTCCGCTGTTTTGACAACGGATTCAGGAGGGAGGTCTATGTGGGTGATCTGTTCGGGTCTCACTTGAGAGATCTCCCAGTTCTGACAGAATTTGCAGTTCACATTACATCCTGCGGTGGCTATAGAAAGGGCTGTGGTTTTTGGCAGAAAATGAAAAAGAGGTTTTTTTT
>Ga0207752_1001382_pt1 | contig 11130 bp, 7 predicted proteins | sample Pon2CUnioCityCA_6_FD_187272 | JGI IMG/M metagenome (GOLD analysis project Ga0207752, IMG submission 187272) | Marine sediment microbial community from Union City, CA, USA - Pond 2C Sediment 2 (SPAdes) | ecosystem: Environmental > Aquatic > Marine > Intertidal zone > Salt pond sediment ... | reverse complement strand
CAATATGCTGGAAAACCTGAAGCAGCAGGGTATGCAGGATAATGGTATGCAGCTCGAGGCCAGCATGTTTGCAGACCAGGCAACACGTCGCGTAAAGTTAGGCCTGATAATGAATGAAATTGTCAAATCTGAAGATATTAAGCCAGATGAAGAGCGTGTGAAGAAAAAAATTGAGGAAATTGCGGCACCTTATGAGCAGCCTCAGCAAGTCATCGACTGGTATATGGGTGATAAACAGCGTTTAGCGGAAGTTCAGGCCCTGGTAACGGAAGAACAAGTTGTCGATTGGGCTATGGAAAAAGCGAAAGTGGTCGATAAGACTATGACATTCAAAGATGTAATGAGTGCAGAAGCAAATAAATAGACTTTTTTGCCTGAATATAGCCTTTTTAATATTCAGGTAAAGATTTAAATTAACGACAAATTACCCTTAAGGATAAGATTTCGTGACCGATAAAACAGTTAATACAGACATAATGAGTCAGTTAGTGCCGATGGTTGTTGAACAGACGTCTCGAGGCGAACGCTCATACGATATATATTCCAGGCTACTGAAAGAACGTATTATTTTCCTGGTCGGACAGGTTGAAGATCATATGGCAAACCTGGTGGTTGCCCAGATGCTTTTCCTGGAGTCAGAAAACCCGGATAAAGACATATATCTGTATATTAATTCACCAGGTGGCTCGGTAACTGCGGGTTTGTCAATTTATGACACCATGCAGTTTATTAAACCGGATGTGAGCACCCTGTGTATTGGTCAGGCCGCGAGTATGGGGGCATTGTTACTGGCAGGTGGTCAAGCTGGCAAGCGTTATGCATTACCACATGCACGAACGATGATTCATCAACCACTTGGTGGTTTCCAGGGCCAGGCGACAGATATTGAAATTCATGCCAAAGAAATACTTGAAGTGCGTGAACGATTGAACAAAATTCTTGCCGAACATACAGGGAAAGCGATTGATGTGATCGCGCAAGATACAGACCGTGATTTCTTCATGAATGCAGAAGCATCGGTTGAATACGGACTGATTGATGAAGTTATGACTCAGCGCCAGGTTGAAAGCGAGTCATAAACCTGAATTTTGCCTGTTTTTGATACAATTTCGTACAAAATTCAAGGTTAAAAATGTGGTGTAATGACTTGAAAAAGTAGTAAAAACTACGCATTGTATAAAGAATGATAATGTTCATGATGAGGCGGATGACATGAGCGATGATACAAACACCGGTGACGGTGGTAACAAGTTACTCTACTGTTCTTTCTGCGGTAAGAGCCAGCACGAAGTGCGCAAACTCATTGCAGGTCCATCTGTATTTGTTTGTGATGAATGTGTTGAGTTATGCAGCGATATTATTCGCGAAGAGATACAGGAACAGTCTGGTAAAGCGGAAGGTGATTCACTTCCGACTCCACATGAAATCAACGATATTCTTAATGAGTATGTGATCGGGCAGGAACGCGCCAAACGTGTGCTTTCAGTTGCGGTATATAATCATTACAAGCGCCTGGAAACAGGGCAGAAAAAAGACGATGTTGAGCTTTCTAAAAGTAATATCCTTTTAATCGGTCCAACCGGTTGCGGTAAAACATTACTGGCTGAAACGCTGGCACGTTTACTTGATGTTCCTTTCACCATTGCTGATGCAACGACATTAACCGAGGCCGGTTATGTGGGTGAAGATGTTGAAAACATCATCCAAAAGTTATTACAAAAATGTGATTACGACGTCGACAAGGCGCAAACAGGCATAGTCTATATTGATGAGATCGATAAGATTTCACGTAAATCAGATAACCCATCAATTACTCGTGATGTTTCAGGCGAAGGTGTGCAACAAGCTTTACTGAAGCTAATTGAAGGTACGATTGCTTCGGTTCCTCCACAAGGTGGTCGTAAACATCCACAACAGGAATTTTTGCAGGTTGATACCTCAAATATCCTCTTTGTCTGTGGTGGTGCATTCGCAGGCCTGGATCGCATTATCCGTGACCGTTCTGAAAAAGGTGGAATTGGTTTCGGTGCTGAAGTGAAGAGCAAAGATGATAAGAAGAGCAACAGCGAAGTCATTCACTCTGTAGAACCAGAAGATCTGACGCGCTTTGGTCTGATTCCTGAATTTGTCGGTCGTTTACCCGTTGTTGCAACATTAAGTGAGCTTGATGAAGAGGCGTTGGTCAGAATTTTAACTGAACCTAAAAATGCCCTTACCAAGCAATATCAAAAAATGTTTGAAATGGAAGGTAGCGATTTAGAATTCCGAGACAGTGCATTATCAGCAATCGCGGCTAAAGCAATGGAACGTAAAACCGGTGCTCGTGGTTTACGCTCAATTCTTGAGCATGCATTACTTGATACGATGTATGACTTACCCTCAATGGAAAATGTTGAAAAAGTCGTCATTGATGATTCAAGCATTAATGGAGAAGGTGACCCTCTCTTCATATACGAAAACCTGGAACCATTAGCTGCTTCAGCTGATGACTAAGACAAATAAAGGGGTATTTAATACCCCTTTTTTTTGCATGATATATTCTTAACCGTTATTTTCTGTAGTACCTTGAAAATACAAATACCTGGCCATATTGATATGGACTAAGGTTTTTAAATTTACATTATAAATACAGGACAGAAACATGTCTGAAATGGTCGAAACACAATTAACAGCAATTCCGATTTTACCTTTGCGCGATGTCGTGGTTTATCCGCATATGGTCATCCCACTTTTTGTTGGAAGAGAAAAATCGATCCAGGCTCTTGAAGCTGCGATGGATAACGATAAGCAGATTTTACTGGTAGCACAAAAAAGTGCTGCTCAAGATGAGCCTACACAAGATGATTTATACCAGATAGGTACAATCTCAAGTATTCTACAGTTATTAAAATTACCTGATGGTACGGTTAAAGTCCTGGTTGAAGGAAACAAGCGAGCACGTATTGTTAACTTCCTTGGTAAAGAAGACTATTTTACCGCCCAAATTAAAGAGCTCGATGAAGAGCTGGTTGATGAGCGTGAGTCAGAAGTCCTGATTCGTTCTTTAACTGCACAGTTTGATCAGTACGTTAAACTGAATAAAAAAATCCCGCCTGAAATTTTAACTTCGCTTTCAAGCATTGATGAAGCTGAACGTATGGTTGATACCATTGCAGCACATATGTCGCTTAAGCTTGATGAGAAACAGAAAGTACTCGAAATTGTTGATCTCAGAGAACGCGTAGAACACCTCATGGTGTTAATGGAAGCCGAGATCGATATCTTGCAGGTTGAGAAACGCATCCGTGGACGCGTTAAGCGTCAAATGGAAAAAAGCCAGCGTGAGTATTATTTAAACGAACAAATGAAAGCCATCCAGAAAGAACTGGGTGACATGGATGATGTACCAAATGAAATGGAAGAGCTCGAGAAAAAAATCGAAACTTCCGGTATGTCTAAAGAGGCGTTGAAAAAAGCCAAAGCAGAGCTGGGCAAGTTAAAAATGATGTCCCCCATGTCTGCTGAAGCCACTGTTGTACGTAACTACCTGGACTGGATGGTCGGCGTACCCTGGAAAAAACGCAGCAAGATTCGTAATGATTTATCGAAAGCCGAAGAAGTGCTTGAAGCCGATCATTATGGTCTTGAGAAAGTTAAAGAACGTATCCTCGAATACCTTGCTGTGCAGCAACGCATGAAAAAAATGAAAGGTCCTATTCTATGTTTGGTAGGGCCTCCAGGCGTGGGAAAAACCTCTGTCGGTAAATCTATTGCCCGTGCGACCAATCGTAAGTTTATGCGCATGGCCTTAGGTGGCGTTCGTGATGAAGCGGAGATTCGTGGTCACCGTCGAACTTATATTGGTTCAATGCCAGGTAAGATTATTCAAAACTTATCCAAGGTTGAAACGCGTAACCCATTATTCTTACTCGATGAAATCGATAAGATGGCGATGGATTTTCGTGGTGACCCGGCATCTGCATTGCTGGAAGTATTAGATCCAGAGCAAAATCACACATTCAACGACCACTACATGGAAGTTGATTATGATTTATCTGAAGTCATGTTTGTTGCAACCTCTAATACGATGAATATCCCGGGTCCTTTATTAGACCGGATGGAAGTTATTCGTTTATCGGGTTATACCGAAGATGAGAAACTCAATATCGCAATGCGTTATTTAGTGAAAAAACAAATTAAAAATAATGGCCTCAAGGAAGATGAGATCACCATCAGTGAAGATGCGGTACGTGGCATTATTCGTAACTACACGCGTGAAGCCGGTGTGCGTAATTTAGAACGTGAAATTGCAAAACTATGTCGTAAAGTCGTAAAAGAAATTTTACTCGATAAAGATGTCACTAACGTTGAGATTAAAGCTGAAAACCTTGATAAATACCTTGGTGTTGAACGTTTCCGTTATGGTGTGATTGATGAGAATGATCAAGTCGGGCAGGTTAACGGCCTGGCCTGGACCGAAGTCGGTGGCGAATTATTAACCATTGAGACTGCTGTATTACCGGGTAAAGGCAAAACAAGTGTTACAGGTCAGCTTGGTGATGTCATGAAAGAATCTATCCAGGCAGCGATGACCGTTGTCAGAAACCGTGCAGCGGTGCTGGGTGTTGAAGATGAAGTCTTTGAGAAAAAAGATATCCATGTTCACGTACCTGAAGGCGCGATTCCAAAAGATGGTCCAAGCGCCGGTGTAGGCATGTGTACCGCGTTAGTGTCTTCTCTGACAGATATTCCTGTACGTAATGATGTCGCCATGACAGGTGAGATTACCTTGCGTGGTGAAGTGTTACCGATTGGAGGCTTAAAAGAAAAGCTGCTGGCGGCTCACCGGGCAGGAATTAAAACGGTATTAATACCGGAAGAAAACCGTAAAGATTTAGCGGAGATTCCTGATAACGTCAAAGAAAATCTCGATATCAAACCTGTTCGCTGGATTGATGAAGTTTTAGATACCGCGTTAGCGCATCCACCAAAACCTTTAGCAGAAGCTAAAACTGGTGGAAAAGTGAGCAAATCTAAAAAAACTGATAGTACAAATATACAAACTCACTAAAAATGACTGGTTTTATGCGGGCATACAAGTAAACTGTGCATTGATAGCTTGACCCGCTCTAGTGAGCGTTGGTATAAAATCATAAGTTAATAAATATATAAAACCGCCCTGATAGTAACTGGGCGGTATTTTTTTTGTCATTCCACAGGGGGTAATTAAGTGAATAAATCTGAATTGGTAGAAGCTGTTGCAGAAAGTGCAGACATCTCTAAAGCTGCAGCAGCACGTGCTGTAGATACTATGGTTAGCAGCATCATTGATACACTTGCTAAAGGTGATCAAGTCGCAATTGCTGGCTTTGGAACTTTCTCTGTACGTGACCGTGCTGCACGAACTGGTCGTAATCCACGCACTGGTGAAGAAATTCAAATAAAAGCATCAAAAAATCCTGGATTTAAAGCTGGTAAAGCTTTTAAAGATGCACTAAACTAGCGCGCGTTCGAAGCAGGGGGTGGTTAGCTCAGCTGGTAGAGCATCGCCCTTACAAGGCGAGGGTCACAGGTTCGATCCCTGTACCACCCACCAAATCGCGGAGCGGTAGTTCAGCTGGTTAGAATACCGGCCTGTCACGCCGGGGGTCGCGGGTTCGAATCCCGTCCGCTCCGCCACTATTCTAAAAAGGCGCAATCTTTTCAGGTTGCGCCTTTTTTTATACATAATTTATAAACACAAAAATAAATAATAAACGTATAATAACGTCCACTTAATAATTAATAGAAAGTTCAGTTTATGTTGCAAGCAATTCGTAATAACGCCCAGGGTCTTTTTGTCTGGATCATCGTCGGCTTAATTGTCATTTCCTTTGCCTTGTTTGGTTTAGGAAGTTATCTATCTGGCGCATCAAAAGTAACCGCCGCTTCAGTTAATGGAGTTGAAATTAGTGGTACTGATTTAACGCGTGCCTATCAAAATTACCAGGAACGTTTACGCCAAATGTTAGGTGAACAATATAACCCTGAAATGTTTGGTACTGCGCGTATAAAAAATGAAGTCCTGCAGGGTTTAATTACCCAGGAAGTTATGAACCAGTTACTTTATGAGCAGGGTTATCAAGCATCAGCGGCGCAGGTACTGGGGAAACTTAAAACGTTCGACGTTTTTAAGGAAGATGGTCAATTTTCTGCTAGCCGGTACAAACAGGTCCTGGCACAGCAGGGCATGAATGGTGAAGCGTTTGAGAATGATTTATCCCGCGACATTGCGACGCAGCAAATTAACGCAGCAATAAGCAAAAGTGCATTTTTAACCGCAAAAGAAAAACAAAACCTGGCATTGCTGGAAAACCAGAAACGTGAAATTGGTTATTTTAATGTTTCATTAAAACCTTACCGTAAACAGGTAACGGTTACAGATGAAGATATTAAAGCGCATTATGAAAAAAATAGTCAGTTATATTTAACCCAGGAAAAGGTTCAGCTTGATTACCTTGAGTTAAATATGGACGAGGTTGCTGCACGCCAGGAAATTTCTGACGATACGATTAAGCAGCGCTATGAAAGCTCACCTGAAAATTACATGGCGAGTGATAACATCGCTGCGAATAAAAAGATTGCAGATATCCGTAAAAAGATTCTTGACGGTGCCGATTTTGCTGAACTGGCCAAACAACATTCAGATGATAAAGGCTCTGCCAGCCAGGGCGGCGATCTGGGTTACCTGACGCGTGGTGTTGAAGAAAACTTTGATAAGGTTGTTTTCTCATTAAAAAAAGGCGAAGTGAGTTCGGTTATAAAATCAAAAGAAGGTTTTCAGCTGGTTAAAGTTGAAGATATTCGCCCAGGTGATCCCGAGGAACGTAAAGTTCGCCTTATTCTGGTAAAAGCAGAAAAGAAATTACAGTCTTTTGCAGACGTTAAAGACGCGATTAAAAAAGAACTACAGTACCAGGAAGCCAGCAAAGTCTTTTTTGATGATGCTGACAAGCTGAATAATTTAAGTTTTGAAACGCCAGACTCCCTTGAGCCTGTAGCAGATACACTGGGCTTGAAATTAAAAAGCAGCGAGTTAATGACTCGTCGTGGTGGAACAGGACTTTTTGCTAACCCTAAAATCATTAAAGCAGCGTTTAGTAATGAAGTGCTAAAAGAAGGGCGTAACAGCGAGTTAATTGAACTTTCTGATTCACACCTTGTTGTTTTAAGAATTAAAGAGCATAAAGCTGCTTCTGTTGAGCCTCTGGATAAAGTCAAAACTCGGATAAAAGATCGTTTGCTGCAGGAACAGGCAAGCAAGAAAGCTCAGAAAGTAACCAATGATATCCTGGCACGCTTAAAAAATAATGAAAGCATTGAGAGTGTGCAGAGTCTCTACCCGGAATCAAAATGGGTTAAGACGGGCTGGATAAAACGCAAAACAAATACAGAAGAAAAAATATCTGTTGGCCTGCCTGACCAGGTAAGACAGCATGCTTTTACCATGCCAAAGCCTGAAAGCGGTATGACCAGCTGGGACAAAGTTAACCTTGCTGCGGGTGACCAGGCAGTCATGGCTGTATTTAAAGTTGAAAATGTTGATGAAGCAATGCGTTCAAATGATATTGCGCGTATTACATTGTTGAGCGGTAATACTGATTATAACGCTTATGTACAGTATCAAAAATCACAGGCAGATATCAGTATTTCAGATACAGCAATCGATATTGATTCAAATCAACAATAAAATAACAATTAGCTTGATTACTTTTGAGCAAATTTTGCGGTCTTTAAATATATAAAGGCCGCAGTTCAAAAAAGATTTAAATGATGATTAGGGGACAATCATGTTTAAAGCACTTTTTAACCTTAAGTTACACTGGCAAATTCTTATTGCCCTTGTATTAGCTGTTATTGCTGGCATCTTCGCCGGTAAGACCGCCGGTATTGCGGGTATCACTTTCTACGAAGTCTTTTCATTTTTTGGTGCGTTATTTATGAACGCATTAAAGATGATAATCATTCCATTGATTGTATCTTCCATTATCGTCGGTGTTGCCGGAATTGGTGGCGGAGATGGTTTAGCCCGCATGGGTGGCCGTACTCTTCTTTATTACGCCACAACCAGTCTGTTAGCGATTCTAATCGGGCTCTTTTTTGTGAATGCACTCACGCCTGGCATTATTGATGGTCAGCCTGCACAGCAGGTACTGGGGCTTGATGCGGAACAGGGTAAAATTGCCGCTGATAAAGTATCTGAGCGTGGCGTAGGTGATATCGCAAATGTCTTTCTCGATATGGTTCCTGAAAATGTTTTTGCCGCTGCCGTAAATGGCCAACTACTTGGACTGATCTTTTTTAGTATCCTGTTTGGTTATTTTATGACCAGGATTCAGGAGGCTTATGCAGAAGCGCAGTACAATTTCTGGCAGGGTGTTTTAGAAGTCATGATGAAAATCACTGACCTCGTAATGAAGTTTGCACCAATCGGTGTATTTGCACTTGTTGCAAAAGTTATAGCCGGGATGGATGGCAATGAAATGCTTAAACTTGCCGCGACCCTGGGCTGGTTTGCGCTCAGTGTGTTGCTTGCCTTAGCGGCTCATGTGCTTATTGTTTTGCCCCTGTTGTTGAAATATGTTGCCAGGGTAAGTCCTGTTCTACACTTCCAGGCAATGGCTCCCGCGCTATTAACAGCATTTTCTACCGCCTCATCATCTTCTACCTTACCGATGACAATGGAATGTGTCGAAAAAAATGCCGGTGTTTCAAATAAAACAGCCTCGTTTGTTTTGCCTTTAGGCGCGACAGTTAATATGGATGGCACTGCCTTGTATGAATGTGTCGCGGCCATGTTTATAGCACAGGCATATGGGCTGGAGTTGAGTTTTACGGTTCAATTTACCATCGTACTCGTTGCGCTTCTGACATCTATTGGCGTCGCCGGTATCCCTGCAGCCAGCCTTGTGGCAATTACGATAATACTCGGTGTCATTGGTTTACCGGTCGAAGCACTTGGGCTGATTTTAGCGGTCGATCGCATCCTGGATATGTTCAGAACATCTGTGAATGTGTTTAGTGATTCATGTGGCGCAGTCATTATTGGCCGTCTTGAAGGTGAAGAAAATATTCTTCAGCAAGTGAAAACGGCCTAGCTTGTTATAAGCGTTAATCAGCCAAAAAAAAGGCCGCGCCTGGTTAAACAGGCGCGGCCTTTTTTATTCTAAAGAGTGTTTAATCATCTTTTGAATCAAGAGGACGCATGCCGATAGTATTGTAGCCTGCATCCACGTAAGTGATTTCACCGGTGATACCTGAAGCCAGGTCAGAGCTAAGGAATGCTGCTGCATTACCGACATCTTCAATGGTCACGTTTCGGCGAAGCGGCGCAGAAATTTCGACCTCATCAAGCATTTTACGGAAGTTGCTGATACCTGCTGCGGCTAATGTTTTGATTGGACCTGCAGAGATACCGTTGACGCGAATACCGTCAGGGCCAAGGCTCTGCGCCATGTAACGTACATTGGCTTCGAGGCTGGCTTTAGCGAGTCCCATGACATTGTAATTTGGCATCGCACGTTCTGCACCGAGATAGCTTAAGGTCAATAAAGAACCGTCACGGCCTTCCATCATGTTGCGGCCCGCTTTTGCCAGGGCAGCAAAACTGTAAGAGCTGATTTCATGGGCAAGTCGGAAACCATCACGCGTTACATTGTCTAAATAATCACCTTCAAGCTCGTTACGTGGAGCAAAGGCGACCGAGTGAATAATAATATCGAGTCCATCCCAGTAATTGTCCAGCTCATTAAATACATTATCGATTTGTTCATCACTACTTACATCACATGGAACAATGATATCTGAATCCAGTTCAGCCGCCATTTTAGCAACGCGATCTTTTAATTTTTCGTTTTGGTAGGTAAAGGCAAGTTCAGCACCTTCACGGTGCATAGCTTGAGAAATCCCCCAGGCGATTGAACGATTGCTGGCTAGTCCAACAATGAGAGCGCGTTTGCCTTGTAGAAAACCCATATTGTATTCCTCTGTATCTTTAGTAAATGATTAAAATCTGCTGTAAATTCTTTGTATTCATTTGAACTTTCTTGTATAGAAAGCTAATGATAATGCTTTAAGGACGAGTATTAAAGCAGTGTTTTCCACTAAAATCAAAGTCTGCTGATTCGTTCACCTAAGGCGGGATTGATTATACTAATATTGGCAATTTCAAGGTAATATTGGCCAATAATAATTATTAATTCTGGTTATAAGGGAAACAGTGAGTGCGGATTTTTAAACAGCTTGTCCTCCTTTGTGTTTTATCTGTACCCAACCTGGTTGCTTTTGCTGCACCGTCAATCGCACTGGGTTACAGCCCGAAATACCCTCCAAATTTTAAGCACTTTGATTATGTCAATCCGGATGCGCCTAAAGGGGGGGAGGTCATTTTAAATGGCAATGGTAACTTTGATTCATTTAATTATTTTTCATTAAAGGGGGTTAAAGCAGAAGGCTTGAGTGAACTCGTTTTTGAAAGTCTCATGGTACAAAGCGCTGATGAGCCGTATAGTTTGTATGCGCATATTGCCGATGACGTAAAACTTGCGAAAGACAAAATGTCGATCACCTTCAGCATCGATCCACGTGCCAGGTTTTCTGACGGCTCAAGAGTATTGGCTGAGGATGTAAAATTTACATTTGAAACGATTAAAGAAAAGGGGCATCCCTTTTACAAGTTTTACTGGGCAGATATTAAAAAAGCAACGGTGATTAATCCCCGGGTGGTAAGGTTTTCTTTCGCAAGAATTTATCCAGAACTTCCGTTAATCGCATCTCAAATCCCGGTTTTTTCACGTAAATGGATCGGGGATAAAGAATTTGACAAGGTCAGTCGTGAGCATCCGATCGCTACCGGTCCGTACATCATTGAAAAATACCGCCTGGGAAAAGATATCACGTATAGTCGTAATCCGAATTACTGGGCAAAGAATAAGAACACGACACGAGGGATGTATAACTTTGATCGTGTAACCTATAAATATTACAAGGATGAAACGGTGCGCTTAGAAGCACTCAAAGCCGGTGAGTTTCACTTTTTACATGAAAATTATTCAAAGCTCTGGGCACGTGAGCACAGTGGCGCTAAATATGATTCAGGTGAAATTAAAAAAG
>Ga0207752_1001381_pt1 | contig 11134 bp, 6 predicted proteins | sample Pon2CUnioCityCA_6_FD_187272 | JGI IMG/M metagenome (GOLD analysis project Ga0207752, IMG submission 187272) | Marine sediment microbial community from Union City, CA, USA - Pond 2C Sediment 2 (SPAdes) | ecosystem: Environmental > Aquatic > Marine > Intertidal zone > Salt pond sediment ... | reverse complement strand
CATCAACCTGACCTTGCAGGAAGGCGAGATCCACGCGCTCCTGGGAGAGAACGGGGCCGGGAAGACCACCCTCATGAACGTCCTCTACGGCCTCTATACCCAGGACGAGGGCGACATCTTCATTCGTGGGAACCAGGTCACCATTGAAAACCCCAACGACGCCATCGGCCGCGGCATCGGCATGGTCCACCAGCACTTCATGCTCGTCCCCGTCCTCACCGTCACCGAGAATGTGATGCTCGGCGTGGAGCCGACGCGGAACAGGATCTTCCTCGACCGGGCAACCGCCGCCAGACGGGTCCGCGAGATCTCCGAGCAGTATGGTCTCGAGGTGGATCCCAACGCCTACATCAAGAATCTCTCTGTCGGCGTCCAGCAGCGGGTCGAGATTATCAAGCTCCTTTACCGTGAGGCGGACATTCTGATCCTGGACGAGCCAACGGCCGTCCTGACCCCTCAGGAGGTCGAGGATCTCTTCGAGATTGTCCAGACTTTGGTCGATCGGGGCAAGAGCGTCATCTTCATCACCCACAAGCTGAACGAGGTGATGAGCATCGCCGATCGCATCACCGTCCTGCGCAACGGACGCGTGGTGGGCACGACGAGACCCGAGGAGACGAATCAGGCCGAGCTGGCGGCGATGATGGTCGGGCGCGAGGTCGTTCTGCAGGTAGAGAAGGAGCCCGCTCAGCGCGCTGAGACGGTGCTCGACGTGAACGACCTCCAGGTCATGGACGACCGCAGCAACCTGGCCGTGCGCGGCGTCTCCTTCGAGGTCAAGGCCGGCGAGGTGCTGGGAGTGGCCGGGGTGCAGGGGAATGGACAGACGGAGCTGGTCGAAGCGCTGACCGGGCTGCGCTCCGTCGAAGCGGGCCAGGTGCAGATCCTGGGGAAGGACTTGACCGGCGCCTCACCGCGCCGGATCCTGGAGCAGGGGGTCGCTCACGTCCCGGAGGACCGTCAAAAGGACGGGCTCGTGCTCAGCTTCCCGGTTGCCAATAACATGGTCCTCAACACCTACTACGTGAAGCCCTTCGCCCGCTTCGTCGTCCTCGATCAGGAGAAGATCCTCTCGGAGGCCGAAAAAAGAGTGCGCGAGTTCGACGTGCGCACGCCCAGCGTGCTCACGCCCGTCTCGAAGCTCTCCGGCGGCAACCAGCAAAAAGTTATCGTCGCCCGCGAGTTTTCGCGTCCCATCAAGCTCCTCATCGCCTCCCAGCCCACCCGTGGGCTGGACGTCGGCTCCATCGAATATATCCACGGGCGCATTATCGAGAAGCGGGACGAAGGGACCGCGGTCCTTCTCGTCTCTCCGGAGCTGGACGAGGTGATGAGCCTCTCCGACCGCATCGGCGTGATGTACGAGGGAGAGATCGTCGACATAATCCCCGCCGAGGAGGCGACCCGAGAGCAGATCGGCCTTCTTATGGCCGGGGTCAAGGAAGACCAAAAGGAGGCTGCGGGTGCAACAGTCGCCTGATGAGCTACGTGTTGGCCTGGTCACCGATGTAGGCCACGTTAAAGATAGTACCTTCAACCAGTACGCATACGAAGGGCTGATGCGCGCTGCCGAGGAATACGACCTCGACCCCCAAGTCAGCGAGACCGATTCTCTCGATGCGTACGAAGAGAACCTGGAGCGCGTCATCGAGGAAGGCTGCAACCTCGTCGTCACCATCGGCTCCCGGACCGGCGAGGAGGTCGAGCGCATCGCCGTGCGTCACCGTCAGGTTCACTTCGTCGTCGTCGACCACGAGCCCTCGGAGAAGAGCCAGAACGTCACCGGGCTCCTCTTCGCCGAGGACCAGGCCGCGTTCCTCGCCGGGGCCCTCGCCGGCCTGATCACCGAGCGGGATGCGGTGGGCTTCGTCGGCGGCGCGGACGTGGTGCCGGTGCGTAAGTTCCACCGCGGCTTCAAGCACGGTCTCGACCAGACGAACCGCCGTGCCGAAATCCTCGACACCACCACCGAGTCCTTCACCGATGTGGAGGCCGGGGAGGAAGCCGGCCAGGACCTGGTCGGCAATGGTGCCGACGTCGTCTTCGCCGCCGCCGGGAAGAGCGGCGCCGGCGCGATCCGGGCCGCCGCCCAGGAAGGTGCCTGGGTCATCGGCGTGGACCAGGATCAGTGGGTGACCACCTTCGAGGAAGGAGCTGTGGCAGGCTCCGAACGGATCCTCACCAGCGCCATGAAGCGCGTGGACCGGGCGGTCTACGATGCCATCACCCGTGCGGTCGAGGGGAAACTCGAGAGCGGCGTGCTCCGCTTCAACCTGAGCAACGACGGTGTGGGGCTCGCACCTTACCACGAAGCCGACGCCGACGTCTCCTCCGAGGTCAAGGGGAAGATCAAGGAGATCGCCGACGGCTTGCGCAGTGGCGAGATTCGCACCTACGTGGGCCCCACCGGGGAGGATCTGCGGGAGGGCCTGCTCACCCGCCTGACCGACTGGAATTGGCGCGCCGTCCTCATCCCTTTCCTGGCCGTCTTCAGCGCCCTGGTCATCGGCGCCGTCTTCATCGGTGCCTTCGACCCCGTCGTCTGGGAGGCCTTCGGAGAGGGGATCGGGGCCGGACTGAGCGCCGCGTGGCGATCCGTGGCCCAGGCCTACTCGGCTCTCTTCGCCGGCGCCTTTGGCAGCCCTGCCGCCATCGTCGAGGGCGTGCGGACCTACCTCGGCACTGGAGACTCCACTGACTTGATCCGAGCCATCCGCCCTCTGACCGAGAGCCTTCGCATCACCTCACCCTTCGTCTTCGCCGGTCTGGCCGTGGCCCTCGGCTTCCGCTGCGGCCTCTTCAACATCGGCGCCGAGGGACAGTACTTCATCGGCGGATTGGCTACCGTCTTCGTCGGCTATGCCGTCACCGGGCTGCCGTGGTTCATCCACCTTCCCCTCGCCATCTCCGCTGGGATCCTGGGTGGTGCCATCTGGGGTGGCATCCCGGGCTTCCTCAAGGCAGAGACGGGGGCCCACGAGGTGATCACCACGATCATGCTCAATTTTATCGCCATTCGGCTCGCCGACTATATGCTCCGGGTGGGGGGACCTATGGCGGCACCCGGCTTCCGTCCGGTGACCCCGGAGATCGAACCGAGCGCCTACTTACCCCAGTTCTTCCCGAACAATCCATCGATTGGGTTCAACACCGGCATCTTCCTGGCCCTGGCTGCCGCGGCCTTCGTCTACTGGCTGCTCTTTAAGACCACCATCGGCTTCGAGATCCGCACCGTGGGTGCCAGCCCTCGGGCCGCCAGAACGGCGGGCATGAGCGTCACCAAGAACTTCATTCTGGCTATGGCCCTCAGCGGAGGGCTCGCCGGTATGGCCGCGGTCCACGATATCCTGGGTGTGCTCCATTTTATGCCCAACGCCTTCTCCGCCGGCTACGGATTCGACGCCATCGCTCTCGCGTTGCTGGGCCGGAGCCATCCCGTGGGCGTCGTGCTGGCGTCACTGATGTTCGGTTTCCTGGAGGCCGGAGCGCAGCGCATGCAGGCGCCTCCGGCTAGCGTGCCCATCGACATCATCTCGATCGTCCAGGCACTCGTCATCCTATTCATCGCCGCGCCGGAGGTCATCCGGCTCATCTACCGCATCCGAGCTCCGGAGGAAGAAAGAGGCGCCGTCTTCACCCGAGGCTGGGGCCAGACGTAGCCCACCCCAGCAGGCCGCGGGTCGGATTTGGTGTGTATGTGTAGGTCGGGCTTCCATACCCGACGAATCGAGTTTTCATACCCGACTATGAAGTGGGGTTACAATACCCGACAAAGCAGGACAACTCTGGACAGGAGGCTCTCGTGACCGCGACCTTGGAACGCGCTGAAACTCGAGAAGGAACATCTCAGACAAGAGCCATCACCTACGGCATCCTCTTCATGGTTGCCGGGCTGCTCATCTTTCTCCTCTTCGCCCGGTCGGCGGCTCTCGACCAGACCAGCACCTTCGGTCTGACCCCCAGAGGGGAGACGGCGGCAATACCAGTCCCTGACCTCTCGCTCCCCACCCGGACGACGCTCTACATCTTTGCCGCCCTCTCCGTCTTCGTGGGAGGATGGCAGCTCGCCCGCGGCTTCCGGCGCGTGAACTGGGCACTGACCGGCGTGGCGGTCGTCTTCGTGATGGCCTTCCTAACCTGGGCCGCGCGGGGCGGCTCACTGAACCTGGTTAGCCTCCTCCGCAGCTCCCTGCTCCGCGCTGTTCCCATCGCGCTGGCAGCCCTGTCCGGCGTCCTCTGCGAGCGGAGTGCCGTGATCAACATCGCCATCGAGGGCATGATGCTCGTCGGGGCTTTCACCGCGGCGATCATGGGGAGCGTGGGGGCCAACGTCCTGGAGTGGCCTTTCGCCGTCTCCCAGGGCCTGGGACTTCTCAGTGCAATCCTCAGCGGTGCCCTGCTTGGCCTCCTTCTCGCCGTCCTGTCGGTCCGCTTCAAAGTCGACCAAATCGTCTCTGGCACGGCCATTAACATCCTCGGTACCGGGGTTACCAGTTTCCTGAGCTCCGGCATCCTGTCCGACTTTGGCTTCCTCAACAACCCGGGCATTCTGCCGCCCGTCGCCGTCCCCCTGCTCTCCCGCATTCCCATCATCGGCCACGTCTTCTTCGACCAGAACGTTCTCGTCTACGTCCTGTTCATCCTGTTGCTCGGCATCCACGTGATGCTCTGGTACACGGTGTGGGGGCTCCGGACTCGTTCCGTCGGGGAACATCCTCGTGCCGCTGACACGCTGGGGATCGACGTCTTCCGCAACCGCTACGTCAACGTCACTGCCGGGGGCATGGTGGCCGGCCTGGCCGGGGCTTTCCTGATCCTGGGCTCGGTAGGGCGCTTCGACGAGCTGATGACGGCCGGAAAGGGCTTCATCGGCCTGGCGGCGATGATCTTCGGCGACTGGACTCCCTTCGGCGCCTTCGGAGCGGCGACCATCTTCGGCTTCGCCGATGCGCTCCAGACCCGGCTCAGCATCCTGGAGGTGCCTATCCCGTCCCAGTTCCTGCTGATGACGCCCTACCTGGTGACCATCGTCGTTCTGGCCGGCGTCGTCGGGGAGGCTACCCCGCCCGCCGCCGACGGCGAGCCGTATGAGAAGGAGTAACGGTCCCTAGGAACCTTCCCGAAAGCTACGAGAGCTGATTCGACAAGAAAGAGAGCTGCTCATTCACATTCAGTTCTGGCGAGGAGTTACACGCTAGCTTTCGGGAAGGTTGTCGGGTTCTGAGTGGTGCGCGGGTTTCGGCATCCAGGTCAGGCGCATAGCAAATGCGCCCTACGTACGTTCAACGTGCTGCGCTGTGATGGACCGGTGCGCGGCTGGTGACGGCTGAGAGTGATCGCTGACGGAACCTACGGGGCGAACTGGGCCGGGTTCGTGGGCTTCTGCCCCGGTTCAACGGCGAAGTAGTTACCCCACACGTAGTAGCGGAGGGGCACGATCAACTGCTGGGCCTCGTTGGCGATCCCCTCGTATGCGCCGCCGAGATACCAGATCGCGGCTCCACGGACCTCAGGATACGCCGCATAGAGCCGGGCAGCCCAGGCGATGTCCTTCATCGCCTGCTCCACCGAGGGCACGTCCGTGTGCTCCCATCCCCACTCCGTGATCAACACCGTCGGGCGCGGGATCCCCTGGGCGTCGCAGATCTGGAACAGGGTCTGGAAGCGACCCACCAGCGACGGATACTGGTTGGCGATGTTGTCGACGTCGTAGCTGTACTCGTGGAGCGCCACGGCGATCTGATCCGGATGCTGGGCGGCCAGCCGCAGGAAGGCGAGCATGCCCGGCGTTTGCCAGTGCTCGGGCTCCGGCTCGCCGGAGCTCCAGCCGAAGGCCGCAAAGCGGTACCCCTCGGCCAGTGCCAGCTCCCCGATGCGATACGCGAACCGGCCCAGCCAATCCGCCCGGTTCTTATCCGGCTCGTTCATCACCTCCAGCCACGTCCGCTTATCGAACTCCGGCGGCAGCGCCGCCTTGATGCGCGCCCAATGCTCGTCAGCCGCCTGGTCCGGCGGAAGGTCGTAGTTCGGGAGCTCTACCTGCCCACCCGTCATCCGGAAGATGGTCACGTGGTCCGGACTCTCCTGCAACGCCTGCAGACAGATGCCGTAGTCGTCCACCGACTTCATCACCGTCGGGACCCCGACGTCGGCGAGGGCGCTCAGGTAGACCCCCAGCCCCCGGGCATTCCCGCCCGGCCCGGCGTGGAAGCCGAACTTCACGGTAGCCAGCTCCTTTCCTTCAGCCTGGAGTTGCTGGCGAACGGCCGCGAAGTCAACCGGGGGCGGCGTCGGGGTGGGCGTCGGCGGCGCCTTCGTCGGCTTCGGCGTCGGCGTCGGAGACGGCGCCGTGCGGATTGCGAAGGGGAGATAGAGCTCTTCCTCGACGACGAAGGGACGCGTCGTGGGCTCCGACGGGTCCGTGGGCGGGACCGTCGGGGTGGCGGAGGGAGTGCGTGTACCGGACGGAACGACCGCCGGCGCGGTCGTCGGCCCGGGGCCGGCGCTCGGCGTGACGACGCTGGAGGCTCGGTTCGGGCCCAGCGGCGACTGGAAGAGCTCGAACAGGACGATGCTCAGAGCCGCCAGGACCACCAGGGCGATGGCCAGGCTCACGTAAGTGACGACGGGGTCTCCGGACAGACGGGCTTGGAGCCCGGCCCGGATCCGCGTCAGCAATGTCTCATTCTCCACAGGCGTACGCTTCGACGTACTCCTTTCCCACTATTGGTTCTTCAGCCGCCGGCTGACCTGACGGTATGGATACGGTGGAGGAAGGGCTGTTGCCGGCTAACGGAGCAGGCCGCTGAGCCACTCCCCAATGGAGCGTTGCGCCGGGGCCCACGGTGCCGGTATCCCGGAGAAGAACGTGGCCAACGGTCGTGGGAGTCGCCACAGCCCCACGACCCAGCCGGCCAGGATAACCAGGAACACGATGCCGCCTACCTTGGCGAGCGCCAGCGCCAGTCGGACAAACAGACCCAGGCGCCGCAGAACGAAGACAAGAACGACCCCGACGCCCAGACCAACCAGTAAGTAGTAGGGTGAGAAAGCCATATCCGCCTCCGTAGAGCTTCGTGATGCGTTCCGGCGCTCCCGCGCCGTGCGATCAACCCGCCCTCCGCGTGGCCCTATTCTACCACGAGACGACCGAGAGGGAAACTATGCTGCTGCGGAGGGCTCCATCGTCCTCTCGGAAACACAGGTGACCGGCACCGGCTCAGGGCTTGCGTGCGCAAGCTGGCCACACGCTGGCTTAGGTCGCTACGCTTACCACGCTGGGTAAGTGCCGGTCACCTGGAGATGAAGTTGGAAAAGTCGCGGCAAGCACCGAACTGGCGGTTGACATTGTCCCAGCCTGTGATATACTTGCCACGAGGCGAAATCCCCCAGCGGGAACGTTATCATCTTCAACACACAACGCAGCTATACAATACACCCAGCTCTATCGCCTCATTGTATGCCGACTGTCGTCTCGGGTAACCCTGGATGGTAGTCGGCATACTTCTTTCCAGACCTCGCGCTCCCAAGACCTGCCACCACCCTGCCCTGAGCGCGAGGAGAACGGGCCGGATCGGCCGAGTCTGATTGACCCGGTCGGATTGACCCAGTCAGATTGACCCGGCCGGAACGGCTGGGCCAGAACGGCCGGGCCAAACTGGCCCGTTCGCCAGGCCCCTCAAGCCTGACAAGAGGGGAAACGCGAGCAAGGAAATCCACTCGATAATAAGGGCAGATGACTCCCGCGAGGAGAGAACCGCGCTACCTGACCAAGTGCCCGGAGACAGCTCTCACTCGCTCGCTTGCCCTCGGCGTCCCCCGCTCCATGACGCCGGCGGTGAGCTCGTCCCGGCCTCCGCTCGGGCAACAGCCCGAGGCGGCCGCCGGACAGACAGGATATGAGGAGGCATACGATGGCAGGTACGAGAAGGACCTGGGGCCGGATGGCAGCCCGGGGGGCGTTCCTCTGCGCCCTCATCCTCGGGCTCGCGTCACCGGTGCTGGCGCAGGACGCGTCGCCGCCCTGGCCCGAGGAATTGTGCGCCGTCAACGGCGACCCGGACAACCCCTACGAAGAGAAGACCCTCGTCTGCGTGCCGGATTCGGACAGCTGGAACGGCATTCTGGTCGTCTACGCCCACGGCTACGTCGCGCCGCAGAAGCCTCTGGCCCTACCCACCGAGGAATTGGGGCGCGTGACCGAGCCGGGGGAGCCGACGCTGATCGAGATGCTCCTCGACTGGGGATTCGCCTTCGCTACCACCAGCTACTCGAAGAACGGCTACGCCGTGGAGCAGGCGGACGCCGACCTCGACAGGCTGGTGGACACGTTCGCCGCTGGGTACGGCCCGCTCCCGGTGCAGGTGCTGCTGGTTGGCGCCTCTGAAGGCGGGCTGATCACGGTCCAGCAGATCGAACAGGACCCCCTGGAGCGGTACCAGGGTGGCCTGGCCCTGTGCGGCCCCGTCGCCGGTATGCCCTACCAGGTCAAGTACCTGGGCGACTTCCGCGCCGTCTTCGACTATTTCTTCCCCGAGGTGTTCAACTTCGGCACCGTGGACGGTCCGACGCTCAGCACCCACGAAGCAGCCCTCGACGCCTGGAGCATCTACACCCCGACGATCAGCAGCGCGATTCTCGAGCAGCCCTTCAGGACGAACCAGCTCTTCCGGGTGACCAGGGCAGCGCGCGCATGGTCGGACCCCCAGGGGACCGCCGTCGAGACCACCCTCCAGGTTCTCTTCTATAACTTCTTCGGCATGGGCGACGCCATCGAGACGACGGGGGGCGTCCCCTACGACAACCAGGATACGTGGTACTGGGGCTCCTTCAACGACTGGCGCCTGAATCGCGAGATCGAGCACGTGAAGGGAAAGAACAAAGCCATACGCTACACAGAGGACTTCTACGAGCCGACGGGCGAGGTGAGCCGGCCACTGGTCACACTCCACACCACCCACGACCCGGCCGTCCCCTACCGCCACGAGCTGACCTACGCCTACCGAGTCCGGAAGTCCGGCAGCGAAGCCAACGTGACCCAGATTCCGGTGCTACGCTACGGTCACTGCGAGTTCAGCGCCGAGGAGGTGCTGGGGGCCTTCGGCCTGCTGGTGTACCAGACCACGGCGACCACGGTCCCGGCCCTGGAGGAGTACCGGCTCTCGCTGCCGCAGTAGATTGGGTTGACCGGGCCCCACCCCGGTCGTCGCCGAGCAGCGCTCACCACCCCGCCGCGGGAATCCCGGCGGGGTGGTGTTTTCAGCGACCTATCCCGCCCCCGGTTTCCGAGAGGAACGCCGTCGCCTGCTCCCAGATCAAGTCGAGATGCGCGTTCAGATCGTGGTCGGCGTCAACCTCGACGAGGCGCACCCGGTCGGGGAACGCCGCTGCGTAGTCCCGGCTGTGGGCGACGGGCACAGTCTCGTCCCGGCGACCGTGGACGATGAGCATCGGCGCCGCCGGGGGCACCGGCTCCCGGTAGAGCCGTCCGTCCAGCTCCAGGTCGAAGCGGAGGGGGACCTCCCGCTCGAAGGCGGGATGGAAGACGGGCGCCACCCCCGCCTCCTCCCAGGCCCGCATCTCGTCCTCGGTAAGTCCGCCCGAGAGCCACTTCAGCCCCGGGGCGAGCAGCACCATTCGCGCCACGCCGTCGAAGCGCCGGGCGTAATGGACCGCCACCAGGCCGCCGAGGGAGCTGCCGATGAGGGCACCGTCGCCAGACGCCAGCAGGCCGTGGTCGAGGACGAACTGGCGGAGCCGGTTGATCATCCCGGTGATGGTCAGGTACTCGAAGTCCCGCGGCGTGGGGCTGAAGTCGATGGCGTGAAAGGCGACCTCGGGCCGCGCCGCGAAGCGTTCGCGGAAGAATTGTGCCTTCGTCGACCGGGCCGACGAGAGGAAGCCATGCAGGTGGAGAAGCGTGGTCATCTATGCAGATCCTCCATCGTTGGTGAGCAGAGACGGTCGGAAAACAAACCTTCCAATATGGACGTCATTGGGGGTAGTGGGGAGAGATGGCCCTGAGATGGCCCACCTGGGGCATACGTCCCACTTGAAGCCGTATTTTGGGGGAAGAGTGGGGTGTTGTACCCATAAGGTATGTTTGAATGTCGGGAAGTTTTTTTCTCAGGAACAAACCCTCCGCTGGAAGCAGGCGAGCCGCTGACGAGACCCTAAAGGTTTCTTATGGATCAGATGCCTTCTTGCAGCGAGACACGCTCATAGCGAGAGACTCAATAAAACCGTCGGTTTTCAAAAACCTTTAGGGTCTGCGCCTGGTTCTTTCGGGCGCTCGGGCCACGACTCCGCGGCAACGGTCTGAAGCTTGCTCAGGGCAGGCGTTGTTAACGTTCTCGAGAACAAGTATACCACACGCTGGCCTCTTTGTCAATAGGGTTCTTGATGATTTCCTTATTGGAAATGGCGACAGCGCGAGGGAGAGCGAGGTGTCGGTTGTGGAAGGCTGAGTACGTCGGATCGCGTGAGACGCAGGCGGCACGCCTGCTTCGAGCAGAAGAGAGCCGGGTAGCAAACCCGGCCTACATCAGGGGGGCGGGTGGCAAACGACTCAGCAGAGCTGAGCTGAGCCTACGTAGAGGCGTCGTCCTCGCGGTGGGCGGCAGAGGCGGGCCTGCCCCTTAAACGGCTCCACGCGGTGGCGAGGACGCGCTCCAGGAACGGCAGGCTGGCGACGGTGCCGAGGACCGACCCGACGGTGCCGAGCCAGTCGACCTGCGGTCCGGCGAGCCCCAGCACCCCACGCGCCTCGACGGTGAGCACGCGGCTCCAGACCTGCTCCTCGATGGGCCGGGCCGCGTCCGAGCCCTCCATTGGCTCCCAGCGGACGGCGACGTTGATCACGGGATGGTACGTCCCCGCCCGGGGCGCCGAGACGGTCCAGTGCCACGTGTTCACCCCGCCCGGCACGAGGGCCTGCTCCGCCGGACCGGCCGCCGTGACCTCGAGGCCCGCCGCCGTGAGGGAGGCGCTGACGGTCCCCTCGTACCCCGGCCGCGCCACCGGCATCTCCATGGTGCCCGTCGTCACCTCGTGGCCGGCTACCTCCGGGGTCCCGGCCGCAGCTGCCTCGGCCAGGGCCATCAGCGAGAGGCGCACCACCTCGCCGTCCCGCACG
>Ga0207752_1001379_pt1 | contig 11140 bp, 8 predicted proteins | sample Pon2CUnioCityCA_6_FD_187272 | JGI IMG/M metagenome (GOLD analysis project Ga0207752, IMG submission 187272) | Marine sediment microbial community from Union City, CA, USA - Pond 2C Sediment 2 (SPAdes) | ecosystem: Environmental > Aquatic > Marine > Intertidal zone > Salt pond sediment ... | reverse complement strand
AGGATAATGAACCATCCCTGTCTGACATGGTTTAACGATTCGTTCCGGGTGACCCGGTTGGTGATCAATGGATTGAAGCAAGCGCCTGAGAGTATCGAAGGCGAGAACAAATTGATCATCAAAGAAAACAGCATTTCCATTGAAATACATTACTCAAAGTTGAGAACAGACAAAAATCGCACTATTATTGATTTATAAGACAAACGAACGATGTAACCGCTATCTTCGGTAATGGGTGGATGCCAAAATTATTGAAAAATTAAAACCCAAAGAATTTAAATAAAGGAAGAAATCATGAAAAAATTTACGATTGTCAGCATTTTGTTTCTTGTAGTAACAATGAATATTTATGTACAAGAGAAGGACTTCCCCAAACTCACCGGCCCCTATTTGGGGCAGAAACCGCCTCTAAAGGAACCTGTAGTTTTTGCGCCCGGAATAGTGTTGACCGCCCATTGCAGCGCAGCGTTTAGCCCTGATGGGGAAGAGGTTTACTTTGAAATTGGGACTAAAGATGCTTACTCGACCAAAATTGGTTACTCTAGTATAATAAATGGAGTATGGACAAAACCAGAGTTCGTGTCTTTTTGTAAAGAAGATACTTATCAATCCGGCAATTCATTTATTACTCCGGATAACAAAAAGATGTTCTTTACATCATTCGCTCCAATTTCAGGTATAGAGAAAGAACATCGTGAAAATATCTGGTATTCTGAGAGAACACCGTCAGGATGGTCAGAACCAAAGCCTGTTAGCCCTGCTGTTAATTCTTTGAGAATACACTGGAGTATATCAGTTTCTGATAATGGGACTCTTTACTTTCCAGGAAGACGCCTTGATATGGATGATACAGGGGGGATTTATTATTCAAGGCTAGTTGACGGAGAATACACGAAGCCGATAAAAATGGGCAATGAAATAAACAGGCCCGGCACCATGACCACGTGTCCCTATATTGCACCCGATGAGTCATTCTTGGTCTTTACCCTGATGGGGAAAGAGCCTGAAGATGGAGGGATATTCATAAGTTTTAAGGATAGAGCAGGGAAGTGGCTGCCGGCTGTAATGCTTGAAGGAGGAAGTTTGGAGCGTGGGGGACTGAGCCCTAAAGTAACTCTCGATGGGAAGTATTTGTTTTACGTAAATGGAGGTATGTTCTGGATGCCGATTAAGGAACGCATTGATGAGCTGAGGCCGAAGAATACCAATTAATCCTTTTTGTTTTTAGCTGTACAAATCATGAGGAAGATGTGACGCTTTCCTTTGCCAAAAGTGAGCAGGTTTTCGCTCCAAATCTCACGATCCAGATAGGTTTGGGTGATTTGGATGGTGATGGTGATAAAGACATAATTGGTCAACATTCTGTATGGTTCAATCAATTGAAATAAAAAAGCCTGTTTTTTTTGATGCCGTCAGAAATTAGGATTGGTGTGGGGATTACACAAGTCATAAGCTGCAAATTACATATACAATCAAGATTCAGGATAACCGTTATAATTTTTTATTATTAAGGATTCAGAAAATGAAACAAAATGACAATAAAAAAATAAAAAATGAACAAAGTAATTTATTGATGAAGATTATCATCAGGGTATTACTAATATTCGTTTTTCTTGCATTGTTATTTTTCCTTGCAGCCGGTTCTTTACGATATACCGAAGCGTGGATCTATATTATCGTATTATTCGTTGCGGCTTTATTTGTGATTGCTTATTTTTATAAAAAAGATCCGGATTTTATTGCAAGCAGGCTGTTGAAAAGACGTGAAAAAGAACAGATGCATAAATCAATACAAAACATTTTTTCAATAGTATTATTGATCGGGCTTTTAATTCCTGGTTTTGACTTTCGCTTTAACTGGTCACATGTTCCGATGTCCGTTGTGTTTGTATCAGACATACTAGTGTTCCTTGGTTATATGTTAATAGCAAGGGTTATGGAAGAAAACAGGTATGCCTCAGCAATCATTCAAGTCAGTGAAGAGCAAAAAATAATTGAGACCGGTCCGTATAAAATAGTACGGCATCCAATGTATACAGGTGGCTTGATATTCATGTTGTTTACACCTCTTGCATTAGGATCATACTGGGCAGTAATCCCATTTTTTATCAGCACAGTCTTAGCGCTTATCTTACGAATAATCAGTGAGGAAAAATTGCTCATTGCCCATCTTCCTGAATATCCTGATTACTGTCAAAAAACAAAATATCGTTTAATCCCTTTGATATGGTAATGAGAAAACAGGTGACTGGACCACAAGCAGTAGGGCCGATCCCTTCCTGTTAACCCGCGTGACAGATTCCACTATAAAAAATGAGAGCCGCAGAAACCGAAAGCATGAGAAATGGAGGTCATCATCTCTTAGAAATGCCCTATCTTAGTCGTTGAGAGAGTTGGTGCCTTGAAAAGGGAAATTGTGTGGTTTAAATCAGGAATACTTAAGTTGATCTTTTCAAGAGGTACTGGATATGCCGGCCGATCAAAAACGGCTGTGGAGTTCGAATATTGTTATAAATAAAATGATAAAGGAACAGCAGTAATGAAATTTTGAACACTTAAGAATTAAAGGAGAAATAAAAATGAAAATGAAAGTCATCATGATTTGTTTGATTCTGATATTGTCTTCCGGATTATATTCCCAGAGAGAAAATGTAGTTATCCAAGATGGTCCGCTCCCGGGAATGAAATTTGTGCGGGTTGATTCCGGATCGTTCTATATGGGATCGGAGAAGGTAAGCAGTAATGAAAGGAACAAAGGAAGATATGAAAATCTCATTTCTAATGATGCTCCCTTGCATAAGGTCAATATAAAATCATTTCAAATAATGACTACCGAAGTTACATGTGAACAATGGAATATGGTTATGAAGGGACAGCAATCTGAAGATCCTAAAGTGGCGAAAGGAAATGTGACGTATAGGGATGTCATAGAATTTGTCGATAAACTAAATAGAATAGATCCCGGGAAAAATTACAGGCTTCCTTCGGAGGCTGAATGGGAATATGCATGTTGGGCGGGATCGCCGAACGACGGAAAATCCGTAATACCGTTAGAACAAATCGACAGGATAGCGTGGACTCAAAGAAATTCAGATAAGAAAGTTCACAAAGTGGCCTTAAAAGAACCGAATGCTTGGGGTTTATACGATATGATTGGTAATGTTCACGAATGGTGTGAAGATGAATATCATCTTTCCTATGATGGAGCTCCCTCAGACGGTTCTGTATGGATTACTTCAGCATCGCCTGAAAAAGGAGTGATGCGCGGCGGGGATTGCTTTATGGAATTGTTCAGATGCAGTCCCTATTCACGTGATTGGATGTTCAGGAATAAAAATCCTCATTTTACTATTGGGTTCCGCTTGGTAAGGTATTAGAATGATGAGGCTAGAGAAAACCCTTTTTAAGGCGAAAAATTGAATTTATTTAACAATCAAGACAGAATTGAACTGAAAATCATTTATTAGTAACTTATTTTTAATCCAATGAGTTTATAGTTAAGGAATTAATAAAAAAACTGAGATTCGAAAGGAGGGAATATGTTTTTAAAAAAAACCATAATTATTCTTTGCTGTGCCGTTTGTTTACTTGTTTTGCCTCTTGCTTCTGCTGAAATCCATGAGGCGGCTCATTCCGGGAATTTAGAAAGGATCAAAGCTTTGTTGGAGAATCAGCCGGAGCTGCTGGAGGCCAAAGCAGATAACGGGGGGGAACTCCTTTTCATCTGGCATCATTTTACGGCCAGACAGAGATCTGTCAAATACTTCTTTCCAGGGGCATGGATGTCAATGCACCCACTCCGGGAGAAGAGGTGTTTCTTCACAATATCGACAAATTAAATATTGATCTAAACCAGGTGGACATGGTTGTTCTCAGCCATATCCATTGGGACCATGTCGGCGGTTTATCAGCGGTCCTGGAAAGGCATCCCGGTCTTCCGGTCTATGTCCCTTATTCGTTCCCTTATGAATTTATTCGCCGGGTGGAATCTCAGAACAGCCCTGTCATTCCTGTCAACAAGCCTGTCCAGATCTGCCGGAACATTTATTTGACAGGTGAGCTGGGGAGCGGGATCAAAGAGATGTCGCTCATTTGTCATAGCGGCCAGGGCCCGGTTTTGGTCACTGGTTGTTCCCATCCAGATATTGTGGGTATTGTTGAAAAAGCCATAGATATCATGGGGAAGAAGCTTCACTTTGTGTTTGGCGGTTTCCATCTGGGAGGCAAATTAGAGGAAGAGGTCAATACCATTATTGGTCACTTTCAAAGGCTGGGAGTAGAGAAATGCGGCGCCACTCACTGCACCGGAGACCAGGCGATCAGTATGTTTAAAGAAGCTTACGGGGATAATTATATCTCCATAGGAACAGGAAAAGAGCTCGTTTTCAAATATGAATTGAAAAAATAAAAAGCGATTCTCTAGTCTTTCCAACAGTAGTATCGATTCCTTTAAGAAAAAACAAAGAGGAGTGGTCATGAAGATATTTTGTTTAATGATGAGTATTGTTTTACTTATGGGAGCCTTTCTATCTCCTGTTTATGGTCAGGAATTAGATGAACATTTAAAGTTATTCGAACCCATTATCAATAAAAACTGGGAAGGAGACATGCCCCGTTTTGGTGAAGGAGCCAAACGCGAAGTACTGTGGAAGGTCATATGGAATGGAAAGGCCATAAAGCAAACCACAGAGGTTAAAATACTTCAAAGCATTACCGAAGCCTATTTTTACTGGGATTCTGACAAACAGGAAATTGGTGTTTTTTCCATAAGCAGCAACGGCAATTTTTTCCACGGTCATGTTATTGAGGATGATGGGAAAATACTTATTTATGGTTTGATCACTTTCCCGGATGATAAACTGGAATTTAAGAATACTTTCGAATTAACCGAGGAAGGGAAGCTCATTGACAAATGGTTCACATTCCGGGATGGGGAATGGAAGCCGGGGCATACTTTTGAACTGTCCGAAAAGATAGAAAAAATTTAGCATGAAAAAAAGTCTTGTCATTATGTTCATCTTAAGTTTCGTGTTTTCCCTGCATCCAATGACCTTATTTGGACAGAAGGTCAAAAACAATCAGGGTTTAGGGAGTCCGCAAGACCCGTTCATAGTGCCTAAAACAGGAACTGAAGTCACTCCCGATGGCATCCTGGAAGAAAAAGTGTGGCGGAATGCATTAGTGCTGGAATTGTTATATGAAGTGAGACCGGGAGAGAATGTTCCGCCTCCCGTTCAAACACAGGTGTTTCTGAGCTACGATTCCAAAAACCTATATGCGGCTTTCCGTTGTTATGACCCGGAACCCTCGGCCATTCGTGCTCATCTCAGTGACCGGGATAGTCACGGAGGAGATGACTGGGTGGGTCTGATATTTGATACGTTCAATGACCAGCGGCGCAGTTTTGTCTTTATTGTGACGGCACAGGGAGTGCAGTTGGATCTGATCGAAACCCAGAGCGGGGATGATGCGGGTTGGGATGGGATCTGGGACTGTGCGAGTGAGATCACAGAATGGGGTTATTGTGTGGAGATGGTTTTGCCTTTTTCGACACTGCGTTTCCAGCGGAATAAAGGGCTTCAGGTCTGGGGATTTGATGCAGTGCGGAGCTATCCCAGGGACCATACATACCACATAGGATTGTTCCCCAGGGACCGGAGCAATAACTGCTATCTATGCCAGGCGGTTAAGATCAAAGGCTTCGAGGGAGTCAGTCCAGGCCGGAATATTGAGATCAATCCCACTCTGACCGCCAACCGGACAGATAAAAGAGAGGATCTTCATCGAGGTGATTTTAAAAAGGAAAACCAGGATGCGGAATTTGGGGTCAATACCCGTTGGGGAGTCACTTCAAACCTGACCTTGAATCTGACGGCCAATCCGGATTTCAGTCAGGTCGAAGCAGATGCCAGGCAGCTGGACATCAACCAGCCTTTTGCTCTTTTTTATCCGGAGAAACGCCCGTTTTTTACGGAAGGCCTTGATTTTTTTTCCGCTCTAAAAGAGATCATTTATACCCGGACCGTGAGAGATCCCTCTTGGGGAATGAAACTAACCGGGAAAGAAGGCCCCAATACTATTGGGGCGTTTGTGATGCGGGATGATATCACCAATTTGATCTTTCCGGGGAGCCAGGGCTCTACTTCCACTTCGCTTTGGACAAACAATCTGTCATCAGTTTTTCGTTACAAACGGGATTTTGGAAGCCGCTACACAGCAGGCATCATCCTCACGGACAGGGAAGGCCCTGGTTATTTTAACAGGGTCTATGGATTTGATCTGGATTTTCGCCTCACCCAAACCGATCAAATCCAGTTGTTGGCTCTGAGGTCCAGCACGAAATATCCGGATGATGTGGCCATAGAGAATCATCAATCCTCAGGCGAGTTCAAAGATGGTCTGATTTCATTTGAGTATGACCATAATTCCAGAACATGGGGATGGTGGGCTGATTATGAAGAAGCCGGTTCAAATTTTCGGGCTGACCTTGGTTATTTCCCGCAGGTCGGTTATCGAAATGTGGAGGGAGGAGTGAACTATACATGGAATGCTCCCCCTGATACCTGGTGGGCATTATTGAGAGCGGGCACTGAGGTGAACTATTATGAGGATGAAAATGGAAACCTTCTAAGTAAACAGGCATCTGCTTGGTTTTCATACACCGGTGCTCTTCAATCCAATTTTTATATAAAAAGTGTGGCAGCAGCAAAGGCCTATAAGGGACATGAATTTGATCTCACTACTTTCACAGCAGGAGGAGATTTTTGGCCCAGCAGTTTTATCCAACTTGGTGGCTCTGTGTTTGTGGGCAGCCAAATCGATTATGCGAACATCCGTCTTGGTAACACATGGAGACTTGATTTTGGGGTGTTATCCAATCTGGGTAAACACCTTCGCCTGAATCTGCAGTACACTTATGAGCGGATGAGGGTTCAAGATGCCCGGCTGTATACAGCTAATGTCAGCCAGTTAAACACGGTGTATCAGTTCACTGTCCGGGTGTTTTTCAGGTCTATCATCCAGTATGTGAGTTATGACTTCAATCCCGGCAACTACACCTTTGGTATAGATTCAGAGCAGAAGAATTTTTTCAGCCAATGGCTGTTTTCGTATAAGTTCAATCCGAGAACTGTGCTTTTCTTAGGCTACAGCGACAATTATTTTGGTAACCAGGGCATCCGGCTTACCCAGTCTGACAGAACATTTTTTCTGAAGATGGGTTACGCCTGGACGCTTTAGAATACAGTGCCGTCCTAATTGTTTTCCTTTTTTGTTTACTTCAGGCTCCTGCCAGGGCATAATTTTCTTTTAAATACTAAACTATTTTTGTTTTTATTACGTCCTTATAATTGATGAACACATCTATTCTATACATTGCTTCAATCCCATTGAAAAGGAGCCATCGTATGATACATCATAAAATCATCACACCTATCCTTTTTTGCTTTTGCCTTTTTTCCTTTAGTTTCGCGTTTTTCTCCTCGTGCACCAAACAATCCGAGGAAGAAATACTCGCCTCCACCTTAGAGAAGGAGATCCCCCGTCTGATGGAAGCGGCCAACATTCCCGGCCTGTCTATAGCCGTCGTTCGTGACGGTAAACTAGCCTGGAACAAAGCATTCGGTGTAATAAGCCGGCAGACCAACGAGCCTGTCAACGATAACACCATGTTCGAAGCGGCTTCCCTGACTAAAACCGTCACCGCCTACGCAGCCCTGCGCCTTGTTGAAAGGGGAAAGCTCGAACTGGACAGGCCTCTCCATGAATATTTCCCGGACAAAGAATACAAAAAACTTTCAGGCGATGAACGTTATAAAAAAATCACGGCCCGTCTGGTTCTGACCCATACTAGCGGACTTCCCAATTGGGGGACAAGGCTCATGCGTGACCCGGGGCTTCAGCACGCCTACTCCGGCGAAGGATTCCTCTATCTCGGCCGCACCATAGAGGAAATCTCTGGCATGACCCTGCAGGAATTCGCCCAAAAGGAGATATTCGACCCTCTCGGAATGAATCATACCAGCTATGTCTGGAACGAAACCTACGCTGCCAACGGAGCTTGTGGTCATGACAGCCACGGTTCGGTTAATGACCTCCGGATAAGAACCGAACCCAACGGCGGGGCATCCCTTCTGACAACCGCCTCGGATTACGCGGCCTTCATATGCGCTGTCCTCAATGCCGAAGGTCTTTCCCAAAAAACCATCAATCAGATGATTTCCTCTCATGTTCAGGTGACAAAAAACAGGAATACCGCCGATCTATTCGAAAATGTTTATTGGGGATTGGGATGGGGCATCCAGCCGGGAAAAACCGGATACGGCTTCTGGCATTGGGGAGACAACGGAGATTTGAGGGCTTACACCGTAACCTACAAAGACCTCCGCGAGGGATTTGTTTATTTTGCCAACAGCAACAATGGTTTGGCCATTGCCGAGGCAGTAAGCGGCCTCATCGTTCCAGACCATCAATATGCCCTCGACTGGCTGGAGTATGAAAAATATGATGACCCGAAAAGACAAACCCGGCTGGCCGTCGAAGCAGCCTTTACTGAGGAAAGAAAAGAAGCAGGCATGAAAAAACTGCGTGAAGCTATAGAAACATTTCCCGAACTGGCCGAGGAGGATTATTTAACGGGACTGGCCGAGTATTTGGGAGAGAGCGGGAAAAAAGAAGATGCTGTCGCTGTATTTGAGTACTGTCTTGAAACGTTCCCTCAATCCTCCGGTGCTTATATTGGCCTAGGATTAACTCACATGGATTTGGATCAAAATCAAGAAGCCATAGACAGCTTTGAATCAGCTCTGAAGATTAGGAAAGGCCATAGGTTGACGACAAGGGCCCTCGAATGGGCGCGGGAAGCGCTTAGGGTTGAGAAAAGCCCGGTCTCTCTATCAGCGGCCGAGATAGAAAAATTCGCTGGCGACTATGGACCTCGCCATATCATCCTGCGCGACGGCAGCCTCTATTACAAACGTGAGGACCGGCCTGAATACCGGCTACTACCACTCACCAAGGACACCTTTGCTTTGGATGGATACGCTTCGTTCCGACTGCAGTTTGTCTCAGACGAAAACGGCCGCATCGCCAAGATCATCGGTCTTTACATTCAGGGCCGCACTGACGAATCCCTGCGAGACCAATAAAATATCACAATCTATTGGCATATTTATTGCTGGTTCGCAATCTAGGAGAGCTTTCCCTCTTCGATATCCTTGATCACTCCGATAAGGATATTGATGCCCTTCATAAGATATGCTTCGGTTATCACAAGCGGCGGCAGCATCCTGGCTACGTTGCCGTGGTGACCTCCCACCTCAATCATCACCCCGCGCTGATGCCCGTACTTACGGACCATCTGTGCGTACTCTGATGACGGTTCTTTGCTCCTTTTGTTTGTGACCATCTCTAGGGCCATCATCAGTCCGATCCCGCGCGCTTCACCCACTATGGCGCTCTCAGATTCCAGCTTTTTCAGCGGCAGCATTGCTTTTTTCCCTAATTCCAGAGCCCGTTCCGGAATGTGGTTCTCTGTCATCCAATTCAGGGCGGCGGCGCCAGCGGCGAATGCTATCATATTCCCCCTGAAGGTTCCGATGCTCTTCCCGGCCGGCCATGTATTCAGTTTGTCTTTGTAGGCCATCGCTGAGATGGGAAATCCGATCCCGCCTAAGGCCTTGCTCATGGTGACAATGTCCGGAACAATATCAAAGTGCTCAAAAGCAAACATCTTTCCGGTTCGCCCGAGACCAGCCTGGATCTCATCACAGATCATCAGGACATCATGCTTATCACAGATCTCCCGGACTCGCTTCATGAAACGGGTAGTGGGGATTATGGTTCCGCCCTCGCCCTGTACTGATTCGAGAATGACAGCGGCCGGCTTCAAGTAGCCTGAGTGACTGTCGGAAAGCACCCGGTCCAGGTTTTCTGCTGCCTGAAGGTTGACTTCCTCATCAGGGCATCCAAATGGATTTCGATACGTATACGGATAGGGAATGAACTGCACATCCGGCACAAGCTGACCAATGCCTTCACGGTGATGGCTGTCACAGGTCAATGCCAGAGAAATGCCGGTCATGCCGTGGTACGCTCCTTCAAAGGCGATGATGCTGTTCCGCCCTGTGTTGTAGCGGGCCAGCTTTATGGCCTGTTCAACCGCATCCGATCCTGTGGGGCCTCCGAAGAAAATGCGGTTCAGCTCTTTGGGCAGAAGCTTTCGTAAGACCTCGACCATGTTTTTTCTGGTAGTCGAGGGAATATCCAGCGTGTGAGTTATCTGGTCGATCTGTTCATGGGCTGCTTTGAGAACCGCCGGATGTCCGTGTCCGACCGCCATGACTCCGGCTCCGCCGAACATATCTATATAGATATTCCCGTCCATGTCCTCAAGGGTCGCTCCGCGGCCCCGCTTCAGAGCCATGGGCATACCCTTTGAATAACTGACTGCTGAGCTTTCATGTTCCTTCTGATAGGAGAGGATCTCCTGAGATTTTGGTCCCGGAGGAGTTACCTTTATCCGGGGAGCTTCTTTAAAAGAGAGTTTTGCCAGTTCTTGTTCACTGATCATCAGATACCTCCTGAAAGTTGGTTATAAATCATTTCACTCGTAACGCAAAGTATCAACCGGATTGGCTCGTGATGTACGGATTAAGTGATATCCCACAGTCAGCATAGAAACCAGCAGCACTATTAAAACGGATACTGCAAAAGAAGTCCACCCGATCTCCGTATGATATTCGAAATTTTGGAGCCAACGATACATCACATACCATGCCACAGGAAAAGCGATCAGAGAGGCAAATGCAATCCATCGAATCAACTCACGAGAGAGCATTAAAACGAGGCCGGTTGAAGAGGCACCCAGAACTTTCCGTATACCAATTTCTTTGGTCTTCTGCTCTGCCGTAAAAAGTGATAGTCCGAATAAACCCAAACAGGCCAGAAAAATTTCGATAATGGTAAGCATGCGAATCCCTTCACCCACCTTGATCTCTTGCCGATACAGAGCTTCAATACGGTCATCCATAAAATTATACGTAAGTGGATATTCAGGTGCAAAGTCTTGCCATGTCTTTCCTATATAAGCCAGAACTTCCGGGATTTGATTCGGGTCGATCTTGACCGCCAGATAATGAAC
>Ga0207752_1001378_pt1 | contig 11142 bp, 7 predicted proteins | sample Pon2CUnioCityCA_6_FD_187272 | JGI IMG/M metagenome (GOLD analysis project Ga0207752, IMG submission 187272) | Marine sediment microbial community from Union City, CA, USA - Pond 2C Sediment 2 (SPAdes) | ecosystem: Environmental > Aquatic > Marine > Intertidal zone > Salt pond sediment ... | reverse complement strand
CCACGCCCACGCCGACCCTCACGCCCACACCCACGCGCACGCCGACCCCCACCCCCACACCCACGCCGGCCTGCGCGCAAACTTCAGGCCGGATCGAGCGGCACACCTACTTCAGCCAGGCGGCCGGCGACGAGCAGCGCTACCGCGTCTACCTGCCGCCCTGCTACGATCAGTTGGACCGCCGCTACCCTGTCCTCTACCTGCTCCACGGCTGGCCCTACGACGACGCCCACTGGGAGAACCTGGGCGCCGGCGAGGCTGCCGACGCCGGCATCGCCATCGGCGAACTCCCCCCCTTCATCATCGTTTTGCCGGCAGGCTCCGAGCGACTGTACGTCAACACCAGCGGCGGCGACCGCTCCTTCGAGGGCCAGATGGTCAACGACCTGATGCCCCACGTGGACCAGACCTACCGCACGCAGGCCAACCAGGAGGGACGCGCCATCGGCGGCATATCACGGGGTGGGGTCTGGGCGCTGGAGATCGCCTTTATGCACCCGCAGCTCTTCGCGGCGGTGGGCGCCCACAGCCCGGCCCTGTCGGTCAACCTGGCCCCGCCGCCGTACGACCCCTTCTATCTGATGGCGGAGCCCAACGTGGCGGCGCTGCGCATCTATCTGGACACCGGGGACGCGGACTGGTCGAAAAAGTCCACCCAGGCATTGCACGAGGCGCTGGAGGGGCAGGGCATCGCCCACGAGTTCGCCGTGCATCCCGGCCGCCACGAGAACAAGCTGTGGGCGGACAACGTCGCCGAATACCTGGCCTTCTACACCGCCGGGTGGCTCGAGTGATCAAGACCCTAAAGGTTTCAGTGTCAACCTCAAGAATTTCCAGAATTTCCGTGCATTTTAAAGAATCTCAACTGATGGTTCAATGCTCTAAAACCTTTAGGGTCTCCCGTACAACGCCCGGTAGACCGCCAGATGCTCCCGCACGCGCTGGAGGTATAGGCGCGTCTCGCCGAACGCGATCAGCTCCAGGAACAGGTCCGGGTCGTCGCCCGCGCGCTCCAGCCAGCGCTCGGCGTTGAACGGCCCGCCGTTGTAGCCCGCCAGCGCCACGTCGAGCCGGCCGTCGAAGCGGTCGCGCTGCTGCGCCAGGTAGTAGGTGCCGAAGCGCGCGCTGACGTAGGGACGGTACAGGTCGCCCGTCCCGTAGTCCGGCGGCCAGCCCAGCTCCGCCGCGATCTGCGCGCCCGTGTCGGGGATCACCTGCATCAGCCCGTGCGCGCTGGCCGTCGACGTGGCCAGGCTCTCGAACAGGCTCTCCTGCCGGATCAGCGCGAACACCAGCAGCGGATCCAGCCCGCTCTGTTCCGCGCCCCGCAGCACCAGCCCCTCGTAGTACGTGGGGTAGGCCAGGCGGGCGATGAAGGCCGGCACGTCGCGGACGGCCTCGACCGGTGACAGGTACACCACCCGCGCGGCGCACAGGATCGAGGAGCGGTACAGGCCGACGTCGCGGAACAACAGCGCCAGCCGGTACTGCGCCAGCGCGTCCGACCGGGTGGCGTAGCGCAGCGCCTCCAGCTCGCCCCGCCCCTCCTCGAAGCGCCCCAGCCGCCACAGCTCCAGCCCGCGCTGCAGCCGTGGGTCGGAGGCCAGGGCCGGGTCGAGCGCGCTCAGGCCCGCGGCGCCCTCCAGCCCCAGCCAACCGGCCAGCCACTCCTCGGCCGCCGCCCGCTCGGCTTCGAGATCGTAGGTCGGCGCGTACCGGGTGGACGGGAAAACCGGGGCCAGGGGGTCGGCGGCCAGGTCGGCCGCGCGCAGCCCGTAGTAGCCCAGGCGGTCGGCGTCGCCGGCCGCCTCAAACGCAGCACCCGCCGCCTCCAGGTCACCCTGGGCCAACCGCAGCTTGCCCAGCCACAGCAGCGCGGCGGGGCGGTCGGCCGAATCCTCGTAGATACCGGCCAGCGTGTCCCAGGCGACGGCGGCGTCGACCAGTTCACCCAGCCGGTACGACTGCAGCCCGCTGCGGAACAGCGCCGGCGGGCCGTAGTCGGAATCGGGATACGCGACGTGGCAATCCATGTAGGCCTCGGCGGCGGCCTCCAGGCGGCCCGCATCTTCCAACAACTGGGCCGCCTCCCACAGCGCCTCCGGCGCCCGGGGATGGTCGGGCGCGGCCTCGGCGAAGGCCACGTACGTCTCGACCGCCGCATCCACGTCGTCCGCGCCCCGACTCGCACGCGCCTCGGCCAGCCCCATCCAGGCATCCCCCCAGCGCGCGCTCCCGGGGAAGTCCTCGATCAGTGCCTCGAACTCCGCAGCGGCCCAGTCGGGGTTGCCCGCGGCCAGGTACGAACGGCCCGCATACCAGTGGGCGTCGCCCGAGTAGGTGTCGGGATAGGCCCGCACGTAGCGATACAGCGCGTCGACCGCCGGCCCGTACGCCCCCCCGTAGTAGTCGACCACGCCGCGCAGGAAATCGTCCACCGGGCGCCCGGCCTCCACCAGCTCGACCAGCGAGAGGTAGGCGTGGTACTCGTCGGGGTACGTCTCGACGACGGACAGATGGCGGTCGTAGCCGGCGTCGATCTCCCCGGCCAGGATCAGCGTCTCGGCGGCCTGGTGTGCGATCCGGGCGCGATAGGCGCGTATCTGGGCCACCTCCAGGATCGCGTCGTACTGGTCGACGGCGGCGGGGTAGTTCTCCAGCGCAACGTGCACGAGCGCCAGCTTCTCGCGCACGCCCACCTCGAAGGAGCGGTCGGGGGCGCCGGCGATCGCGGCCTCGTAGGCCGTGGTCGCGGTGAGGTAGGCGCCGGCAGCGGAGAGCGCGTCCCCGATACTCTGCTCGACGTAGGCGGTGATGACCGTCCCGGCCGCCAGGTAGGCCCGGTACGCGTCCACCGCCGCCAGCGGTTCGCTGGCACCGGCCAGCGCCTGGCCCAGCAGGAATTGAGCGTCCGGCGCCCGGTCGCCCTCCGGGTAGGCGGAGAGAAAACTGCGAAAGGCGTTGGCGGCGCGGGCGGCGTCCCCGTCGCGCAGGTAAGCCGTGCCCAGCCCCAGCCGCGCGCTGACGTCGGTCTCCCGGTCGAGCGACAGCCCGAGCAGGCGGCGGTAGGTTTCGGCCGCCGCATCGTAATCGCCGTGGGCCATGGCCCGTTCGGCATCGGAGAGCCACTCGGCCGGGTCAGGCGTGGGCGTCGGGGTGGGTGAAGGCGTCGGCGTCACCGTCGGCGTCGGCGTGGGGGGCAGGGTCGCGGTAGGCGTGGGCGTCGCCGTGGCCAGGAGCGCTGGCCGCGGCAACTCGACCGGCACGCCGCAGGCTGTTGCGGCCAGGAGGAGTGTGCACAGGATCCCAAGGGCCAGTTTCGTTCGGCGCATAGTCCTATTATCGCCGCAGTCAGGGGTTTGTCAATGTAGGCGGAGATTCTTCGACTCGCTCCGCTCGCTCAGAATGACAGATTGGAACGAAAATCAGTCTAGACGCAATTGGCCTAAACTCAGGCCCAGAACACTTGACATTTGAAGAGAAACTTGGTACAATGTAATCAGCTGTTCAATAGTGCACATTCGATCACTCCACCAGGGGGCATCGTGTCACTTACTGAGGAGCAGCATCGACTACTATACCGGATCGCCCAAGCCTACTACGTTGACGAGCTGACGCAGAGGGAGATCGCTGAGCGCTTCGGTATCTCTCGGCCCAAGGTCTCTCGCCTGCTGCAAAAGGCTCGAGGGCAGGGCATCATCAACGTCACGCTCGTCCCTCCCCATGGCGGCCTGACCGACCTCGAGCGTGAACTCGAACAGGAGTTTGGCCTGGAAGAAGCGGTGCTCGTCTCGGCCAGCAACCCGCAGAGTTTGACCGCCGTGACACGCGAGCTGGGGCCTCCCGGCGCGAACTGCCTGGTTCGCTCTCTCCACGGGGACGAAATCGTCGGTCTGACGTGGGGGACCACACTGCTCGCGGTCGTAGATGCCCTCCCTACCCAAAGCTGGCCGGAGATGAAAGTGGTGCAGATGCTGGGGGGACTGGGGTCGCCGGAAGCGGAGACTCACGGAGCCGACCTGACCTACCGGATGGCGGAAGCTTTCGGAGCCAGACCACGTTTGTTGCCCTCACCGGGCATTGTGCCAAGCAAGGAAGTGCACGATGCCCTGCTGGCTCACTCTCAGGTCGCAGACACGCTGGACCTGGCGGCCAGAGCCGACATCGCCGTGGTGGGGATTGGGGCACCGAATCCTGGATCGGTTGTCGCGCGAACAGGTGCGATCACGCCACAGGAGCTGGATCAGTTGAAAGCCCAAGGCGCTGTTGGAGACATTGCGCTGCACTTCATCGACGCGGACGGTCAGCCGGTTGACCACGAAATCAACGACAGGGTCGTGGCCCTCGACCTGGAACGGATCACGCAGATCCCGCGGGTCATCGGCGTGGCGGGAGGGCCGGAGAAGTTTCACGTCATCCGCGCTGCGTTGCGCGGCAAGCTGGTGGACGTCCTGGTGACAGACGCGGGCACGGCCAGGGCATTACTGGCCGACGCAGGGTAGCGCACGAAGAGGGCGGTCCTGGAGGGACTCTCCTTTGGATTGGAATGACGAGTTGATCACCAAAGCCCAAGAGGTCGTCCGGCGCGAAGCGCACGCCGTCGAAGCCCTGGCGAGCCAATTCGAGCTCAACGAGGGCCTGGCGGACGTGGTTGGTCTCTTGCTCAACTGTCGCGGACACGTGCTGGTGACCGGCGCAGGCACCTCGCACGCGATGGCCCAACGGTTCGCCCACCTGCTCTCCTGCTGCGGCACGCCAGCGCTGTGCATCAACGCGTCCGACAGCCTGCACGGCGGGGCCGGAGCGGTCACAGCCGACGACGTGGTGTTCGTGATCTCCAAGGGGGGCCACAGTGCGGAGGTCAATCAGTTCGTTGAGATCGCGCGCGGGCGTGGGGCCAGCGTCGTCGCGCAGACCGAGAACCCAGAGTCGCCGCTGGGTCAGTTGAGCGACGCCGTTTTCCACGTGAGGACCGTGGGAGACGTGGACCCCTACGGGATGGTCGCCACCGGCAGTTCGCTGGTAAACGGCGCCGCGGAAGATGCGCTGTGTGTGCTGCTGCTGGAGTTGCGGGGGTACTCGCAAGAGGAATTCGGCGTGACCCACCCCCAGGGAGCGGTGGGCAAGCGGCTGGCGGAGACTGCACCGGACTGAATTTGGCACCAAGGTGACCCAGCACCGGCTCTTTCAGGCCGGTGCGAAAAGAGGACTGCACAAGGAGGAGACCCTATGGCGGACTATTTGATGGGCATCGACTACGGAACGGGTGGGGCCAAAGCGTGCATCATCAACCCCGAAGGCGATGTCCTGGGCTCTGCGTTCGAGGAATATCCGTTCATCCACGAAAAGCCCGGCTGGTCGGAACACGACCCGGAGCTATACTGGGAGATCGCTTGCCGGATGATCAAGAAAACCCTCTCCCAGGCACACATTGATCCGCGGGAGATTCGGGGAATCGGGGTATCCTCAGCGCTACCGTCTATGGTTATGGTGGATAAGGATCACGATCCCATTCACCGGGCCTACAACCTGATGGATCGGCGGGCCACGGAGGAGGTCGAGTGGCTGAAGGAGCACGTGGGGGAAGATCGGATGATGCAGCTCACGGCCAATCGGCTGGAGGATCATCCGTCGATCGTCAACCTCCTGTGGGAAAAGAACAACCGCCCGGATTCATTCGAGCGAATCCACAAGGCACTCACCATCGACGGGTTCCTCACGCTCAGGCTAACGGGGAGGCTGGTGCTCAATTACTGCGCGGCCCCGTTCTACGGCGCGGCGTACGATATCCTGGGGCGGACATTTGACGAACAGGTGCTGGAGGAGATCGGGATTGCGCCGGAACTCATCCCGGACTTTGTCGACTGTGAGGAGATCGCCGGTGAAGTGAACGCGGAAGCGGCAGTCGAGACGGGCCTGGTGGCGGGTATTCCGGTCACCACACAGGTGGACTTTAACGCCAGTTGTATCGCAGCCGGCATCACCGAGGAAGGCGACATCATGAGCAACCTCGGCACGGTCGGCAATTTCGGCGTGATCTTCAGGGATCCGGACTTTATGTTTTCCCCTGAAGGCCTGTCGATGATCAACCTGGGCTACACCATCGACTCCGCAAACACCTACATCACCATCCCTTCGACGACAACCGGTGGCCAATCCATTCGCTACCTGCGCGACAACTTCTCGCAATATGAGATCGAGGTAGAACGGGCGCTGGGTGTGAGCTCCTACGATTTGCTGAACTTGCAGGCTGCGGAGGTTCCCATCGGCAGCGAGGGCTTGATCATACTGCCCTATCTGATGGGCGAGCGAACGCCGATCTGGGATGAGCACGCCAAGGGGGTGATCTTTGGCCTGTCGCTGCATCACACGAAGGGGCACGTCGTCAGGGCCATGATGGAGGCCGTGGCCTACGCGTTGTACGACTCGTACCGGCTGATCAAAGAGGCCGGCCTGAAGATCAATTACCCCATCGTATTCCACGAAGGTGGGACGGTGAGCAAGCTGTGGCGACAGATCATCACCGACGTTTTCAACGTCCCGACGGTACTGGTCAAGCGGAGGGCCGGCGCGCCCGTGGGCGACGCCATTCTGGCCGGCGTCGTCACCGGCGTCTTCGAGGATTTCTCTGTGGCCAAGGAATGGGCTGAGTACACCGCCCCCGTGGAGCCCAGCCAGAAGAACCACAACCGGTATATGGAGCACTTCGCCCTCTACAAGCAGCTCTACGAGCACGTGAAAGACGATTTCAAGGCCCTGGCCCGACTGAGGGAGTAGACAGCGCCCCATATACTCCAGAGGGCCATTCTGATGGCACAATAATCCGCCAGAAGTGCCTGGCACCTTGCGGTGCCCACCTTGCGTAACTCGTTGTCTACGGGAGGAGGTGATGCGCAGAAGACGATTGACGGACAACCGTTTTTCCAAGCGGCTACTATGCCGCCAACCGCCCGCGATCGAAAAAGGAGGTGAGGTGGGAACAGACGACGTGAGATTTGGACATTCGGTTCGTGGAGCTGAAAACCGCCCAATTTAGAAGAGCACACGGGCATTTTCAGCGTACAGGGAAGCCCGACCGTCTGCGGTCGGCAGCGACACATTCGCTTGGAACGTCCACACAATTTTTGAGGAGGCATAAGGATGGGAAAGGAGAACGTTAGTCGACGGGAGTTTCTGCAACTGAGCGCCTTGACCGCAGCGGGTGCGGTCCTGGTCGGGTGCGCGCCACAAGCCACCCCTGCCCCTGAAGAGGCAGCCGAGGAACCAGAGGTTGCAGAAGAGGCACCCGCAGCCGAGATGGTGGAGCTAGATGCAATGTCCCTCGCCGAGTACGAGGGGCCGTATCGCGAGATATGGAACGCGTTCAACGCCACGCACGAGGGCATCAAGATGAACGTGTTCTCGATCAACGAGGACACAGCAGCCGCCCACGAGGCCAAGGTAGCGGGCGGGTATCTGCCGGCCATCTCGCTGACGCAGGAGATGCAGATCTTCTTCGACGCCAACAACTACGAGATGGCGGTGGACCTGAGTTCGTTCGACTTCCCCTGGTGGGATCGGTTCACCGTCGATTTCAAGAACGCCTGGCCTGACCTGTATGACCTGTCCGGCCCCCGCTCCCTGGATCCGCTACAGGGCTACGTCTTCACCTGGCAGTACAACGCGGATCTGATGAACGAGGCCGGCCTCGATCCGCAGAACGACGTCAAGAGCTGGGACGACATGAAGAAGTGGCTGGACGAGGGCACGAAGTGGGTCGAGGGCCGGGACGACGTGGACTACTTCTGGAATCAGGCCTGGCACAACTGGGTCTTCTGGCACTACGCCGAGATGTGGCCACTGGCCTGGGAGGATGGTTCACGGGAGCGGCAGAAGGCGTGCTATCTGGGTGAGGCGAAGTTCAACGCCGATGACTCACCGTTCCGCCACACGTTCGAGTGGTACAAGGAGGCCTACGACAACGGCTGGCTCCCGGAGAGCTTCTGGACGCGCCTGTGGGAGGGCGACATGGAGGCCAGCTACATCGCCGGCAAGTCGGTGATGATGAGCCACGGACCGTGGGTGTGGGACAAGGCGCTGGCCGCAGGTTCGACCTTCGAGCAGGCCGGGCTGCCGAGCACACCGCCGGCCGACGGAGGGGCGTGGAGGCAGTACGCTGCGCCGCCCAACATCGACAACCAGTGGTTCATGCGGGCGGGGAACAAGGACCGTCCGGAGTGGCCGCAGGTCATGGAGGCCTGGAACTGGTTCTTCAGCCCCGAGGCCATCGAGATGCGGGCCAGTGCCGAGGGCCGCAAGCCGCTGTACAATTTCGACGAGGCGATTGACGTCAAGGGTCCGCAGTACCAAGCCCTCATCAAGGAGATCGGCACCGAGGGCGGCCAGTGGGCGGACGCCGAGTGGGTAGAAGGTATCACCGGCGCGGTCCTGGCCGGTCCGCACCGCAAGAAGGGCTCGAAGGGCGTCTGGGACTGGGAGTCGAACGGCAACAACAAGCTGTTCGCCGACATGATGACCGAGAAGATCACGATCCAGGATGGCCTGGACTGGCTCCAGAGCAACTGGGACGAGAGTTTCGAAGGTCTGCCAGAGTAAACGAGTTCTTCCTGACGTGACGCCGGGCGGCTCACGTCTGAGGTGGGCCGTCCGGCTGTCCCTTTCCCCCTGGGAGAGGCTAGGTGAGGGTATTTTCTTGGGAGGGATACAGATATGGAGTCTGCAAGCGGGGGATTCCTCAGCGGTGAAATGCCACCGGCTGGCCCCAGCCGGCGGCGGGCCAGGAAGGGGCTCAGCGCGCTGCAGCGCAGGCGCATGCTGGAGGACTGGGCCTTCATCCTGCCTCAGTTGATCGTGTTCGTTGGGCTGACGATCGTGCCTTTCATTATCGCCATCCCCATGCTGTTCACCGATATCGCGCAGTTCAACGACCCCCAAATAAACTGGGTGGGTTTGCATAACTTCAAGGCGATATTTGTCGACCGCGGCGTCCAGGCCGACTACGTTCCGGCTCTGAGAAGGACGCTGACGTTTGTCGCGCTTAACTACACGACAGTCTACATCTTCGGGTTGAGCCTGGCCTTGCTGATGTACGAGGTCGGCTTCCGAGGCGGGTTCTTCACGGTGGTTTACCTGCCCCTGATGGTATCCGGATTGGCGGTCGGCTACATGGCGGTGATGCTGTTCTCCCAGGAAACCGGGACGGCCAATCAGCTGCTCATGGAGCTGAACCTGATCAAGAAGGGCATAGACATCTATTCGCCCGGTGGGACCATGTTCCTCCTGCCTCTCCTGGTGGGGTGGCGCTATGCCGGGTACAACATGGCGATCTTTCTCTCCGGCCTGTTGTCCATCCCCGAAGAGACGATCGAGTCGGCCGTCGTGGACGGTGCATCGTATTTGCAGCGGCTCACACGGATCTATTTCCCTCAGATGTGGCCGTCCTTCATCCTGGCCACGACGATGTGCTTGATCGGTTCTTTCGCCGTCTTCGACGAGTTGGTGGCTCTGGGCGCCTTGTACGTCAACCCGGAGGCGAACTTGCTGAGCACCCTGTTCTTCATCTATGGCTTTCAGGTCGAGCGGCTGGGCCAGGGCATGACCATGGCGGTCGAGACGTTCCTGCCCCTGGTCTTCCTGGGTGCGGCGCTGCAGCGGCTGCAGAGGCGTCTGCAGTATTAGACGAGGAGGAACCTAGCAATGGCGAGGGCAGATATTCTAGAGAAACTCGAGACCACGAGAGAGCCTGTATTCACTGCCAGCCGGCGGAAGCGACTGCTGCGGGTGTTCGCCACCGTGTTGATGGTTGTCTATAGCCTGCTCACGCTGTTTCCCTTCTACGCGCTGTTTGTGCGTAGTTTTGTGCCCACCAAGGAGGCCTCGGATTTACACCTGTGGCTCCCGGAAGTGGAAGAGGTCCGTCTGGAAGCCGAGGTTGGGAACCTGGCAGTCTTTTACGACATGGACACGGCCGATCTGAAAGATGCCCTGGGTATTCCTCAAACTGAATTTCTCGGAGCCCGCACAACCCTGGAGGAAATCGTCGAGGAATATGACATTCCCGAGGAGCAGATGCGGGACTACTTCGCCGGATTCTACAGGTACAATGGCTGGAATACGTTGCTGCTTGGTGACTTGTACGGCACAACGTTCTGGGCCTGCCTGGGGCGAACGCTGCTGGTCACTCTTGCGAGCCTGGTTGTCCTGATCACCCTCTCGATTTTCACGGGCTACGGGCTGGCCGGGTTGCAGCGCAAAGACCAGATGGCCGTTTACAACATCTACCTCCTGCAGATGATCATCCCGGCCATGCTCATTCTTTTGCCTCAGTATCAGCTTTTCCAGTGGATATTCCGGTTGTTTCCTACCTATCCTGAGAAGGGATTCACACGCTGGGCGCTTCAGCTCCTGGCGCTCATCTTGATCAACATCAAAGGTACAGCCCTGTCCACGATGATCTTCGTCTCCGCGATCAGCGGCATTCCGAAGGATCTCGAGGATTCGGCCATGATCGACGGGGCCAGCAGATTGCAGTACGTGCGCCACGTGCTGTTCCCGCTCGTGAAGGTGCCCATCGTCAGCCTGATCGTCATCCAGATGCCTTTGATCTACAATCAGTTCCTGCAGCCATACGTCTACCTGGACCCGGCCAACTCGACGTTGCTGCCGTTCATCCAGAGCGCGGTGGGCCAGTTCTCGACGAACTTCCAGGTGATCTACTCAGCCATATTCGCCTCCGTCGTCCCCATGGTTATCGTGTACCTGTTGTTCCGCCGCATGTTCGTCGAGGGCGTCCTCGCAGGCGCCATCAAGGGCTAAGTTGGGTGAGGGGGGAAACGTGTTGATTCCGGCCAGTCCGGGTTAGGAGAACGCAATGGAGAACATGAACGCCTTACGTAAGACCGCTGAAGGCGCAGGACACGTCGAATTGTGCGAGGTGCCGGTCCCGGAGATCGGGTCGAATGACGTGCTCATGAAGGTGTACGCTGCCGGCGTCTGTGGCAGTGACCTGCTGATCCAGGAGGACCGGCATTTCTACGAGGCGCCGGTCACTCTGGGACACGAGTTCTCTGGCGTCGCACATACGGTGGGCCAGAACGTTACCCGCGTCAAAGAGGGCGATAAGTTCGTCGCCGACATCGAGTG
>Ga0207752_1001376_pt1 | contig 11144 bp, 15 predicted proteins | sample Pon2CUnioCityCA_6_FD_187272 | JGI IMG/M metagenome (GOLD analysis project Ga0207752, IMG submission 187272) | Marine sediment microbial community from Union City, CA, USA - Pond 2C Sediment 2 (SPAdes) | ecosystem: Environmental > Aquatic > Marine > Intertidal zone > Salt pond sediment ... | reverse complement strand
ACCGCACTTGCGGTTAAAAGCAAACCGAAAGCCATCCACGCTTGAGTTCTGTTAATCTCTCCCGATGCCAGAGGCCTCTTTGATTTAACGGGATGATGTTTGTCTTCGTCTAAATCCTGGATATCGTTTAAAATATAGAGGGAGCTCGACAAAAGACAAAAGGCGGCAAAGGCGATAGCCGAATTGATCAGCAGGGGAACATCAAAAAGATTTTGAGAAAAAATAAGGGGGGCTAATATGAAAAAATTTTTGATCCACTGTTTGGGCCGTGCTGATCTTGCGATTCCTTTTAAACTCAGCGGCACGGCATCCCCATTTTTTTCTTATCGACCATACTATCTCTTTTTTTCTCTGAAACGCGGGTACACCGCTCTTACCACTGATGAGATCCCCCCCCTGGCATTGAACTCTCCGATCACAACCGCTTTTGCAGGACGACAGGCCTTGACCAAATCATCCAGAATCCGGTTTACGGCATTTTCATAAAATATCCCAAGGTTCCTGTAGGCGAGGATATACATTTTCACAGATTTGAGTTCGAGGCACTTTTTGTCTGGCGTGTAGATTATGGTGATTTTCCCGAAATCAGGAAGCCCAGTTTTAGGACAAACAGAGGTGTATTCAGGAATCTCTATCTCAATCTCATAACCAGGGTACTGGTTAGGGAAAGTCTCAATGGCCGGCAGCTTTTCTTTTAATCCGGCTTTGGCTTCTTTTTCTCCGTATTCAGTCATCTCATCAACCTTTATCTGTCAATAATCCGGAATTTCTATACAGAAGTATATAACTGATATGATTTTTTAGTCAAACAAAAATTATTTTCACTCCCGGCTTGACAAAAAAAGGAAAGGGACGTATACTGCTATTGAAAATGATTATCAATGTCAATTACAAAAAAGGGAGTGACCCTTATGCCGTCTCATAAGTGGCGAAACAGATTCAGAGGCTGTGGTTCCCGGTGGACCGCACCCAGAGAAGCCATACTGAACCTTTTGAGCAGTACATCAAAACATATGAGCGCTAAAGAGATATACCGCTCTCTTCTCAGAATCAATCCCGCCATAGGATTGACCACTGTGTACAGAACACTGGATGTTCTTGAAAAAATGGGATATCTCAATAAAATCCCTCTTGGCACAGGGGAAAACAAGTATGAGCTGATCACCGATTTGAACCAAACACACCACCATCATCTTATTTGTACCCAGTGCGGCAGGATCATTGATTATACAGATTTTGCGGGCGAAGAATTAGAGCTCATAAAAAAGGCAGAACAAAGATTGAAAAAAAAGCACGGTTTTAAAATAACAGATCATAATTTTGAATTTTACGGCATTTGCAGGCAATGCCGGGAAAGGAGGTGAGTTTTATGCCAGCAGGAGACAGATCAGGACCTTTGGGCCAAGGACCAAGGACGGGAAGAGCCCTTGGCTACTGCAGCGGATATGACACTCCCGGTTATATGAAACCAGGTCCGGGAATGGGATTAGGACGCGGATACGGATCCGGTCGTGGTTTCGGCCGCGGTTTCGGCCGCGGTTTCGGCCGCGGATTCGGCCGTGGTTATGGGCGAGGAATGGGATATTACCCTGATCCCGCCTATTACGCACCCTATCCGCCCCAACCCACCAGTGTCACACCTGAAGATGAAATAAAAATGCTTAAAGACCAATCCAAGTATCTAAAAGAAGAACTGGAAGAGATTTCAAAAAGAATCGAAGAAATCAAAAAGGAAAAGTGAACGTGCCCTTATTTTAATCTATTGATTATCAGGCCGGGACGGTTGCTCAAACAATCGTCCCGGTTTAATCAAAGTGAAAGAAACACTGCAGATCATTGTAGATAAAATATCTCAGATTCGGTACACTGTTATCATCAGACATTAAGAGAATGAAACAAACCATCAAACAGGAGTGAATCATGAAATTAGCTATCTCTACGGAAGGGAATACCGTATCAGCACATTTCGGGAGGTGCCCTGCTTACACAATCGTTGACATCCAAGAGGGGCAGGTCGTAAAAAAAGAACAGATAGAGAATCCGGGCCACAGCCCGGGATTTTTACCCAATTATCTTTCTGAAATGGGGGTCACCTGCGTCATTGCAGGAGGAATGGGCTCAAGAGCTCAGAGTTTGTTCCGGCAGAAAAATATCGAGCCGATCATAGGTGTCCAAGGCTCTATTGATGACGTCATCCATAAATTTTTAAATAAAGAGCTGGAAAAGGGAGAAGATCTCTGCGACCACGGGAAAACCAAATCTAAGCCCGGGCTACAGCCGCAGCCGTCAGAAAAATCAGATATTGATGCTAATCAAAGAATATGCTTTACAGCCCAGGGCGAAAGCATTGAAGACGAAATCGACCCGAGATTCGGCCGGGCGGCTTTCTTCCTTATCTATGACCCAAAAACAAAAAGCATCGAATCCCTTGAAAATCCGAACAAAAATCTCATGCAGGGAGTTGGACCGAAGTCAGTCCAGTTCTTATCTGAAAATAATGTGGATGTCCTTTTCACAGGACAAATCGGGCCCAATGCCCAAAGAGTCCTTCAAGCATCAAAAATCAAAGTCAACTCAGGTGCCAGCGGCAAGATCAAGGACCTGTTAGAGAAATATAACATCGAGGTGAAATAATGGCAAATCAAGAAGATAAAATTAATAAGGAAAGAGAAAAGGTCTCCAAAAGACTGGAGACCATAAAAAACCGTGTTCTGGTTTTCAGCGGTAAAGGAGGCGTCGGAAAAAGCACTGTTTCCGCCAATCTCGGCCTTGCATTTGCCAAAAAAGGGCTGAAAGTAGGACTGCTGGATGTGGATATACATGGACCTAACCTCGCAAAAATGATGGGAGTCGAGAGCAAGAAAATCCAGGCTTCATCTGAAGCCATCATACCTGTCCCCGTGACTGAGAACCTCTCTCTCATCTCAATGTCTTTTTTACTTGAGAATCAGGATCTTCCTGTCATATGGCGGGGACCCATGAAGATGAAAGCTATCCAGCAGTTTATCGGAGATGTGGCATGGGGCGAACTGGACTGGTTGATCATAGATTCTCCTCCAGGCACTGGGGATGAGCCTCTGTCAGTAGCTCAGTTGATACCTGCCACGGGAGCCATTGTAGTGACCACTCCCCAGGAAGTGTCTTTAATGGATTCAAGAAAAGCGGTTGCCTTTGCCAGAAAACTGAACCTGGAAGTGTATGGGATCGTTGAAAACATGAGCGGATTGATCTGTCCGAAATGTAAGAACAAAATATATCTCTTCAAAGAAGGGGGAGGGGAAAAAGCAGCCAAACAAATGAGAGTTCCTTTCCTTGGAAGTATCCCCATAGATCCTGAAATCGTTTCATTGGGAGATGAAGGAAAGTCCTTTCTTGACAAGCATCCGGACTCTGAAGCCAGCAAAGCCTTTATGGAAATCGTGGATAAAATCAGGGAATTAAAAAAATCATAATATAAAAATCATTTGTAAAGGAGAGCTTATGAAAAAGATCGGCATCATCATATGCGGACGATACCAGAGCTGTGGAGGAGGAAAATGCTTCAGGGCTCTCAGAGAAAGAGTCGGAGGGTTTTCCATATATCCAAAGGATGAGCCCGTTGAAGTGGTGGGATATTCTTACTGCGGAGGATGCCCTGGTGGAAACGTGGAATATGTCCCGGAAGAGATGATAAAAAACGGAGCTGAAGCCATCCACTTAGCAACAGGACTGGTGGTGGGCTATCCTCCCTGCCCCAGGATCCGTCATTTCAAGCAGTTTATTGAAAAATATTATGATGTCCCTGCAATCATAGGAACACACCCTATTCCATTAAAGTATATGAAAGCTCACGAGAAACTCACGTTCTGGGAAAAAACCAACATGAAAGAAATCGCGGGACATTTAATGGAAGAGGACCAAAAAATAATGGAGGACTATAATTAAAGGGGGATAAAATGCAGCAAAGAAATCAAAAGCCCGGTGGCGGCGGCCGCGGGGGAAGAGGCGGTCAGGGTTTTGGCCCAGGAGGACAGTGCGTGTGCCCTTCGTGCGGGACAAAGGTACCCCATAAAAGGGGGACACCCTGCAATCAGATCAAATGCCCCAAATGCGGAACAATGATGACCAGATAATGAATGGAAATTTTAACTGCACGGTTGTTTATGATAACAATCCTTTTGATCCGGCTCTACAAACAGATTGGGGATTCTCATGCTTCATCCAGGGGGCTGAGAAAAATATCCTCTTTGATACGGGGACGAATGGAAATATCCTTCTCTCAAATATGAACGGACTTGACATTAAACCGCAGAATGTCGACCTAGTGGTTCTCTCTCATTTTCATGGAGACCATACAGGCGGACTTTTAGCGCTCCTCAAAGAAAATCCAAATATCACAGTCTATCTTCCGGATTTCTTCCCCGCACCCTTCAAAAACTCTATTATAAAAGCAGGCGCCTCTTACATTGATGTAAAATCCCACCAGCAAATCCTTGGAAATGTGTATACATCAGGTGTTATCTCAGGATGGATCAATGAACAAAGCCTCATTCTGGATTCACATGAGGGACTCGTGCTTATTACAGGATGCGCTCATCCGCGAATTGTGAATATTATAGAAACAGTCAAAGACAGAACCAAAAAAGAGGTCTATCTTGTATTCGGTGGATTTCATCTTAGCGGATTCGAAGATCAGGAAATAAAAGAAATTATCCGTTTCTTTAAGAAATTAGGGGTTAAAAAAGCAGGACCGTCACACTGCTCGGGAAAAGAAGCCAGAGATCTGTTCAGCAATGCTTACGGGAAAGACTACATCCAAATAGGTGTGGGGAAAAAGATATCAATCTGATGACTGTAATCATAAGGCTGCAACAGGAGGAATGAAATGGGTAAAATAAGGTTAAAATACCTCATAGACGCGCTTTTGTTCATCTGTATTGTGGGTTTGGCCGGCATGGGTTTCCTGCAGGGATTTTTTCTCGCAGAGGGCCCGGTTGCCGATATATCCAAAAAATACTTTTTGGGACTTCACTCCCATCAGTGGGGACACCTTCACTTCTATATTTCAATCGCCTTTACCGTGCTCATTATAATCCATCTGATTCTCAGTTGGGACTGGATCCAATCGTGTACAAAAAAAATATTTAAAAAAAACTGGGGGGCCGCTCTTATAGGAATGGTGGTCCTTTCTCTCTTGGTCCCCCTGATACTGTGGGCATTTTCCATCAAAAACGCAGATAAATATGCTGAATTCGGGACAAGGTCCGGAAGGGGCCGGAACATTGTTCTTACGGAAAAACAGGTCAAGGGAGAACCTGTCATTACAGAGAAAAAAAGCCAGCCGGTTCAAATAAAAGAAGCTGAAGAGCAGCCGGTCCAGGAAGAAGAGCCTTTTCCTAAGGAAGGATCCGTTCAAGAGGGAATCCGGGAACATGAGGAAGAACCAAAATTGACCCGGGGACGGCTAGACGAACATGAAACCGGAATCCTTATAACAGGCCAGACCTCACTTCGAGAGCTTGAAGAAAAAACAGGAATCCCAAAATCAACCATTCTCAAAGAAATGGGGATCCCCACGAATATCCCTTACAGTGATACTCTTGGAAGGCTCAAGAGAAGATACAACTTCACAATGCAGGAGCTGCGGGATAAAATCGAAGCCCTGCTGAAAAAAGACGGTTAGGCTCGAGTCACGAGCCTGGGCCGATCAGGTTGAAGAAAATCCAAATTTATACTATAAGATGAAGTCATGACCATGACAAAAAACAAAAACCTAGATGAATTTGCCCGTAAGCTTCAAGAGCAAATCATTGACCAGTACAGGAAGTATTACAGCGATAAAGTCATAGAACTCTGGAAAAATCCCAAACATATGGACAAGATCCCGAATCCGGACGGATACGCCAAAGTCAAGGGCACATGCGGCGACTCAATGGAAATCTTTATAAAAGTAAAGAATGACATCATTATTGAATCCGCCTTTCTCACAGACGGCTGCGGGGCTACCATCGCCTGTGGAAGCACGGCTGCTGATATTGCCAAGGGAAAGCCATTCACAAATGCCCTCGGCCTGGTCAATGCCAACGAAATCATAAAACGCGTAGGAGGTCTGCCAAAGGAGCACCTGCACTGTGCGGACCTCGCTTCTGAAGCCATGAGAAGGGCTTTAGCTGACTTTCTGTATCATAAGAACAGCCCCTGGAAAAAACATTACAGAAAATGAAAAGCCAACATCTATCTTAGGAGGAAATCATGGACGAATGCCAGCGCAGTATAAACATGCAGAGATGCAACTGCACTTATGAACCCTGCAGCAGAAAGGGAATCTGCTGCGAATGTCTTCAATACCACTGGAGTATGAATGAGCTGCCCGCCTGCCTTTTTCCCGATGATGTGGAAAAAACCTTTGACCGGTCTCTCAAAAGATTTATCGAGATCTACAAGGACAAAGTCTGAAAAAATGAAAAAATCCTATATCTACGGCCCAGTTCCTTCCAGGCGGTTGGGTCTGTCCCTGGGAGTGGATATCATCCCCTTTAAAATATGCACCCTTGACTGTATCTACTGCCAGCTCGGCCCCACCACAACAAAAACGATTGAAATCAAAGACTATTTTTCTGAAAGAGAAATCATATCCCAGATAAAGAAAAGGATAGAGACGGCTCCGCGCATAGATTACATAACCTTTTCAGGCTCAGGAGAGCCCACTCTCAACGCTAAAATAGGAACCCTTATAAAAGAAATAAAAAAATCTACAGATATTCCGGCGGCAGTGCTGACAAACAGCACTCTGCTATACAAAAAGAAAGTCAGAGGTTCATTAATAGAAGCGGATCTGGTTGTCCCCTCTCTGGATGCCGCAACCCAGGATGTTTTTGAGAAAATAAACAGGCCCCATCCGTCACTGAAAATCGAGAAAATCATTGGAGGGATCAAAAAATTCAGGAAAGAATTTAAAGGAGATCTGTGGCTGGAAATCATTTTGGTAAAAGGAATCAATGATTCTGACGCGCATATAAAAGCCCTAAAAAAGGCTATCGATGAAATAAAGCCTGACAAAGTCCAGCTCAACACGGTTATCCGTCCTCCGTCTGAAAAATACGCGCACCCCCTAACACGGAAAGAAATGGAAAAAATAAAAAATACATTGGGAAAAAGCTGTGAAATCGTGGCTCACTTTAAAAGAAAGGAGCTCACACCGGAAGAAGAGAATCTCCACAACATAATCCTGGATATGATTTACAGAAGGCCTGTCACAGTGAAGGATATTTCTGACTCCTTAGGGAAACATAAAAACGAAATCCTTAAATACATTGACATGCTGAAAAGAGACGGCAAGATAAAAGCAGTCACTTATGAGAATAAAGATTATTATGAGCCAAACAAAATATCAGATAAAGGAAACCAATGAAGAAAATCAAAGAAATCAAAGACCTCACCAAAGAAGAACGGCTTGAGCTTCTCAAAGATGCCTCCAAAAACTGGCTTGCCCATGACGGCCTATGGTTTCAAGCGGTAGAAAAAGAGCTGGGAATGGATATGGCCATAGAGCTTGACCGCAGAGCATGGGAAAAATTTACGGTCATAGAAGCCAAAAGGATCATGAAAAGACTGGATATAAAGCCGGGAGGCGGAATCCCCGCCTTGATCCAGGCACTTAAATTCAGGCTTTACGCCCATATCAATGTACAGGAAATCGCCGAACAAAGCCCAATTCACTGCATATTCAATATGAACAAATGCCGGGTGCAGGATGCCAGAAAACGCAAGGGACTTCCTGACTTTCCCTGCAAGCCTGTCGGAATCGTGGAATACAGCGGTTTCGCACAAACCATTGACCCGAGAATCGAAACAGAATGCCTGTGCTGCCCTCCGGATCCACACCCGCCTGATATTATGTGCTCCTGGAAATTCACCATCGAACAATAAAAATCCATAAAAGAATTTTAAGAGAGGAGCTTCCCTTTTTCCCCTAAATCTATAGGGAGTGGATTTTATCTGCATCTTATTTTTTGACATCTACCTCAACCTCTGGTATACAAGTTTATTTATAAAGAGTTATCTTGATGAATAAGAAGACCTTTGACATCGGGCTTGTCGGATTTGCCCTGTTCGCGATGTTCTTCGGAGCAGGCAACCTTATTTTTCCTCCCTACATGGGTTTTCTTTCCGGCTCTTCCTGGAATGTGGCTCTCATCGGTTTTCTCATCACTGGAATCGGTATGCCCCTAATGGGGATAATCGCCTCTGCCCGGGCAGGGGGGACCGTGGAACACCTCGCCGGCCGTGTTGGCCCCAGATTCGCGCGCATTCTCAGCATTGTGATCATCTTAGCCATCGGGCCCCTTCTTGCCATTCCGCGAACAGCGGCTGTGACCTATGAGATGGGGATCCTCCCTAATCTTCCCTGGGTAAGCCGGGCCTTAGGGTCATTGATATTTTTTGGCATCACCTTCTTTTTTGCCCTTAATGAATCCAAAGTAGTGGATAAAATCGGAAAGATTTTAACTCCCTTTCTCCTCATAACCCTGTTATTCATCATTCTTAAAGGAATCTTTTTTCCCTTGGCGGAACCCTCACAGGGCAGCCTTTCAAATCCCTTCTCCTCTGCATTCCGTGAGGGGTATCAGACAATGGATGCCATGGCTTCTATTGTATTTGCGGAAATCATCATCGCTGCCCTGATCTTCAAAGGATATGAAAAGGTTAAAGACCAGGTTAAAATGGCTTCCCTGGCAGGCATCATCGCTGCTTCAGGGCTGGGATTTGTTTACGGAGGGCTCATGTACCTCGGAGCTACTTCACGGAGTCTTTTCCCAGAAGGGATCGAGCGTACTGACCTTCTCATAAATATTGCCTATCAAATCCTGGGAAACACAGGAAAAATCGCCTTGGGATTGGCTGTCTCACTGGCCTGCCTGACTACATCTATCGGGCTGACCGCAACCGTTGCCGACTATTTCAGCTCCATAACCAAAGGCCGGCTGAAGTACAAACTCATTTGTGTGGTCACGGTTCTGTTCAGCGGGGTCTTTGCCACAGTAGGAGTAAACAAGATCGTTCAGATTGCGGTTCCTTTCCTGGTCATGGTCTATCCTGTTGCCATCATCCTGATTCTTTTTACGATTTTCGGCGGAAAAAAGATCAGCAGAAAAGTCTACGCCGGAGCTGTCATCGGTGCTCTGGCCATAAGCGTCTTTGATGCCCTGACCAATGCAGGCCTTCCCATTGCTTTCGCCAATAATCTTATTTCCTATATTCCTCTGGCAAAAGACGGCTTCCCATGGGTCATCCCAGCCATCTTTGGGGGATCCACCGGTGCGTTGATCTCTTATATCAAGAAGCAGTGAATTAATCCCCTTCATTCCTCTGGCCCACTGGCTGAGAGGCTTTTTTATTGACTCCACAGGATTCTTTTACATAAGATTGGGAATGCAGAGGACAACACAAAGGCAAACCCAGGAACAGGGGATGAAAAAAGATGAAAAGCAAAACATTTGACCAAAACTGGATCGAATATGACAGATGGTATGAAGAGAATGAATCCATATACAAGGCTGAGCTCAATGCCGTAAAGGAGCTCATCCCTTTTGGGATCGGGCTTGAAATTGGAGTCGGCACAGGAAGATTTGCCCATCCTTTTCATGTAGAGTATGGAATCGATCCCTCCCTAAATATGCTTCACCTGTCAAAAAAAAGAAATATCCAGGTTGTCCAGGGCAAAGGAGAGGAGCTTCCCTTTAAAAATGAAGCTTTCCATTTTATCCTTATTATGGTAACACTATGCTTTGTGGATGATGTTTCTAAGCTTTTCAGCGAATCAATGAGGACTTTAAAAAAAAACGGCAAACTTATAACAGGCTTGATAAATAAGAACAGCGTTCTTGGAAAAAAATACGATAAATCACGACAGCGAAGCAAATTCTACAAACACGCCCGTTTCTTTTCTCCTGAAAGAATCCTGAAGTTGTTTAATGAAACCGGTTTCACACTCATTGATTCAAGACAAACTCTCTTCCGTTCCTCCGGAAAAATCATTGATGCCGAAACTCTGAAAAAAGGGTATAATAAAGGAGGTTTTGTTGTTCTCAAAGCGGAGAAAATCTAATATGAAAATCATAAAAATAAAAAAGGAGAAATGATGTTTACTAATAAGTACTTTCCTAAGGCAAAAAAGTACTGGTTTATGGGAAAATTTCATGATTGGTCTGAAGCAATAATACATCCCATGGTCCATGCCCTTCACTATGGCAATTCTGTATTTGAAGGCATAAGAGCCTACAATACACCCAAAGGGCCGGCTGTCTTTCGACTGGAAGAACACTTAGACAGATTCACGTATTCAGCCAATATCCTGAAAATGAAATCTCCCTACTCAAAAAAAGAAATAACCGAAATAATAAAATCCGTGATAAAAGAAAACAATCTGGAGGCCGCTTACATCCGGCCTCTTTTATTTTATTCGTATGGAAATCTGGGCCTTATCCCAAAAGCCTGCCCTGTAGAACTTTTAGTGGGAGCCTGGGAGTGGGGAGCCTATCTTGGAGAAAACGCCTTAACTGGAGTTAAGGTGTATATCCTTCCATGGAGGCGGGTCCATCACAGCCAGTATGATATGTCTGCAAAACTGGGCGGTATCTATGTTCAGTCAACCATCTGCGGCCTGATAGCAAGAGACAAAGGATGTGACGAAGCGCTGTTCCTCAATCTGGAAAAAAATATTGCAGAGGGCCCCGGAGAAAATATCTTTATCTACAAAGACGGAATTCTTAAAACAAACGACCGGTCTGAGTCTGTTTTGGAAGGCATCACAAGGACAAGCATACTGGAAATCGCTGAAGGTTTGGGGATAAAAACAAAAATCGAACCCATTAAAAAACAAGATTTCCTTGAAGCAGATGAATCTTTTTTCTCCGGTACTGCTGCAGAAATAGCGCCCATCACAAGAGCCAAAGATGCGTCTGATAAAAATGTACCGGAAAAAGACTCAGTCATCGGAAGCGGAGAGCCAGGCGAAATAACAAAAAAATTACGCGATACCTATGCCGACTGCGTCAGGGGGAAGATTAAAAAGTACGAAAAATGGCTTACTTATGTATATTAAACCCATTGGTGTCATCCACTCCCCTTTTAAAAGCAGAGAAGACATCAGAAAAGCTAAAGAA
>Ga0207752_1001375_pt1 | contig 11146 bp, 9 predicted proteins | sample Pon2CUnioCityCA_6_FD_187272 | JGI IMG/M metagenome (GOLD analysis project Ga0207752, IMG submission 187272) | Marine sediment microbial community from Union City, CA, USA - Pond 2C Sediment 2 (SPAdes) | ecosystem: Environmental > Aquatic > Marine > Intertidal zone > Salt pond sediment ... | reverse complement strand
CAATTCTACCCCGCTCATCTGGCCTTTCAGTGGCGCCTGCTGGCGCGCCCGCGGCTGTTCGCCAGCGACTACTTTTTCGACCATTACGAGCTGCGTGCGCGAGACAATATCTGCCGCCATCTCGACGCCCTCGCGCAGCGTGGTTTGCGGCCCGCAACCGGCGCTGTACAAAGCGTTGGCGGAGATTGAAATCCACTCCGTCGCTCCCTTGCAATCATTCGGGGCGGCGCGTAATATTCGCCGCGTCAGTTGCGGGGTGGAGCAGTCTGGCAGCTCGTCGGGCTCATAACCCGAAGGTCGCAGGTTCAAATCCTGCCCCCGCTACCAAACCTTTTTTCACAAAAAGGCCCCTCCCGGAGGGGCCTTTTTATTAGCGGCGATTGCTGGCGGCGATTGTCTCGCCGCCAGGTGTATCCCGGCGAGCGGGCCGAGCCCGGTGGCGCGCCGGGACGGGACCGAAGCGATACATGCGCAGAGCGGCATCCGATATCTGGGAATTCGCCAGACAGGTGGTCGAGGGGCTCGACTACGACTTCGTCGGCGCCCAGTTCGGCCAGGCCGAGGGTGGTCCCACACTGCGCGTGTTCATCGATCGCGCAGCCGGCATCTCCGTCGACGATTGCGCCGCGGTGAGTGAGCAGCTCTCCGCGGTGCTCGATGTCGAGGAACCGATCAGTGGTCACTACGTGCTGGAGGTATCCTCCCCCGGCATGGATCGCCCGCTGTTCGATGAGGCCGATTTTGTCCGCGTGGTCGGCCAGACGGTCCGGGTCAAGACCGCCGCGCCGCTGCTTGGTGGTCGCCGCCGCTTCAAGGGTCCGCTGCGCGAGGCGGGCGATGGCCTGTTGTTGGTGGAGGTCGACGGCGAACCCTACGAGATTCCCGTGGCCGAGGTGGACGAGGCCAATGTGGTGCCGGCGTTTTGAGTGCCCCGGTGCCGGTTTTTGCTGATAATCCCAATTCGTTGAAGGGCTGCGCCGCCCGGGTGGCGCGCTCGTCGGCGCCGGCAAGTAGCCCGCTGCTGGCGCTGGTTGCGAGGTTCTGAACAGGTCATGAGCAAAGAAATCCTGCTGGTTGTGGATGCCGTTTCCAATGAAAAAGGCGTCGACAAAGACATTATCTTCTCCGCTTTGGAGTTGGCGCTGGCCTCGGCCACGCGCAAGCGCCACGGTGGCGATATCGAAGTGCGCGTAGCCATCGATCGCGAAACTGGTGACTACGAGACCTTCCGCCGCTGGGAGGTGGTCGACGATGACGCCGAGCAGGAGTTTCCGCTGCGCCAGATGATTATCAGCGCCGCCCGCGAAGATGAGCCTGATATCGAGATCGGCGCCTTCGTCGAAGAGCAGATCGACTCGGTCGATTTCGGCCGCATCGCCGCGCAGACCGCCAAGCAGGTGATCGTGCAGAAGGTGCGCGAGGCCGAGCGCCAGCGCGTGGTCGATGCCTTCGAAGATCGCATCGGCGAGCTGGTGATGGGCATCGTCAAGCGCACTGAGCGCGGCGGCGTGTACATCGATCTGGGCAACAACGCCGAGGCCTACATCCCGCGCGAATGGATGATCCAGCGCGAGGCGGTGCGCCCCGGCGATCGCCTGCGCGGCTATCTCAAGGAGGTTCGCGCCGAGCAGCGCGGGCCGCAGTTGTTCGTCTCGCGCACCGCGCCGGAATTCCTCGTCAAGCTGTTCGAGCTGGAGGTCCCCGAGGTCGGCCAGGGCACCATCGATATCATGGGCGCGGCGCGCGATCCCGGCGTGCGCGCCAAGATCGCAGTGCGCTCCAACGACCCGCGGCTCGATCCCATCGGCGCCTGCGTGGGCATGCGCGGTTCGCGGGTGCAGACGGTTTCCAACGAGCTCTCCGGTGAGCGCGTCGACATCATCCTCTGGGATGAGAACCCGGCGCAGTTCGTGATCAACGCCATGGCCCCGGCCGAGGTCGAGTCGATCGTCGTCGACGAGGACGCGCACGCCATGGATATCGCCGTGCAGAACGAAAAGCTGTCGCTGGCTATCGGTCGCGGCGGGCAGAATGTGCGTCTGGCCGCCGAACTGTCCGGCTGGGAACTGAACGTCATGGACGTGGCCGCCGCCGAGGAGAAGACCGAGGCCGAGGCGCGCCAGTATCTGGAGCTGTTCATGGAGCAGCTGGATGTCGACGAAGAGGTCGCCTCGATCCTGGTTCAGGAGGGTTTCACCTCGGTGGAGGAGGTGGCCTATGTGCCGCGTCAGGAGCTGCTGGATGTCGAGGAGTTCGACGAAGGTATCGTCGAAGAGCTGCGCAATCGCGCCCGCGATGCCCTGCTGACCAAGGCCATCGCCACCGAGGAGCAGATCGGCGATGCCCGCCCCAGCGAGGAGCTGCTGGCGATGGAGGGCATGGACGAAACCCTGGCTTACCAGCTGGCGGCGAAGTCGATCACCACTCTGGATGATCTGGCCGAGCAGGCCATCGACGATCTGATGGATATCGATGACATGGACGAGGAGCGCGCCGGCGCGTTGATCATGAAAGCCCGCGAACACTGGTTCGCCGAGGCAGACGAAGACCAGGCCGGCGAGCAGGCCTAGGCGGAGGAATGTTGTAAATGGCAGATGTCACCGTAAAGCAGCTCGCTGAGGTCGTGGCGACCCCGGTGGAGCGGCTCCTCGAACAGCTCGCCGAGGCCGGCGTGGACAAGCAGGCGGCCGAGGATCTGATCAACGACGACGAAAAGATGCGCTTGCTGGAACATCTGCGCCGTGCCCATGGGCGCGGCGAAGGTGAGAGCGTCTCCGGGCAGCGCAAGATCACTCTGCGGCGCAAGAAGGTCAGCGAGCTGCGCGTCGGTGGCGGCGGCGTCGGCAAAAAGACCGTCAACGTCGAGGTGCGCGGCAAGCGCACCTACGTTAAGCGTTCGGTCGCCCTGCAGGGCGAGACCGAAAAGCAGGCGGCGCTGCGCGAGGAGCGCGAGCGCATCGAAGCCGAGACGCACGAGGCCGAGCGCAAGCGGCTGGAGGCCGAGGAACAGCGCCGCGCCGATGAAGAGGCGCACCGCGTCGCCCGCGAGGAGGCCGCCCGCGCCGAAGAGGAGGCGCGCCGCAAGGCCGAAGAGGAATCCCGCGCCGCCGATGAGGAGGCGCGCCGCAAGGCCGAGGAGGAATCCCGCGCCGCCGATGAAGATGCCCGTCGCAAGATCGAGCAGGAGGCTGCCGAGAAGCGCGCCGCGGCCGAGGCCGCCGAGGCGCGCGGCAGCAAGACGCCGGCGCGCGCTGCACCGGCTGCCCCGGCCGCTGGCCGCGGCAAACCGGCGGCGCGTGGTCGCGATGGTGGCGGCACCCGCTACGGGCGCAATGAGCTGCACGTCGCCAAGGACAAATCCGGCAAGCGCAAGAAGGGCGGCCGCGGCGCCGCACGTCGCGGTGGTGCGCGCAATATCGAAACCCGCCACGGCTTTGCCCGGCCGACCGCGCCGGTGGTGCGCGAGGTGGCGGTGCCGGACACCATCACCGTCGCTGAGCTGGCCAACAAGATGGCCGTCAAGGCCGCCGAGGTCATCAAGCAGATGATGAAGATGGGCGTCATGGCGACCATCAATCAGGTGCTCGATCAGGACACCGCGACGCTGGTGGTCGAGGAGATGGGCCACAAGGCCATCGCCGCCTCGGACGCCGATCTCGAAAAGGAACTGACCGAGAAGCTGATCGCCGTAATCGGTGGCGATAGTGGCAAGGAAGTGCGTCCGCCGGTTGTCACCGTGATGGGCCACGTCGACCACGGCAAGACCTCGCTGCTCGATCACATCCGCCGCGCCAAGGTTGCCGCGGGCGAAGCCGGTGGCATCACCCAGCACATCGGCGCCTACCACGTCGAAACCGACAAGGGCGTGATCACCTTCCTCGATACCCCCGGGCACGCCGCGTTCACGGCGATGCGCGCCCGCGGCGCCCAGTCCACCGACATCGTGATTCTGGTGGTCGCGGCGGATGACGGCGTCATGCCGCAAACCGTCGAGGCGATCCAGCACGCTCGCGCTGCCGGCGTGCCGATGGTGGTCGCGGTGAACAAGATCGACAAGGCCGGCGCCGATCCGGATCGGGTCAAGAACGAGCTGTCGCAGCACGAGATCATCCCCGAGGACTGGGGTGGCGACACCATGGTGGTGCACGTTTCGGCGCACACCGGCGAGGGCATCGATGAGCTGCTCGACGGCATCCTGCTGCAGGCCGAAGTGCTCGAACTGGAGGCCAGCGCCGAGGGCGCCGCGCGCGGCGTGGTGGTCGAGGCGGCACTCGACAAGGGCCGCGGCCCGGTGGCCACGGTGCTGGTGCAGTCCGGCACGCTGCGCCGCGGCGACATCCTCGTCTGCGGCACCCAGACCGGGCGCGTGCGCGCCATGTTCGACGAGGCCGGCAAGCAGGTCGAGAGCGCCGGGCCATCGATCCCGGTGGTGGTGCTGGGGCTCTCCGGTACGCCCATGTCCGGCGACGAAATGCTGGTCGCCAACGATGAGCGCAACGCCCGCGAACTGGCCCAGTTCCGCCAGGAAAAGCAGCGCCACGCGCGCCTCGCCGAGCGCAAGCCGGCCAAGCTGGAAGACGTCTTCTCGCAGATCAAGAGCGGCGAACGACTGACCCTGAACCTGCTGGTCAAGGCCGATGTGCAGGGCTCCTTCGAGGCGCTGCGCGATTCGCTGGAGAAGCTCTCCACCGATGAAATCAGCGTGCGCGTGATCGGCGGTGGCGTCGGTGCCATCACCGAATCCGACGCCCATCTGGCGAGCGCATCGAACACCATCGTCATCGGCTTCAACGTGCGTGCCGACGCCGCCGCGCGGCGCATCCTGCAGGAAGCCGAGGTCGAGCTGAACTACTACAGCGTGATCTACGACGCCATCGATCAGGTGAAAGCGGCCGCCGGCGGCATGCTCTCTCCGGAGATCCAGGAACGCATCATCGGCATCGCCGAGGTCAAAGACGTATTCCGCTCGCCCAAGTTTGGCGCCGTTGCCGGCTGCCTGGTCACCGAGGGCGTGGTGCGACGCAGCGCGCCGATCCGCGTGCTGCGCGAAAACGTGGTCATCTACGAGGGCGAGCTGGAGTCGCTGCGCCGCTTCAAGGATGACGTCAACGAGGTGCGCGTTGGCACCGAGTGCGGTATCGCGGTGAAGAATTACAACGACGTGCGCCCCAGCGACCAGATCGAGGTCTTCGAGCGCCAGGAAGTGGCCCGCACGCTGTAGGCGCGCGGCACCCGCATGCAGCGCGACTACCAACGCAGCGACCGCGTCGCCGATCAGATCCAGCGCGAGCTCGCCGGGCTGATCCGCGATGCGCTGAAGGACCCGCGCGTGCCGGCGCTGACCACTATCTCGCAGGTGCAGGTCAGCCGCGATCTGTCGCTGGCCAGGGTCTACGTGACGATCATCGGTTCGCAACCCGGCGAGGCGCGCGATGCCGCTGTCGCTGCGCTGAATCGCGCCGCCGGTTTTCTGCGCTCGCGGCTGGCCGGCCAGCTGTCGCTGCGCAGCGTGCCGCAGTTGCGCTTCGCCTACGACGAAGTGATCGAGCGCGGCAACCGCCTCGACGATCTGATCGACGAGGCGCTGCGCGCGGATCGCGGCGAGTCCGGCGCGGATCGGGACTGAGGTCGATCTGACGATGGCTGCAGCGAGGCGCCGCCAGAGCGGTCGCGCGGTGGATGGCATTCTGTTGCTGGACAAGCCGCGGGGGATCAGCTCGAACCGCGCGCTGCAGACCGCGCGCCGCCTGTTCGATGCGCGCAAGGCGGGGCACACCGGCAGCCTCGATCCACTGGCCACCGGCATGCTGCCGCTGTGCTTTGGCGAGGCGACCAAGATGTCCGGCTACCTGCTGGAGGCGGACAAGGAATACCTGGTCCGCGGCCGGCTCGGCCAGCGCAGCGACAGCGGCGACGCCGACGGCGAGATCATCGAAGAGCGCCCGGTGGCGGCCTTCGGCGATGCCGAGCTGGAGGCGGTGCTGGCGCGCTTTCGCGGCGCCATCGAGCAGGTGCCGCCGATGCATTCGGCGCTCAAGCGCGACGGCCAGCCGCTGTACAAGCTGGCGCGACGGGGCATCGAAGTGGCGCGCGAGCCGCGCCGGGTGCGCATCGATCTGCTCGAGTGCAGCGCGCGCGATGCACACAGCCTGAGCCTGCGGGTGCGCTGTTCGAAGGGCACTTACATCCGCAGTCTGGTGCAGGATATCGGCGAGGCGCTGGGCTGTGGTGCGCACGTCAGCGAGCTGCGGCGCAGCTATGTGGCGCCGTTTCGCGAGGTGCCGATGGTCGCGCTGGAAGAGCTGCGCGAGCTGGCCGGGGCCGGCGACGCGGCGGCGCTGGACGCGCGACTGCTGCCGGTGGATGCGGCGCTGCGCGACTGGCCGGCGGTGAATCTCAGCGCGTCGCTGGCGCAGAGCATCCGCCAGGGGCAGCCGATTCATCTCGGCGAGGCGCCGGACGCGCCGTACCTGCGCCTCTACCGCGAGGGCGGCGAGTTTGTCGGTCTCGGGCGCACACTGGATGATGGCCGCATCGCCGCGAAGCGGCTGATGGCGGTCGCGGACGATTGAATTCGCGCACTCCCCGCGGGGCGTGAGCATACAGCCGCGGCGGCACGGGCCCGCTGCCGTCGGCGTTTATTGAGGGGCCACGGGTCGGCGCGTAGAATGCTGCGCGCTTTCTAGCAAATCGCTCACGGAGCAAGTTGAAACATGTCCAGTCTGACTGCTGAACAGAAAGCGGAAATCGTCAAGGAATATCAGGTCGACGCGACCGATACCGGATCGCCGGAAGTGCAGGTCGCCCTGCTGTCCGCGCGCATCACCCATCTCACCGGCCATTTCAAAGAGCACAAGCACGACCACCACTCGCGTCGTGGCCTGCTGCGCATGGTCAACCAGCGGCGCAAGCTGCTCGATTACCTGAAGGGCAAGGATCAGGGTCGCTATCAGAACCTGATTCAACGCCTCGGCCTGCGTCGCTAGGCGTTGGCGGGCCGGCGACTCTTGAAGCACCGGGCGCAAGGCATGACGACCGGCGAGAGCGTCTATCGATGAAGGGAACCGGGGCACTGCGCCCGCGGTTCCCTTCGTCGTTTTCAAGTCCGGTTCGGGCACATCGCCCGGACATCGGGCGCGGACTTGTCGGTAGTGAGGTCAACGGCAAGTCGAGCGGCGGCGGCGCGATGCGCGGCGCGCCGCATGGGGCGGCGCCACGGCGGCCGCACTCCGACAAATCAGCAATGGGGGCGACCCCCGGGAATTGGCAGTGAGCAAACACAGCAAGACTTTCCAGTACGGCGACTACCAAGTCACTCTCTCCACCGGCGACATCGCGCGCCAGGCCACCGGCGCGGTGATGGTCAGCATGGGCGACACCGAGGTGCTGGTCACCGTGGTCGGGCAGAAGGAGGCCGTGCCCGGTCGCCCGTTCTTCCCGCTGACGGTCAACTACCAGGAGCGCACCTACGCTGCCGGCAAGATTCCCGGCGGCTTCTTCAAGCGCGAAGGCCGTCCGGCGGAGTCCGAAACCCTGACCTGTCGCCTGATCGATCGCCCGATCCGCCCGCTGTTCCCCAAGGGCTTCATGAATGAGGTGCAGATCGTCGCCACGGTGATGTCGGTGGAGCCGGAAATCGATCCGGATATTCCGGCGCTGATCGGCACCTCCGCCGCGCTGGCCATCTCCGGCATCCCCTTCGCCGGGCCGATCGGCGCCGCGCGCGTCGGCTACAGCGACGGCGAATACCTGCTCAACCCGACCCGCTCGGCGCTGGAAAGCTCCGATCTGGATCTGGTCGTCGCCGGCACCGCCGGTGCCGTGCTGATGGTCGAATCCGAGGCCAATCTGCTCTCGGAAGAAGTGATGCTCGGCGCGGTGATGTTCGGCCACGAGCAGATGCAGGCGGCGATTGCGGCGATCAACGAACTGGCCGCCGAATGCGGCAAGCCGAAGTGGGACTGGCAGCCGGCGGAAAAGGACGAGTCGCTGGCCGCCGCGGTCGCCGAAAAGGCCACCGCCGGTCTCACCGAAGCCTATGCCATCGCCGAAAAGCAGGCCCGCCAGGAGGCGGTCGCCGAGCTGCGCAGCAGCGTGGTCGAAGCGCTGGCCGCCGCCGAGGGAGAAGAGGGCTGGAGTGGCGAAGAGGTCAAGGGTGCCTTCGGCGCGCTGGAGAAATCCATCGTCCGCGGCCGCATCATCGACGGCCAGCCGCGCATCGACGGCCGCGACACCGCCACGGTGCGCAGGATTTCGGTCGAGACCGGCCTGTTGCCGCGCACCCACGGCTCGGCGCTGTTCACCCGCGGCGAAACCCAGGCGATCGTCACCGCCACGCTGGGTACCGGGCGCGATTCGCAGATCATCGACGCGCTGCTCGGCGAGTACCGCGACGCCTTCATGCTGCACTACAACTTTCCGCCCTACTGCGTTGGTGAAACCGGCTTTATGGGCTCGCCAAAGCGCCGTGAAATCGGCCACGGCCGGCTCGCCCGGCGCGGTGTCGCGGCGGTGCTGCCGGATGCCGACGACTTCCCCTACACCATCCGCGTGGTTTCCGAGATCACCGAATCCAACGGCTCCAGCTCGATGGCCTCGGTGTGCGGCACCAGCCTGGCGCTGATGGATGCCGGCGTGCCGCTGAAGGCGCCGGTGGCCGGCATCGCCATGGGGCTGATCAAAGAGGACAACGGCTTCGCCGTGCTCACCGATATCCTCGGCGACGAGGACCACCTCGGCGACATGGATTTCAAGGTCGCCGGTAGCGAAACAGGCGTCACCGCCTTGCAGATGGATATCAAGATCGATGGCATCACCCGCGAGATCATGGAGCAGGCGCTGGCCCAGGCCCGCGATGGCCGGCTGCACATTCTCGGCGAGATGAACAAGGTGCTGGACGCGCCGCGCGCCGAGCTGTCCGCCTACGCGCCGCGCTTCATCACCGTCAAGATCGATCCGGAGAAGATCGCCGCGGTGATCGGCAAGGGCGGTTCGGTGATCCGCGCGATGACCGAAGAGACCGGTGCGACCATCGACATCGAGGACGACGGCACCATCAAGATCGCCTCCGCGGATCGCGAGGCCGGCGAGGAAGCCAGGCGCCGCATCGAGCAGATCACCGCCGATGTGGAAGTCGGTTCCGTGTACACCGGTCGCGTGGCGCGGATCATGGATTTTGGCGCCTTCGTCAACATCCTGCCCGGCAAGGACGGTCTGGTGCACATCTCGCAGATCTCCGAAGAGCGCGTGCAGAGCGTCTCCGACAAGCTCTCCGAGGGGCAGATGGTTACCGTCAAGGTGCTGGAAATCGACAAGCAGGGGCGCATCCGCCTGTCGATGAAGGCGGTCGAGCAGGGCGAGGCAGCGGCCACCTGACGGCCGCTGCGGTTCGGCGCCCGCGCGGGCGTCGGGCTCGCGCAGAGACGGCGCCTGGCGCTGCGAATCAGGGAGCCGTCGGCTCCCTTTTTCGTGTCAGCCCCTGCGGGGCGCTATCCATTCCGAGCAGGTGACAAGCGTGGCGGCAAGCGATGAAATGATCGACCAGCAGTGGATGCGGCGCGCCCTGCGGCTGGCCGCCTGTGGCGCACAGACTGGCGAGGTGCCGGTCGGTGCGCTGCTGGTGCGCGATGGCGAACAGCTCGCCGCCGGCTGGAACAGGCCGATCGGCGGCTGCGACCCCAGCGCCCACGCGGAGATCGAAGTGCTGCGCCGCGCCGCCGTCGGGCTGGGCAACTACCGCCTGCCGGGCAGCACGTTGTACGTCACTCTGGAGCCCTGCGTGATGTGCGTCGGCGCGCTGCTGCACGCGCGCGTCGAGCGCCTGGTGTACGGCGCCGCCGAGCCCAAGACCGGCGCCGTGTGCAGCGCTTTCGAGCTGCTCGGCTCGCCGCGCCACAACCACCGCGTGGCGGTGACCGGCGGCGTGCTGGAGGCCGAGTGCCGCGCCCAGCTGCAGTCATTTTTCGCGCGTCGCCGCGCCGAGCGACGCGCCGCCCGCGCCGCGCGCAGCGGCTGAGGTACGCATCATGTCGCCTGCTGCCCGCCCCCCGATTTGTCTCGCTTCAATGTGCCGTGCGCGGCCGTTGCAGACCCGGATTGCCGGATTCGCACTGCTGCTGGCGCTGCTGGCGAATCTCGGTGCGGCCCGGGCCGCGCCCAGTGCGGCCGAGCGTGCCGTGCTGGATAACTACGTGTCGAGCGGTGTCGAGCTGGAGCTGCAGGCGGTCTCCGAGCACGTCTACGTGGCCATCGGTGAGGCCGGCATCGCCACCGACAACGAGGGTTTCATCTCCAACGCCGCGGCGGTCGTCACCGCTGAGGGCATCGTGGTCTTCGATGCGCTCGGCACGCCGTCGCTGGCGCGCAGGTTCATCGAAGCGCTGCGCGAGATCAGCGATCAGCCCTTGGTGCGCGTCATCGCCAGCCACTACCACGCGGATCACATCTACGGCCTGCAGGTGTTTCAGCAGCTGGGCGCCGAGGTCTGGGCGCCGGCCGGTGTCGAAGCGTACCTGCGCTCGCCGCAGGCCGCGGAGCGGCTGGAGGAGCGGCGCTTCTCGCTGGAACCCTGGGTCGATGAGCGCACCCGGCTGGTCGAGCCGGATCGCTATCTGACCGAGGATCAGCACTTCTCCCTCGGCGGTGTCGATTTTCAAGTCAGCCTGCTCGGCAGCGCCCACTCGGAGGGCGATCTGGCGATGATCGTGCAGCCGGATCGGGTGCTGATTTCCGGCGATATCATCTTCGAGGGCCGCGTGCCCTACGTCGGCAATGCCAACACCCGCAATTGGCTCGACACCTTGCAGGCGCTGGAGACCACGGATCTGGCCGCACTGGTGCCGGGTCACGGCCCGCTGGCCAGCGATCCCAACGCTGCGCTGTCGCTGACGCGCCGCTATCTGGCCCGCCTGCGCGAGGTGATGGGGCTGGCGGTCGACGAGCTGCAATCCTTCGACGAGGCCTTCGCCGATGCCGATTGGAGCGAGTTCGAACACCTGCCCGCCTTCGAGTTCGCCCACCGCCGCAACGCCTATCAGGTCTACCTGTCGATGGAGGCTGAGGCGCTGCTCGAGTAGCGCCGACAGGCCGACGCCTCTCTTTGTCGGCGCCCTTTGCCGACGATCTCCCACCGGACAAGCGCTTACGG
>Ga0207752_1001374_pt1 | contig 11163 bp, 10 predicted proteins | sample Pon2CUnioCityCA_6_FD_187272 | JGI IMG/M metagenome (GOLD analysis project Ga0207752, IMG submission 187272) | Marine sediment microbial community from Union City, CA, USA - Pond 2C Sediment 2 (SPAdes) | ecosystem: Environmental > Aquatic > Marine > Intertidal zone > Salt pond sediment ... | reverse complement strand
CGGGTAATATAAGGTAAGCCGCTGTTTTTTTGAGAATAAAAAAACCCGGTACTAAGACCGGGTTTTTATTGGCTGGAAGAAAAGCTTACTTTAATTTAGCAAGTTGTTTCTCAACCATTTTTGCGCTTAATGGAATGTACCCATCTTTAACAACAACTTGTTGGCCACGCTTAGAAAGAACCATTTTGATGAACTCCATTTGCATTGGCGCTAATGGACGGTTTGGCGCTTTGTTAACATAAACAATCAAGTTACGTCCGAGAGGGTATTTTTTCTTAGCTGCATTTTCAGGCGTTGCTGCTATGAAAGGCTTACCGGGTTTTTTCGCCAGCGCTAAAGCACGAACACCCGAAGTTTTATAACCAATACCTGAGTAGCCAATACCATTGATTGAAGCCGATACAGATTGAACTACTGAAGCTGAACCTGGTTGTTCGTTTACAGTTGTTTTGAAGTCACCTTTACATAATGCTTTTTTCTTGAAGTAACCGTATGTACCAGAAACTGAGTTACGACCGTAGATCTGGATGCTCTTGTTTTTCAGAGAACCTGTTACACCAGCATCACCCCATTTAGAGATGTCTTTTTTGGCTTTACACTTACGTGTAGAAGAGAAGATCGCATCAACTTGAGGGATAGTTAAACCTTTGATTGGGTTATCTTTGTGTACGTATACGGCTAAGGCATCGATTGCTACTGCAATTGCAGTTGGTTTGTAACCAAATTTCTTTTCGAAAGCCTGTAACTCTTTATCTTTCATTTTGCGGCTCATAGGACCGAAGTTTGAAGTACCTTCAGTAAGAGCGGGTGGCGCAGTAGAAGAACCCGCAGCCTGAACTTGAACATTTACGTTTGGATAAATGCGAGTGAACTCTTCAGTCCATAACGACATTAAGTTAGCCAGGGTGTCAGAACCTACGCTTGAAAGGTTACCCGTAACACCGCTTGCTTTTTTGTATTCAGGTAATTTTGCATCTAATTTTGAAGCATGAGCTAATGTAGCAAAAGAAGATAAACTGACTGCCAACACGCTCATGCTGATAGTCTGGAGTAGTTTAGATTTCATAGTATTCTCCCAAGGAAAATGTAGTATTAATAAAAGTTATTTTTAAAGTGTTTGTATTCTGCTTGTTTAATATGACAATAATAAGACTTTATTGTTACAGTTTTATGACTGGTGTAATGCGGGGAAATATATTAAAAATTATAGAGTTATTTTGAATAGCGCTGTGCAGGGAAGTAACAGCTAAATGTTGAGCCTTCGCCAAGCGAGCTGCTGATGGCCAGGCGGCCATCATGGCGTTCAATAGCGTATTTCACGATAGCGAGTCCTAACCCCGTACCACCAGATTCACGTGAGCGATCAATATCAGCGCGATAAAAACGTTCGGTAAGATGCGGAATGTGGTGTGCTGCAATCCCGGGACCATTGTCTTTTACTGAGAAAACAGCTTCTTCTCCCCTCTTTTCCCAGCTGATCTTGATTTCGCCATTGTCCTGGGTATAGCGCACCGCGTTATTAATCAGGTTGGAGAATAAGCTGTGTAATTCATCAATGTTGCCGCGCAGCTTCAGTTTTTTATCTGCTTCAAGCGTAACAGTATGATTTTTTTCCTGGCCTAAAACTTCAGCATTTTCTTTCAAGGTAATGAGCAAGGTAGCAACATCGACCTTTTTTGTATGCTCAATGGGCGCGGTTTCCATTTTTGATAACGCTAACAGATCAGTCACCAGCCGTTGCATACGCATCGCCTGTTGATACATATTGTCGATACCGAGCTTGAAGCTTTTTTCGTCCTTGGGAATATTATCGGAAAACATTTCCAGGTAACCGGTCAAAACGGTTAAAGGTGAGCGCATTTCATGGGAAACATTGGAAACAAAGTTGGTACGCATTTCTTCAAGTTTATGGATATGGGTGACATCACGAACAAAAATCATTTTTTGTTTATAGCCAAAAGGAATGATTTGAATGGTCAGGATGTTCTCCACATTATCGGGCGTTGGTATCGTGATAGTTTTACTGAATTTTTCCTTGGCCAGGTAGCGTTGAAAATCAGGGTGGCGGATCAGGTTATTAATTTTCTGACCACTGTCTGTTGGAAAGCTAATGCCAAGTAATCGGCTCGCAATAGGGTTGACCCATTCAATTTCATTATATTGACTTAATATAATGACGCCATCAGGTAATGCTTCCGCCGCTTTTTTAAAGCGTGATAAGGCAACAGAAAGGACTTTTTGTTGTTTATATTGTTGTTTTTCAATCAGGTAAAGTTCATTGAAGATTTCACCCCAGTAGCCCTTGGCATCGGGAAGATCTTTTTTCCTGTCCAGTAAGTAGTCATGCAACTTGAATACATTGCGTAGCATGAAAAGGATATAGCTAAATAAAGCCAGTGAAACAAATAATGTCGTTTGATGAAACATAGCGCCAATAAATGCACTGGCGGCAATAACGACAAGCAGGGTAACAATTTCACTTTTTTGTTGGGGCGACATCAAATCTCAAGTTTTACTTATTAGACAAGCGGTAACCTGCACCGCGAACGGTTTGGATCATATTCTCATGTTGAGTTTTTTCAAGTGCTTTTCGCAATCGGCGAATATGAACATCAACAGTACGTTCTTCAACATAGACATTATCACCCCAGACATTATTTAGCACCTGTTCTCTGCTAAAAACCCGGTCTGGATTTTCCATGAAAAAGCGTAAAAGTTTAAACTCGGTTGGTCCCAGCTCGATAGACTGGCCATCGCCTTCCACCCGGTATGAACTTGTATCAAGCACCAAGTTGTTGATCTTAATAATATCCTGATTATTTTCAGGCTTGCTACGGCGTAATAATGCTTTAATGCGGGCAACCAGTTCGCGCGGTGAAAAGGGTTTGGTGAGGTAATCATCAGCACCACTTTCAAGCCCACGAATCACATTATCCTCTTCCGTTTTTGCGGTGAGCATTATAATTGGAATATCGGCCGTTTCAGGCATGCGGCGTAATTTACGTGCAAAGTCGATTCCGCTTATACCGGGCATCATCCAGTCAAGCAGGATTAATTGAGGTGGGTTCTGTTTGATCAATGTTTCGGCTTTATGCGCATCACTGGCTTCTTGCCATTGATACATTTCCTGCGCTAACGCCATACAGACCATGTCACGAATCGCACGTTCGTCGTCCACAACTAATATGTAATCATTTTCGGTTGTCATTTTTCTTTCACATAAATCTGATGCATTTAATATAGATGGCATTAAAACAGAGTTTTGTTACATATATATGACAGGGCTGATTTATGACTCGGAGTATATACATATATAAGGTATAGCCTCCAGTATGCATGCTGTTTATTTTGAAATTAATTTTTTAATAAAAGTGCTATGCCGCTGAATACCAGGAAGATACCCACCGCCTTCTGGAAAGTACGTTGTGAAATATTGGTATGCAGGTGTTCACCAATATACATGGCGATAAACATGACGGGCAGGGCCAGCAGGATAGATAGCAAAACGGTGGAGGTATAAAAACCCGACAGGGTGAAGCCCACTGCACGAATTAAGCCATCAATTAAAAATACCGCGGCACAGGTAGCCCGGAATATAGTCTTGTCGAGTTTTTGTAAATGGAAATAAAAAACATAAAAAGGTCCACCAGTGCCAAACATGGTGCCCACCAGGCTGCCAAAAAAACCACCAAAGGCCGGCCAGATTAACGAGTCATTCTTTTTAAGTGTTGGTGAAACCAAACTGTAAATCGCAAATAAAATAATAAAAATCCCAAGGGCTTTAACCAGTATTGAAGTATCAACAGACTTCAATACAAATAGTCCTAGTGGTACACCAATCAAGGCATAGGGAATGGCTTTTGCTATTGTTTTCCAGGAAATATGCCGACGAGTATGAATAACATGCGTAAAAGATGCGCTCATATCAAGAATGCTGATAAAAGGAATAACAAAGGTTAGCGGTAAAAATAATGCAAGCAGGGGAATGGCAATCAGGCCCGAACCAAAACCGGTTACACCACGAAAAGTATAAGCAACAACAAGAATGATCAGTGCTACACTGTATTGCGAATAGCTAAGAGATTCGATCATAAGCGCTGAATGTGGAAGTGAATTTTCATGCAGGATACCAATAAAATTAAAATCGCCGTGAGTAGTTGTTTGTTAGGTGAAGCTGTTCGTTATGATGGTACCGATAAACATATTGACTATATCACCAAGTACCTGGCTAAAGAGTATACCCTGATTTCGCTTTGCCCTGAAATGGCGATCGGCATGGGCGTACCCCGTCCTCCAATTCACTTAGTAGATGACGGCAAAAGTATAAATGCTGTCGGTATTGAAAATCCTGAGAATAATGTAACTGATGCTTTATCAGGATATGGAAAAACTATTCAACAATTACATCCGGATCTTTGCGGCTATATCTTTAAAAAGAATTCACCGAGTTGTGGGCCGGCTAATGTAAAAGTTATGAATCCTGAAAGTGGAGAATACGCGCTTCGTGGCCAGGGCATATACGTGAGCTCAATAAGAAAATCCTTTCCAGGACTTCCCATTATTGATGAAGAAGATTGCCTAGATGAGAAGCGAAGAGTGCAGTTTTTATTTAATGTAAAAGAATATGCCAAAATGTAGGTCGGGCTTCAGCCCGACGCGGTGATCATATAACCGATAATTTAAAAGAATTTCTATAAAATAGTTCAAGTTTAAATTTAGTTTGTTATTAAATGGATATAGTTCATTTTTATACTACGTCGTCAGCCTAAAGGCTGACCTACAAAACCTCTGCGTACTCTGCGTCTCTGCGTTAAACCTATTTTACCCCGCGATAATTAAACGCAAGGCATCAAGTCGAAGTTGTGGATGTTGCACAAAGTGATTGAGTTGTTCTTTCTCATCTCTTAATTGTTGTATTTCATCATCACGGACATTCGGGTTGGTTTTTTGTAACGAGATTAAGCGTGATACCTGTGCGCCTAATTGCTCTTCAATTTCTTTTTCAGCAATTTCTATCAGTGCAGGAATGTTTTGCGATAACTGTGCTTCTGCATGAGAAATAATCTTGCGTAATTTTTCACGATGCCCGGCGACGATTTGCTGGCAGGTATGAGCATCAATCGAAGGCACCAGGCTCTTACAGTTTTCAAAACTGATCTTGTCACTGTAATCGGTATTATCTTTATCCATGACCAGGCGGATAAGCTGTGCCGGCATAAAGCGATCAATTTGTAAGTGGGCCGGGGCAATACACTGCACCACGAACATCATCTCGAGTAAAACGGTACCGGTAGCAAAAGCTTTGTTTTTTATGATGCTAATCGCAACATTGCCATGCTCGCCCTCAAAGACCATATCCATCGCACCGGTAACCATGGGATGTTCCCAGCTCATAAACAAACGATCTTCATGCACCAGGGCACTTTCACGATCAAAGGTTACGGTTACCCCATCATCTGGCAATTCCGGAAAGTGTGGCGTTAACATATGATTACCCGGATGCAATACGTAACTGTGTCGAGAGTGTTCAGTTTGTTCAACGCCGTAGGTATCACAAACGCGCATCATGTAATCTTCAAGATCACTATCGGCTTCCATATTCTTTATTGCAGTAACCAGTTTATCTGCAACGGGTTTGCGAAATGCGTTCATTTCTAATAAACGGTCGCGGCCTTTTTGTAACTCGGTGTTTATTGACTGGTACAGGGGTTTTGCTTTATCCATCAAATCAATAACATGATCTACGTTATAGTGAGTTTCCTCTGCGAGAGTTTTTAATTCATAACCGAGTTGGGCCAGCATCCCTTGTCCTGCAGGACAGGTTTGCGAAAAGGCATTCAAACCTTCCTTGTACCAGTGGAATAATGTTTCCTGCGTAGACTCTTTAATGTAAGGAACATGGATCTGGATAATATTTTTTTGTCCAATACGATCAAGACGCCCAATACGTTGTTCAAGCAAGTCCGGGTTAAAGGGTAAGTCAAACAGGACAAGGTTATGTGAGAACTGGAAATTACGTCCTTCACTACCAATCTCTGAACAGATTAATACCTGTGCACCTTCTTCTTCATCGGCAAAGTAAGCGGCAGCACGGTCACGTTCGATAATACTTAAATCTTCATGGAAAACAGAAGCGCGTATGGCATGCTTGTTCTTCAGCAGGTCTTCGAGCTCAAGTGCTGTTCTAGCATGCGCACAAATAACCAGAACTTTTTTATCTTTTAACTGCTGCAGTAAATTTATAATCCACTCTACCCTGGGATCAAAGCTTGTCCAGTGTGGTGCCTGTTGCAGTATCGAAATGCCGAGGTCTTTTAAAGACTGGTGTGCGATTTCAGGGGTAAGCATGAGTTCTGCAAAGAAGCGGTTAAAGTCGAGTGAGAACTGTTCTTTTTTCTCTTCCGAGGTAAAGATTTTTTCAAATACATCGGAATAGGCCGGGCAAGGTTGCAGTGCATAGCCATTAACTTTACGTTCAGGAAAGCCTTTAATGGCATGGCGCGTGTTTCGGAACAAGACTCGACCGGTGCCATGTTGATCAATTAAGAGATCAACAATCTTTTGTTTTAAAATGGAAAGTTCATTACCCGTTGTTGAAGCAAGTTGTTTCAGTAAGTCCTGGTTATCATGTGGGATAAACTCTTCGAGTAAATCAATATCATGTTGAGTAATGGTCTTGTCATCAATTAACGCTTCTGCAGTATCGGCCAGCCGTGCGTAATGTGATTCTTCGGCAAGGAAGGTTTCAAGGTCATGAAAACGATGCGGATCAAGTAAGCGTAAACGGGCAAAGTGGCTTGATGGGCCGAGTTGTTCAGGTGTCGCGGTTAATAATAAAACGCTGGGTGTGTTTTGCGCTAACTGATCAATAAGCTGGTATTCAGGACTGATATTATTCACTTCCCATTTTAGGTGATGGGCTTCATCAATAATTAACATATCCCATTCACCATCAAGCACTTGCTGATGGCGTTTTGGATTTTGCATCAGGAAATCAAGGCTACATAAAATAAGTTGCTCAGAGTGAAAGGGATTTTCAGACTCTTCACCTGACTCAGGATCACTATCAAATGAACGACAACGCGCCTCGTTAAATAAACTGAACTTGAGATTAAAGCGGCGTAACATTTCAACCAGCCATTGATGCAGCAGGGCATCAGGAACCACGATCAGGACACGTTGCGCCCGTGCGGAAATGAGTTGATGGTGAATAATTAAACCCGCTTCAATGGTTTTACCCAGGCCAACTTCATCCGCCAGTAACACCCGCGGTGAAGGACGTTGTGCCACTTCATGAGCAATATAAAGTTGATGTGGGATCAAGCTCATACGTGCACCGTATAAGCCATTAACTTCTGACGTGGCTAGCTGGTGTTTTTTATTTAAAGTATCGTGGCGCAGGATATAGGCTTTCTCGGGATCAAACTGCGCGGTAAATAAACGATCCTGGGGACGGTTAAGTTTGATCGCGGCACTGAGTTCAGTTTCGCATAGCTGGGTATTCGTTCCGTCATCACTGATTACATCATAGGTAATAATGCCATCATCTTCGGATAAGGCGGTGACTTTGAGTTTTTCATTCCCCAGGTTTGTAATCGTGTCGCCAACTGCAAATGTCACCCGGCTAAGCGGGGCCTGTTCAATAGCATAAGTACGTACTTCATTACTGGCAGGGAAGCTTATGGTAATCGTGCGGTGATCAAGCGACTGAATAAGTCCCAGGCCAAGTTCACTTTCACTATTACTTATCCAGCGTTGGCCGGGAACAAAATCAAATGCAGACACACGCGTTACCTGTTGCTCGAGAAAAAGGATAAAGATTATATCGGATGCGCAAGGCAAAAGTCATGGCGCAAATAAGTATTTGCTTATCACCACAAATATCATATTCTCCCGTCATTGCGAGGTCATAACATGACCGTGGCAATCGCTTGGTCAATACTATTTAATTAAAGATTGCTTCGCTGGGCTGGCAATGACCTGGCCTGGCAAGATATTAATAAAATGCCCCGGGAGTGCTTCCCGGGGCAATTAGCTATCAGGGCTTGATCGCTTCGATATGTGCTGAAACAACATAGTCCGTTACGTTGGTATCCGGTGCCCAGTCTTTAATGAAATCACGGGTCTCATCTTTCGGCGTGATCTTAATGTCGTTAAAACCGGCATCGGCCATAAAGGCTTCGAGTTCATGAATTAACGAGGCGCCGGCCATGCAACCTGAATAAAGCTCGAGGTCGTTTTTCATTTCTTCGGGTAATTCACAACTGGCCACGACATCTGAAATCGCCAGGCGGCCACCGGGTTTTAAGATTCGGAAAGCTTCCTGGAATACCCGTGCTTTATTGGGTGACAGGTTAATCACGCAATTTGAAATAATGACATTGGCGGTGTTGTCGGCAACCGGCAGGTTTTCGATTTCACCGAGGCGAAATTCAACCATTTCAAAACTGGCTTTTTCGGCATTATTGCGTGCTTTACTGATCATGGTCGGGGTCATATCGACACCAATAACATAGCCATTTTCACCCACTTCACGCGCAGCTAAAAAGGCATCAAAGCCTCCGCCACTGCCAAGATCGACCACAATTTCACCGGCTGATAATGCCGCAATGGCTCGTGGGTTACCGCAACCGAGCCCCATATCAGCCCCCTCGGGGACATTTGCCAGGTCATCATCGGAATAACCGAGGCGAAGTGAATTCAGGGTATTAATATCGATGTCATCAGAAACACCGCAGCAGCTTGATTCAATGCCACAGGCTTCATTGTTGTTGTTGGCTTCGGCCACTTTGGCATAGGTTTCCCTGACCTTGTTACGGATATCATCCGACTCCTTATGAGTTTGTGCGGCGGGCTCTTCACTACAACAGCTTGGTGCACAACATGTTGATTCTTCTGACATTTTTCTACCTCTCTAGCAATTCTTTGTTTCAGTTCCGGTAACAAAACCGGTAAAAAATTCTTTAATAATGCCGACTTTCTCGGCATCGACAAAACATTCCACGTTTTTACCGCGGCGCTGGGTTTTAATCAGTCCCGCCCGCTGTAGTTCCTTGATGTGATGAGACAGGGTGGACGGCGCCACCGCCAAATTTTCGCCCAGTTCACCGACACAAAAGCTATTCACCGTGTCAGCAGAACAAGCGGTCCCCGCTTCACAGCAAGTTAACAGGCGTTCAAAAATCTGTAGCCGGTTTGGGTTCGATAAAGCCTTAAATGAATCGGCTAACTCCGCAGGATTAAATGGTTTATAGTTCGACATGTTTCGAATTGTAGAATGGTTGTGGATATAGTCAAGAGTTTTAAGAAAATTTAATTAATGCCGATGATTGTTATATTTAAGAATAATTATCTCGAGATGTTAATTTATCCCATATGAAAATTTCAAAACAGTCGACAAATTTCGCCATTAGCTTTGTGCTGGTACTGGCATTGCTGTTGGTGATGATCCTGTTTGATTTAAACCGTATGAGCCTGATGCAATTGAATCTCGATGTCATTACCAAGGAACATAATGTAAAGACAGATTTAATGGTCAGTATCAGAAAGGCACTTTATGAACGAAGAATCCAAATGCGTAACATTTTGTTAATGCAGGACCCGTTTGAAAAAGACGTGGCTGCTGCAACCTTTAACCGCCTTGAATTAGATATTGCTAAGGCACGCGATCAGATATTAGCGATGCCATTAAGTGAAGAGGAAAAGAAATTACTTAATGAAATAAGAAAAAATATGATGGTTGCCTACCAGGTGCAATCTAAAGTTATTGAGGACAGCATTTATCCTGATGACCGGGAAATAACGACCACAGCATTAGAGCAAGCATTTGCAGCGCAGGAAAGGGTAGTGAAAAATGTCGAGCAAATAATTAACATACAAAGAGAAGCTACCATAAAAGCGGTAATGGATGCGGAAACATCCTACACAGAAGCAAAGGCTTCTGTGTATCTTCTCGGTGGTGGCGCATTGATACTGGGGATACTGGTTGCAGTGCTTGTCATTAGACACAGTGAAGCACAGGCACGAAAAGTGGCCGAGGCCATGTCAGAGATTGAAGAGTCGCATAATTCACTTGAAGACCGTGTTATAGAACGGACCGAGCAACTGGTTAAGTTAAGAGATGAAGCATTGGCATTGAACAAGTCAAAAGATGCATTTCTCGCCAATATGAGTCATGAATTACGCACGCCGTTAAATATTATTGTGGGTTACAGTGAACTACTTGAAGAAGATGCGCAGGACGATGGCAATAAGAAACTAATTGTTGATCTTAAAAAAATACAATCTGCTGCTACCCATCAACTTACCTTGATAAACAGTATTCTTGATATATCAAAAATTGAAGAAGGCCAGCTGGACATCCACCCTGTTGATTTTGATGTTGAATCATTACTGCATGAAATTGATGAAGCGTCAAAACCCCTGATGTCTAAAAATGATAATACCTTTACTATAAATTGCTCGCATGGAATCGGCATGATATTTTCTGACAATATCCGTATCCGCCAGATCTTACTCAACCTTTTAAGTAATGCGGCCAAGTTTACCGATAAAGGAAGCGTGTCACTAAATGTAAGTAAAGATAGTGAAGGTAAAGAAATACAGTTCCAGGTAAAAGATACCGGCGTGGGCATTCCGGAAAAATACATGGACCATTTATTTGAAAAATTTACCCAGGCCGATAGTTCAACCACGCGTGAATTTGGCGGAACCGGCCTGGGACTATCAATATCAAAACAGTTAAGTCATATTTTAAAGGGTGATATCACGGTGAGCAGCGAGGAAGGTAAGGGTTCATGCTTTACCTTAACGCTTCCGATCATATATTCTAGTTAAATCATGTTTACTTTTTTATCTATAGTACTGGCTGCACTTGCGGCACATTTTTTAGATGGTTGGCTGGAACCGCATGTGGCTGATGCCAGCATTCGGGCCATGTTTGATCTTGTTGTGTTTATCGCCGTGTATATGGTGAGCAGTCGTTATTTCAAAAATCTTTGGGATTAGTTCAAAATATTTAAGTATTAACTTAATCCAGATCAATGTGCAGGCTAATATATCCTCTATACTTTCACTCCATTATCAGCAATTTAACCAGACTTACAGGCAATTAAAATGGATATTGAAACGGGCTTAAATAAATTAAATGCCATCCTGCCCTTA
>Ga0207752_1001373_pt1 | contig 11164 bp, 5 predicted proteins | sample Pon2CUnioCityCA_6_FD_187272 | JGI IMG/M metagenome (GOLD analysis project Ga0207752, IMG submission 187272) | Marine sediment microbial community from Union City, CA, USA - Pond 2C Sediment 2 (SPAdes) | ecosystem: Environmental > Aquatic > Marine > Intertidal zone > Salt pond sediment ... | reverse complement strand
CCTCGACATGACCCGGTACATGAAGGCGATCTTGCGCATCGACGACGAGACCGTGACCTGTGGCCCCGGCGTGGTGCTCGATGATCTGAACAAGGCGCTGCTGGGACTCGGCCGAAAGATCGGCCCCGATCCTTCGAGCGCGAATCGGGCGACGGTGGGAGGGGTCACCGCCAACAATGCGACCGGGGCCCATTCACTGCAGTACGGCCACACCGAAGCCTATGTGGAGAGCGTCGAGGCGGTACTGCCGGATGGCAGCATCGTTGAATTCAAGAACGACATCGATGTGGAACAGGTGCAGGGGGGCAAGACAGGCGCGATCGCCAGAGAATGCTGGTCGCTTCTGGCTTCCAGCAAGACCGTGATTGAAAAGGCCCTGCCCAGCAGCCGGCGCGATCGCTGCGGCTACAACATCGGCGGCGTCTGTCGCGACAACCGGATCGACCTCGCGTGTCTGCTGGCCGGCTCAGAGGGGACACTGGCGATCTTCACCAGCGTTACCCTGCGCACCGTGCCTCTACCGGCGGCGAAGGGCCTTCTGCAATTGGAGTTCGACTCGCTCGACAGCATGGCCCGCGCCGTACCGACGATTGTCGGGACGGGTCCGACCGCGTGTGAGCTGATGGACCAGTCGCTTATCCACATGGCGTTCGACCAGCTTCCTCAGTATCGCGATATCCTACCTGCAGGGGCGGCCGCATTGCTCCTGATCGAACATGTCGGGGAATCGGAGGTAGAGGTCCGCCAGAAGATCGAGGCGACCGATTTGGCCGTTGGCAAGAGGGCGATGGGCCGGACTATCGTCATCGAGCCCAAGGCACAGGCCCGCGTCTGGAAGTCCCGCAAGGACGCCGGGCCTCTGCTGTACCGCAAGCGCAGCCGTAGACACCCGGCGGAGTTCATGGAGGATGTCAGCGTCAACAACAGACGTTTGGCCGACTATTTGGCTGGGCTGCGCAAGGTCGAGAAGAAATACGATATCACGATGTCGTTCTTTGGCCACGCCGGCGACGGCGAGTTGCACGTCCGTCCCTATATCGACCTCGGCGACCCCAAGGACCGGGAGAAGATGCTCGCCATCGCCGAAGATGTCTATTCGCTGGCTTGGTCGCTCGGGGGCACCATCAGCGGAGAGCATGCGGTTGGTCTTGTGCGAGCCGGTTTCGTCCGCCGGCAGTTTGGCGATGCGTATTACGACGTGCTCAAGAAGGTGAAGGAGATCTTCGATCCCACCGGCCTGATGAACCCCGGCAAGATCCTGAACGATGATCCCGATGTGATCTTCAAGAACCTCCGGAGAGCGCATCCCGTTCTCCCGGCCAGAGCGCAGTCGGAGCTGTTCTTCCGGGACAGCGAGCTCGAGTTGGAGTTCGAACAGTGCTATGGATGCGGACTCTGTCTCGGCCGGGAGCCGGCCCTGCGCATGTGTCCCGTGTTCCGGGCGACCGGTGAAGAGTTGGGCAGCTCCCGCGCCAAGGCAAATCTGCTGCAATACTGGGCGACGGGGCAGCTCGAAGAAAAGGACTTCGAGTCGCCGGAATTTCGCAAGTTCCTGGATCTGTGCGTCAACTGCAGGATGTGCGAGCGGCAGTGCCCCTCCGGCGTGGATGTCTCCATGCTGATGGCGACGGCCCGCGCCCAATACGTCAAACGTAAGGGGTTGCGTCGCACCGAGTCGATCCTGAGTCGCAACCGACACCTCAGCAGGATGGGAAGCGTATTCTCGCCGCTGTCAAATGTCTTCATGAGGCTGCCGATCTCCAAATGGCTGCTGGAGAAGACGGTCGGGATCGACAAACGGCGGGGTATGCCGGCGTTCGCTCGCGGCTCATTCCTTCGAGCCGGCCGGAAGTATCTGGCGGCGTCCGTGCCCATCGCCGAGCCCGTGGACAAAGTGGCGTATTTCGTCGATACCTACGCCAACTACAACGACCATGAGCTTGGCTATGCCGTCGTGGATGTTCTTCGCCATAATGGCGTCGAAGTCATCCTGCCCAGCCAGCGGCCGGCCCCGCTGCCCGCCATTGTCTATGGCGATGTCAAGAGGGCCCGGCGCGATCTGTCCTACAACGTGAAGCACCTGACCGAAGCTGTGCGCGGAGGCTACAAGATCGTCTGCTCCGAGCCCAGTGCGGCCCTCTGCCTGAGGGAGGAACTCCGTCACTACGTCAAAGGGGAGGAGGCCTCGCTGGTCTCGGGGAACACCAGTGAGTTGATGAACTACTTGTTGAGTCTTCGCCAGGAAGGCAAACTCAAGGCCCCGGAGCAGGCAGTGGCGGACCGATTCGTCTATCACCTGCCGTGCCATCTGTGTTCCGTCGGCACCGATACCGTGACGTTGCGTCTCTTGAAGGAACACTTCAAGATCGACGTCGCGGATCTCGGGGCGGGCTGCTGCGGCCTGTCCGGCACGTTTGGAATGCAGCAGAAGAACTACGAACTCTCTTCGCAGATCTCCGAGGGGCTCAGGAAGGCTCTCGATGCGGCTGACGCCGGCAATGTCCTGACCGAGTGCGCCGCCTGCAAAATGCAGATCGAGCACATATCGCCGGCGACCACGACGCATCCGATCAAGCTGATCGCCCGCAGCTACGGGTTATAGCCGCCGGCCAAGGCCGGGCTTAGCGGAACTTCACTATCGGCGGAAGCTTCTGGCCAAAGATCTCGGAGGCTCTCTGGGTAAAGGAGACGATGCCCTGTTTGAACCAGTCCGGCTTCTGCGTCTGGAGCTTGCCGATGACGTAGTAGCCGACCGCCATAATGGCCGGGTACGTGGCATGCTCCGGCAGGGGGATATTCAGCCGCTCCTTGCCGAAGGTCGTGTTTTCCCGTCCGAAGGCGATGAACAGCTCCTTCGGCGTCTCGACGACCGTGGTGGCGTGTTTTGTCTGTTCCCATGTGAAGACATCTCGCCCCAGCCGGCGGGCGAACAGCTCCACGAATTTTGTCGTCAGCATGATGCGAATGAGTTCGAACTGCTCCGGCACCAGCAGATAGAAGGCATCGTAGTCTCCCAGACGCTTGCCGGAATCATTCAGAGCCGCGTCCACCGCTCCACCGATGTGATCCAGGATTTTCCGGGCTTCCGCCTTCGGATCATCAATCAGGCATCCCATCATCATGCCCATGTAGGTGGACGTGTTGTACGTATAGGGCTCCGGCCGGCTGGGAAATACGTGCAATTCATCCACGTCATGCTTCGCCAGCGGCTCGGGATTGCATGTGAACAACATGATCCGGCGGCCTCTGGCCTTGACGTCGCGAGCAATGACCGGGGCGTGTTTTCCGCCGGAAGCCGACAGCAAGACCACGCCGTCGATATCCTCGACCGCGTCCAGCTTGCCCTGGTACGTGCCCTCATCGGCAAAGACGGCATCCATGCTGTCGAAGATGACCTTGCCCGTGGCGATGGCATTGCCGCTGCCGACAACCAGCGGCCGTTTCAGGCTCGCCAGATCGGGCTTGGGAAACTCGGTCTTGGGGTCGGCAAATAGCTGCAACGCATTGATGACACATTCATCGAGGTCGATCAATGCCTTCGGGTCAAACTCATTGTCCATCGATTTTCCTTCCCATGTTTCATATGCGGCACCGGCTCAAGCCGGCAAGCTGCCGGCCGATCCGCCCTCAATTTGCTTTTGGCGCTGCTTTTGGCCCGCGTATTCTATACAATGTTCGGCGGATGACAACGCGTTTTCAGAGGATTCATGATGGAATCGACGGAAATGTTCAAGGAAGCCATGCTGTGGGATTCGGCCACGGACCAACGGGTCCAGTGCCGATTGTGTAATTTCCGGTGCCTGATCGGCGAGGGCAAGCTGGGCCACTGCTGCGTGCGAAAGAACGTGGGCGGCAAGCTGTATTCGCTGAGTTATGGCAAGGTTTGTGCGGCCAATCCGGACCCGATTGAGAAGAAGCCGCTGTTTCACTTCCAGCCGGGTACCCGCAGCTTCTCCATCGCGACGATCGGGTGCAACTTCCGGTGCGAATTCTGTCAGAACTGGCAGATCAGCCAGGCCGCCCTGGAGACCGGCCGGCTCGCGGGCGAGAGCATTTCGCCCGCGCAAGTGGTGGATGCGGCCGTTCGCAGCGGGTGCAAGAGCATTGCTTACACGTACACTGAGCCGACCATCTTCATGGAATTGTGCAACGATTGCGCCCGTCCGGCCAAGGAAAGAGGGCTCGCCAACGTCTTCGTCAGCAACGGGTATATGACGCGGGAGGCCATCGATTTTGCCGCCGACTGGCTCGACGGCATCAACGTCGATCTGAAGGCGTTCCGCGACGAGTACTACAAGACGCTGTGTGCCGCTCGACTTCAGCCCGTGCTGGATTCCATTGCCTATATCGCGAAGCAAACGAGAATCTGGATTGAGGTCACGACTCTGATTGTGCCGGGGCAGAACGATGCCGAAGAGGAACTCAAGGAACTTGCCGAGTTCCTCGTCAGCGAGGCGGGCCCGAACGTTCCCTGGCACATCAGCCGGTTCCATCCACAGTACAGGTACACAGATGTGGACCCGACGCCGATGCGCACGATGCAGCGCGCGCTGGAAATCGGCAAAGCGGCCGGTCTGCGCTACGTCTACCTCGGCAACGTGCCCGGAGCGAAAGCGGAGAACACCTATTGCTACAACTGCGGGAAACTGCTGATCGAGCGCATGGGGCACCGGATTGCCGCGAATCATATCAAGGATGCGAAGTGTCCGGGCTGTGGCGCCGAGATCGCAGGTTTTGAGGTGTGAGTGCATATGAAGATTGTGGCGGATGCCAACATCCCCTTCGTTCGTGAGTGTTTCTCTTCTGTCGGCGAGGTGGAGATCTTGAGCGGGCGTGACATCACGCCGCAGATGCTTGCCGATGCGGATGCCTTGTTGGTCCGGAGTATCACGCCGGTCAACGCCGAACTGCTCTCCGGTAGCGCCGTGCGCTTCGTCGGGACGGCCACGATCGGATTCGATCACGTGGATCTGCCTTTCCTCGAGCGCAATCGGATCGGCTTTGCCTCGGCGCCGGGCTCCAATGCAAATTCCGCGGCGGAATACGTGATCGCGGCCCTACTGGAGGTCGGCCAGAGACGCAACATCCGACTGGAGGGCAGCTCCATCGGCATAATCGGCGTCGGCAATGTCGGCGGTCGCGTGGCGACGAAGTGCGAAGCGCTGGGTATGAGCGTATACCGGAATGATCCGCCATTGCAGCGTCAGACTAGCGACCCGACGTACGTTCCGGTCGACGCCCTGTACGATTGCGATTTCATCACGATCCACACTCCTCTGACTCGCGAGGGCATCGACAAGACCTACCACCTTGCCGATGCCGGTTTCTTCTCCCGCCTGAAGCGGGGCGTCGTCTTCGTCAATGCGGCGCGCGGCGCGGTCGTGGATTCGGAAGCGCTGCGGGCCGCGATCCGGGCGGACCGGCTGCAGGCGGTCATACTCGATGTGTGGGAGCATGAGCCGAATATCGAGACTGATCTTCTGGAAATGGTCGATCTCGGCACGCCTCATATTGCGGGGTATTCGTTCGACGGCAAAGTAGCCGGCATGATCATGATCTACCGGTCGCTCTGCAAGCATTTCGGCCTGACGCCCCGGTTTGACGTCCAGGACTTCCTGCCGGCGCCGATCGTCCCACGGCTGGAGCTCGAAACCGGCGGCATCGGTGATGAGGACCGGCTCGCTTCAGCGGTCGAGCGGGTCTACCGCATCGTACGTGATGACCGGAATCTCAGGGAGATCGTTCATCATCCCCCGGAGGAGCGAGGCCGCTTCTTCGATGCACTCCGCAAGAACTATCGCGTACGCCGGGAATTTCACAACACGACCGTCGTCCTCGATCACCCGCATGAGGGACTGGTCCGCAAGCTGCGAGGCATTGGGTTCAAGGTGGAAGGGAACTGACAGGATGCAAGCGCAGGAAAAGGCTGTGCTCGAATGGTCGAGGGGGCGTCTGGACTTTTCGTCCGGCTGCCTGGTCATGGGGATTCTGAACGTCACGCCGGACTCGTTCAGCGATGGGGGGCGGTTCCTTGACTGCGACAGGGCGGTCGAGCATGGTCTGGAGATGGCCGCGCAGGGCGCCGCCATCATTGACATTGGAGGCGAATCGACTCGGCCGGGCTCGCGGCCTGTCCCGCCCGTCGAACAGATCCAACACGTGGTTCCGGTGATCCAAGCGCTGGCCGGAAAGGTGAACATTCCCATCAGCATCGATACACACGATGTGGAGGTGGCCCGCGCCGCCGTGGATGCCGGCGCTGCTATCGTCAATGACATCACCGCACTGGCCGACGAACGGCTGGCTCAGTTTGCCGCCGAGCAACGGGTTCCTGTTGTTCTCATGCACATGCAGGGGACCCCGGCCACCATGCAGACCGAGCCGCATTATGATGACGTGGTGGCCGAGGTGCGTGACTTCCTGGTCGCGCGGGCCGAGAGCGCGGAGAGCTTCGGCATTCCCCGAGAGCGCGTATTCATCGATCCGGGTATCGGCTTCGGGAAGACCCTGCAGCACAACCTGCTGCTTCTGAAGAATCTCGATACGTTCGTGAGGACCGGTTACCGCGTGCTGGTTGGGGCCAGCCGCAAGCGTTTCCTCGGCCGCCTCACAGGCAAGGAAGACCCCGCCGACCGGGTCTTCGGTACGGCGGCCACAGTGGCGTTGTCCGTCGCCGCCGGTGCATCCGTCGTCCGCGTCCACGACGTAGATGCGGCGGTTGACGTGGTAAAGGTGACGAACGCAATCCATCGGGCTTCGACATAGGCCCCCAGATTTGAATGGGGCTGGGCAGGACCTCCCTTGCTCTTCGCCTTGCGTCTAACGGTCGAGGACAACCTTCAGGACATCCTCGATGGTTGCGACGAACACCAAGCCGAGCCCCTTGATGGTTTCGGGGCGAATGTCCGCGATATCCTTCTCGTTTCGAGCCGGGAGGATTACGGTCTTGATGCCCGCCTGCTTGGCGGCGAGCAGTTTCTCCTTGAGTCCTCCGATGGGAAGCACGAGGCCACGCAGTGTGATCTCGCCCGTCATCGCGACGTCCGGGCGCGCGGGTTCCTGCAACAGGAGAGAGACGAGCGAAGTGAACATCGCGATCCCCGCGCTTGGACCATCCTTGGGTATCGCTCCGGCCGGCACGTGGACGTGATAATCTGTTTTGGCGAACTGCTTCGCTTCGATCCCGAGCCGCTGGGCATTCGCTTTGACGACGGAGAATGCCGCGTGCGCGCTTTCCTTCATGATGTCGCCGATTTGACCGGTGAGTTGCAGGCGGCCCTTGCCCGGCATGGCGGCCGATTCGATAAACAGCAGCTCGCCTCCCACCGGCGTATACGCCAGCGCCGTCGCCACACCGGGAATCCCCGTCCGCAGGGCCAGTTCGGACTCGTACTGACGCGGGCCAAGGATTGTGGCAAGGTCCTTTTTGCCGATCGTCCTCTTTCTCCTGTCTCTCTTGGCAATCTCAGTGGCTACGGCGCGACACACGGACGCGATGTTCCTTTCGAGGTTTCGCACGCCGGCCTCTCGGGTGTAGCTGGCAATGATGGTGGAAAGCGCTTCGTCTTTGATGGTCAGTTGGGTTTTCTTGAGGCCGTGCTCCTTCAGTTGCCGGGGAACCAGGTAACGCTTGGCAATGCGGAGCTTCTCGTGCGTCGTATAGCCCGGCAGCTCGATGATCTCCATCCGGTCCTGTAGGGCCGGCGGGATCGGACCGGCGTAGTTGGCCGTCCCGATGAACATCACGGTCGAAAGATCGAACGGCTGGTCGAGGTAGTGATCGGTGAATGAGTAGTTCTGCTCGGGATCCAGCACTTCGAGCAAAGCACTGGCGGGGTCGCCGCGGAAATCGGCGCCAATCTTGTCCATCTCATCGAGCATGAAGACGGGGTTTCGGCTGCGGCACTTCCGCAACTCCTGGAGGATGCGGCCGGGCAAGGCCCCGATGTAGGTTCGTCGGTGCCCGCGGATGTCCGCCTCATCCCGGATGCCGCCCAGGGAAATTCGCACGAACCTCCGTCCCATCGAGCGGGCGATGGATTTGCCGAGCGAGGTTTTGCCGACGCCGGGCGGCCCGATGAAGCATAGGATCGGACTCTTGCCCTTCGGGTTGAGTTTCCGCACGGCGAGGAATTCGAGAATCCTCTTCTTGATCTTCGCTAAGTCGTAGTGGTCGCGATTCAGAGTCCGCTCGGCCCGGCCGATATCGAGCTGGTCCTCCGTCTGCACGGACCAGGGCAGTTCGCAGACCCAGTCGAGGTACGTCCGGATGACGCTATACTCGGGCGAGGCCGCCGGGATCTTGCCGAGGCGGTCCAGCTCGCGAAGCGCCTCTTCCTCCACCCGTTTGGGCATCTTCGCTCGGGCGACGTTCCGACGCAGTTCTTTCAGCTCTTCCGTACGGACATCCTGCTGGCCTAATTCCGTCTGGATGGCCTTGAGCTGCTCCTGGAGGAAGTACTCCCGCTGTGTCTTGTCGATCGACTCCCGGACGCGGCCCTGGATCTTGTGGCTCAGTTCGAGCACCTCGATCTGGTGCGCCAGGACGACGGAGAGTTTCTCCAGCCGTTTCGCCGGATTGAGTTCCTCCAACAGCGCCTGCTTGTCGGAGATCTCCATGCTGAGGTTCGCCGCCAGGAAATCGGCGAGCCCCGAGGGGTCCTCGATGTTCTCGAGCAGCACGGAGGCCTCCTCCGGCACATTCGGGCTTAAGGCCACAACGCGGTTCGCGGTCTGGCGAACGCTGACCATCAGAGCTTGAAGCTGCTTGGTCATTCGGACGCGACTGTGAAGGACCCGGATCCGCGCCTTCAGATACGGCTTAGTCGCTACCCGCTTGACGACCTTGAAGCGTGCGATGCCATGGACGACGATGTTGATCGATCCCTGGGGCATTTTGATGATTTTCAGGATGGATGCGGCGGTGCCAATGCTGTAGAGGTCATCGAAGCCGGGCCGGTCCACATCCGGATGACGCTGCGTGAGCAGACCGATGATCGTTTCATTCGGCTCCGCCTTCGCCAGGAGCGCCTTGCTGCGTTCCCGGCCTACGGCCAGCGGCGTGACTGTGCCCGGATAGGCTACGGTATTACGAATGGGCAGAATGCCAATGGTCTCCGGCAGTACGAGATCGCCGCTGTCCCGAAACGGTCCCCCCTCGTTCTCGATGAAGGGCTCCAAGCCGTCGGGCTCATCCGGCATCATTTCGTTGAGCCATTCGCTGCCATCCGGCATCAGCAGATTGTTGAGATAGCTTGCCATACAATCAACCATAACGGGTGAATGGGGAATAGTAAATGAGGAATAGTAAATTCGCGCGCATCCCCGACGGCGCGCACTATCGCAAACTGTGGCACGAAGCGAGGTTAGGACTCCATATCGCTGAGAACGTGCGCATTGATACAGCGTGTCGGCGAGAGCGAGCGCAAGACCCACCCGAGCCGAGCTTCAAGACCGCTCGCGTTGGGCTGCATTATCGACGCTCGGCCATACAGACCTCTCCTCGCGTTGGAATGGCGCCGACCGTTCTACTTGATTCCCGCATGGTAGCTCTGGAGCGAGCGGACGGGGGCGGCGCCGGTCCGGGTCTCAGCGATACCCTTGACGGCGGCTGCGGCAGCGGCCGTCGTTGTAATGTAGGGAATCTTGTACTTGATGGCGGCTTTGCGGATGTAGGAGTCATCGTGCTTGCTGAGTCTTCCTTCCGGCGTGTTGATCACAAGCTGGATCTCGCCGTTCTTGATCGCGTCTACGATATTCGGGCGGCCCTCATGCATCTTCAGGATCTGCTCGGCCTGGACGCCGTCTGACATGAGGTGCTTGTATGTGCCTTCCGTCGCCTTGATACGGAAGCCAAGTTTCTGAAACTCCCGGGCGACTTTCAAGGCGTCTTTCTTATCGGGGTTGGTGACCGTCATGAGCACGGTGCCCTGCAGCGGCAGTTCCTGCTTGGCCGCCTGCTGCGATTTGTAGAAGGCCAGGCCGTAGGAGTCGGCCATGCCGAGCACCTCGCCCGTCGAGCGCATCTCGGGCCCGAGGAGCGGATCGACCTCGGGGAACATGTTGAACGGGAACACGGCCTCTTTGACGCCAAAGTGCGGGATCTTCCTTTGCTTGATCTCAAGGTCGGACAGCTTTTTGCCGAGCATGCACTGCACGGCCAGGCGGGCCATTGAGATGTCGCAGACCTTCGAGACCAGCGGCACGGTGCGCGAGGCGCGCGGATTGGCTTCGAGGATATAGACCGTGTCGTTGGCGATGGCGTACTGGATGTTCATCAGCCCGACCACATTCAGCTCGATGGCGATCTTCCGCGTGTACTCACGGATGGTATCGAGGTGCTTCTTCGGAATGCTCACGGGCGGGATGACGCAGGCGGAGTCACCGGAGTGGATGCCGGCCAGCTCGATATGCTCCATGACGGCCGGGACGAAGGCATCGGTGCCGTCGGCGATCGCGTCGGCCTCTGCCTCAATCGCGTTTTCGAGGAACTTGTCGATCAGGATCGGCCGCTCCGGCGAGACTTCGACGGCGGCCGCCACGTATCGTCGCAGCATCTCCTCGTCATGCACGACCTCCATCGCCCGACCGCCAAGCACGTAAGACGGCCGCACCATCAGCGGATAGCCGATCTTCTCTGCGATCTTCAAGGCCTCCTCCGTGCTGCTGGCCATGCCGGAATCGGGCTGCGGGATGCCGAGCTGACGCATCACGGCGCGGAATCGGTCGCGGTCTTCCGCGAGGTCGATGGCGTCCGGCGAGGTCCCGATGATCTTGACACCCGCCTGGGCCAACTCGTTGGCGAGGTTCAGGGGAGTTTGGCCGCCGAATTGGACGATGACGCCGTCGGGCTTTTCCTTCTCGTAAATGCTCAGGACGTCCTCGGCGGTTAGCGGCTCGAAGTACAGCTTGTCCGACGTGTCGTAATCGGTGGAGACGGTCTCGGGATTGCAGTTGACCATGATGGACTCGTAGCCCTCATCACGCAGGGTGAAGGCGGCGTGCACGCAGCAATAGTCGAATTCGATGCCCTGGCCGATGCGGTTCGGACCGCCGCCGAGGACCATGATCTTGCGTTTCTTGCTAGCCCCGACCTTGTCGGCGGCATTGTAGGTGGAATAGTAGTAGGCCGCATTCTCCACGCCGCTGACCGGGACGGCGTCCC
>Ga0207752_1001372_pt1 | contig 11167 bp, 10 predicted proteins | sample Pon2CUnioCityCA_6_FD_187272 | JGI IMG/M metagenome (GOLD analysis project Ga0207752, IMG submission 187272) | Marine sediment microbial community from Union City, CA, USA - Pond 2C Sediment 2 (SPAdes) | ecosystem: Environmental > Aquatic > Marine > Intertidal zone > Salt pond sediment ... | reverse complement strand
AGGCGGGATTTGCTGCACAGCGCTGGAGACAAGCAGATACTCCGACAGGGCGAAGGTGATCGGGCCGCTCTCCAGACAGCTCTACTACGTAAGAACAGGCATCGCTGACGTCATTATGACCGATGAGCAGTGCATCAGAACCGACATCCCGCAGGAAGCAGCGAAGGTGGGATCGGCTTTGATCGCCAGCTCGGACAAGGCCTGTTACGGTCTTGAGGATGCCACCGAAATGGATACCGACGAAATAGTGAAGAACATGGTGGAGGAAGGGAAGCAGTACCTCATACTCGACCACGAGAAGGCTGGTGAGGTAGCGGTGCGGGTGGCCGTGGCGCTCGCTCCCAAGAGGAGAAAGGAAATGCTCTCCGAGGAGCAGGCTCAGGAGTTGGCCAAGCTGTGTGTGCAGTGTGGTATGTGCGAAAGGGTCTGCCCCAACATGCTTCTGATCGGCGATGGGATAAGCCAAGTGGCTGAAGGTAATCTCGCCAAACTTCGTGAGATATTCAATATGTGTATCGGCTGCGGCAAGTGCGAAGAGGAATGCCCTCACGATGTGCCCATCTTTAAGATAATGCAGGTGGCTGCGGACAAAGACACTTACAAGATCAGGGCCGGACGCGGACCTATTATGGATACGGAAATCCGAAATGTGGGTGCGCCCATAGTCCTGGGGACCATCCCCGGGGTGATCGCCTTCGTGGGTTGCTCCAACTTCCCGGATATAAACGATGTGGTGGAAATGGCAGAGGAGTTTGCCAAGCGCAAGTATATTGTGGTCTTCACGGGTTGTTCCGCCATGGTGGCAGCACAGAAGAAAGACGAGGACGGGAAGACCATCTACGAGAAGTACCCACCCACTTTTGACGCTGGAGGCGTGGTGAATGTGGGTTCCTGCGTATCCAACGCCCACATTACCGGAGCGGCCATAAAGATCGCCAATATCTTCGCCAGCCTGCCTCTAAGAGCCAACTATGAAGTGGTAGCTGACTATGTGCTCAACCGGGTGGGCGCCGTGGGTGTTGCCTGGGGAGCCATGTCGCAGAAGGCCGCCAGTATCGCCACTGGCTGCAACCGCCTGGGTATTCCGGTGGTGGTAGGCCCACACTCCTCTAAATATCGGAGGCTTTTCCTTTCCGACAAGGGCGAGGGCGACTGGACAGTAATGGATGGAAGGAAGAAGGAACTGGTGGATACCGGAGAGCCCTCTCCAGAGCACATCCTTTACGTCACGGAGACAAAGGAGAAGGCGATGATATCCATTGCCAGGCTCTGCATAAGGAAAAACGATACCAATCAGGGAAGGGCGCTGAAGCTCAACCATTACATCTCCCTGTACAAGAAGTACATGGGGGGCGGGCTTCCCGATGATCTTCACCTGTTTGTGAGAACGGACAAGGATCTTCCGATCGTGTACAAGAAGGAAGCCATGACCTATCTCAAAGAGGTGGGCTGGAAGCCGAAGCCAGTACTCAGTCTGCCCACGTTGATCGGCACCTATCCCAGCAAAGTGACCCTGGATGCAGTGATTCACTAGTAAGGAATGGCCAAATTGATCGAGGACTTCATCGCCGATACAGAGAAACTGCTGGGCTATATCAGCAGGATTGAAGTCGGGGAACTGGCCTGCCTAATACCGGCCAAGCGTCTCGCGCTGAGGCTGGGCATTGTCAGGGAAGAACTCGAGGAGGCCATCAGGAAAGGGGTGGATCGGAAGATCGCCTTCAGTCTGGAGAAGATCAAGGATGCCGATGATATAGACACCTATACAGCACTCATTAGAGAGCTTGTCCGGGAGCATGGCCTGGACGAATGGGAAATGGAAGCCAGGATCGGGCAAGCTCTCAAAGAGGCTGAGTTGAAGAAGTTCACTTACTACGTCAATCTGATCGAAAATGAGAACATTCATCTGATTCGCAAGGCCAGGGAGATCCAGCAGAAATACGGACTTGATGAGGGTATCCTGGAGGAAGCCATACGGCACGGTGAGCGGGCCTACTTCTTCCGCAATCTCAAGCAGATCAGGAAAGGGCCGCGTTTCCACCCCTTGCTTTCCAGCGAAGAGGAAACGTTAAGGCAGATAGCCAGGAAGTACGGTCAGGAAGAACTACTGGAGGAAGCCATCGGCGAATGGAGAAACGCCGCATGTCGTGCAGATAGTCCATAATTCTGCAAGCTTTCGCAAGATCGAAAAGGAGGTGCAGAGTTGGCCGGAGTCACAGCACTGGTTGACAAAGTCGTAGACAAGTACGGCAAAGACAAAGACATGCTCATACAGATACTTCTGGATTTACAGAAGGGTTTTGGCTGGCTGCCGTCGGAAGCCCTGAACGAAGTGAGCGTCAGACTGCGTGTACCGACAAGCCGCGTCTATCAGGCAGCCAGTTTCTACAAGGCTTTCAGTTTCTCGCCGAAGGGACGCCACTCGGTGACGGTATGCGTGGGCACCGCGTGCCAGGTAAGAGGCGCGCCGCGTCTGCTCGACAGGATAGGCGACCAACTCGATCTGAAGGAGGGCGAGACGTCCAGCGACATGCGTTTCAGCCTGGACACGGTCAATTGCCTTGGCTGTTGTGCCCTAGGGCCTGTTATGGTGATCGACGGAGTGTATCAAAGCAACCCTTCGACAGAGCAGCTTGAACGTATTTTCGAAGGCGCAAAATAAGGAGGAGCAATGCCGAATAGACTTTCCTCAGCTGAGGAACTGGAGAAGCTGAGAGCAGAAATACTGTCGAAGAGGGATTCAAAGAAGCCCACGATTGCCATCTGTTCAGGAACCGGCTGTGAGACTTACGGGTCGGGAGTGGTTCATCGGGCATTTCTCCAGGAAGTCAAAGCGCAAGGACTGGAAGACAAGATAGATGTCAGGGCTACCGGCTGTCACGGTTTCTGCGAGAAGGGCGTGGTAGTGGTGGTCTTCCCGGAAGAGATATCTTACGTTAAGGTGAAGCAGGAAGACGCTGCGGAGGTGGTGGAGGCGGTAGCTAACAACAAAGTGCTTGACCGACTTCTCTATGTGGATCCGGTGACAGGGAAGAAGATAGCCAAAGAAGCAGACATACCCTTCTACAAGAATCAGAGTCGCATCGTCTTCGGCGCGAACAAGCTGATAGATCCCAAGAAGATTGAAGACTACATTGCCCTTGGCGGATACAGCGCTCTGGCTAAGGCCCTGAGCAAGATGTCGCCGGAGGCGGTTCTCGAAGAAGTGAAAAAATCCAACCTCCGTGGCAGAGGGGGCGGGGGTTTTCCTGCGGGAACAAAGTGGGAGGAGACAAAGAATACTCCCGGCAATATCAAATACGCCGTGGTGAACTGTGACGAGGGTGACCCCGGCGCTTACATGGACCGGTCTCTTACGGAGGGGAATCCGCACAGCGTGCTGGAGGGACTCATCCTCTGCGGCTACGCGATTGGCGCTCACCAGGGATATATCTACGTCCGCCAGGAGTATCCGTTGGCGGTGGAGAACTTGAAGATCGCGCTGCAGCAGGCTGAAGAGTATGGCCTACTGGGCAAGAATATTTTGGGCTCGGGATTCGATTTCGATGTGGGCACCCACCGGGGCGCCGGAGCCTTTGTTTCCGGTGAGTCCAGCGCACTGATGGCTGCCATTGAAGGCAAGACGGGCGAGCCCAGACTGAAGTATATACACACTGCGGTCAGCGGCATAAAGGGACGACCCACCAACCTGAACAATGTCGAGACCTACGCCACCGTGCCCCTGATCATCAACAAAGGGGCCGACTGGTTCCGGTCAATCGGCACTGCTGAAAGCAAGGGTACCAAGATATTCTCGCTAGTGGGGAAAGTGAACAACACCGGCCTGGTGGAAATCCCCATGGGCATGACTCTGAGGCAAATAATCTACGACATTGGTGGCGGAATACTGAACGGGAAGAAATTCAAGGGTGTGCAGACGGGAGGGCCGTCGGGCGGCATTATCCCTGAAAAGCACCTGGACACGCCGGTCGACTTTGATGCGCTGACGGACCTGGGCTCGATGATGGGTTCCGGCGGCATGGTAGTCATGGACGAAGACACCTGCATGGTGGACGTAGCCAGGTACTTCGTGGACTTCCTCTGCGGCGAATCCTGCGGCAAATGTATCCCATGCCGTGAAGGGTTACGGCTGCTTCAGAGAATATTGACTGACATCTGCAATGGCGAGGGACAGCCGGGAGACCTCGATACTATAGAAGAGGTGGCCGAAGTCATGGTGGACGCCTCGCTTTGTGCGCTGGGCTCGACGGCGGCCAATCCTGTCCTGAGCACTCTCAAGTATTTCAGGGACGAGTACGAAGCCCACATCAAAGAAAAGCGCTGTCCCGCCAAGTTCTGCAAAGCGCTCACCTCTTACTACATCGATCCTACCAAATGCGAGGCCTGCCTCATCTGTCTGAGGAACTGTCCCGCCGGGGCCGTCAACGGAGGCAAGGGACTGATTCACTGGATCGACCAGGAGAAATGTACCAGCTGCGGTGTCTGCTTCGATGTCTGTCCACCGCGCTTCAATGCTGTGGTGAAGATATCAGGAGAGCCTGTACCGCCACCCCCACCGGCCGGCACCAAGGTCAGCCGAAAGAAGGAGGCATAGGATGGAAGAGATGGTCAACCTGCAAATAGATGGCAAACAGGTAAAGGCTCGACCCGGAGCTACAGTCCTGGAGGCGGCCAGGGAGGCGGGCATAAAGATACCCACCCTTTGCGTGCATGAGAAACTGGCGCCTTATGGCGCTTGCCGGATCTGCAGCGTTGAGGCCGAGAAAAACGGCAAAGTCAAAGTAGTGGCCTCCTGTGGCTACCCTGTAGAAGAAGGGCTGGTGGTGCGCACAAACACGCCCAGGCTTAAGAAGATACGCAAGCTGGTTCTTGAGCTGGTCGGTCCTCAGGCCACCTTTGAAGGCCAGGTGGGCGGTGAATTGAGAAAGCTGGCCGACGAAAACGGCGCGGACATCAACCGGTTTGCAGCCCGGCTGGCAGTGAAGTCCCAGAGATGCATTCTCTGTGGTCTATGTGTCAGATACTGCGACGAGGTGATTGGCTCACCCGCCATAGGCTTTGTAGGAAGAGGTATCGAACGAAGAGTGGTGTTTTATCCGGACAAGGCCAGAAAGGTCTTTGCCGCCGGAATGGAATGGGCCACCGAAGTATGCCCAACAGGGAAGATCGGCGCGGAATCAGACGGAACTTACTTCGGTTTCACTATAGATGATTTTCTGGCTGGCAAGCTGTGATTGAAGGAGGAAAGAAATGGTAATCCCGCTGCACCGGGTGAACGTTCTCACCGGAACCAAGGGCGCCATAATTACCAGCGATGCCTCGGAATACGCCAACTTGATCAAACAGGCCAGGCGTCCTCTGCTGGTACTGGGCCCTAAGCTCCTCAAATTGACTCTCGACGGCAAACTGCTTCTAGAGTATGCGCTGGAACTGGCCAGTGCGGGCAAGTTGCCGATATGCGCCACAGCGCACGTCAAGGGCAAGATGCTGGAAATGGGAGTCAAACCTGACTGTGAATATGACGCCGTAGAGATAGTGAACTATCTCAAGAATCCCGATTGGAAAGGGGCGAAGAAGGAAGGCAACCATGACATAGTGCTCTTCTTCGGATTTAGAACGGATCTGGGCAATCAGGGTCTGTCCACTTTGAAGCACTTTGCGCCTCATTTGAGGACCATGACGCTATGCAAGTACGTCTTCCCTAATGCTGACTATTCCTTGCCTAACCTCAAAGACGATGGGGAGTGGAAGGAGTTTCTGGAAAACCTTACAAGCGAGTTGAAGGAGGAGTAGGTAGATGGATTTTCACGTAGACATTGGCCCCCAGTACGAAGGGGAGACAATCCGCAAAGAGGAAATGTACGTCGAATTCGGCGGCCCCAAGGTCAAGGACAAGTTCGAGCTGGTTAGGCTGAAGAATCCCGACGAGGTAGAGCATGAGAAGGTAGAGATAATCGGCCCGGATGTCAAGGACATGGAAGAAGGCAGCAGTCATCCGCTGGCTATCATAGTAGACATAGCCGGTGAAGAAGTGGAAAAAGACATGGAGCCGGTTATCGAGAGGCGTATTCACATGTACTCCAATTACATGGAAGGCGTCTATCACATGAACCAGCGCAATGATATCTGGATCAGGTTCGGCAAGTCTTCTGTTAAGAAGGGCTTCGACTCCCTTAAAGAATTCGGCGAGATCCTGATCTTCCTCTTCACCTCTGAACTGTCCGTTATTGAGAAGATATCGGTTACTCTGGTGACCGATCCCAAGAAAGTGGAAGAACTGCTGGCCGAGGCAGTCAAGGTCTATGATGCCAGAGACGAAAGACTTCGCGGCCTAAAAGAGGAAGACGTAGATGTGTTCTACGGCTGCGTCCTGTGCCAGAGCTTCGCGCCCACTCACTGCTGTGTGATCACACCCGAGAGGATCGCCAACTGCGGTGCGATCAACTGGTTCGATGGCAAGGCAGCCTACAAGCTAGATCCAGAAGGGCCCATCTTCGAGGTGGCGAAGGGCGAACTCGTAGATGACGTCAAGGGCGAGTACTCCGGAGCCAATGAGGTGGTGGCCGAGAGGTCTCTCGGCCAGTACGATCGGGTCTATCTGCACAGCGCTTTCGAGCACCCCCACACTTCGTGTGGATGCTTCCAAGCCATCTGCTTCTACATACCTGAGTCGGACGCGTTCGGCATAGTACACCGGGACTTCGTAGGGCCAACAGTATTGGGGGAAACCTTCTCCAAGATGGCTGCAGTGACGTCCGGGGGGCGGCAGGTCGAGGGTGCCTGCGGAATGGCCTTAGAGCTGATCCGCTCGCCCAAGTTCTTCCAGGCCGACGGCGGGATAAGAAGAGTTGTATGGATGCCCAAGTCGATCAAGGAACGGTACAAGGATGCCATTCCCGACGATCTGTACGACAAGATAGCCACGGAAGAAGAGGTCAAGAATGTGGATGAACTAACCGCTTTCCTGGAGAAGGTAGGACATCCATGGATAAAGGGTGAGGTGGCCCTCCCGTAGTCCGGTTTCCCGACATAGCGTGAATAGGAGGTTTTCATGCCGGTCAAAGGTACTGATATCGTCAAGAAGCTCCCCGAAGCGGGTAAGAAGAACTGCAAGGAGTGTGGTTTTCCCACTTGTTTCGCTTTCGCCATGAAGTTAGCGTCGGGAGGGGCGACACTGGATAAGTGCCCTCATCTTGCTCCAGAGGTAAAGGCCGAACTGGAGGATGCTCTGTCGCCTGCCATCAGGCTGGTCACTATTGGCGCGGGCGATAAGGTGGTGACGATCGGGAACGAAGAGGTAGTGTACAGGCATGAGAAGACCTTCGTTCACTCACCGGGAGTCGCTCTGCTTGTTACTGACAAAGAGCCCAACCCCGAAGACAAGATGAAGAAGATCGACGAATTGCAGTTCGAAAGGGTAGGCGTACTTCTCAAAGCCGACCTCGTGGCCCTGCAGTTTGCATCAGGCGACAAGTCCAAGTACCTGGCGCTGGTGAAAAAGGCTTATGACAATACGGATTTGCCCCTGGTCCTGATATGCGAGGACGTGGACGTCCTCTTCGAGGCCAGAGACATCTGCGCCGACAGAAAACCTCTTCTTTATCCGATAACCAAAGCTAACCTGGAGAAGGCCATTCCCAAGATAAAGGAACGTCCCACGCCAATAGGCGTTCAGGCCACCAGCATTGAGGAGTTGATCCCGCTCACTACCAAGCTCAAGGAAGAGAAGCTTGATGAGGTGGTGCTCGATCCTGGATCGAGAAGTCTGATGGACGCCATAAAAGACCAGACACTGATAAGGCGCGCCGCCATAAAACAGAACTTCCGGCCTCTCGGCTATCCTACTATCGCCTTTCCGTGCTTCATGAGCGAGGACAGACTGGAGGAGATGCTGATAGCGTCCGCGTTCGTGGCCAAATACGCGGCCATCATAGTCCTTTCGGACTTCGACAAGAGTTCTTTGTTCCCTCTGCTTAATCAACGGCTGAACATCTACACCGATCCCAGAATGCCGCTGTCGGTGGAAGAGAAGTTCTACGAGATTGGTGAGACTACGGAGGACTCGCCCGTCCTGATCACCTCCAACTGGGCTCTGACCTACTTCATCGTCTCTTCAGAGATTGAAGGAAGCAAAGTGCCCGTCTTCCTTTGCGTCAAGGACGCAGAGGGACTCGGCGTCCTCACGGGTTGGGCTGCGGGCAAGTTTACCGGGGACGCCATCGGTCCGTTCATTAAGAAGTGCGGCATCGAGCAGAAGGCCAAGACCAGAACGCTGGTCATTCCGGGCAAGGTAGCCAGAATCAAAGGCGAGCTGGAAGAGGCCCTGCCGGATTGGAAGATCGTCGTGGGGCCGAGAGAGGCCAGCGAGATTCCGGGATTCCTGCCCAATTTCGCTGGTTCCCTGAAGAAATAGGAGCATTGTGAGTACCACCATTGTCATCGCCGGTAAGGGGGGCACCGGCAAGACGACTATTTCCGCCCTCCTTGTTCAACTCCTCTCACAGAGAGGAGTGGTATTGGCCATCGACGCCGATCCGGCCACCAACCTTAATCAGGCCCTGGGCGTGCCGTTGAGCGAAACGGTCGGCGGAATTCGGGAGGAGATGACCCAGTCCATAATGAGCGGTACCTTAAGTCCCACTATTTCGAAGCCCGACTACCTCGACGGCAAAATCAGGGCAGCTCTGGAGGAAGCCAAGGGATTCGATCTGCTGGCTATTGGACGTCCCGAGGGGCCTGGCTGCTATTGCGCTGCCAACAACATGCTGCGTCTATCCATCGACCGTCTGGGTCAGAACTATCAGTATGTGGTGATTGACAGTGAAGCGGGCATGGAGCACATCAGCCGTCAGACCACGAGGGACATTGACATCCTGCTTATAGTGTCAGACCTTACTCAGCGAGGCATCAAGACGGCCGCTGTCATGAAGGGACTAATAGGGGAAATGAGGACCCGGGTGGGCAGGATCTGCCTAGTCATTAACCGTTCACTAAACGGCTTGCCCACGGAGATAGGAGATACGATCAGCCGGCATGGTTTTGAGACGGTGGTCACGTTGCCACAGGATCCTTACATTGCCGATTTGGAGATAAAGGGGCTGCCAACAACTCAACTACCTGCTGAGTCACCTCTCCGATTAGCTGTGCACGAACTGATGGGCAAGATCGGCGTCTAGGTGCGGTCAAATGGGTCTCAAAGACAAGAAGCTGCTCAGCCTGAAGGAAATCGACGGACCTCTAACTCCTCATGATGCCTTCGTTAAGCGCGAAGTTGAGGTGAGGAAGGAAGCCTTTGCCCATATCAAAGATGTGCCAGCCATGGCACGGTATCTGGGCGGGGAAACCGAGGGTCTCGGAATAAGTGAAGACTGGTCGGTACGCAAGGAATTCTTCCCGGGAGTAGAAATCCATTTTATCTATACCAAGGCCGACGACGAATTTCCCAGCAGCCTGCGGATTCTTTACTCTGGCGAGAACATTAGGAAGGTGCGCGGCGAAGACCTGGTGGAACTGACCATCGCCGGTCTCAATCATATGCTAAGATACGTTAGAGAGACGGTTGAGAACCCGCCAGAGATCTGCAGGAGGATGTAACGAAGACCAGCCCCAGAGAAATAACCGATCAATTACGGCGAATATTAGGCAAGCATAAACCAGAAAAAGCTGAGTTAATCCGCATTCTGAGAGAGGCAGAGGAGCAGTTTGGCTACTTACCAAGGGAAGCGATGCTCGAAGTGGCCAACTTCCTCCAGATGCCCGCAGCCACTGTCTACGGTGTAGCCACCTTCTACAACCGGTTCCGCTTCACTCCCTTGGGTAGGCACCCCATCAAGGTATGTTTGGGAACTGCCTGCCACATGGCGGGGGGGCCTCTCGTGCTCGAAGCTCTGGAAAGAGAGCTGGACATCAAGGTAGGCGACATCACCACTGACGGAGAATTCAGCCTCGACAGAGTAGCCTGCGTGGGTTGCTGCGTCCTGGCCCCCGTAGTGGTGATCGGTGAAGATATTTATGCCAGACTGAGCTCCTTCAAGGTTGAGGAGGTTCTGGCCGGTGTGAAGACAACCGGCCAGCAGAAGGCTCCTTCCCATTAGCCAGACTTCCCAGCTTCATTTGAGCCATTCAGTATGAGTTTCGAAGGGATTCGCGAACAAGCCCTCTCAGAGTGGGAATCCATTCGGCAGAAGACTCTTATCCTTGTCGGTACCGCGACATGCGGCAAAGCTGCCGGCTCTCTCGACGTGGTTCGGGCCTTCGAGACCGACATCCACAGAATGGACACCAACGCCACTGTCGTATCTGTCGGATGCATGGGGCTCTGCTACGCCGAACCTCTGGTCGTTATAGTGAAGCCTGATGAGTTCAGCGTCGCCTACGGCAACGTAACCCCGGAAACAGTCCATCGCCTGGTGGAAGGCTACATAGTGGGAGAGGATCCCTGTCTAGAGCTTGCTCTCGGGACTTTCGATGCTGAGAGCGGGGGGGCGCCTATTATCCCTGAGTTGCCCCGGTTCGACCACGAAATGCGCCTCGTCCTGCGAAATTGCGGCTACATTGACCCCGAAGACATCTCCCACTATGTTGCCCGCGGGGGATATTCCAGCCTGGCCAAAGCTCTGGAAATGCAGCCGGAGCGAATCATCTCGGAGATCAAAGAATCCGGCCTAAGGGGGCGGGGAGGCGCTGGTTTTCCGGCCGGCCGAAAATGGGAGCTTTGCCATATGGCTCCAGGTGAGCCCAAGTATGTCATCTGCAATGCCGATGAGGGCGATCCCGGGGCCTTCATGGACCGCGCTGTGCTTGAAAGTGACCCTCACTCTGTCATAGAAGGCATGATCATCGCTGCCCATGTCCTGGGAACCCCCAACGGGTATGTCTACATCAGGGACGAGTACCCGCTGGCTGTCCGGCGTCTTAAGATCGCTCTGGAGCAGGCCGAATCAGCCGGCCTGCTGGGCCGGAACATCCTGGGACGCGGCCATGACTTCCATATCCAGATTCACGAAGGGGCCGGGGCTTTTGTCTGCGGTGAGGCCAGCGCCCTGATGTACTCGGTGGAAGGGAAGAGAGGCATGCCCCGGGTGAGGCCGCCTCATTCTACAGAGGCGGGCCTTTGGGGCAAGCCTACTCTGCTCAACAATGTGAAGACATTCGCTATCGTCCCTCT
>Ga0207752_1001371_pt1 | contig 11167 bp, 12 predicted proteins | sample Pon2CUnioCityCA_6_FD_187272 | JGI IMG/M metagenome (GOLD analysis project Ga0207752, IMG submission 187272) | Marine sediment microbial community from Union City, CA, USA - Pond 2C Sediment 2 (SPAdes) | ecosystem: Environmental > Aquatic > Marine > Intertidal zone > Salt pond sediment ... | reverse complement strand
ATTTGGTTGTTTTAAATCCCAAATTGGCAAAAGAGCATGTTTCTAGAGTTACGGCAAAGCTGTTATCTTTTTTCCCCAGGACAATTGGAGTGCGGCCGAGTTTATCTCTGGCGGCGTATAATCCTTTTTCTGTTAAAATGAGGATGGAGCACGATCCTTTTATGGAATCATGGACTTTTTCAATTCCGGCTTTAAAGGATTCTTCCTGATTGATTATAGCGGAAACTAGCTCGGTCGGATTTATGCCCCATTTTGTGATTTCAGAGAAATGAATTTTATTGTTCTTTAATGTTTTTTCTAGAAGTTCATTTATATTCTGTATGGCTCCGACAGTAACGATGGCATAGTCACCTAAATGCGAACGGATGACCAGCGGTTGGTTTTCGAAATCACTTATCACCCCTATTCCAGTGTTTCCATACATATGTATGATGTCATTGGCGAATTTAGATCTGAATAATGCGTTTTCTATATTGTGAATGCGCTTGCTGAAGCCTTTTTCATTTCTAATGGCAAGACCGCCTCTTTTCGTCCCTAAGTGAGAATGATAATCAGTGCCGAAGAACAGGTCTTTGACCGCGTCCTTTTTTGAGACAACGCCAAAAAAACCTCCCATAAAATTCTCCTTTAATTCAAAAATAACATAACAGTTATGATCTCTTTGAATTTATTCTACACTAAGAGGGCAGGCATTTGAAAGAATTTATACATAAACAGCAATTCACTTTAATAGTGGAATTGATTTGTTGATAAGGGTTATAATAAAAGCAGAAATGGGAGGATAATATGAGTTGTAAAAAATTCTACCTTTATTCACTGTTCCTTTTTTTAATGATTGTCCTCAGCGCCTCATGTATTGTTAAAATAGTAGATTATTCAGATCCCAGAGGTTTGATCCCGATTGAAGATTATTACAGGAATATTCGGTTTTCCCCCGGAGGTGTGGTCTCTTTAAGAAATTTTGATGGTATCGTAGAGATCACGGGATGGGACAGGAATGAGCTTGATATCTATGCTGAAAAAATGATACCCAGGTCAGAGGAGACTCAGATCCGTTTAAGGATGTCAGAGAAAGATATTGCCCAGATTGATATGGAAAGATACGGGGATGAAAATATCTCAATAAACACAAAGTCAGCTTCGGAAGAGGGTGAAGATACCGTTGTTGATTATTATATCAAAACACCGCGTCATATAAACATCCAGGATGTTTTAGCAAGATACGGGGATATTTTTATCGCTGATATTTATGGTTCTGTTTCTGTGAAGCTGGAACAGGGAAATATCGACATAGACAATTTTTCCGGTTCCCTGGACACTTCAGTCATCAATGGTTCCGTTCAGGCCTGTCTTTATGATGTGAGAGAAGAAGATGTCATATCAGTACATGTACAGGAGGGAGATATCACGCTTTTTCTTGAAAAAAGCATAAATGCTTCCATCAAAGCTTATTTCCCTGAAGGCGAATTCAGTTCTGAGCTTGACTCTACTGAAAGCCAAGAAAAAGAAAAGGAGATCGATATGAAGCTGGGCAGCGGGGTGGCTTCTATTTATTTGACAGCTCTCAACGGCCATATCAACATAAAAATAATCGAGCCTGATCAGACAGATATGGGATCATCCCACTATTTATCCAGGGAATAGGAGAGGAGACAAGAAATGGAAGAAAAAAAGAAAGTGTTGTTAACCGGAATTGTGTTTATTCTGGTCGTTGCAGCAGTGATCATCGTGTATTATTTGGCCACGCATAACAAAGCACCAGAAGCCACAGATGTTGCTGAAATCGTCGAGGAAGAACCACTGGAAAAAGTGGGTCAGGAAAAAACCGAACGAGAGCCGGTGGAACCCATTGATGCCGCATTGGAGGAAAGCGATGATGTTTTAAGGGGTTTCCTGGAGAACATAACATCTGACCCGAGATTTGCCAAATGGATGATGACTGACCATTTGATAAAAAATTTTGTAGCAGCTGTGGATAATATCGCCCATGGTTTAAGCCCGCGAGAACAGGTAGGTTTCTTTGAGCCCGAAGGGGAGTTTTTAATAGAGGGAAAAGAAGATCTTTATATTATTGATGAGGATACTTATAAACGGTACAATCCCGTAGCGAATGTATTTGAGTCCATAGATACCGGTAAAAGTGTGCAGCTCTATCGAAGATCCAGACCATTGATACAGGAAGCATATAAAGAGTTAGGTTATCCTGATGCCGATTTTGACGACACAATGGAAAGAGCCATAAGAGAACTGCTTGCTGTTCCTCTCATCGAAGAGGATATTGTGCTCATAAGCAAGATTGAATCATTTGAATTACATGACCCTGAACTGGAAAACTTGAGCCAGGCTCAAAAACACCTGTTACGCATGGGGCCGGATAACATCAGAAAGATACAGAACAAGCTTCGAGAATTGTTAGCTGGATTAAAGCAGTAAACTGAGTTATTCCCATCTGAATGGATTTTCTGATTTGAAATCGGGGATGACGTGTCTGTCATCAAAAAAGAGTTCCGGCTGGATGAAGATTTGTTCGAACTCCAGTTTTTGAGCAATCTTGAGCACTTCTTCATATTCGGCAGGAGAGATTTTCCTCCTGAATTCCACAGGAGTCTTGAAACACGGATAGAACTGACTCATAAGGCTGAGCCCGCAAGAATTTGGGATATTTTTTTTTATCCAGTTCAATATTTTTATAGAATCATTGACTTGTCCGGGAAGCACAAGATGCCTTATGATGAGGCCTCGCTGTGCGGTTTTGTTTTTGTCCAGAATCAAATCCGGCTGCTGTCGCGACATTTCTAGAATGGCTCTTTTCGTCTGGTCAAAATAATCAGATACTCCTGAAAGCTTTTGTGAAAGCAGAGGGGAAAAATATTTTATATCCGGAAGGTAAATATCAATGATCCCTTCCAGATTCCTTAGAATGACATCTCTTTCATAGCCGCAGGAATTGTACACCAAAGGAAGGGAAAGACCCTCTTCATAGGCTTTTTTTAAGGCAGACAATAAGGGTAGTATCATATGAGTAGGGGATACGATATTAATGTTTAGGGCGCCTTTTTTTTGAATTTCCAGTATCTTGCGGGCAAGGCCTGTGATAGAGACCTCACTCCCTTGATTTCCCCAGCTGATCTGGTGGTTTTGGCAGTACAGGCATTTAAGATGACAGCCGGTAAAAAAGATGGTTCCTGACCCGCTGGAAGGGCCAGAAAAATTTTTCAGTTCTTTATGACAGTCTTCATACCCGCTTAATACTGGCTCTTCCCCAAAATGAAGACCTGAGTAGGATAGGGAGGCGTCCTTTCCCGCGGAACAGTATCCTGACCTTCTTTCGCGGTCTATAGAGCACTGTCTCGGACACAAACGGCATGCATGCTCGTGTTCTGAGAGCGTTTTCAGGGTGCTGTCTATTTTTTTAATTTTAGCGGGAATGTCCATGGGTGTGGTCTTTTTTTTAAAAGAGATATTTGATAACCAAAAATCCTCCAAGAAGAAGGATAAAAAAGAGAACCGCAAACAAGTTGAAATACTTTTCAACGAAGGATTTGATCCCCGGACCGAATCTTTTAAAAAGAGCTGCAACGGCAAAGAAGCGTAAAGACCTGCTGATAGCGGAAGCTGTGATAAAAAGAGGAAGATTCAGTTTAAAGACGCCCGAGGCAATAGTGAATACCTTGTAAGGGATAGGAGTGAAACCTGCGGCAAAAACATACCAGAATCCGCTTTTATTGTAATGATAAAGGACATTTTGGAACATAGTTTCTGTGAAGCCGGGGATATAATTATAGAAAAAACCGCTTGCGGATTCCCAGAAAAAATGTCCAATAGCATAGCCCAGTATACCTCCCATTATGGAAGCAAGAGAAGTATAAAGAGCAAATCTCCAGGATTTTTTTATGGAACCAAGGCAGAGGGCTATGAGAAGCGGGTCAGGGGGGATTGGAAAAAAGGAGCTTTCTGCCAAGGCAAGAACAAATAAAGCAAGGGGTCCATAGGGAGTTTCAGCCCAGTGAAGGACCCAGTCATAAAGTTTTCTAAGAAAGTTCATGTTTTGTTTTCTGAATGAGTGATTCTATTTCTTTGCTTATTATGGTCTTGTGATCTGTTGTATCCTTATGAAGTGGGGTTAGCGTTATGTATCCCTGTTGAATGACATGGACATCACTGTTAGCGTCTCCGACAGCTTTAGGTGTCCCTGTTCCTATCCAGTAATAATCTCTTCCTCTGGGATCTTTTTTACATATGATTTCAGGATGGTATCTTTTCTGTCCCAGTTTTGATATTTTTACTCCTTTTACAGGAGGGGAGGGAATATTGATGTTTAAGGTGATCCCTTCAGGAAGGGGAGCGCTGATCAGCTGTTTTGACAGGGACATTATGAATTCTGCTGAGAATTCAAAAGAAAAATTTCCATTCTTGTCGGGGAGTATCGAGACAGCCAGGGAGGGTATTCCCAGAAATGTTCCCTGTACCGCACCGGCAACCGTGCCTGAATACGAGGTGTCCTGTTGTCCCAGGTTTGGCCCGGGATTCATACCTGAAATGATGAGGTCCGGTTTAAAGGGAAGAATATTTTGTACGGCAATAGTGATGCAGTCCGCAGGTGTACCGGTCACAGCATATGTATTCGGATCGATTTTCTTAACCCGCAGAGGGTGATGCAAAGTCAATGCCAGAGAGGTTGCGCTTTTCTCGCTGTCCGGAGCAACGATGGTGACATCCGCTTCTCTCTTAAGCTTGTTTTTTAGGACCTGTATTCCCTCTGAATAGAATCCATCATCATTAGTCAAGAGTATCAATGGATGACTGTTTTTGTTTGTTATCGTCATTTTTTGAATAGTCCAGTTTTATTCTTGTCCCTTTAAATGGAGCGTGGTACCTTGTGTAAAGTGGTCGGGACGAGCGGATTTGAACCGCCGACCCCACGCACCCCAAGCGTGTGCGCTACCAGGCTGCGCCACGTCCCGACCCGGGCCATACATTATATCAGATAAGTGATTTTTTACAACCAAAGAAACAGGCCTGGAAATCACTTTTCAAGAGATTCTGAAAGGTTCACTAATTGTTCTTTTATTTTAAATAAAATTTTTTTCAGACGCTCGGGATTCACAGGCACTGAACCTTTGATATTAAATTCATTTTCTATTTTTCTTTTTGCACCGGCATGGGTGTGGCCTTTGTTTTCTATAAGGTCCTTTAATCGTTTTATTATTTGCAGGTCTTTTTCTCTGAAGATTTTTTTCCCTGCACCTGTCCGGCCTGAATTTAAAAAATAAAACTCTTTCTCCCATCTGTTAATAGTCTTGGGATTTATTTTAGTGATCCTTGTGACTTCGGATAGGGTGTAGACAATTTTATCCGGTTGATTGGATTCGTTCATTGTTGGCAAAGTAGTAATAACCCATCCTGATAAAATTTTAACCGTGTTCTTCTAACAACTTGGTACATTATCACGGATTAAATACAAGGTCAATATTTACATATAATTTCTGCTTGAGAGAGGCCGCATGCCCGATCATTTGACAACACAAGGAGACTGTACAATAATAAAAATAACCTATATATAAGAGAGGAGGAGAAAAAATGAAGAAATATTTTCTCATCTCTGTATTGATCCTATTAAGCACTTTATTGATATCCAATATTATGCTCGCACAGAGATACTATAGGGATGCTTTGAGTGATGAATATCTGTATGAATTGAAGCTTACAGATGCGCAGATCAAAGCCATTAACAAGCTTGAAATCCAATTCGAAAAAGAACTGACTCCCTTTCTAAGTGAACTCAGGAACCTATATATTGAACTGGATGAACTGGAATTACAGAGAAATCCTGACAGTAAAGAGACAGACAGATTGATTGAAAAAATCGAAGGTTTGGAGGACGAGGTCATTCAGAAGGAAATCCAGCTTGAAAAAAAAATAAGAGATCTACTTACTGAAGAGCAGAAAGCTGTGTTTGATAACACCTATGGATATGGAGCCAATCTCAGGCCTGGGATGGGACGATTTGGCTATGGATTGTGCCCTTACCGTTATAGAGGAGGATTCGGATGGGGTTCTGCAAGAGGCGGACGGGGTTATTATGGATATGGTCGGTACAACAGTAGATTATACGGTAGATTTGGATACGGCAGAGGGCTTGGTCGAAGCAGAGGAGGAAGATATTACGATTTTCGATTCCATAGAAGGCGTTGGATCCGGTAGCTGGTTTCATCCCTAATGCGGATCAGAATCCTCGGAGCCGAGTCTTTAGGAGTCCGTGGGTTGTGCTGTGTGGTTGAAACAGAGGACCGAAAGATTGTCATAGATCCGGGGTTGGCGCTGGGATACAGGCGCCATGGGCTTCTTCCCCATCCTTTCCAGGTAGCTGTCGGGGAAAAAGTAAGAGAAAACATCATAAAAGAACTCAAGCACAGCACGGACATTGTTATAAGCCATTTTCACGGCGATCATGTTCCCCTTGCCGATGCGAATCCTTACCAACTCGATGCCAAGAAAGTTTCTGACTCCTTTGCTAATCCTATTTTGTGGTGTAAGGGAGAAAAGGAAGCCTCTCATTCTATGAGAAACCGAAGAAGCCAACTCTCAGATATCCTGGGACGTTCTTTTCCGGATGCAGAGGGAAAAAGCACCAGCTTCTTCCGGTTTTCAAAAGCTGTTTATCACGGCGAACCAGGAAGCCGGACAGGTAAAGTGATGATGACACGTATTGAGGATGACAGAGTCTTTGTCCATGCTTCGGACATACAGCTGCTGCACAGCAGGGCAGTGTCTCAGATATTAGACTGGAAACCGGATATAGTATTGGTATCAGGCCCTCCTTTGTACCTCAAACACATATCAAATGAGAAAAAACAACAGGCACTGACCGAGGCTGTACGGCTATCCAAGGGAGTTGGTGTTCTGATTTTGGACCACCATATCCTTCGAAGCAACGAAGGATATGCCTTGCTTGAAAAGGTTGAATCAGAATCAGGCAACAAGGTCATGTGTGCTGCTGAATTTATGGGGCGGAGGCCTCTTTTACTGGAAGCGAACAGGAAATTATTGTATAAGGAGATGCCTGTTCCGGATGGCTGGCATAGGGAATATGCAAAGAACAGAGTGGATACTTCCGAATATAGAGTATGGCAGGGATACGATGTCGGCCAAAGTGAAAAATATGCCAACTAAAAAGAGGAAACACACTCCTTTAGCAGAGCGTATGAGGCCTAAAAGCCTTGACGGATTTTATGGTCAGGAGCACCTTATCGGAGAAGGCCAGATACTGACCCAGCTTATCAAGGCTGATAATTTGATTTCGCTTATTTTCTGGGGGCCCCCGGGTTCAGGAAAAACAACCCTCGGTGCCATCTTGGCTGACCATTTTGACCTGCCCTGTATGTTTTATAGTGCCGTTCTTTCAAGTATTAAAGAGATTAAAAAAGTGATGGAGGAAGCAGAGGAACACGGTAAATTATACAAACAGCCAACCATTCTTTTTATTGATGAGATTCATAGATTCAATAAAGCGCAACAGGCAGCCTTTCTTCCTTATGTTGAAAAAGGAGAGATTATTCTTTTTGGGTCGACCACTGAAAATCCCTCTTTTGAAGTGATCGCACCTCTTCTGTCACGGACTAAAGTGCTGAAGTTGAATACTCTGGAGCCGGAGACACTGGAAAAAATCTTGAATAATGCTTTAAAGGACAGAGAGAGAGGATTTGGAGAGAGAGCGCTTCACATATCAGAAGAAGCTAAGGAAGCTATAATCACATACGCTAACGGAGATGCGAGAAGGGCTCTGAATACTCTTGAAATCGCAGTCCATCTGGCCAAGGAAGACAAGATAGATTTCGAAGCTGTCAAAGAAGCCCTGCAGCAGAGAATACTTTTGTATGATAAAAAAGGAGAAGAGCATTTTAATCTCATTTCTGCTTTGCATAAAAGCTTGAGAAACAGTGATGTGAATGCCTCTCTTTATTGGCTGGCAAGAATGATAGTGGCTGGTGAGGACCCGATGTACATAGCGAGAAGGCTGGTCAGGTTTGCTTCGGAGGATGTGGGGCTTGCGGATAATAAGGCTCTCAATATAGCTCTGAATGCCAGGGATGCCTTTGAATTTATCGGCTCTCCTGAAGGCGAACTTGCATTAGCCCAGGCTGTCATTTATCTTGCCTCGGCCCCCAAGAGCAATAGCGTGTACAAAGCCTACAGCAAAGCCGTGAAAGATGTGGAAACCTCTCCCTTTGAACCTGTGCCCCTGCAATTAAGAAATCCTGTTTCTTCATTGATGAAAAAACAGGGTTATGGAAAGGATTACAGATACGCACATGACTTTAGTGAAGCCACGACGGATATGGAAACAATGCCGGAAAATCTTAAATCCAGGGAGTACTACGAACCTGGCTCGATGGGTTTTGAAAAAGAAATGAAAAAAAGAGTGGAATGGTGGAAGGAAATCAAAAAAAAGATGAAAGAGAGGAAAGAAACTGGTTGATCGGAATTGAGTTATTTTTCTTTGTTCTCCTTTATTAAATAATAGATTTCCCAGCTCAGCTCATCGGCGAGACATCCTATACAGGATTTTTCCGTAGTGGCGATTTCTTCGTCTTTTATTTTTTCTTTTATGATGTTTTTGATCAGTTTCCTGATTTTATAAAGCAAAATATAATTTATCATTATCTTAGCCTGACCTATTCAGGTTAGAAAGGAATAATAACAACTTGATCTGGTTTAGTAAAGCGAAGGCATGCAGCTCTTTTCTTTTGACAGCCCCATTGTTTTGTTATAATGATGAGGCATAAATGGTAGTATTGAAAAAGCTGGATCCGAAAAGACTCATGAAGAGAGGGGTGGTGTTTTATTTGATCTTGATCTATGCCCTGAGCTCCTGTTCTTCTCATAAAAAGCCGGAGCCGGCTGTTGAACCTATTTTAGATTTTCCTTTAATACAAGAAAGCGTAGCCAGTATCGAAGGCGAGATAAACAAATTTATGACCCGGAGTGAGGACAGGGTGTATTTTTCATCCTCCAGAGGGTGTTTGTACTGCATAGATGACCCAGAGCAGGGAACACAACGGCTGTTTTCATCAGAGAGTGATTTTGTTTCTCCGCCGTATGTAAGCGGTGAATATATTTTTATTTATGACAGGTGGAACAATATATTTTGTATCCATACCAATGGAACATTGGCTTGGAAGGTTCACATAGAAGAAAATATATCCGGAGACATCGCCGTTTCTCCCGGAAAGATATTTTTTGGGACTGAGAACGGACGTTTTCTGTGCTTGGATGTTGATTCCGGCGAATTCCTATGGGAAATGAAAGCAGAAGGACCTATTCATTCATGGCCTGCGGTTATCAATGATATGGTTGTGTTCGGATGCGATGATAAGAAATTGTATATCTTGAACTTTGATGGGGACATTATAAGGAAGCATGAAACAGGAGGTAAAATCAGAGGAGCCTTTGCTTACAGAGAGGACCGGCTTTATTTCGGTTCTTATGATGGGTATTTTTACTGCATCAATATGAATAAACAAACGATCGAATGGAAAGTCAAAACCGGCGGTAAAGTCCATGCTTTTCCTTTACTGGAGGAAAAATGTGTTTTATTTGCTTCCTGGAACAATGTTCTTTACTGTGTGAATGCAAAGAACGGTACTGTTTTATGGTGGAATCAAATTCCCGGCCGGTGTCTGTTTCCGTTAGAGGCCGTTGGGACCCGGTTGTTTGTCACATCTTTTTCTTTAAAAATGAAGCGCTTTGATATCAAAACAGGTGAAGAAAAAGGAGAATATGCCGTTAAAAATGAAATGAGGTCCAATCCGTTATGGTTCCGTGACACCCTGCTTTTATCGGTGTATGATAAAGAGAATGATATGAGTAAAATACTCTTTTTGAAACAAAGTAAAGAGCCGTTATAAAAAAATCATAAGAGGAGATTTAATATGAACAGGGAAGAAGCTTTTCAATTGGTTAAAGAACATCTTAAAAACAAAAATCTCATTAAACACTCTCTTGCTGTGGAAGCATGCATGAGGGCCCTTGCAAAAAGATTTGATGAGGATGTCGAGAAATGGGGGCTTGCCGGATTATTACATGATATCGATTATGAAATGACCGAAAAATCTCCTGAAAAGCACGGGATCGAGTCCATGATTCTCTTAGAGGATTATGATTTAGGCCCTGATATTCTGAGGGCTATCAGGGCTCATTCAGGGATGGCGGAATGTGAATCAAAGATGGACTGGTCCATATATTCTGTGGATCCCTTAACAGGACTTATTGTTGCGGCTACACTCATGCATCCCAGCAAAAAAATAAAAGAGGTTGATACGGATTTTGTTAAAAGAAGATATAAAGAAAAAAGTTTTGCCAGGGGTGCCAAACGGGATGTCATTGAAGAAATCAGGAATGCAGGTCTGGAACTGGATGAGCTTATTTCCATAAGCTTGAAAGCCATGCAGGATATTGATGATGAGCTCGGGCTTTAAAGCCGGGGACATCAGTGAACAGGAAAAGTATCTCTTCGTGAACCTTTGATTCTTGATTGAAACAAACAGGAGATAGGGATTATGACAAAAAGACTTTACCGGCTGCAGAGCAGCAAAATGATCGGTGGTGTGTGTGCCGGAATATCAAGGTATTTTGACCTGGATGTATCCCTCATTAGATTGATATTTGTAGGGCTTGCCTTGATCACCGCCTTGTTCCCCATGCTGTTGTTCTATATCATAGCCTGGATTATTATTCCTGCGGAGGAAGAAGTCATCCGGTCAAAAAAAAAGAAGGGATCATCCGAATAGCGGCTCAGCGTTTTAACAAGAACAGGCCAGACCTGATGTGCTGTTTGACTTCTTATGGCTTATTCGTTATTTTAATCATTATTCTGATTCAGAGTCATGGTTAAAGGAATGGAAAGAGACTGATGAACCCAAAGGAAGATATCCCTTTCAGCCACATTGCCGTTGAAGGAATGATGAGGTCCGGAAAAAAAAGACTGGTTCAAGCATTATCTAAAGAAATCGGAGGGAAGGCTGTTTTTGACCAGGCGGATAATCCGTACTTAAATAGTTTTTATGAGGAGAAAGAAGGGGCGGCTTTTTTGGCCCAGCTCGTTTTCCTTGTTAATAGATATCACCAACAGTCATCCCTTTTACAGAGGGATCTGTTCTCGGAACGG
>Ga0207752_1001368_pt1 | contig 11194 bp, 3 predicted proteins | sample Pon2CUnioCityCA_6_FD_187272 | JGI IMG/M metagenome (GOLD analysis project Ga0207752, IMG submission 187272) | Marine sediment microbial community from Union City, CA, USA - Pond 2C Sediment 2 (SPAdes) | ecosystem: Environmental > Aquatic > Marine > Intertidal zone > Salt pond sediment ... | reverse complement strand
CGACAGCCTGCAGCGACTGATCGCCGGGAACGGCGGGCGGGGCCGGGATGGCGAGCGCAAGAAGGTGATCCTGCTCACCGCCACGCCGATCAACAACACGATCTTCGACCTGTACAACCAGATCATGCTCTTCGCCCAGGGCGATCGCACCACCTTCTCGGCGGCCGGGATCGGCGATCTGCGCCGTTTCTTCCTCGACGCGCGCCGCCGGGCCGACGGTGCGGCCGGATGAAGGACCCGGGCGTCACCCTCGCCGACCTGCAGTCCGCCCTTGCCGACATCGCCGACGAGCCGGAAATGAGTCGGTGAGAAGGAACTGTAGCTTCCGCGGGCGGCGAACAGTTCCAATTCCGAGCCGCCGCCGCGCTCGTAGAAGACCAGTCGCACGTTGTGCGGCCCGGGCTCGCTGATGTTGAACGCACTGAGCGTATCGCCCGGTCCGCGAGGATCCGGATAGGAACTCGAGTATACCTTGCCCCCTCGCGTCAGCGTCAGGGCAAAGCCGTCGTCGCTGTTGACCCCGAACGTCCAGTTGCCCGCCGACGGAATCATAACCGTGCCCGTGGCCAGAATGACGAAGTCCTCCACGTCCACGTTCATCGTCGTGCCCGGGAACGCGCGGTCCTGGTCGAAGTTGCCGGGGCTGCCCGTATTGAAGTAGTTGATGACGTGCGCCTGTTCCCTGGCGATCGTCGACCGCAGGCCCGCGTTGGCGATCACCGCCTCGGCCATCGCGACATTATCCACGGTCCCCGTTGCCTTGTAGAAGGTCACGCTGAAGCCGGCCGGCACGTTCGCGAGCAGGTTGCCGCCGTTGGCCACGCTCGGGACCAGCACGCGCTTCGGCGCGTCCTCCGTGACCAGCGTGACAATCTTGTTGTCCGTCGAGAGGAACGAGGGCACCCGCGGATCGCTGCCGTCGAAGGTGTAATAGATCTGCCCCCGGTCGCTGCCCATGGTCAGCAGACTGTTCGAAGGGACCACGCCCCCCTGCTGCGGCGCGCCGTTGATCTGGAAAAGCGGCGCGTCGATCGTCGGATAAAGGCCGGCGTTTCGCAATTGCTCAAGTACGATCGCCGAGCGCTGTCGCATGTACGTGTTCAGCACCCAGTCCCGTTGACTGCGCCACTGATCGATGCGATACGGCGCGCCGCCCCCCACGTCGCCCCACCGCGCGGATTCGCACAGCATCGCTTCCTCGATCCAGTCGGCCAACTCGGCGTACAGCGCCGCCGGCCGGTTGCGCTCGGGCCGGGTCGGGTCCCACTGCGGGTTGGCCGCATCCACATACAGTGGCCCCCCATCGAAGAAGGCCTTCTGCGCGTAGTCGGCGAAGGCCAGGCAGAATTCGGGGTTGCTCCTCAACCGGGCGTAGGGCTCGCACAGATAGCCGCTGATGCCGGTCTGGTTGTCGTTCACGCCGGAGTTCATGCCGATGACCCACTCGGCGTCCCACGAGAAGCACTTCCAGCCCGTAGGCTCGGCGCGGTTCATCGCGGCGTACCAGTTGTGGCTGGGCCAGTCGCGGTTGCCCACGAAGAAATTGAGGAGCATGTAGCCGATGTAGTTATCGATATCGAGATAGTCCACGTACTGCGGATTCGGCGTGCCGTCCGGGTTGTTGCCCTGCAGCCGCTGGTAGCCCGCGTACGTATCCGCCTGACGGGCCTGGTTGAGCATCGCGTTCCAGGTCGCGGTCGTGCTGTCGCCCAGCGGCCGGCCGGAGTTCAGCGCATCCCAATCTTCCTTGTCGCCGCCGAAATACGTGGCGGCGAAGGACGATTCCGGCCGCTCCGCCGGATTGTAGAGGCCCCAGTAAATGCCGTTGATGTACAGATGCACGAAGTTCCCGTGCGGTGACGGGTGGCCCAGCGCCAATTGCAGCCGCCGCACGTACTCGTCGCGAATGTACTGCGAGCGGTCGCCGCCCCAGGTGTAGGCGTCGTTGAAATTCGCCCGCAGGATAAGCTGATCGAATTCGTCGGCCGCGTCCGCGCCGAACAACGGATAACGCAGCTTGGTCGGCCCGTACTCGCGCTTGAATTGCAGCCGGAAAGATTTCTTCGGCTCGCGCCGCCCGACGCCGCCGTAAATGCGAATGCCGCAGTTGACGTTGAATCCCTCTTCGCCGTCGGGATGGATCAGCTCGACCGCACAGGGCCGCTCCCAGTCCACGCCGCTGCTGTTCCAGTTGGTATAGATCCCGGACGGGCCGAACAGCTCGTCGAGATTCATCACAATCGACATCGTCGGCAACGACCGCAAGGCCTGCGCGATCTGCGTGCGGCCCACCGCGTTGACGATCTCGGGGTCCATCTCGTAATCGGCGGTCATGGAACCCCACGCGTTCGGGAACCCCGCCGGACGGTTCGGCTGGAGGACGACCTGATCGACCAGGACGTACGTATGGGTCTGCACGGCGCTCGGCATCCAGCCGGGCCGGAACGCCGCGACTTGAATGAACGTCGTCGCCTGGATCGCAATCGGCCCGTCGTACACCTGCCCGCTGGTCTCGGTCGGCGGGCTGCCGTTCGTCGTATAGCGGATGATCGCGCCCGGCGTGTCACACGACATCGTCAGCGTAAACGGAGCGTCGTAGAGACCTCGCTCGTGGCTCAGTTGCGGACTCGCCACGAGATCCGCGGCGCCCGAGACGTTCGCCCGTCCCGGCGTCGGCGTCGCAAGATACTGCGGGACCATCACCTCGCCGGAAGCGGACAGCTCCGGTGCAATCAGGAAGATCTCGTTGTCCTTGCCGTCGTTGAGCCCCTGGATCGCAAGCACGTTGCGGCCGTCACGCAGCAGGCCCTTCCGCGACGAAACGTCGAAGGTCGCCGGCTCGCCCATCTGCGCATCGGGCCGGTTGTTTTGCGCGGCCGAATTCCACAGCGGCACGCCCGCGAAATTGTCCCTCGCCACTTCCACCCCGTTGAGCCAGGCCACAAAGCCGTCGTCGTACCGCATCTGCAGTTGCAGCGCATCGAAGAAATCCGTCTCCTCGGCCTCGAACTCGACCCGCGTCCAGAGCGAGGCGTTCGCGCCCAGCATTTCATCTTTCAGGAAGTTGCCCGCCTGGCTGCCGAATGTCACCTGGCTGATAATGGCGGCGACCATGCCCCCCGGGACGTGGGACGTCACGCACATCCCGATATACACGTCCTGGGCCATGTCGATCACGACGCTGCCCTGCTGGGTCCAGGTTATGCCGTTCAGCGAAAAGTACCCAGTGAACGTATTGCCCCGCCGCGCGATCCGCAGCCACTGAGGCGTGGCCACGCCGTTGCCGTACGAGGACGTGGTGGAGCCGCCGGTGCTGGACCGCCCCTGGAACACCGTCCCGTTGCCCGGGGTGATGAGCTGGCTCGCATGTTTCGAGCTGGGGCTGAAGGTCTCGCGAATCATCACGCCGGCCTTCGCCCAATCGTGCGGCTCGGTCATCCCAATGACGTAGACCGTCAGCTCGCCGTCACCCCTGAGCGGGGCGTAACAATAGTAGAACGCGTCGGCATTGCCGCCGATATCGCTGCCGGAGCCGTGAACCATATAGGTGCCCGGGCCTTGCAGCGCGTATCCGCCGGGGATCGACACGCTGCCGATATCGCGCCCGGCCAACTGCGAGCTCGGCGAGAAGCCGACGCTCCCCGTCCCCGTGCGCCAGCTTTCATCGTCGAAGTCCAGGGCCGTCCAGTCGCGGCCGGCGTCCGTCGCTGTCGGAACGTGGTACGAGATCGCCGAGCCCGACGTGATGAACTGCCCGCCGTACTGGCTCAGGCCGTAGGAGATGTCGGTGAGCTGCGTCGGGTAGGCCGGTCCGTACTCATGCGCCACGGTCCGCCCGTCGTCCATCACCAGCGCCAGATATCCGCCGCCGGCGCCGAGCCTGAAATTCGCATGCAGTTCCCCGCTCAGGCGGTTCTTGCCGGACGCGAAGACGATGAGAAACCCGTTCGGCGCGATCCTCGTCCCGGCCGGGATACGCCACTTGCTCAACTCGTCCGGATCGTCGGTCAGGTACCACCCGCCTAAATCGAACGCCCACGAGGCCGGGTTGTACAGCTCGATCCAGTCCGAGGAATCCCCGTCGGCATCGACCAGCTCCCCGGGTCCCAGGGGCGGCTGGCTGCCGTTGCTGGCCATGAACTCGTTGATGACCGGCGTCGTCAGATCGACCCGCCAGTTATAAGCCAGCCACGCGAAATCCCGCAGGTCCACGTCGCCGGCCGCATCCAGATCCGCCTCGCATCCCGGCTCCTCGCACTCTTCGTCGAGCCAGCTTCCCGAGAGCCGCGCCAGGTCGAAGAAGTCCACCCTGCGGTCGGCGTTCAGATCGCCCACCGGCCGGAGGACGGCCCCCAGCGGAACAGTCCACACAAGAATGCAAAGCAAAATCGCCAGTCGTTTCATGCTCATGACGCAGGCTCCTCCGGAGTATCCAACTTGCTCACAGCCCGTCCTACGGCACGACAAGTCCCCCCCTGTCGTGGAACCTGCGGAGAACGGTGTTTGCTCTTGGCTCAACGGTACAGCACGTTCTATCTGCCGGCCTGGCGACAAAGCCAATCCCGGTTTTTCACTACGATTATTATACCATTTCCGCCGTCGAGGGTCAATGCGTTATCGGGCCACACGTCCGGCCCGGCCCCCTCGGCCGGGGCCCCGAGGGCCGCGCGTGACGCTCAAGATGAAAGGCACAAGTCGCGGCCTATGCTTCCGGTCGGCGATGAAGCCTTGGCACGACGGGCGAAAAACGGTATAATGATGGTTTCGACCAAACCCAATCATGTGACATACAGGAGCAGGCGATGCAGGCAAAATTGAGGTTCCTCGGGGGCGCCCGAAACGTCACCGGGTCCCGTCATCTGTTGGAAGTGGATCACACGCGGATTCTGGTGGATTGCGGCCTGTACCAGGAACGTCAGTTTCGCGCCCGCAACTGGGAGCCATTCGACGTCCCCCCGTCGAGCATCCAGGCCGTGCTGCTGACCCACGCGCACCTCGACCACTGCGGCCTGCTGCCCAAGCTCGTCAAGGAGGGCTTCCGCGGGCGGATCTACTGCACCGCCGCCACCGCGGAAATCGCCCGCATCATCCTGCTCGACGCCGGAAAGATCCAGGAAGAGGACGCCGCTTACAAGCGCAAACGACACGAGAAGCAGGGCCGCGTCGGCCCTCACGGCGATCTGCCCCTCTATACCGTGGAAGACGCCGAGGCGTGCTTCCCCTTCTTCGCGCCCGTGCCGTACGACAAAGAGATCGAGATTGTCCCGGGCGTGCAGGCCACCTTCAGCGAGGCCGGACACGTCTTCGGCTCGTCATTCATCAACGTCGATTACGACCAGAACGGCGAGGCCCGCACCGTGCTGTTCTCTGGCGATATGGGCCGGGCCGACCGCCCCATCCTCCGCGACCCCGACGCCGCCAAGGAGGCCGACTACATCCTCGTCGAGTCCACCTACGGCGACCGCGTCCACGACGACAGCAAGGACATCAAGACCGCCATCGGCGAGATTATCAAAGCGACCAAGGCCGCCGGCGGAAACGTCATCGTCCCCAGCTTCGCGCTCGAACGTTCGCAGGAACTGCTGTACTACATCGACGAGCTGCTCGTCGAGGGCGCGATCCCGGACATCAAGGTCTTCCTCGACAGCCCGATGGCCAGCCGCATCACGAAGGTCTTCCGCAAGCACCCGGAGCTGTTCGACCGCGAGATGCGACGGTTCATCCGCAAGAACGGCTGCCCGTTCGACTTTGAGAACCTCACGTTCACGGACAGCACGAGCGATTCCAAGAAGATCAACGATATCAGGGGCACGATCATGGTGATCGCCGGCTCCGGCATGTGCACCGGTGGCCGCATCAAGCACCATCTCGTCAACAACATCACCCGCCCCGAGAGCACGATCATGTTCGTCGGCTACCAGGCCGTCGGCACGCTCGGCCGCCGCATCGTCGACGGCGACCCGGAGGTCCGCATCCTCGGCCAGAACTACCGCGTCAAGGCCCGCATCACGCAGATCCACGGCTTCAGCGCCCACGCCGACAAGGAGGAGCTGCTGGCGTGGCTCACCACCCTCAAGCGGCCGCCGCGCAAGCTCTTCGTCGTCCATGGCGAGACCAACAGCGCCGAGCAGTTCGGCGAATTCATCCGCGAAAAGACCGGCTGGCAGGTCGCCGTCCCCGACTACCAGGACGAAGCCCTCCTCGACTGACCGCCGAAACAGCCACCCGGCCCGTCCATCCGACACGGGCCACCCCGCTTGCGCGCGCACGTCATTGCGAGCCGGCCGAAGGGCGGCGCGGCAATCTCAACCCCTGCCCTTTGCCACGACGGCCTCGTCGGCGCACGCACCCCCGCAAAAACATCCTTCTTATCCTGACCCGCCACGGTCTTGTCGTGCACTTAGCCGGCGGTCAAATCGCGAAATTCCGTTGCAATCCCTCGGCATATCCGGTATCATATTCGCATCGGATCAGTACAGAGTGAGGGATCACATTTCGTGGCATGGCGGCATGATGTGAGGAGCGTGCGTGATGGAACGAGCGAGGCAGAAACTCGTCAGAAGGTTGTCCGTAGCGCTGGCCGGGCTTCTGTGGTTGTCCGTCGCGGCACGCGCCGAAAGTCCGGTCTATTTCGCCGACTCTGCCTTGGAACAGGCGGTGGAAGATAAACTGGGGGTTTCAGACCCTACCCCCTCAGATATGCTGGCTCTGACCAGTCTGACCTGTCTGTACAAAGGCATCAGCGACCTGACAGGACTTGAGTCCGCCGCGAATCTGTGGGAGTTGTCGCTCTGCAGCAATTCGATCGCAGACCTGGCGCCCCTGTCCGGCCTGACCAACCTGCGGACCTTGATCCTGGAAGACAATCTGGTGAGCAACCTCTCCCCCCTGTCCGGCCTGGCCGATCTGCAGATATTGATCCTGGAAAGCAATCTAATCAGCGACATCTCACCGCTGCTAACGTTGACCTGTCTCACCCACTTGAACCTGGGCGAGAACCCCTTGAACGAGAACGCGTACGAGATTCACATCCCGCAAATCGCGGCGAACAATCCCGGCATCTACATCCTGCACGAACGCCGCGAGCACCACTTCATCGTCTCCGCCGGCCCGGGCGGATCGGTCATCTCCCCCGGTGAAGGCGAGTTCATCTACGAAGGCCGCACCGACATCATGGTGGAGGCCCAGGCCGATCCGGGCTTCGTCTTCGTCGGCTGGACCGGCACCTATTCCGATACGTCCAATCCCTTCTTCATCAGTGTCGACGAAGACTTCGAGATTCGAGCGAATTTCATGAGTATATCCGGGGACCCCAACGTCGATGATGATGAGCCAAACGACCCCGAGCCGACCGACCCCGAGCCGAACGATGTCGGCGACAGCGACCCACTGGGGAACGGGACCGGCGCGCACCATCTCGTCGTCTCCGCCGGCCCGGGCGGATCGGTTGTCTCCCCCGGCGAAGGGCAGTTCACCTACGAAGGCCGCACGGACGTTATGGTGGAGGCCAAAGCCGATCCGGGCTTCGTCTTCGCCCGCTGGACCGGCACCTATTCCGATACGTCGAACCCCTTCTTCATAAGTGTCGACAAAGACTCCAAGATTCGAGCGAACTTCATCAGCACATCGATGAGCCTCTACGTCGATGATAATGCGCCGAACGATCCCGGCCCGAACGATGCCGCCATCAGCGACCCCTTGGAGGACGGGACCTGGGAGCATCCATTCGACCGGATTCAGGAGGCGATCGACGTCGCCGGCGAGGGGGCCGCGATCTTCGTGCAGGCCGGGACATACCGCGAAACCATCGATGTGCCGAGCAGGCAGATTGAACTGACGGGATTCGATCCGAACGATCCCAACCGGCCATTCTGGCCCGTGATCGACGGCGGCGGCGAGAGTCCCGTGGTCGAGTTCATGCCCGGCGAGGATCCGAGCTGCGTCCTGGCCGGCTTCGTGGTCACCGGCGGCAAGGGACAAACCGGCGCCGCCATCCGCTGCACGGAAAGCAGCCCCACGATTGTCAACTGCCTGGTCGCGGGCAACCGCGCCACGCAGTGGAACAGTGCGGCGATCCTCTGCACGGACAGCCATGCGGCGTTCGTCAACTGCACGGTCACCGACAACTACGGCGGCGACTTCGGCGCCGGGCTGTCCGTGCAGTACGGCCGGGTGACGGTGGTCAACTCGATTCTCTGGGGCAACCGGCCCAAGGATGTCACGGCGGAAGGCGACCTACTGCCCGTCATCCATTACTGCGTCCTGACAAGCAACTGGCCGAGTCCGGGCAATCTCAACGCCGACCCCCTCTTCGCCGGCTCAGGCCGCTGGGTGAACCGCGACGATCCCGCCGTGACAGTCACCGCCAACGATCCCGACGCGATCTGGCTCATGGGCGATTACCACGTGCAGTCGCAGATGGGCCGCTGGGAGCCCGCGACAGGCGCATGGGTGCAGGACGAGACGACCAGCCCGTGCATCGACGGCGGCGATCCAATCGTCCCGCCGGGCGCCGAGCCCCTACCGAACGGAGGCATCATCAACATCGGCGTCTACGGCGGCACCATCGAAGCCAGCCAATCCCCTCCGGCCGACCCAATCCCATAAGGCAACTACCATCAGGCTCCCCCCGACAATTCGGAGGACGGCCTGAAACCGCCGGTCAAACCCGGCAAATCCGAAATCCGAAGCTCGAAATCCGAGACAAATCCAAAACCGCAATGGTCCAAACGAGCAACAGTCCCTTCGGTGACGCTCGCGCCGGCAGCGTGACGTTCGGCACGCAAGCACCTATCCCGTTTTCGAGTTTTCGACATTTGGATTTCGGGCTTCCCGCGTCTCGCCAGAAATGCGGGGTCAGCCGCGCGCCACGCCGCAGATCCCGGCCGGCGAAGCCGCCCCGCCGGCCGAAACGGCCCAACATTCCAATATTCCATCATTCCACTCCGCCGGCACCGTCGTGTGAAACAAAGCCAATCTGCGCGAGGCGAAACGAGTCGTAACCTCGTTGAGAACAGCGTCAGCGGCCCCGTCTCAGAGGTCGTGCAACATGCGGAGGGCCTCGCGGACGACGATGTCGGCGGCCTGCGGGGCGAAGCGGCTGGTGCGGACTTCGTAGCCGTCCTGCACGTGCAGCTCCTTCGGGACGAGGTAGCCGGCGGCGCCGTTGCAGTGCGTAATGACGAACGTGTGCTTGCAGGGCGAGCCGGCCTTGATCGCCAGGCCGATCTCCGTGAGCACCTCGCCGCCGAGGCCGATGAAAGCGACGTCGCCGATCCGGGCCGCGGTGATGTTGAACGACGCCGGGTCGGGGCTCTCGTCGTCCGAGGCGTTCTCCCGCGGCTTGGGCGGCAGTTCGAGCGCGGCAAAGGCCGTGCGGATCTTGTCCGGCGAGTGTGTATCATCGATGCCCCGGCAGACGTGGACGACCTCCTCGCCCAGCAGCGTCCCCAGCAGGACCGGCTCGGGAATCCAGCCCGGCTCGGTGCTGAACGCCGGCAGAACGCGATACCATGGGTCGATATTGCCCGAAGCGCCGGCGAATGCCGGTGCAATGGTTTCGGGACCGAGGATCTTCTCGACGAACTGCTCGGCGAGACCCAGCACGTCGCCGCTGATCGTGTAGTTGCCGGGCCCCAGGCTGGTCCCGTGCGTGGCGTAGTCGAACGCCACGGCCATGAGCCCGCCGTCGGCCCGGGCCACTTTCATGACCAGGACCTCCTTGTCCGTCGGCCCGTACGGATTGCGCCCGAGCACGATGGAGCTCGCGCCGTCGCGCCCAATCCGCAACTCGCGGCGGTTGGCCCCGACGGGACTGTACCCGACGCCCAGCCCCAGGCGGACGGCCTTCATGTCGTCCAGGGCAACCCGGACAGCTTCGATCAGTTTGCCCTTCAGCGTCGCCGTGTATTCGACGTTGTTCGGGTGGCCTCGCTCGGCATCGATCGTCAAGGTCGGGCCGGCGTGCGTGTGAATGGCGGTGAGGAAGAGCTCGGACGGCTCGAGGTCGAATTCGCGCAGGAGCGCTTCGCGCATGGACTCGGCCGTTCCGTCGTAGAAGCCGATCAGGTCGGTGGAGACGAGAACGAGCCGCTTGCCGGCCAGTTCAAAGGCCAGGACGCGGGCGGACAACGGGTCGTGCACGCCACTCGACAAGTCCTTGCGACTGGCGTATCCCGACATCCGCACGGGCTTTTCCGGCGTGATGTCGATCCGGGTGACGGCCGCCTGCAAAGTGGCCCGGCCCTGCGCGTGCGCAAGCGAAGCGGTCGACAGCAACACGATGGACAACATACAGAGCGTGCAAGAGTGCAGTTTCATGTCACGAGCTCCTATTCAAATGGAACGTGCAGTCCGGATTCTATCGCATGTGTGGATTGGTTTCAATGCATGTGATCCAGTTGACAGAAGGACGACAATTCGGTACGGAGGATCGCCATGAAAAGACTTCGTATCTCCGGACTTGTGAGAATGGCCAAGCAGGTCAGGCTGGAGCTGTCCGGGCCGATCGGGCCCGAGCGTCTGGCCCAACTGCGACAGAATGTCGCTGAGGCCGTCGCCGCGATCGAAGCGCTTCTGAAGGATCGGCGGCTGCGCGTGGCGGACCTGCCGGCCCCATCGAGGAGAGCCTACCAGTTCCTCAAGGGCCTGAACCTCGATTCCGTTGTGACGCAAGAGACATCACCGACGAACGGCTTCGTTCTCGACAGCATTTCCTTTCCCGGCCTTCAGAGCCATCTTGAGGACCTCCTCGATGGGCTCGCCCGATGTCGCGACCGCGCCGAGCTGGAGGACGTCTTTGACACCATCCGTTCCTCCAGCGAGGATCTCGAAGGAGTCATCGCGGCGAAGGAGATCCGGCCGGAGCAGATCAAGAAGCCGTCGAGAGAAGCACGCGGGTGGCTGGCGTATTTCTCGCAGCGGGAGAACTTCGATGACTACATCGCCGCCATGCGTAGGGCCGAGCCGGCGTTTCGGGCTGCCTGCCCCTGGGCGACGGCGCCGTCCGCGGCCGTTCTGATCCACTTTCGGCCGATGCGGGGGATGTACCGGATCCGCCACGACCCGAATGAGATCCTCGTGCGATTGCCGACTCCCATGATCTGTTTTGGGCGGGACATCCTGGAGTCCCTGGCGCAGGTGGCGTTTCGAAAGAACCGCAACCGGCAACCGGTGCTGGATGCTGCGCGGGGCG
>Ga0207752_1001367_pt1 | contig 11195 bp, 4 predicted proteins | sample Pon2CUnioCityCA_6_FD_187272 | JGI IMG/M metagenome (GOLD analysis project Ga0207752, IMG submission 187272) | Marine sediment microbial community from Union City, CA, USA - Pond 2C Sediment 2 (SPAdes) | ecosystem: Environmental > Aquatic > Marine > Intertidal zone > Salt pond sediment ... | reverse complement strand
CCTCTGGGATCTCACGTGGTCGCCCGGGGGTGCTTACCTGGCGTACAGTCTGACTGGGTCAGACGTCGATCTGGAAGGAGTGTTGCTCTGGAATCGAACGACGGGAGAGCATCATCTGCTCATCCCCGGGGATGAGGCGCATCCTTTTACCGATTTGCAGTGGACGCCAGATGGATGTCGCCTGTACGTCGCCCAGCGCCAGAGCGACGGTCAGGAAGCGGGGCCAGTAGAGGCGGTCATTGCCCTGGGGCCGGCTTTGGAAGACCGATGGGTCGTCGCCTCTCACGCATCGGAAGCCGGCGATACGCCGGTGGAGGCGTCCGAGGCCACAAGGGATGATAGGGCACAACCGTGTCCTGTCTCCCCGCTGATAGGACGCCGTCTCATTGCCTACTATGGGACTCCGCTGGGACCGGGACTCGGCGTTCTGGGGCGTGATGGTCTCACCACGACGCTTAAGCTCCTAGAGGAGCAAACCCAGGTGTACCGAGTTCTAGATCCGGACGTGGAGACGGTGCCGGTCTTCCATATGGTGACCACCATCGCCGATGATTTCGCCGGTTCTGATGGAAACTTCAACCACCGTGTCCCTCATGAGACTATCCGGCGCTGGATAGATGGCGCCGAGGCAGCGGGTGGCTGGGCCGTGCTCGATATCCAGCCAGGCCGGGCTGAACTGGACGAGGAAATCGACCTGATCGAGGATCTCTTGATGGAGCCCAGCGTCCATCTTGCAGTAGATCCAGAGTTCATCGTGAGTGCCGAAGAGGTGCCGGGCGCGGATCTAGGACGAATCACCGGCCCACAGGTGAATCGAGTGCAAGCACAGTTGGAGCGGATTGGCCGCGCCAGTGGCCGCCGCAAGATGCTCGTCATTCACCAATTCGACGATCGGATGATCGAGCAGAAAGACGTCATCCTCGACTATCCCTTTGTGGAGCTGGTGTGGGATGCCGATGGTTTCGGTACTCCGGGTTCAAAAATAAGCGACTATCAGCAGTACCGAGTGGAGGCCGGATTCGAACACGGCGGCTTTAAGCTGTTCTACAACTATGACGACCCTTTGATGACGGCGGAGGAAGTATTGGGATTGGAGCCGCCTCCTGCCCTTGTGATCTACCAGTGAGTCGCTTAGACTTCCTGGAGGCTCGATCAAGGATCGACGCCCATAGAGCGGGCGAGAATAAGGGTCGCAGGCCTGCATCAGGGCGTGTAATCGCGCAGGATAGAACCTCCGACGAACTCCCGCAGAATGGAGTTATCGGGGATCAACTCCGTCCCACAAATCTCGAACCACCGTAGCAGAGCCAGGAGCCGTTTGACCTCCACATATCTCGGGCTGGAGGGCTTGACCTGTAGGAGTAAGGGCTCCGCCAGTTCCTTGAGCACCGCCAATTCATACACGAGTGCTGAGTTGAACATGATATCGGCGTGCTCTTGGTAGGGGAAGATATACCTCTTCTCCCCTTGGCGGACCATATCCCAGTGATCCAGCGTGTCTTCAGCCGTATAACCCCTATATGTGGCATCCCGCACGATGCGTCGAATCAGGCGCGTGTCCGTCGTCGGAACCCGGTTGTGACGATCGATATTGAGCTGCGTTAGAGCCGACACGTAGATGCGGTAGATGCGCTCGTCCGGCACGCCGGCCACGAGTCGGGGATTTAGCCCATGGATACCCTCAACGATGACGACGTGATCTGGGCCGAGCTGGACTTTCTCTCCCTCCTCCCGCCTGCCGGTCTTGAAATTGAAGTGCGGGAGCTGCACTTCCTCACCCCGCATCAAGGCCTGAAGATGCTCGTTGAAGAGCGAGACGTCGAGCGCTTCTAGGGCTTCGAAGTTGTAATTGCCGCTTGCATCCCGCGGCGTTTTCTCTCGGTCTACGAAGTAGTCATCAAGCGCGAGGGGGAAAGGCTGAATCCCCTGTGCCAGCAACTGGATGGAGAGACGTTTGGAGAAGGTGGTCTTGCCAGATGCGGACGGGCCTGCGATCAGTACCAACCGTACGCTCTCCTGTTGAGTGATCTGATCGGCAATCTGCGCAATGCGCTGCTCATGCAGCGCCTCGGAGACGAGAATTATCTCACGTATGCGCCCGCTGTAGATAGCCTCGTTCAATCCGCTGACCGAGTCTACGCCTAGCAAGCGCAGCCGCTTGCCGTACTCCCGGAAGATGGCCGTGAGTTGGGGGTAGACACGCACAGAGACAAGATCCGTCGGGTTCGTCCGACGAGGATACTGCAACACGAACCCGGGCGACCATTTGTGCAGGGTAAAGTACTTCAAGTAACCGGTCGAGGGCACCATGTAACCGTGGAAATAATCGCGTGAGTCCCGTAAATTGTACAGCTTGAGATTTTCTTGTTCGCGGCGGTTCAGTAGCTTGGCCTTGTCTGTTTCGCCACGTCCGCAGAAGAGCTCTATCACTTCATCAAGCGGGACGCGTTCCCGCTCAATCGGGAAATCATCTTCGACAATCTGATGCATACGGCTCTCAATTTCCGCCAGGTCCTCCTCGGTGAACGGCTTTCGCCCCCCGACCTCACAGAAGAACCCTCCAAAGGGAAGCGAGTGGTCCACAAAGATAAAGGCCTCGGGGAAAAGCTCGCGGACCACAGTGATCAGCAGAAAAGAAAGCGATCGCCGGTAGATGCGGATGCCGTCTGAGTCGGATAGAAACAGTGGTTCGACCGCCGCGTCAGTCCACATTTTGTAGGTCAACTCTCGCAGCTCGCCGTTGACCAGTGCTGCAATAAAGGGGACTGCAGATTCCCCCAGTGCCGTACGGAAATAGTGTTCCAGTTTTGTGCCAGCAGGAGCCTCGAACGTGCGACCATCAGGGAAATGCACTTGTGCCGTTTTGCGTGGCGCCGAGGTCCAGGCCAGCGTCGTGTCGCTATTCATCCATTCTTCTTTCTACTTCGTCTATCTGAGAGATGCGAAAGCCGCTGAGAAGCCAGCTACGTGCTATCCAGCGGCTGGAGCCCGCGATGGGATTCTACCAAAAGGGACGCTGCCGAGTCTTAGCTACTGGGTGACGGACTAGAACGTGGGTAGGACACGCCCGATCATTACCAGACCCATACACCCGCACAGTGCCACGTCGAAGAAGAGCAATAATGCTAAGATCAGGCGCTGCTGCGGCTGCAGTCCAAGGAACGTCTGAGCAAACCCTTCATCTTCCTCCTCAAACTCAGCTTCCTCGTCCTGGATCATCTGTTCCCGTAGATCCTCGACCATGGGTCACCTCCGTGGTTTAGCAGCGATCTTGAAAGCGACGAGAGCATCTTCGGCGAACCTAAGATACCTTCAAAGCCGTCAAAAGTCAAACGATGAGGCGTGACTACTTGCTGGGAGCGTGACGATGCCGGGCAGGCGTGTCAATAAGTTCTAGCAGACGACAGAAGATATGGTATAATCGCGAGCCGTGGACCTGCAATGAATTTAGGACAGCGCAGCTAAGGAATGTTTCACCGAACACTGAGCCTCGAACTGCTGACTTCCATCCTTGTGATAGGAGTTGCGGTTTCGCTGACTGCATGCGGTCAGGTGGTCACGCCGGCGCCTACCCAGATGTTGCCTTCGGAGGGGACCCCGACCATGTCTTCTGCCAGACAGACGTACCGGCCAACCGGCACGGCCATGCCTCTTCCTCCTCCCGACACGGCGACGCCAACCATTACCCCCACCCCGGTCGTGCACGTGGTGCAGCAGGGAGACACGTTGCAGGCGATCGCGTTTGACTATGGCGTGGGCGTGGATTTGCTACAGCGAGTCAACGGCATCGAGAACCCGCAGCTGTTACAGGTAGGGCAGCCGCTGGTCATCCCCCTCAGAGAGGAGTCAGAGGAGTCGATGCCAGGTCTGTTGCCGACGCCGACCCCTCAGCCTGTTCAAGTACAGAATACCGCCTTTTACAAGACCCCGGTCGGCAGCTTGTGGGGCTTGGGAGAGGTTGCCAACACGACGGAAGTTACGCTCACCAATGTACAGGTGAGGGTAACACTGTTCGACGCCGCCGGCGATCCGGTGGCCGAGAATGACACATTTGTCGCGGCAGATCTTGTCCCACCGGGAGCGAGTTCGCCCTTCGGTCTCCTGTTCACCACGGCGCCGGATTGGGCTAGCTACCAGATGACGGTCGTGCGGGCAGATGGGGCTGGTGGGCTTGCCGACGCCTACGTGCCGATATCGGTGATCGAGGTCGATGGCCGACCCACAGAGTCCCAGTTCAGAGTCAGCGGCACGGTCAAGCACGTCGGTACGGCGACCGCCAACTCAGTAGACATCATTGTCACCACCTACAATGCTCAAGGAGCAGTGACCGGATTTCGCCACGAGACGGTCAAATTTGAAGAAGGACTCACCCCCGGAGCTACGAAGGCCTTCACCGTTTTGCTTACCGCCCACGAAGAATCCCCTGATGACTTCAGCGTCATCGCATTGGGACGCGTCTCAGGGACGTGATACCATCGGGAGGTCTGTGTTGATGTATCGCGTTCTACGGATCATCGCCTTCGCTATCGTGAAGCTCACCACTCGCCTGGAGCTCGTTGGCGTGGAGAACATACCTAAGGAACCGCCCTATCTCCTGGTGACCAACCATCTCTCAGCGCTTGATCTGCCTGTCCTTCTTTTTGTCTTTCCCCATACGATCCGGGCCTTTGCTGCGAGTAAGCACAAGTCGAACCTGCTCTTCGCCCCCATACTGGAAGCTGCTAAAACTGTTTGGGTGCGCCGCGGGGAAGTCGATCGACATGCTCTGCGAGAGGCCCTTAACGTCCTTAAGCGAGGCGAGGTGCTGGGAGTAGCCCCGGAGGGTACACGAGCCAACGAGAGCCATGCGCTGCAAGAGGCCAAAGCGGGGGCAGCTTACCTCGCTACTCGTGCCGACGTGCCGATTGTGGCAGTAGGGATCGCTGGTACGGAGAAGATCAAACACAATCTTCTTCGTCTTCGCCGTACTCCCGTGTGTGTTGTCGTTGGAGAACCTTTCCGCTTACCTGAGACCGGCCATGTACGGGGCAAGAAGTTACTTGAGTACACGGATCTCATTATGCGGCGCATCGCTGAGCTTCTCCCCATGAAGTACCGCGGCGTCTACGGATAGAAATGCGGTGGCTACGACCTGCAAAACGTCATAACTAAGGCTTGCTACTCGGCAAGGGGGAGCCAGACGGTGAAGGTACTTCCCCCATCCACCTTGCTCTCCACTGTCACTCGCCCCCCGTGAAGTTCTACAATCTCCTTCACGATAGCCAACCCCAACCCAGTCCCGGAGATCTGCATCGTCTGAGGCTTCTCTCCCCGGAAGAATCTGTCAAAAACGTATGGTAGCTCACTCTCCGGGATGCCCATGCCGGTGTCGGTCACTGTGATGGTGGCCCAGTCGCGACCCTTCGCTTCTGTTCTCCCGGTCGAGACCGTTATTTCCCCTCCTGCAGAAGTGTAACGCATGGCGTTGTTGATCAGGTTATCCAGGACCTGCATCATGCGGTTTGCATCCACTAACGACGTCAGATCGGGTTCTGTCGAGCGGTGCGTAAGTGTCAGTCCTTCCTTCAGGGCTCTTGTCTGGTGGTTGGCGAAGACGGCCTCGGTTAGCTCCTCCAGGTTGGTCCGGTCCGGCTTAACGTTCAGGCGGCCTGCATCGACTCGCGAGATCTCCAGGATGTCTTCCACCAGGTCTGCCTGGTGGTTTGCCTCCTGAGCCAATGGCTCCAGGTACTCCTGCCATCTCTCAGGCTGTTTTCGCATGAGGTGCGCAAATAGCTTAATCGTCGCGATCGGCGTACGAAGCTCGTGGGAAACGTTAGAGACAAAACGAGACTTCATACGATCCAAGGCTTTCAAATGACTGATATCGTGGATCGCGACGACGGCTGTCGCCTCTTTGACGCCCGGCTCACTGATCCTGGCGGCCTTCAGCTGAAGATCCAGTCCGGTTAGTTCAAGTACTCGCTCCGGGTTCTCCTCGGCATGCTCACCGAGACGCCGCACCGTCTCACGCAACAAGGTTGCCTCTTCTGGTGAGAGAGACTTAGTGAGCCAGTCGCGGGCAACTGGGTTCGCCAGAACGAGCTCGCCGTCAGGTCCAGTAACCACAATGCCGTTGACAGTGCTGTCGAGGATCGCCTCCAACCGAGCATATTGAGCTCGCAGCTGAGCTGTGCGCTCCGTTACCCGCTCCTCCAGGGTTTCTGCGTGCTCGCGCAACCTCTCGTAGAGGTGAGCATTCTCTATGGCAGTCGCAGCGTGACTGGCGAATGTCTCCAGTCGTCTCGCATCGTCGGAATTGAACTGACCAGGTCGGGTGCTGTCCACGTTGAGGAATCCAACGATTGTGCCACCAAGTTGAATGGGAGCCGCAACGTAGGACTGCAACCATTCCCATCCTTCGTGTGGAACCCAGTTGTCTTCCATCGCTGTTTCGGGAATCACGATTGATCGGCCGGTTTCCGACATTCTTCTCAAGGTGGGATACTCTGAAACTGGAAGGGCATAGTCGCTCGCCTCGTCAGCCACTCCTGTCTTCTCGTATCCTCGCCAGCGTACGATACGGGCGTGACCGTCCCGGATCAACATAATATTGAATGTATCCCCAGAGACGACACGCTCTACTTGCTCGAGGATGCGATCAAGGACTTGTTCCAGGTTCAAGGTGCTGCTTACAGCAGCGGCAGCTTCCTCTAGAGCCTCGGAAAGTTGCCGCTGCTTTTTCTCGGCTTCGAAGAGCTGGGCATTCTCCATTCCCATGCCAAGCTGGCCCGCCACCGCAGTATAGAAAGCCAGATCCTCCTCGTCGAAAGCGTCTAGTTGACTGCTCTCCAGGTCGAGTACCGCGATGACTTCATCGCCGATCTTGACCGGAACAGCTAGTTCGGAACGGACCGCCTCGTGGGCGGTCGCGTACCGGGTAGCCTCGCGCACGTCAGGTAGGATCACGGGCTCTCCGGTCTGATAGACGAGCCCGGTTAGACATTGATCGACCGGGAAGCGGTATCCATCCTCGGGAGGATCGAAGCCGAGCATGTTAGGATAGCTCCACATGAATGCGCCGTTCTCGTCCGGAAGCATGAAGCCAAGATATTCGCAATTCATCGCGCGATCCAAGATGTCGATCGTCCGGTTAAGCACCTGCTCGAAGTCGAGCGTGGATGCTGCCGCCGACATTGTCTCTCGCAGAACCTCCGTCCGGGCTAGCTGTTGTACCGTTTCGTGGTGCAGTTGAGCGTTCTCCACGGCGACGGCGGCTTGAGCAGCGAACGCCTCAGCCAGTCGAGCGTGTTTTTCCGTGTAGAACCCGGGCTCGCGTTTGTCCAGGGCGATCATTCCAACTAATCGGTCGCCAACGAGCATTGGCACTCCCAGCCAGGAACGGATGTCCGCTGGAGCGTGGGGATCGCGACGAAACTCCTCATAGACGTGAGATGCATCCTCGACGACAACGGGAGAGCGACTCCGCACGACCTCTTGATTGGGATTCTCCTCGCTGTTGGGGTCAAACCGGATTCCCAGCAATTTGTCGAGATTCGGAAAGCCACGTCCGCCGACAATCTCTAACTGACCGTCGCGGAGCAACTGTACTGACGCTGTATCGTAGGGCACGACACGCTGAAGCTGAGCCAAGACCCGCGCGACGACTTCATCCCGATCCAGAGCAGTGGTCAGGGCGAGTGCTGCTTCTCGCAGCGTCTCCTGCTCCAACGCGCGATCGCGGGCCTCGTCGTAAAGTCTGGCATTCCGGATGGCGATGGCAGCCTGATCTGCCAGCAGTTCGAGAACCCAGAGTTCGTCATCAGTGAACTGGTGAGGTGTATGAAACGCGACGTTCATCACGCCTTGAACCTCGCCTCCGATGGTGAGTGGTAGACCCACAATAGCCCCGCTCCACGGGGTGTCTCCGAAGAGAGGGTGGCTAGTCACGTCGGAGACGACAATCCGTTCACCTCGCCGAGCCACAGTGTAAGTCAAGCCATGTGGTCTGGGCTCACTGAATGGCTCCATCTTGTGCTCATCATTCCATAGCGCAGCTCCGAACTCCAGCCTCTCACCATCGTAGAGGAAGACGTGAGCATCTTCCCCCGAGATCATACTGAGGGTGCTCTTCAAGATGGCCTCCAGAACCGGCTCTAGCTCCAGTCTGGAAGTCAGCTCTAAGCTCGCCTGACGGATAGCGCGAAGCTCGGCGACACGCTGATTGGCGACCTCGAACAATCGAGCATTTTCGATCGCGGCGGCCACGTGACCTGCCAGAGCTTCCATGGCCATCACGTCGTGCTCGTCGAAAGCCTCAAGCTGCCGGCTCTGCAGATCCAACACGCCGATCACTTTGCCATGATACTTCAGCGGGACGTCCAGTTCGGAAGCCGTTTCGGTCAGGAATGACGGGAAATAGCGCGACTCCTGGCTCACATCGTTTGCCAGAACAGTCTCGCCGGACGAGGCTGCCCATCCTATCATGCCTTCTTCGAGACCCTGTCTGAACCCAATGGGCATCTTATCGGAAGCCCCTCCGGCGTACGCGCCGAAGAATAATTCGTTGGCGTCTTCATCTACCAGCATAATCGCCGTGTGGTAGTATCCAAAGGTCTCACTAATTAGCTCCACGGTCCGTTCCAACACCTCATCCAGTTCCAGCGTTGAGGTTATGCTCCCGGCGACTCGCGACACCGCGGTAAGCTGGGCGGATCTCTTTCGCTCGGCCTCAAAGAGACGGGCATTCTCAATGGCGGTCGCGATCTGGGTGCCGAGAGTCTCCCCGGTGATCACGTCCAGCTCGTCGAAGGCGTTGAGTTCTTCCTCTTGTAGGTCGAGCACACCGATCATTCTATCCCCGCTGATGATTGGCACCACAAGCTCCGACTTGGTGCCCTCTGCCGCCATGCGGACGTAGTTAGGATCGGTGCTCACATCGTTGCTGATCTGTGTCTCCCCGGTGGCTGCCGCATGTCCGATCAACCCTTCACCCATGGCCAGAGAAAGATCGTGAGGGAGCAGGTCGGCGTAGGCACCAGCTACCGACTGCATCACCAGGCGATCGGTCGCCTTCTCCAGTAGCAGCAATGTCACGTTGTGATAGTCAAACGCCTCGTGTACGATGGAGACGATGGTCGATAGAAGTACGTCGGGTTCCAGCTCGCTGCTCACGTGTCTACCTACTTCGGAGATGAGTGCAGCTTGAGTTGCTCGCCGACGGGCTTCTTCGTGCAGTCGAGCCTGTTCCATAGCCCCTGCCAGCTGGTCGGCGATGGTCGACAGAAGCTGCTGCTCCTCCTCACCATACGCATAGGGATCATAAGCCTGCACGGAGATCACGCCGGTGACTCGCTCACCGGTTCGCATTGGCACGCCGAGCCACGAGCGAGAGACTTTCTCCGTACCCCACGTTTCCGCCGGAGGCAACTTGTCTCTCTCCTGCTCAAAGTCACGGATGAGGAGTGGCTCTCCTTCAATGACCACGGAGGCCGTAAGACCCGGTTCCAGAGCCTGTCGCCAGGGCTTCGCCCGCACACCCTCGTCCACCGAGAGGCGAAAGTCAAGCTCTTCCGTTTGAGCATCATAGAGAGCGATGAAGAAAGCATCAGCGTCAAAGATGCCATCAATCTCTCGATATGCTGCTTCTATTAGGCCATCCAGACGCAGCGAGGTGCTGGCTGCTCGAGCAACCCGATTGACTGAAGCAAGTCGACTTGCCCGTCGCTGTGTCTCCTCATGTAGGCGAGCGTTGCGAATAGCAGCGGCGGCTTGACTGGCGAATATAGTCAGCAGATCCAGATGCGCTTCTTCGAAGGCCTCGAATCGGGTCACGTTGTCCAGCGTCAGAGTCCCGATTGTCTTACCACCAAACACGAGGGGCGCGCATAGAGCGGACTTTTCCTCGTGCACCTCTGGTAGATCGATCGGTTTGGTGCGTGGATCGGTCTTGACGTTTCCAATGATGACTGGCTTCTGATTGGCGAAAACCCAGCCGGTGTATCCTTCACCAGGTGCGAAGCGGGCGGCCTCGACCGTTTCCGAGCCGAAGCCCACGCTCGCCCTCACCACTAGTTCCCCTTCTTCTTCGTCCAGCAAGTGAAGCGTCCCTTTATCGGCAGGTTCGATGGCCTTGATAGCGGCTTCAATCACGCGTCTCAATACTTCATTGAGATCAAGCGTGGATACCACGTCGCGGCTGATTTCCAGCAGCGAATTTGTACTCCGCAAGCGCCTCCGGCTTTCCTCATATAAGCGTGCGTTCTCCATTGACGTCGCCAGTTGGGCGGCGATAGCTTCGAAGATGCGCAGGTCGTCCTCGTCGAACGCGTCTTGCTCAGCGCTCTTGGCACTCAAGGCCCCGACGACCGCACCGTCTACGACGACCGGGACTGCCAACTCAGACTGCAACCCGGGAGCTGATTCAAAGCGAGAGGATGTTTGGGCACCACTACCTACCATCGCCGGTTTGCCACTGGCATAGACCCGACCGACCAGGCTGTCTTCCACAGGAAGGAGTGAGGTCCCGCCCCTGACTGAGAGAGAGCCTATGTGTGACGGATGAATCACCATAGACTGCCCCGAGTTGGTTGGTCGCGCGAAGCTCAGGTCTTCGATGTCCAGTGTCCGATGGATAGCTCGCAGGGTTCGCGTCAGCATATCGTCGAAGTCGAGCGTAGAGCCGGCTGCCGACATCACCTCTCGCAGCGCTTGTGTTTCTGCAAGGCGGTCAACGGTCTCCTCGTAAAGCCTTGCGTTCTCGATAGCGATAGTCGCCTGATTGGCAAAGAGAGTCGCCAGCCAGATATCATTTTCCTCGAAGGACCGGTCCTGGGCGGTCGCGTCGAAGCCCAGGGTGCCGATGATCTGGTCGCCGCGCTTGAGGGGTACGCTGAGCGAAGCAGCTAGGTCCTCATCTTCCCAGTGCGGCGATCGTCCCTCCCAGTGTTTGTAGTCTTCTACCGCCAGCGGCTCCTTTCTCTCGAGCACTGTACCGGCGGTCCCCTCACCGATAGCCATGCGCTCGCCGCTGTGGTCTCTCTCATATCCGTAGCTGACGGTTTGCACCAGGTCACCCTGTTGCTCATCGACGAGGTACAGATTCCCCCCTTTGACGCCCAACAAGCTGCACCCTCGCTCTACCACGTCGTGGAGTAGTTCATCCAGGTCGAGTTGAGCCGTGATCGCCATAGAGATCTCTTGCAGCGCCTCGAGTT
>Ga0207752_1001366_pt1 | contig 11198 bp, 13 predicted proteins | sample Pon2CUnioCityCA_6_FD_187272 | JGI IMG/M metagenome (GOLD analysis project Ga0207752, IMG submission 187272) | Marine sediment microbial community from Union City, CA, USA - Pond 2C Sediment 2 (SPAdes) | ecosystem: Environmental > Aquatic > Marine > Intertidal zone > Salt pond sediment ... | reverse complement strand
GGTGGTGCTGGGGGCGGATTTCGCCGCGCCGATGGGGCTGGAGTGGCGCAGGGCGTTAAGAAGGTATCGGAAAACTCATGATCTTCGCTCGTGATAGAAGAAAGGGCACGAGATCAGAACATTTGTTTCATCTGTACAGTCTTCCCTATCGTAGCTGCAACACCTTGCTGCGCAGGGATACCAGAGGGGGCCAATGACCTATCATTTCTACCGTGTCCATTCCACAGTGGTAGGCGACCGTGAGAACACGGCTGGGACCACGCAGCGCTGGGTTGTCTCCCGTCAGACAGTGCTAGATGGGCCTCCTTTCTTCGCTTTGGTGTTGTGCCAAGATGTAGTAGTCGAAAATCGTCTAAACTGAACTGATTTTCACCACCCTAGTCCCCAACTCTATGATGGCGGAGATTACCCCCGGTATAGCCGAAGCGGTCGCCGGCGCTCCGGGGCGCAAGTTGCTCCTGCCCATCAACCGGCCGCACTTTGAGATTATCGGCATCGAGTGGAAGGCCCTGACCAGGCAGATCAGCGCCGCCATCTAGGTGGTCCACTAGGCGCTGGAGGGTTGACACCTGGGCTGTTTGTGGTATAGTGCCTGCTGCTGACATGAAGTCAGCGCGACAGCGTGTCATGAAGATCGCCACTTCACCGGCCTGAAGGACCGGGCGCGTGGCGGTTTTGTTTTGTGGGAGGTGCGGAATGTGTGAGGCCAAAATCTACGTCGCCAAGAACGGTGATGAAGAGCGGATTATGGAGGACGTAGTGCTGGTGCAGCCGGAGGGGGATGCCTACCTGCTGGTCAACCTGCTGGGCGAGCAAAAGCTGGTGAAAGGGCGCATCGAAAAGATCGACTTTTTGAGGCACACCGTCCACCTGGGTCCGCTGCCTGAGGCGAACACCGAAAGGTAGTCGCGCGCGTCCCGTTCTAGAACTCGATACCGCGTGGAGCCAAAGGGCCATGAAGGCCGCTTCCGGCGTGAGGCTGGAGCCTTGGTGGCTTTTTTGTTTGCCGATGAACGAACCACATAATGAATTGGCTCTACACGGTCTGACCTGCCAGTGGCTAGCCCTGCCAGTCTACCGTTTGTCCCAGAGGTGCGATATGTTCTAGCTCCTGCCCAAACGGACGGCTCCGCCGTCAGACAGATGCCCGATGTAAGAGATTGATGGAGGTCATGAAGGCTATACAACTGACTGGAGTCGGTTAATTGGAAATCAGACCCAGAACTAGAACAAGGAGAGAAAAAATGAGAAAACCATACCATATGCTTATAGTCTTGGTCCTCCTGGCCTTAATCATTCTTGCGGGCTGTGGGGGTAGCGAAACGGGAACTCTCCAGTTCAACGCCAACGGCGAAGATTTCGTCCGGCAAGGCTTTGTCTCGAAAGATGGGTGGGCGATCACGTTCGACCACGTCTACGTCACGCTGGCAGACGTCACGGCTTACCAATCCGATCCTCCGTATGATCCCCACGCTGGCGGAGAAGTCGAGGCCACAACCCAGGTCGCTTTGGATGGCATCCACACGGTGGACCTGGCGGAGGGGGGTGAAGATGCCCCGCCGATCCTGGTGGGACAGGTGACGGACGCAGCAGCGGGACAGTACAATGCCATTTCCTGGCGGATGGTCCGCGCCTCTGAGGGCACTACCGCCGGATACTCGCTGGTCGTCGTGGGCAGCGCCGAGAAGGATGGCCAGACCATTAGTTTCACCATCAAGGTGGAGCCAGAGTACACGTACACCTGTGGAGAGTACGTAGGAGACAAGCGCAAGGGTATGCTCCAGAAGGACGGCGCGGCTGACCTGGAGATGACCTTCCACTTCGACCACATCTTTGGCGACACCGAGACACCGCTGGACGACGACCTGAACGTCGGGGCACCGGGATTCGAACCATTCGTGGGGGCCGCGCAAGGTGGGACGCTGGACGTGGGTATGCCCGACCTGCAGGCCCAACTCTCCGCCGCCGACTACCAGATGGTAGTGGACATCTTGCCGACACTGGGACACGTTGGGGAAGGGCACTGTCACTGCGAAACTCGTTAGCGATACTCATCTTTCCCCTCCCCCCCAATTTTGGGCGAGGGGAAACCAAGAGGAGGTCTGAGTATGAAGTGGAAGTGGCTCGTTCTACCAATGTCGTTGATGCTCTTACTGGCTCTAACGACGACGGCCTCGGCTCACGGGGCCAAGATCGAATACACAATCAGTATGGCGGTGGAGATCGTGGCCACCTACGACACCGGCTCACCGATGACCGGCGGTCAGGTGACGGTGTATGCCCCAGATGATCCGGCGACGCCGTGGCTGGAGGGAGTCTGTGACGAGGAGGGGCGGTTTGTCTTCACGCCTGACCCCACGAAACCGGGGACGTGGGACGTCCAAGTACGACAAGCAGGCCACGGCGATATGATTCACATCCCCATTGGTGAGGACGTGGCGACGACTGGCGGCGGTGGGTACTCCACTTTCCAAATCGTGCTGATGAGCACCTGCGTGATTTGGGGTTTTGTCGGCACGGCATTGTTCTTCTCGCGCAACAGGAGGGAATATGCACATTCCTGATGGAATTCTGCCGATTACCATCTCTGCGGCCGGTTACGCGACCAGCGGGGCAGCGACCTGGTACTCGCTGCGCAAGATCGGCCAGAAAGAGAACGCGCAGGCCAGCGTCCCCAAGGCATCTCTCCTCACCGCTGCTTTCTTCGTGGCTTCCTGGATCCACATCCCCGTGCCGCCGACCAGTGTCCACCTGGTGCTGAACGGGCTCCTCGGCGCCGTGCTGGGTTACTATGCCTTCCCGGCGATTCTGATCGGGCTGTTCTTCCAGGCCGTGATGTTCCAGCACGGCGGCCTGACCACGTTGGGGGTGAACGCTACGATGATGGGTGTGCCGGCGCTCCTGGCCTTCTTTATCTTCCGGCTGCGTCGCGTGGTGGGCAAGGAGAGCCGGTGGGCCGTAGGCCTGTTTGGGTTTCTGGCAGGCGCCGCCGGATTAGGGATTGCGGCCCTCATCGCCTGGGGACTGCTCATCAACACCATCCCGGCGCACCTGGACGTCGAAGCGGAGCGGGCGAGCATCTATGCGCTGACCCTGGCTCACATGCCATTGATCGTCTTGGAGGGTATCTTTACCGCGCTCGTCGCTCTCTTCCTCCACCGGGTCAAGCCAGAGATCTTGGAGGACTAGACCCGTGATAGACGGGCTCGACAAATACGCGCACCTGCGCTCCTCGCTACACCGGTGGGACCCCAGGTACAAGCTTGTTGGCCTGATCACCCTGATGTTTGCATTCTCCTTCGTGCAGGATCTGCGACTGCTACCGGCGATGCTCGCAGTCACATCTGGGCTCTACGCCGCTTCCCGGATGCCCCTTGCCTTTCTGTTGACCCGGTTACGCACGCCAGGCGTTTTTGTCATCGTTGTGGCGATCCTCTGGCCTTTCATCTCGGGCACCACCGTCATCGCCCGCATCGGGCCTCTGAGCCTGCGGCAAGAGGGAACGCTGGCCATGGGTCTGATCGTCGTCAAGTTCATCTCCATCCTGACGATCAGCCTGGTTCTCTTCGGCACGGCCCCGTTCTTGACCACCATCAAGGCGCTGCGAGCGCTGGGCCTTCCACCTATCCTGGGCGATATGACTCTCCTGGCCTATCGTTATCTCTATGAGATTGGCAATGACTTGAAGACAATGGAGAGGGCGATGGGGCTGCGTGGCTTCCGGGCACAGTGGCTCAGCAGCCGCGCACTCGGTGTCCTGGCGTCTTTGGCGGGGACGATGCTAGTGCGCAGTTACGAACAGTCCGAGCGAGTCTACAAGGCCATGATCCTGCGAGGGTACGGCCATTCGTCGCACCCACGCGACCAGTTCCATCGGATGGTTTGTATCCGCGCCCACCCCCGCGACTGGGCGGGCTTGGTGGGCGTTTTCCTCGTCGCAGCCGGGTTCGTCGCTATGGAGATCTGGCTTCGCGGATCAGGGGGATAGTCTGATGAAACCCGCTCTCTGGATTTCTCAATCGACTTTTTCCTACCCGGATCATCCCAACGTGTTACAAAGCATTGATCTCCAGATCATGCCGGGAGAGCGGGTCGGTCTAATTGGCCCAAATGGCGCCGGGAAGACCACTCTGTTCCTGCTGGCCTGCGGTGTGCTACGGTCGGATACCGGGGAGATTTTGCTGTTTGGGGAGCCGGTGCTGCCCGGAGATTTCCACCCCGAGATCGGTATGGTTTTTCAGCACCCGGACGACCAACTGTTTTGCCCATCGGTGTGGGATGACGTGGCCTTCGGCCCACAGAACCTGGGTCTGTCGAAGGCAGAGGTGGCGAGCCGGGTTGAAACGGCTCTTTCACTGGTGGGGACTCTGGAACTGGCTTCCCGCCCGCCCCACCATCTTTCCGGCGGCGAAAAGCGGATGATCTCTATCGCAGGGGTGCTGGCTATGCAACCGCGACTGATCATCTACGACGAGCCAAGCGCCAATCTCGACATCCGCTCCCGGCGCCGCCTCATCTCCTTCCTGCAGGCATCCAGGGAAACCATTCTCATCGCCTCCCACGATCTGGAACTCGTTCTGGAGGTGTGCGAGCGGGTGGTCTTGCTGGACGAGGGACGCATCGTTGCCGATGGGGATCCGCGCGAGACAATGGGCGACGTGGCGCTGATGGAAGCGCATGGCCTGGAGCGACCTCACTCCCTCGTCTACCATGCAGAGCCCCATCACGGGTGTAGTGGCGAGGCTGCAGCCAAGAGAGAAATATGATCGTCGCCGTGATCGACGGTGTGGGCGGAGGGATCGGCGCGCGGATTATCACCTCACCTAACTGCGCGAGGGACTGCCGCTAGATGTAGATATCCTGGCGCTGGGGACAAATGCCGTGGCCACCCATTAGATGATGCAGGCCTGCGCCATCTCGGCTCGGACTGTGGCGTGTGTGTCCGAATTGAGCGCACCGACCGAGAGGCCGCCCGGCAGGCGCTGGAGGCAGGCGGCGTGGAGATCGACGATGTCCACGATCCAGGATAGCGGCAGGTGTATATCAGACGGTGGGCCGGGACTGAACGGCGTTCGAGGGGGCGGAGACAGGACTCGAACCTACAACCCGCGGGTTATTAGCTCCAATCCACAGAGTGATCTCAAGAAAGAGAAAAGGCACCCAAACTGGGTGCCTTCTAGGTAGCGGGGCCAGGATTCGAACCTGGGACCTCCGGGTTATGAGCCCGACGAGCTGCCTCTGCTCTACCCCGCAACGTGCGAACATTATACCCTAAATTGGCGAAAGTGTCAAACCGCGGAAACTTGGCCCCTATCGGCCGGACCGCCGCAAGAACACCCCCCGCAACCTGGCCCAGAACGATCGCGTCTCAGGCTCTGGGGTCAGCGTTGGCGCCACCTCGGCCGCCGGTTCCTCGACCTCGTCGGCCAGCACCACCACGGCCACTTCCCCCCGCCGGGCCATCTTCGCCTCGGCCCGCGCCCAGTGCTCCACGTACTCATCGGAGCCGACGTACTCCGCCCGTCCCACCAACTCCTCGTGCCGGGCCTGTTCGGCCGCCACGAGCTGCTCCAGCCGCCGCTCCTCCATCCGCATCTGCCGCGCCAGCGCAATCTGCCGGGCGAACCCCCACGCCAGCCCACCCACAACTGCCACCGCGACGGCGACGGCGACACCGACGGCGATTTGATTGCGCTTAGGCTTGGGCAACGACACGTGACGTCTCCTGGATGGGATTCAGCCGAACTCCCACTATCATACCCCAGTTCCTTCCACGCGTCAAGCCACCCTCGCATCCAGTCCCGTCGTTTCGAGCAGCCTGCCACATACAAAAAAGAGGCGGAATATCCGCCTCAAGAAAGATGCCGAAGGTGGGAGTTGAACCCACATGGGCGTAAAGCCCACTGCGCCCTGAACGCAGCGCGTCTGCCTGTTCCGCCACTTCGGCTGGTATACTTCTTGCTGAACTTATTGTTATTCTACACCAAATACCCGGCTTGTCAAGGCTCGCTCGCCTCCACCTCGCTGACGAACACGCGGCGCGGCACGATCCACCACTCGGCGATCGTCTTGAACCGGTCGGATGGGTGTATCAGAGGCCCGATCTGCGGATCGTGGATCCGTTCGTCGATCCCATACGTGTACACCGGCACGTAGAGCAGCAGCGCCGGCACCTCCTGGGCGAAGACCTCCTGAAAATCGTAGTATAGCTCCTTGCGCCGTTGAGGGTTGACAATCACCCGCGCCTGTTCGATCACCTCGCTCATGCGGCGATGCTCAAACCCGCCGTAGTTCTGCCCGCTCCCGATCTGCGTCTGGTGCCAGAAGGGATAGGGGTCCGGATCGCCGGGCACGGACAGGTGGACCAGGATCGCCTCAAAGTCGCGTCTCTCCAATGCCTGGCGCACCTCTAGCGGCGAAGCCGTCTCGACCGTGACCGTGATCCCGATCGCTGCCCACTGCTCCGCCAGCATCTCCGCCGTCTGCATGCGTTCCGGCTCGCTCGAAGTGAGCAGCGTGAACGATAGTAGCCGCCCGTCCTTGCTCCGCAACCCGTTGTCCGCCGCCCGCTGGACCCATTCGGCGTTGTTCAGCAGCCCGTTGGCCCGCTCCGGCGCATATTCGTAATGCGGGATGTCTTCCTTGTATGCCCAGGTGCCGGGGATCACCGGGCTGTGGGCGACCACCGCCTGTCCCTGCAGCGCCTCGTCGACGATCTGCTGCCGGTCCAGCGCGTACAGCAGCGCCTGCCGCACCTCCGGCTCCTGGAAGAACGGCAGATCCGGGCTCGCCAGGTTGAGGAACACCAGCCCGTATTCGGCCAGATGAGCTGAGAAGAGGTTGAGGCTGGGCAGCGCGCGGGCCCGCGGCAGGTCGGAGGCCGTGATCCTGGCCACTCCCTCCACCTCCCCGGCTTCGTACGCGTCGAGCACCGTCTGGTCACTCGAATAGAACCGCAGTTGGATCCGATCCAGATATGGATCCGGCCTGTAGTAGCGGGGCGCTCGTTCCAGCACCATCGTGCTGATCACCCCCTCCTCGACCTCGATTTCCTCCACCTGGAACGGACCGCTGCCGACGGGGCTGAGGTTGAACTGTGCCGCCGGCAGCCTCGCAGCGGGAATCCCTCGCATCAGGTGGGCGGGCAAGATGCTGACCGTTGTGTAATCGAGGAACGGAGCATATGGCTCCGGCAGCGTGAACCGCACCGTGCGGCGGTCCACTTTCTCGACCCCGACCCCCCGCCACACGCTGCCCCCCAGCTCGGCGGGGCCGGGAAAGTCCGGATCCTGCAGCAGATCGATGGTGAACACCACGTCGTCTGCGGTGAGGGGGATGCCGTCGTGCCAGTACGCGTTGGACCGCAGGTAGAACGTGTAGCTCAGGCCGTCGATCGTCACGTCCCATCCGCGCGCTAGGTCGGCCACCACTTCCCCGCGCTCGTTGAAGCGCGTCAGCCCGCTGAACACCAGCGCATCGATGTCGCGGTCCACTTCGTTGCGCCCGCTCAACAATGGGTTCAGATGCCGTGGGTAGCCGGCGATGCCCTCGACGTACGTCCCCCCGGAGCCGGGTCGCAGGACGGTCGTGTAATTGGCGGCCAGATAGGTCAACAGGATACCCACCAGGACCACACCCAGGAGGATGAGCACAATCTGCCAGCCGATGTGACGGGTCACGCGCTATAGGCTCCCTTGCACACTTGTGTGCGCGCGCACGCACGCGCACTTGCGCTCTGGCGACATGTCAAAGGTGCTTCAGGGATTGTGACGCCCCCGAAGCACCCCTCGCGCCGTTGTGCGCAAAAGCTAGCCGGTGACGATCACGTTCAGGATCGTGATGGCGAAGAACGCGATCGAGAGGCCGATCGTGATGTTGAAGATCGTGCGTTCGACGCCGCGACGCGTCTTGTACATGGCGGTCTCTGTGCCACCGAACATACCTCCCATGCCGCCGCCCTTCGTCTGCAGCAGGATAACGGCCGTCAGCGCCACGCTGATGATGATCTGAGCAATGTTGAGATAAACTTTCATTCTGATATTCCTCCAATCTTACTCAGATTATAGCATGCCAACACACTGTCGGCAAGGTCGTGCCGTCGCTAGACCTGACAGGTTTAGTCACTCACCGTAGGCTGGCTGCAAATCTGGAATGCATGCGATCCTGGTGCCGCGCGGATCCTCGCTGAAACCTGTCAGGTCTGTCCGGTCGAAGTCCCAATCTCCAGCCTTGGCCCACAGACCGACTTCACGCAACATGCACCACGCACCACGTTTCACACTGCATGTTCTACGCCTGGCGCCACCGCGAACCTGAACGCCGACCGCTGCGGTCGGACTGAAACCTACAACCTACAACCTGAAACCCTCACCATTCCTTGCCCATGCCGCCGATTTAGAGTACAATACCGCCACACGTCATTGGCTGGAGCCAAACTATGGAAACAGTGGTGCTCAATGATCGGTATCGCCTCCTCGAGTTGATCGGTTCGGGTGGGATGGCCGTCGTCTATAGAGGGGTAGATACCCTGCTCCAACGTCGGGTGGCGGTGAAGGTGCTCCGCGAGGGATTCGCCAGCGATCCGGCGTTTCTCGCCCGCTTCCAGCGCGAGGCGCGAGCTGCAGCCAACCTCGATCATCCGAACGTCGTCACCGTCTACGACGTGGGTCAGGATGGCGATCGGCACTACATCGTCATGGAGTACATCGACGGCCAAGACCTCAAGACCCTCATCCGTCAAAAAGGCCGCCTGGGCGTGCACGAGGCCCTCGATATCGCGGTCCAGACCTCTGCTGGCGTGGGACACGCACACCGGGCCGGTATCATCCACTGCGACGTCAAACCCCAGAACGTGCTCGTGACCCGCGATGGTCGGGTCAAGGTGACCGACTTCGGCATCGCCCGCGCCCTTTCCGGATCGGGTATCACCGAGGCCGAGACCGTGTGGGGCAGTCCGCTCTATTTCTCGCCTGAACAGGCGGCGGGCGATCCCCCGTCGCCCGCTTCCGACGTCTACAGCATCGGCGTCGTGATGTACGAGATGCTGGCCGGCTTTCCCCCCTTCCAGGCGGAGAAGCCAACCGCGCTGGCCCTCATGCACATGCGCGAAGAACCGCCGCCCCTGGCTGTGCGCAGCCCCCACATACCATCTCAACTGGACCGGATCGTGCGCAAGGCGCTGGCCAAGGAGTCTGCCGCCCGCTACCGCACCGCCGACCTGTTGGCCGACGTCCTGGACGAGTATCGCACGCACAGTGAACAGATGACCGGATGGCAGCCTGCAGTTCCCGCCCCGCCGCCGGTTGCGCAATCTCCCTCGGAGCATAAGGCAGACTACGATGCCGAGTCCGAACCGTCCCCATCGTCGCAGGCGCTTCCTGAGTGGCTGAGCTGGACCTTGGGGGGAGTTGCCTTTGTCTTGGTTGTGGGTCTGATTCCTCTCTGGCTGGCCGTCTATCGCGCCTATTCTGCCCTTCCCTCTCTCCCACCTACGTCCACTCCTCCGCCGCTCGTCACCCTCACGTCGGAGGTGCCGCTGGTCTCCGTCCCGAGCGTGGTGGGCGAGCCGGTCGACGAGGCCCGGACCCTGGTCGAGCGCGCAGGTTTGCGCCTCGTCGTGCGGGAGGAGCGAGACGAGCCAACTGCCCAGGCAGGATCCGTGCTGGAGCAAGATCCGGCTCCGGCTGAGCTTGCCCCGTTGGATTCCGACGTCTCTGTCGTCGTGAACAGGCCGCCGCGGGAGCTGAAGATGCCCGCGGTCGTGGATTATCCCATAGAGATCGTGCGGGACGGTCTCGACTCCGATGGGCTGCAGGTCCACGTCGAGGAACTATGGAGCGAAAAGCCGGACGGGATGGTGCTGGCACAGCGGCCCCAGCCTGGGGCGACAGTCTACGCCGGCGACACAGTGACGCTGACCGTGAGCGCGGGGGTGGACGTGCCGATTCCACTTGAGGCCAACCTGGCCGAGCTGATCTTGCTGGTGAACGCCGAGCTGCGGCAAGAGGCCTTCCAACCCGGCGACGTGGTCGCGGTCACGCTGCGCTGGCGTGCGCTGCGCTCTGTCGGCGATACACACTACGTCGTGTTTGTGCACATCCTCGATTCGGGCCGCCTTGTCGCCCAGGATGACGTGGAGCCCATTCGCCCCACGTCGGCGTGGGGGGCGGGAATGGAGATCGTCGATCCGCATCAGATCACGATCCCGGGCGATCTGCCGCCCGGCCGATACCAGTTGCGCGTGGGGATGTACCCCCAGGGGCAGCCGGGCTCCCGCCTGCCCGTCGTCGACCCTGGACGCACGACGTCGGAGTCAAACAGTATATTGATCGCCGAGATTGAGATAACGCCGTAGTACTCTGTCAATCATATCTTGATGGGTTCGTAGGTACGACTTCAGTCCTTTCTGACGCTCAGTGAGCGACTGAAGCACGCCCTGAGTCAAGCCGAAGGGTCGCCACTACGCCCCGTCCAGTTATCATTGACAAAGTCCTAGACTGTTTCTATCAGATTTCTAATACGCCCTTGCCCGGTTTGATGGGACAACCGGGCGTTATGTGGTATAATTATCGATAGTTTGGGTTTCGTTTGCTACATATGCCGTAAGCTACGGCTTAGGGGCGTTTCACGCCCGATTAGTGATGGAGGAAGGACGTGGGTTCTAGGTCAAGAGGAAGTCCGTTGATATATCTGATTATCCTCGTCGCTGTCGTGTTTCTGGTGTACAGTTTCTACTCGCAGCGGGTGCAGGATGTCACGCGTAAGCCCCTGACGGAGCTGGCGGCCCAGGTGCGAGAGGGCAACGTCACCGGGATCCGGGTGGAAGGGGATAACCTGTTTGCTGAACTGGCGGATGGTGAAGAGATCGTGTCGCATAAGGGCACTGAGGCGACGGTCATTGAGCAATTGCGCAACCTTGGCGTCACTGCCGAGGAGCTGGAGGCGGTTGAAATTGAGGTGGTGCAGCCCCCAGATTGGATGACCCTGTTGAGTGCGGGTGGGTCGATCCTCCTGGTCGTGGCTATGCTCGTCGGCGGCTACATGATGCTGCGCCAGTTCCAGGGCGCCAACAGCCAGGCGCTCGCCTTTGGCAAGAGCCGCGCTCGCATGTACACCGGCGACCAGCCCTCGATCACCTTCGACGATGTGGCCGGCGTGGATGAGGCCCAGGAGGAGCTGCGCGAGGTCGTCGAGTTCCT
>Ga0207752_1001365_pt1 | contig 11199 bp, 13 predicted proteins | sample Pon2CUnioCityCA_6_FD_187272 | JGI IMG/M metagenome (GOLD analysis project Ga0207752, IMG submission 187272) | Marine sediment microbial community from Union City, CA, USA - Pond 2C Sediment 2 (SPAdes) | ecosystem: Environmental > Aquatic > Marine > Intertidal zone > Salt pond sediment ... | reverse complement strand
CCAAAAAGACCGGCTGGAAAAAGAATGCCCTTCGGACTGGTCGGATGACAAAAACAAGATGGAGGATCTGGTCGGGCAGATCGGATCGAGCATCGACCGGGCCAAGGAGCAAGTGTCCCAGGGCGATGTCGGAGGATGATGACCTCTCGGTCGTCTACACAGAAGGCGGCTGCATTTCGCGCTCTGCGGCGGCAGTGAGGCTACTTTATCTGCTATGCCTTTTCTGCCGCCGCGGGCGGCAGCTTATTTTTAAAATCGGGGCGTCCTTTCCCGATTTTAAAAATCATTGGACCGTGCGGTCGTTCCAGCCGATGGACATTCGGCTGTAGTAGTCTTCGATGGAATCGAACACCAGATACTGCTCGACGTTCTCCCAGGAAACCGCTGTCCGGATCCCCGCGGCCCAATCGCTGGCAGTGGTTCCCTCGGCGAATTCCCCCACGATGAAGATTTTGCCGGCCTGATTTTCCAGGGTCGCATGCTGCATCACCACGTTGTAATCGTCGGAGCGGTTGACCAGATAGATCAGAACGATCTTTCCGGAAAAATCGGGGAAGGTCATTTGAAACATGCGTCCGGCTCCCTTCTGTCTCTGTTCTGTCGCCCAGGGGGGATCTTTCGTAGGCGAAACCAACGGTTCGCCTCGATATTGACCGAAAATCCGGCAGTTGGCAACCCCTCGTATGAAACTTCGGTCAAAGACAAATGCATCAGGGCAGAAAATTTCCAAATCCCAAAAACCTCACCCTGGACCCCCTTTGTCAGAATCGTTGTCACCTGTACGGGGTCAGCCGCGGCTTGATTCAGCTCCTTTGTTTGGGTTATCATTCCGTTTATTCTCTGGCCCCGGCAGTGCCATAGCAAAAGAGCTCGCCTCCGGCGGGCGATCTGCTATGATTATAAAAGAAAAGCCATTTTCTTTGCTTGTTGCGGCAGCAATAGTATCTGGACTCGATGATGGACGACCGCCGAAGAAAATTTCTGGTGCGCCTCCTTGCCGGGGCCGGCATGCTCTCGGGCCTGTCCCGGCTTTCGGTGCGCAGTGCTGCGGCCATGGGCCAACATCCCCAAGGGGTTCGGAAAATTGAGGGAAGCGCCGCCATCAACGGGCAGCCCGTACAGATGGGAGACATCGTTTCCGTCGGTGACACCGTGACCACCGGACCTGACGGAACGGTGATTTTCGTGGTCGAAGCGGCGGTGTTTTTGCTGCGGGAAAGCACCCGCCTCACCTTGACCCGCGATCGCATCGACGAATCGACATCCGTCGATGGAATCCGCCTTCTGAAGGGGAAAATGCTCGGTGTCTTCAGCCGGCGCCGACGCAAACGCCTGCTGACCCCCTCTGCGGTAGTCGGTATCCGAGGGTCGGGGGTTTACACCGAAGTCGATCCGGAAACCACCTACCTCTGTACCTGCTATGGGCATGCAGCAATCAAGTCGCTTGCCGCTCCGCAGAACAGAGAGTCCGTGACGACCCGCCACCACGAAGCCCCGCGCTATATCGATGCGGCCGGGCGCATCCGGCCCGCTCCGGTGGTCAACCACACCGACGCTGAGCTGATCCTGCTCGAATCCCTGGCAGGCCGAAGACCGCCGTTTGTCCAATCCGAAAGCCACGGCTATTGACCCGACCATGACTGCCATGACTGCCGAAAAACCCGTCCTCACCATTGCCGTACGGGATCTGGTGGCCCATGTGCTTCGCTCCGGCGACCTGTCCTTTTCTTTTTCCGGCCCGGCCAGAACCGCCGAGGCCATCCGCGCCCATCAGCGCATCCAGCAGCGGCGCCCCGCCGGCTACCTGGCCGAACAAGCCGTTTCCCACGACACGGATTCGGCCCGGTTTATTCTCCGGGTCGGGGGGCGCATCGACGGCGTCTTTCCCGCTGCAGCGCCCCCGCTGGTGGAAGAAATCAAGACCACCACCGGAGAGCTGATTTCTGCTTCACAAGCTGAAAATCCTCTCCACTGGGGGCAGCTCAAGGTCTACGCCTATATATACGCCTTCGACCGGGCCCTGGAAGCGGTGGATACCCGGCTAACCTACGTGCAGCTGGAGACCGGAAAGACTCTCCGGCTCGAACGCTGTTTTTCCTTTTCGGATCTCAAGGCGTTTTTCGACGACCTGGTCCGTCGCTACATTGACTGGGCTTCGACAGTCATCGAATTTCGGAAGATCCGGGACCGTTCCCTTTCACAGCTCGTGTTTCCCTATCCGGCATACAGAGGCAGACAGCGCCAGATGGCCGTTGCCTGCTATCGGACGATCCGGGACGGAGGACATCTGCTGGTCCAGGCCGCCACCGGCATCGGAAAAACCATGGCCGCCCTGTTTCCCGCAGTAAAGGCCATGGAAGAGGGATTGGCCGAAAAAATTTTTTACCTGACGGCCCGGACCACGGCACGGACCGCCGCCGAAGCCGCCGTAGAAACCCTGGCGCAAACCGGGCTGCGGCTCAAATCCCTGACCCTGACCGCCAAGGACAAGATCTGTTTTTCACCGGAAGCCGGGTGCCGCCCGGAGGTCTGTTCATTTGCCCGCGGCCACTACGACCGCATCAACCAGGCCGTAAGCCGGGCGTTCGAAACAGATGCCCTTACCCGGCAGGCGGTGGAGAGCGCGGCGAAGGAGCACCGCGTGTGCCCCTTTGAGCTCTCCCTTGAGCTTTCTCTTTGGGCCGACCTGATTATCTGCGACTACAACTACGCCTTCGATCCCCGGGTTTATCTTCGGCGGTTTTTCACCGAGAAAAGCGGCGACTACGCCTTTTTGATCGACGAGGCCCACAATCTCGTCGATCGAAGCCGGGAAATGTTCTCCGCCGAGATCTCAAAGCAGCCGTTTCTCGACGGCCGGCGGAACCTGAAAACCGAATTGCCGGACCTGTATCGATCCATGGGCCGAATCAATGCCTGGATGGGCCGGACAAAAAAAGCCGGCATCGAGGCCTTGACGGGCGAAGGCGAGCCGGCCTGGGTGGAGCCCGACGCTCCCGAGTCTCTGCTTCCGCTGCTGCGGAAGTTCGTCGCCGGGGCCGAGCGGTGGCTGGCCCTCAATCTGCAGGCCGATTTTCGCGAATCGCTGCAGGAACTGTACTTCACGGCGGGAACGTTTTTGCGGGTGGCCGAGCAATACGACCTCTGCTATACCACCCTGTACCGAATCGAAGGCAAAAACCTTTCGGTCAGGCTGTTCTGCGTGGACCCCTCGGCAAATATGACCGAGGTGCTGGCCCGGGGCCGGGCGGCCGTCTTTTTTTCCGCCACCTTGACCCCCCTGGATTATTTTCGAGACATCTTCGGCTGTGCGCCGTCTGCCGAAATGCTGGCACTGCCATCTCCGTTTCCCCGCGGCCGCCTCGGACTGTTTGTCTTGGACCGGGTATCGACCTACTTTCGGGACCGCGCCGCCACGGCCCCGGATATCGCACGGGCGGTTCAGGCCCTGGTCGAAGAGCGGACCGGAAACTATCTGCTCTTTTTTCCTTCCTACGCCTACCTGGAGCAGGTGTTCCTCTTGTTTGCCGCCGACCGGCCAGGGATCGAAACCCTCGTTCAAACCCGGTCCATGACCGAAGCCGAGCGGGAAGATTTCCTGGCCCGGTTTTCCACCGCAAACAGCCGGACATTGGTCGGTTTTGCCGTCATGGGGGGAATCTTCGGAGAGGGGATCGACCTGGCCGGAGAACGGCTTTCCGGGGCCGCCGTGGTCGGCGTCGGACTGCCCGGCATCTGCCTCGAGCGGGATGTGATCCGGGATTACTATGCGACGGTCAACCGAAGCGGCTTTGAATACGCCTACCAGTACCCGGGCATCAACCGGGTCATGCAGGCCGCCGGCCGGGTGATCCGGTCCGCCGAGGACCGGGGCGTGGTGCTGCTGATCGATACCCGGTTTTCTTCCCGCCGGTACCGCGGCCTGTTTCCCGGCCACTGGCAGCCGCGGGCCGTGGGAGCAATCCGTGACCTGAAACTGGCGATCGGGGACTTCTGGAATTCCACGGAGAACTCCCCGTAGCGTTGAAATTGTTTCCCTGTCAGCAAGTATGAGATGACCAGAAAGAAATAGAGGCGCTTCGCCCCGCTGGGAGGCTATGAGGCTGGGAGGCTGGAACGCGAAAACAGTGGGGAAACCCGACTGACCAAGACTGTCTCTTGTCCTGTTTTTAGGCTTCCCGCTTTCTGGCATCCCAGCTTCCCAGCGGCGCGCAGCGCCCTAACCCGGATATTTCACGCCCCTGAGGTATCCATTGGCAAGGCATTCAAGGGCGCCGCTGTAGTTGACCTACCGCAAGCCCTTGATAACGCAGCCAATGGACACCTCAGGGAGCGCCCTTCGGGTGAAATCTTTTCAGGAAACGGCATAAAACAATTCGGGGACAAATTGTACCTTTGATTTTTCTCCCCAAATATTCTGCAACTTATTGTTTTTCATGTGTTAATAAATCTCCGAAGAAAAGATTTCATGAAATATTCGGGCTAGATTCCGTAGGCCAGTTCAAAGGCGTTTCGAATCAATTCGATCCGCGGCGGCATCTGGGCCATTTGTATGGAAACCACATCGAACCGGGCATGGCGGTCCATCTGCCGAGTCTCCTTGAGATAGGCCAGGGCGGTTTGGGAAATCTTCTGCTGCTTTTTCAGGGTAACGGCGGCCTTGGGCGGCCCGAACCGAAGGTCCTTGCGGGCCTTCACTTCCACGAACACAAGGGTTGCCCCCTCCCGGGCGACGATGTCGATCTCTCCGATCCGGTTCCGGTAGTTTTGCTCCAAAATTCGGTATCCGCAAAGCTTCAGATACCAGACCGCCAGGCGTTCGCCTTTTTGACCCAGGAGCTGGCGCTGATCGCTCATTTTCCGCACGGAGGGGCAAGAAATTCCCGCACGCCCTTGAAGCTTGTCCGATGAATGGGGCAGCATCCGAACCTGCGGATCGCCTCGCGATGGGCAGAGGTCGGATACCCCTTGTGGCGGGAAAAACCGAATTCCGGGTAGTCCTGATCGTAGCGTTCCATGATCCGGTCCCGAGTGACCTTCGCAACGATGGAGGCGGCGGCGATGGAGATGCTCAGAGCGTCTCCTTTGGCAATCGGCCGCTGGGGGAGGTCGAAGGGGATCTGAAATATCCCGTCGATCAGGAGGTAATCCGGCCGCGGCTTCAGATTCGCCGCGGCCATGGCCATGGAAAGAAGGGAGGCCTGGAGGATATTGATTCGATCGATTTCAACGGCATCGACGATGCCGATACCGATGGAGACCGCCTCGTCATAAAGCTGCGCATAGAGCCGTTTCCGTTTTTTGGGGGTCAGCTTCTTGGAATCGGCGATCCCTTCGAGGCGGCAGGGCCGTGGCAGTATTACGGCAGCGGAGACGACCGGCCCGGCCAAAGGCCCCCTTCCGGCCTCGTCGATCCCGGCGATCCCGGCAAAGCCGTCTTCCACCGCCCGAGTTTCAAAAGCCCAACCATCGGTTTGCATCCGGTATACCGAAATCGCGTTTGCGGATGTATCTTAGGCGGTGCGTTTTTCCTGGATCCGGGCGGCCTTGCCCCGCAGCTTTCGCAGGTAGTAGATCTTTGCGCGCCTCACCCGCCCCCGGGTCACCACCTCGATTTTGTCGATAATCGGCGAATGCAGCGGAAACACGCGCTCAACGCCGACGCCGTAGGAGACTTTTCGGACGATGAAGCTCGCCCCGGCCCGGGAGCCGCGGCGGCTGATCACCACCCCCTGGAAAACCTGGATTCGCTCCTTTTCCCCCTCGGTGATCTTGACGTGGACCTTGATCGTATCTCCCGGGCCGAAATCCGGATGGTCCAGCCGAATGCTTTCTCTTTGAATCTGTGCAATCTTGTCCATGATGGTAAACTCCCTATCGATAAGCTTGTTCTTCGTAGAAAATGGTCTTGGTTCAGTCCTGATCCCTGGCCGGGGCCAGGAGCCTGTCCAGTATGATTGCCGCCGCAGAGCGCACCGAAAGATGATTGTACCCGTTTTTCCCGGAGACCGGCGCCAGCAGCTCGTCGCATCCGTGAATCACCTCTTCGGCCATTCCCCAGGCCGTTCCGAAAACCAGCAGCACCGGTGCGCCCTCCTGAATCCTCCGGCGAAGCGAACCGTAGCTCAATGCCGCCCGGCCGGATTTGGCCGAAGTGGCCACCGTCAGGGGAGCCTTTCCAAACTCGGATGCCATGTCGTCGACGGCATCGGTCAGGCTCCGGCTCATCCGGATCAGCGCCAGTGCTTCCTTGCGAAGCGGATTGTGGCCCCCTCCCGGGCCTTCGGTCCAGTGGGCGACGATGCTTTCGGCCAGCCTGTGCTGATCGTCCAGCGGGGTGGCGACATAAAGCCGATGAACCCCGTAAGTTCTGGCGGCCCGGGCGATGTCGTGAAGATCCAGGTTGGTCACCGCAGATGCAATGACATCACCCTTTCGATTCATCACCGGATGATGGATCAGCGCGACCCCTATCTTGGGCGTCGACAATTCGCTCAATGGTACGGCCCCATTTCTTCAGCACTTGGATCGCCTGGCGGTCCAGAGGCCGGTTTTCCAGCAGATCGGGTCTTTTCAGCACCGTTTGGATCAGCGACATCTCCCGTCGCCAGTTTTCGATTTCCCCGTGGTGCCCCGATAAAAGCACCTCCGGCACCGCTTCTCCCATGTACTCCGCGGGCCGGGTGTAGTGCCCGTGCTCGAGAAGATCCTCGGAAAAAGAATCCTTCTGCGCCGAATCCGCCCCCCCGAGCACTCCCGGAAGCAGGCGCGCGACCGCATCGATCACGATCATGGCGGCGATCTCTCCGCCGGTCAGGACATAGTCTCCGACGGAAACCTCCAGGTCGATGCTGGTCCGGCAGATTCTCTCATCTACCCCTTCGTACCGGCCGCAGACCAGAATCAGCCCACCGACGGTAGCCAACTCCCGGGCAACCTGCTGGTCGAACACCCGCCCCCGGGGGCTGAGCAGCACCGTGACGGCCTCGGGGACCTGCTCTCTGGCCTTGGAGATGGCCCGGCTCAGCGGCTCGGGCTTCATCACCATTCCGCTGCCCCCGCCGTATGGCCGGTCATCGGTCACCCGGTGTCTGCCGTCGGCATGGTCCCGGATGTCGATGGCCGCTGCGGTGATCCGCCCCTGATCGATCGCCCGCCGGATCATCCCGTGGTTCCAGAAGGGGACAAAGAGGTCGGGAAAAATCGTCAGGACGCGAAAATCCATAAGGTGCGGTTTGCCCCGTCGGCCGGCGGGATAGCCCCGGCGTTTCCCTTACAGCCCCTCTGGCAAATCGACCTGCATCGTTTTTCGGCTGCGGTCGATCTGCCGGACCACGGATTCCAGCGCGGGAACCAGGGTCTCACGGCTTCCGTCCCGGACCACGTATACGTCGTTGCTGCCGGTGGCCAGGATATGCTCCAGCTTTCCCAGGTAATTGCCTTCCATGGTGTACACCGAAAGGCCGATCAACTCGAACCAGTAGTACTCGCCTTCTTCCGTCTCCGGAAGGGCGGTACGCTCGGTGAGAATCTGTGCGCCGACCAGATCTTCAGCAGGCTCTCTTTGCGCCAGACCTTCGAGACAGACCAGAAGCAGGTGCTTGTGCGGCTTTGCCCATTGAATGGTGTAGTCCGCCGTCCGCCCCTGGGCGTTTTTGATGTACACCTGCGATTCCGCGGCAAAAACCGACCCGGAAATCCATCGGGATCTGACCTTGAGGACGCCTTTGACGCCGTGAACGCCGACGATGTCCCCTGCGGGAATTAAATCTCTCATCCGCCGTGAGCGATGCCATCGACTGACTACTCGATGATCTCCAGAACCGTGCGTTTTTTGATCTTGGCCGACGCCGCACTCAGGATCGTGCGCATCGCCCTTGCCGTCCGGCCCTGCTTGCCGATCACCTTGCCAAGATCCTCTTTCGCCACTTTGAGCTCAAGAACGGAAGTCTGGTTTCCCTGGACCTCCTCAACCGAGACCTGATCCGGATTATCCACCAAAGCCTGGGCAATGTACTTGATCAGCTCTTTCATCGCTCCATCTCCTTTTCTGGCAGTTGAGCGGCTGGCAACAGAACTAATTCAAAGTAGCAAAAAAACCCTCTTTTTTCAAAAGGCTTTTCACGGTGTCCGTGGGCGTGGCACCCTGGTCCATCCAGTGCTTCACCCGCTCGGTCTTCAGGTCGATCTTGGCCGGATCCGTCAGCGGGTTGTATGTGCCCACCACCTCCAGAAAGCGCCCGTCCCGCGGCGATTCACTGTCGGCCACCACGATCCGGTAAAAGGGTCTTTTCTTGGCGCCGTGCCGGGCTAAACGAATTTTTACTGGCATATCCCCTCTCCTTTACATCGGCAGCATGCCCCGCCCCAGACCTCGCATGCCGCCCTTGTTCATCTTCTTGATCATTTTCATCACCTGGGTGTAATTTTTCAGGAGCCGATTGACGTCCTGCACGCTGTTTCCGCTCCCCGTTGCAATGCGACGACGGCGGCTGCCGTTGATGATGGCGTGGTTCCGCCGTTCCTGGGGGGTCATGGAATTGATCATCGCCTCGATGCGCACCAGCTCTTTTTCGTCCACCTGCATATTCTTTAGCTGCTTGGCCTGGCCCATGCCGGGCACCATCTTGAGAAGATCCGTCAACGACCCCATTTTCCGCACCTGGACCATCTGGTCCCGGAAATCTTCGAGGGTGAACTGGCTCTTTCTGAGCTTCTTTTCCAGATCGGCCGCGGTTTTTTCGTCCACAGCAGCCTGGGCTTTTTCGATCATTGTCAGCATGTCGCCCATGCCCAGGATCCTGGACGACATTCTCTCCGGATGAAAGGCCTCCAGATCGGCGAGCTTCTCACCGGTGCCCACGAATTTGATCGGCTTTCCGGTAACGGCCCGGATCGATATCGCCGCCCCGCCGCGGGCGTCTCCGTCCATCTTCGACAGCACCACCCCGCCGATCTCAAGGGCGTCGTTGAAGGCCTCGGCGATGTTGACCGCATCCTGGCCGGTCATGGCGTCGGCCACCAGCAGAATCTCCGAGGGGTTCAACGCCTTTTTGATCCGTTGGAGTTCGCCCATCAGGGCCTCGTCCACGTGAAGCCGGCCGGCGGTGTCCAGCAGCAGGGTGTCGCATCCGGCCACCTGGGCTTCGGTTCGGGCTTCCAGGCAGATCTTCACCGGATCGGCCTCCGCACTGGAGGGAAATACCGGAACCGAAATCTGTTCGCCCAGCTTTTTCAGCTGGTCGATGGCTGCGGGCCGGTAGACGTCTGCCGGCACCAGGTAGGGGTTGCGGCCCTGCTTTCGCAAGAAAACCGACAGTTTTCCTGCCGTGGTGGTTTTGCCTGAGCCCTGGAGCCCGACCAGCATGACGGACACCGGCGCCGCACCCTTCAAGTCGATGTCCTGGTGTTCGACTCCCATCAGTTTGGTCAACTCTTCGTTGACGATCTTGACCACCTGCTGGCCGGGAGTCAGGCTTGCCAGTACTTCCTGGCCCAGGGCGCGGGCCCGGATATCGGCAATGAACTGCTTGACGACCTTGTAGTGGACATCGGCTTCCAGCAGGGCCATGCGAACTTCCCGAAGACCCTCCTCGACGTTTTTTTCGGTGAGCTTTCCGTGGCCTTTGAGCTTCTTGAAAACCCCGGTCAGTTTATCGCTCAGACTTTCAAACATATCGAATCAACATCCATGAAGGCAAAGCAAAACCGCGCTCGATGGTACGCGCGCACTTTTGTCCAATCGCGCCAGCGATAAACCTTGAAAGTAGATGAATATAAATGGTATGTCAACTATTTGTTGGCTATCGGCGGGAGCGATCCGTCAGGAAGGCAAACCGGCGGAGAAATGACCTCCGGCCAAAGGTGCTCTATAAAAGATCGCGCCGGGCTTTTCAAGCAAAATCAACGCCTACCGTTGAAAAGAAGCCCTTGACCCTGCCCCTCCAAAAGACCTGAACACCCGGCTGCCCATGGGAATCGAACGAAAAAAACAGGATCTGCTGGAATACAACCGCAAGATGCTGGTGCAATGGCTTGCCGACCGCTCCCTTGCGCCTTATCGGGCCGACCAGATCATGAAGTGGATCTACATCCACGGCGAAAACGATTTTCACCGGATGACCGATCTGAGCAAGGCGATCCGGGCGATGCTTGCCGATCACTTCGTCGTCGGCCGTCTCCACCTCGACCGGGAAAGGGTCTCCGAAGACGGGTCCCGAAAGTACAGGCTGCAGCTGTCCGACGGCGCCATGATCGAGGCCGTTCTGATGCCCGAACGGAATCACAGTACCCTTTGTGTATCGAGTCAGGTCGGATGCGCCATGGGGTGCCGGTTTTGCATGACCGGCGCGGGGGGGCTGGTGCGAAACCTTACCCGCGGGGAAATCGTCGGTCAGGTTCGAGAGATGACTTCCAAGGCCGACGCCGGGCTTCCCCTGACAAATCTCGTGTTCATGGGAATGGGCGAGCCATTGGCCAACCTGGACGCCCTGATCGACGCCCTTTCGACCCTGACAGACAACGATTACGGCCTGAAATTTTCCGGCCAGCGAATTACGGTCTCCACGGCCGGTCTGGTTCCCCAGATGGCGGCGCTGGGCGAGCAGACCCGCGTCAACCTGGCCGTATCCCTGAACGCAACGGACAACGACACCCGGAACCGGTTGATGCCCATCAATCGGAAATATCCCATCGAAGCCCTGCTGGCCGCATGCAGGGACTACCCCCTTCCAAAGGGCCGGCGCATCACTTTCGAATACATCCTGATCGCCGGCGTCAACGATTCTTTGACAGAGGCCCGCAGGCTGGCAAAGCTGCTGCGGCCGATCCGCGCCAAGATCAATCTGATCCCGTTCAACCCCCATCCGGGCTCGGAATTTCGACGACCCGACGAGGCAGCGGTCCTGGCGTTTCAGAAGATCCTGTTAGACAGCCACTACACCGCCATTATCCGCCGAAGCAAGGGGCAGGATATCGCGGCGGCCTGCGGCCAGCTCGCCGCCGAAGACTCAAACCGTTTTTAAAAGCGATCTTATAAAAACCTGATCTGAGCCCTTTTGCGATTGCCTTCGGAAAAAAACCGCCAGGAATGCGGGCGGAGATCCGTCTTGAGTCTTCGCTCTACGAGCTACGCCCCCACAGGTCGCTCTGCGAGCTTCCGTCTTCGTTAAAGAGCAACTACGCCGGGACAGGTCGCCG
>Ga0207752_1001364_pt1 | contig 11204 bp, 6 predicted proteins | sample Pon2CUnioCityCA_6_FD_187272 | JGI IMG/M metagenome (GOLD analysis project Ga0207752, IMG submission 187272) | Marine sediment microbial community from Union City, CA, USA - Pond 2C Sediment 2 (SPAdes) | ecosystem: Environmental > Aquatic > Marine > Intertidal zone > Salt pond sediment ... | reverse complement strand
GCGGGCCACACCAGATTCCCCAAAAGCCCGCCCATCAGCAGAATCAGACCGCCGCCCGCCGGCCAGCGCCCTGGATTTCGACTGACCGCGATCTCTGCGTACGGTGCGGGAGTGAGTTCCAACGTCACCCCTTCGACACTCAGCTCCGCCTCGCCCCCCTCGTCAGTCACCGTCTCAGCAATCATCTCTCCCGGCGGACTCCGATAAACCTGGATGTCCATACGGGTATATGGCGCTTCCGATCGCGGTGTCAGCCGAGCAATAAGATTCGCTTCAGGGATAGCGAAGTACTTATCCTCCGTAAGTGCTATGAGCAAATCAGGGCTCAATTCCGCCTCTGCCGTGACCTGAAGCTGCAGCGCCTCACCATCATCGTCGATCGCTCGCGCGTACACCCCGGGCCCTCTCCTCTCGATGAAGGTGACCACCCCGGGACTGTGATGTACCTTGCTCGCCTCCTCCCCCAACGCCACCCAATCGTCCCCTGGCAACGTCGACAGCTCCCCTCGCTGCAGGATTAGCCCTTCAACCTGCCAGCCCCACAAATGGGAAAAAAGCAGCCCCGCTAGCACAAACAGCGCGCCGCCGTAAACCATCAGAAGAGAAAAATCAGCCCAGGGCCAGTGATCAATCTGGTGGAAAGAGGAATCATCTATAGCGCGGTACCGTCGGACCCTCAGGCCATGCAGCAGCCTCGCCAGGCTCGCTCCGGAAATCTCCCTCCAGGCGCCCTCCGGGTCAGTGACCTCATGACCTCCGCGTAACCGATCGAGCCGTTCTACCAGCCGCACCACCAGACAGCCGGAGAGCAGGGCCATTAGTGTACGGAAGACGACCGAACCCGTAACGTCGAAAAACCCTAGAGTTCTCATGATCGAGGTGGCTTCGCCGAAGCGGGCTTGCACCTGAGACAGCCATCGGGCGTAGTCTACGTCGGAGGAAGGTCGCTGAGGGATCCAGGCCGTCAACGCCACGCTGGCGGCGATTGCTAGCAAGAGGATGACCAGCACGCTATCGCTGGTGGCAAACCGCCAGATGATCTGCCAAGGATCCGGTGATTGCTCGGCCATTCAGTCCCTGCTGGAATGATTTCCTGATAAAAATAAGGCCCCATTTAGGGGCCCAATCGAAGAGCCACCCTTGGGAATCGAACCCAAAACCTACCACTTACGAAGCGGTTGCTCTACCGATTGAGCTAGGGTGGCTCGCGACGCTTGATTATACCAACAAACGATCTGTTTGCAAATTAGCCGCGCTGCCGGTTTCAGCTCTTAGCCCAGCGTAGCTAAGCCCCTACCCTTTGGATTCCTCCTTGTTGCCAGGTCGAATCCATCTGTTATGATTACCCAATGTCCAACGAAAACAACGACCCGATATCCTGGCAGCAAAACCTCCGCGCTGTCTGGTTCACTGAGCTAATCGCCATCGTTGGGTTTGCTGTCGTAATCCCTATCCTTCCTCTCTATCTCCGGTACCTTGGTTTGGAAGGCGAGCGGCAAACGAGAATCTGGTCAGGATTGATCTTCTCCGCCCATTCCGTTACGATGGCTATCTTTAGCCCCATCTGGGGTGCCCTGAGCGACCGCTACGGTCGCAAAGTGATGGTCGAACGGGCCATGTTCGGAGGCGCTGCAATGATGGCTCTTATGGGACTAGCTCGAAACCCCGTGCAACTGACCCTGCTCCGCGCGGTACAGGGCGCTCTAACAGGTACGGTGACAGCAGCGACGACCCTCGTGGCTACCAGCGCCCCGGAGGAGCGCGTGGGCTATGCGCTCGGCACCCTCCAGATGGCCATCTACGTCGGTGCCTCCGTCGGCCCTCTATTGGGTGGCTTGGTGGCCGACACCCTCGGCTACAGAGCTGCCTTCTTCCTCACCGGCGGACTGCTCTTGGCGGCTGCTGTTGCAGTCTTTATCTTTGTCAGAGAACCCGTTCAGTCTGAAGAGGCTCCACATAATCCGACGACAGCCAACGGAGAGTACGCGCTCCACCGCCGGGTTTGGAACCACCTGTCTCCGATAGTGGGATCCGCCCCCATTCTGGGAGTGCTCGCGATACGTCTGCTTATGAAGGTGGGATCCCGCCTCCCTCGGCCCACGCTCCCCCTGTTCGTAGAAGCACTTACCCCACCCGATACCAGAGTGGCGACTCTCACTGGCTTGATCACCGGGGCGGGCGCATTGGGAGGGGCCATAGGAGGTCGGCAGCTCGGCAAGCTCAGCGATCGTGTGGGCTATCGTATGATTCTCATGTCCTGTGCTGCTGTCTCCGTCTTCTGTCTTGCAGGACAATCGATGGTCCAGCGCCCCGTATCGCTGATTCCGCTCCAGGCCGGCGCTGGGCTTGCGATGGGCGGGACGCTCGCTTCCGTCAGGGCTTTGCTGGCCAATCTAGCGCCGGACGGGCGCGAAGGAATCATCTACGGCGTGGAGAGCAGCGTCTCCTCGATTGCCAATACCATCGGCCCTATGACTGGCAGCGTCCTGGCAGCGGGCCTGGGTCTTCGTATCCCCTTTTCTGCCGCGGCCGTCGTCTTCGCCGTCGGTCTCTTCTCCTCCTTCTGGTTGCTGCCCAAACATTAGACTTGCCCCCGAGGGCCTCAGAGACCTTGACCAGTCGGGGGCCGTGGGTATAATCAAACTCCAGCCGAGAAGCAGAGCATAGATCAGCAGGTCACCTCATCCTGAGGCGAGCACAACATGAAAACATTCAGCGGATTCCCTTCCGGCAAAGTGCAAATCGTGGGCATTCCGAGACCGGTCTTCACCGATCTCATTCCCATCATTGACGATCTGGCCGAGCTCAAGCTGACCCTCCACGTCCTGTGGCGACTGAGACAACAACGAGGCAAAGTGCGCTACCTCCGCTTCAGCGATCTCGCATCAGATCAGGTCTTGCTCTCTGGATTCGGCGAAGCTCCACTGGAAACACTTCGATCGGCGCTGGATCGGGTCGTGGAGCGCGGGACCCTGCTCAGGGCCAAACTTCCAAATGGAGATGAGGCCTTCTATTTCGCCAACACCCCCAAGGGACGCGCCGCCGTCGAAGCCCTCGCCCGCGGCGAGCGGCCGGACGACGTCGAGACCATCGAGCGGCCCAATATCTTCACCCTCTACGAGCAGAACATCGGCATGCTCACCCCCCTCATCGCCGAAGAGCTCCGCGAAGCCGAGGAGACGTATCCCGCTGCGTGGATCGAGGAAGCTTTTCGCGAGGCCGTCAGCTTGAATAAGCGCAGCTGGAAGTACATCCACGCCATCTTAGAGCGCTGGCGGACCGAGGGAAAGGACGACGATGGCCCTGAACAGTCGGACGAGGCGGACCGCCGGCGATATCTCGAGTGGAAGTATGGATAAGAATACGACAGACACCCAGCAGAGGGAAAACGCGGAAACCTGCCCGATCTGCAAGGGACTGGGCTACGTTCGGCCTGACGTCCCTGTCAGTCACCCTGACTTCGGGAAGCTTGTCCCGTGTGCCTGTCGCCTCGATAAGCTTGCCAAAAAGCGCGTGTCGTCCCTTCGTACCCTTAGCGAGCTTGAGCTCCTTGAACGAATGACCTTCGAGACGTTCGCCCCCGAGGGCCACGGTCTCCCTCCCGATCAGCGCAAGAATCTCCGTTGGGCCTACGACGAGGCGCGCGCCTTCGCCCGCAAGCCAGAAGGATGGTTGGTTCTCAAAGGCGGCTATGGATGCGGCAAGACCCACCTGGCCGCCGCCATCGCCAACGAGTGCGTCCAGCGAGGACAGCCCGTGCTCTTCATTACCGTTCCCGACCTGCTGGACCACCTCCGCGCCACCTTCGCCCCGTCCAGTCCGGGCGATCACACGCCGGCCTTTAACGCCCGGTTTCACGAGATCCGCACCGCACCGGTCCTCATCCTCGACGATCTGGGCACCGAGTCGGCAACGTCGTGGGCTCAGGAGAAGCTGTACCAGATCTTCAACTACCGCTACAACGCCCGCCTGGCCACCGTCGTCACCACCAATCACGAGCTGGAGGACATCCCGCTCCGGCTTCGTTCCCGTATCGTTGACCCCGATCTGACCCAGGTCGTCTCTATCAAAGCACCTGACTATCGCCGCTCAGGCGTGGCGCAGGACCGGTCCGAGGTAAGCAGCCTGGGGCTCCACAGAGATCAGACCTTTGAGAGCTTCGACCTGCGCGAGAGAGAGCTATCGTCCGACGAGCGGGCAAGCCTGCGGGAAGCATATGATAAGGCCCGAGCTTTCGCCGAGGATCCTCAGGATTGGCTCCTCTTCACCGGCACGTACGGCTGCGGGAAGACCCATCTGGCCGCGGCCATCGCCAACCACCGCGTCGCGGAGGGGTTCCCGGCTCTCTTCGTCGTCGTCCCAGACCTACTGGACCATCTGCGGGCGACCTTCAGCCCCAAGAGCGCCATCTCCTTCGACAAGCGCTTCGAGGAGGTACGACGCACTGCCCTTCTCATCTTGGACGATTTGGGCACCGAATCAGCCACCCCATGGGCCCGTGAGAAACTGTATCAGATCTTCGACTATCGGTACAATGCTCGCCTTCCAACGGTAATCACTACAGCCAACAAGGTCGATGAGATCGATCCACGACTGGCGACCCGCATGCTGGACGGCAGCCGTTGCACCCCAGCCCCCATTCTGGCTCCCGCTTACCGGGGTGGAGCCCCCAGCACTCTCCGGCGACGGAGGAAATAGCGCGCTCATTGCCGTCGAAACCACGGGAGAGCGCCTGCTACCTAAAATCCGAACCTGCACAGGAGGTTCTCTTTATGACCAGCGACGACAACCCGTCGAGCTCTGCCCCCGCGAAAGGCTTCTCATTCGCCCTTGAAGCCAGGGAGGGTAACGCCCGCGCCGGAATGTTGAGCACGCCCCATGGAGAGGTACCCACGCCCGTCTTCTGCCCCGTGGGCACCCAGGCTACCGTCAAAGCAGTCTCTCCGCGCGATCTGCACGATCTTGGCGTCAAGCAGATTCTGGCCAACGCCTACCACCTCCATCTCCGCCCCGGTGATGAGCTCATCGCCGAGCTCGGAGGCCTCCACCAGTTCATGGGTTGGGACTGCCCCATCCTGACCGACTCGGGGGGATATCAGATCTTCAGCCTCGCCCAGCGCCGTGAGGTTGATGCGGACGGTGTCACCTTCCGCTCCCACATTGACGGTTCGGAGCATCGTTTCACTCCCGAGTCCGCCATCGCCATCCAGGAGAATCTGGGGGCCGATTTCATCACCTGCCTCGACGAATGCGCCAAGCCCTACGACTACGACTACAACCTGGATGCTTTGGAGCGCACCCACGCCTGGGCCGAGCGCTGCAAGGCCGCCAAGTCCCGCACCGACCAGGCCCTCTTTGGCATCGTCCAGGGCGGAATCTTCCCCGACCTCCGGGAGCGCTCTGCCCGATTCCTGACCTATCTCGGCTTTGACGGCTATGCCATCGGCGGGTTGAGCGTCGGAGAGACCAAAGAGGAGATGCACACCATCCTGGAGCTCGTGAACGACTTGCTACCTGCCGACCGCGTCCGCTATCTGATGGGCGTGGGCACCCCCCAGGATCTGGTGGAGTGCACCGCCCGCGGCGTCGATATGTTCGACTGCGTCCTTCCGACCCGCATAGCGCGCAACGGCGGCGTCCTGACCCATACCGAGCGGCTCAATATCAGCAACGCCCAGTTCGCCGACGATACCCGTCCTCTGGAGCCAGGGTGCACCTGCTATGCCTGTACCCACTTCAGCCGCGCCTACGTCCGTCACCTAAACTGGGCCGACGAAATCCTGGGCCATCAGTTGATCACCATACATAATCTGCACGTGATGCTGAAGATCGCCCGCGACATTCGCCATGCGATCCTTGGGGGACGATTCCTGGAGTATCGAGAGGGCTTCTGGCGCCGCTGTCGCCAGAAGTAACGAAGAAGGGGATGGTCGCGATGACCATCCCCCTTGGCCTAACCGTATCTACCGGTTGCGAAGCCGGTCCGAACGCTCAGCCCTGTCCCACTAGCACGAAAGGCAGCGTCCTCAGGACGCCTTCCAGAATCACCACCATCTCCGCCACCCGCTTCAAGGAGAAGACCCCCCCGAAGCTCTCTTTCAGCGTCATTGACCGCATATCGGCATCAGGGCCGACTTGGAGGCTGAGCTGGCTGTTTTCGAACGTCATACCGCCCTCCCCCTCTTCCAGCATCAGGCGCGATTCTTCGCCATCCTCACGCCTGCGAATGGTCCAGCCCTTTTCCTCTCTGGAGATGTAAAAGGCGTTCTCATCTTCTCGCTTGAAATCGTCCTCGTTGAGGAACAACCGAGGCTTGTCAGCGAATGGCCGGCCGTTGTGCACGCAGAATGTCCGACAGTTACCGCAATCGTTGCAGAAGTCATCCACGTGCAGGATCTGTCGCGTCTGGGTGACGCGGACCTCCTCCTCACCGACGACCCGCAGCTCGCCATCCTCACAGGCCAGCGTCGGCACCCTCATCTCCACCGGTGACATCAAATACGTATAGTTCGCCCGATTGGGACATACTTCGACACACTTATCACAGAACTGGGAGCACTGCATACAACGCTCCCCTTCCGCCCGTGCCGCCTCCTCCGAGAGAGTCTGCTCCACCAGGTCGAAGCCGTCGCGCGCCTTTGGGGCAAGCATCGGGGACTCGTTCTGCGCCTCTCTCCGCGCCCGGACGTGCTTCACCCCCACAATCTCCTCCGCGGAGAGTGTCGGCAGTTCTACGTCCGGTCGCCTGAAGCCAACACCCAGCCGCTCGCAGATCGCCTCGGCAGCGCTTTGCCCATCGCCGCAGGCCTGTATGATGGTCGCCGGCCCTCGTACTGCGTCTCCCCCGGCGTAGACCAGCCTATCGTCTGCAGCTCGGCCGGTCTCTGCATCCACGTCGATTGTCTTCCCCACATCCAGAGAGACGTCACTTCCCTCGAGGAACGAGATGTCCGGCCGCTGACCGATAGCGACGATGACCTGCAGCGTGTCGCTATCCTCCGCCTCCATCCGGAACTCGCTCCCCTCCACCGCCACCGGCCTTCGCCGCCCATCGGGCCCAGGTTCGCCAAGCTCATTCCGAGTGCATTCCAGCCCCACCACCCGGTCGCCCTCCAGAATGAAGCGAGTCGGTGAAACCAGTTCCTCCAGTCCGATATCCTCGGCAAAGATCGCCTCGATCTCCTCCTCGTCCGCTGGCATCTGCTCCAACGTTCGCCGATAGACGACGGCCACTCGGCCGTCCGTCAGACGTTTGGCCGTTCGCGCCGCGTCCATCGCGGTATTGCCTCCTCCGATGACCAGCACGTCCCCGTCTATACAAACTGTCTCTCCCTGCTTCACCCGCTCCAGGAGGTCAAGAGCGTGGAAGACTCCCTCTCCATCCTCACCCTCAATGCCCAGACGCGAATCCTTCTGTGCACCGGAAGCCACGTAAACGGCATCGAAATCCTGCTCCAGGAGCGTCTCCGGGGCATCGGCGATGGGATAAGAAAGGTTGATCTCAGCACCCAATCCCTCAATCCGCTCGATGTCCTCCCGCACCACCTGATACGGAAGACGGAACTCCGGGGCAATCGCTGGCATCCCGCCCGCTTTATCCCGCGCCTCGTAGATCACCGGCTTGACCCCGCTCAGCGCCAGGAAATAGGCCGCAGCCAGGCCCGATGGCCCGGCGCCAATGATAGCCACGCGCCGCTCGGACGGTTCAGCCGTCTCGATCGTTACCCAGCCCCTCTCGGCGGCAAACCGCTTCAACGCCCGGATCGAGACCGGGTCGTCATAGTTGCTCCGTGTACACCGCGTCTGGCACAGGTGGTCACAGACGTAACCCGTCACGTTAGGCAGAGGATTCCGATAGAGGATCACCTCTAGAGCCCGGTCGTAGTCCCCCTGAGCGATCAACCACGCGTACTCGGGCACGTCCTGCAGGACAGCACACTGATATCGGCAGGGAGCTGCAACGCAGTCGAACAGATCCAATCCCGACTCCACCTTCGGGAGCTCATAGGGATGGTAGTCTTTCTTGTACCGCTTATCTTCTAGCGCCCGAGCCGCCTCCCGCCTCAGGCTGGAGAGCCGATCGCGAGATAGCTCCTCCAGACTCTCCGCTCCCTCGTCGCGCATCTCCTTCTCTAGGGTCTCCAGGTACTGGACGAAACGCGAATACCCTCCCGGCTTCAATAGATCCGAAACCGCCGTCACCGGTAGCGCGCCGCAGGACAGGACTCCCGTCACGTTGAGTGCGTCCGCCCCGGCGGAGTAGGAGACGTTCAAGCCCTGGCTCGACTCTTTCGAGGAGTCCTCCTCGAACGCCTCCGTCAGCTGTTGGAAGAGCGTCATCGTGATCGGATAGAGGGATCGCCCCGACATATACATCTCGTCGCCGGGCAGCACGTCCCGATGATTGGCCATCGCCAGTGTATTGCTCAGTTTCACCCCGAAGGTCAGGCCGCATGCTTCCGCTACCTGCTTCAGTGACTCGATCAATTCTATAGCCCGACCGTATTGCAGGTCATGCTCAAACACCTCGTCAGGGATGTCTATCCCTGTGAAACCCAACCGATCGTTGAGGATCTCCATAACCCGCTCCTTACCCAGCAGGGTCGGGTTCAATTTCACAAACGTGTGGAGGCCTCGCTCCTCCATCAGATACCGACTGATCTCTTCGATCTCATCCGGTGGACACCCGTGCATCGTGGACAGCGTCACGCTGTTGACCATCCGCGAGGGAATCTCGATGTCATAGAACCGCGGGAATTCCTCCTTCAGGGTATCTTGGAGCTGACCAATCTCCTCCGAAGCGTCCTCCATGCGGTCCATAAACCGGGTCATCGGCGGGCTCTGGATCCCCTCCAGGTCGTATCCCACGCTCATATTGAAGATCGTACCGAACGGCACCTTCCCCTCGAATCCAAGCACCCGACGCAGGATGTGGATCAGCACCCAGGCCTTCACGTACTCCCAGGCCGACTCCTCCAGCTTCAGCTCCTGCGACCACTCTACGTTGTACCCCTCGTCCGCCATGTCAATGCAAGGACGCGGGATGTCCAGATCGTCCATGACCTGCACGGTCTTCAACTCAATGAATCGACCGCCGGAAAGCCATGCTGCGAGAATGTTCTGAGTCAACTGCGTGTGCGGACCGGCTCCCGGCCCAATCGGGGTAGCCAGATGATCCCCAAACATCTCAGTACCGTACAGATTATCTTCCTTCGGTGCGTAGAAGAGCGAGCGGTGGATGCCGAAGAGCGATTCATTCTGTTCCAATTCCGCCAGCGACCACCTGAGAAGTGTCTCAAATGGCTGCACTCTCATAATGTCAGACATTTTACTCCCTCCGTCACAAGACTGACGCGTCTCCGATGCCCAGTTCTTCTAGCCTTTCTCCTCGCGCGCGTAAGGCACGCCCAGCGCTGCTGGGGCGCCCACCCGTTTTCGCAGCGTCTCCCACCAGGTGATCACCACCAGCACGACGATGGTGGCTATGTACGGCAGCATATTGAGCAGAGCCGCCGGGATGGTTGTGCCTGCAGCCTGCATACGAAACTGAACGGCGTTGATCCCGCCGAACAGCGCCGCTCCGATGACGGCCCGCAGCGGATCCCACATAGCGAAGATGACCAGCGCCACGGCGATCCAGCCCCGTCCGCCGGTGATGTTCTCCGTCCAGCCTCGGGTATAGGCCAGGGACAGATGGGCGCCGCCCAGTCCGGCCAGGGCCCCGCCAAGCATCGTGTAAAGATACCGATTCCGCCCCACACGAATGCCCATTGCGTCCGCCGTCTCCGGGTTCTCGCCCACCGCCCGCATGTAGAGGCCGGCCCGCGTCTTGTATAGATACCAGGCGGCCAGCGGCACGCATAGGTACAAACCGTACGTCAAGACGTCCTGATTGAAGAAAGAATCCCCCAGGATGGGCAGACCCGACAGTGCCGGGATCGGAAACCGCTCCAGACTCGGTCCCACGAGCCCCACCAGACGCGTGCCGCCCGGCCCCAGACGCTGTCCCAGGAAGCTCGCCAACCCCGTGCCGAAAAGCGTGAGCGTAAGCCCGCTGACGACTTGGTTCGCCCGCAGCGAGACCGAAAGAAAGGCGTGGATCAAGGCCATTAGAGCACCGACCAGCAGGGCCGTCAATACGGCAAGCGTTAGACTGCCCGTGTGATACGCGACGGCAAATGCGGAGACCGCCCCCATCATCATCATCCCTTCGACACCCAGGTTGAGGATCCCCGACCGTTCCGCGTAGATCTCACCGATAGTGGCGTAGAGAAGGGACGTGCCCGCCCGCAACGTAATCGTGAGAAGCGAGGTTAGAAGGGAAAAGTTCACGATTCAGACTCCTTCGCCAGCGCCTCCTGCGGCAGTACAGCGTCTTCCGGTGTCGCACGCACGAACCGCAGCCTGTACTCTGTAAACAACGCCCCGCCCAGCATCGGGAACAGAAGCGCCCCCTGCAACACCAGCCCCATCGCTGCCGGCAGCCCCATCGCCATCTGGATCTGATCGCCCCCCACCAGGAGCCCTGCCAGCAGGAAGCCGACCAGCAGCACACCCCAGGGATTCAGTTGACTCATCCACGCCACGATGATGGCCGTGTACCCGTATCCTACCGTGAGCCCCTGCTGAAGACGCCGCATCACCCCGGTCACCTCGCAGACCCCCGCCAGGCCAGCGAGACCGCCCGAGACCAGCATAGCCACGATGATCTGGCGCTCAATATTGATCCCGATGTACCGGGCAGCCTTCGGATTCTCCCCCATGATGCGCAACTCAAACCCCCACTTCGTGCGCTGCAGAACGAACCACAGGATGGCCGCCGCGATGATGGCGAAGAAAAGACCGGCGTGCGCCCTGTCGTAGATCCGGGGTAACCACGCCATCTCCGGGAATCTCGCCGTGCCTGGGAACCCGTATCCTCCGGGGTCGCGCCACGGGCCGTGATACATATGCGAGACCAGGAGAATGGCAATATAGTTCATCATCAATGTCGTGATCGTCTCATTCACCTCGAGATAGGCCCGTAGGGCAGCGGGAATCGCCGCCCACAGCGCCCCCGCCACCATTCCCAGCAGGATAGCCGCCGGTAGGACCGACCACGATGGAAGGGCATTAGATGCGTAAAGGGCCACCCCCGTGGCGACCAACCCTCCCATCGCCAGCTGCCCCTCGGCGCCAATATTCCAGAACAGCATTCGAAAGGC
>Ga0207752_1001363_pt1 | contig 11218 bp, 6 predicted proteins | sample Pon2CUnioCityCA_6_FD_187272 | JGI IMG/M metagenome (GOLD analysis project Ga0207752, IMG submission 187272) | Marine sediment microbial community from Union City, CA, USA - Pond 2C Sediment 2 (SPAdes) | ecosystem: Environmental > Aquatic > Marine > Intertidal zone > Salt pond sediment ... | reverse complement strand
TTCCGGATACCTTACGCTGGCGGCCTTTCTTATCCAGCCGCGGTCGCCGTAAACTCCCGCTTTGGTATAATCGAACGGCTTAAAGCCGAGCTCGATGGCTGGGGAATCCGGGTCAAGCCGGAAGTCGAATTTCTCCGGGTCGGCAAAAAGCGGGTCGGCGATAATCGAATTTTTGTCCCGGCCAAGTTCCTGCCACTGCTCGAAAGACAAGCCGGCGGGCTTGATCTCCTGTCCGGCGGCGTTCCAATAGCAGTTTTTATCCATCTTGATGTTTATTTCCTTCCAGCGGCCGGACAGCAGGGGGCCTGTTTTCCAGTAAACGATGTTGTTCTCGAAGGTAAATGACAGATGGTCCTCGACACGCGTGGCCTGAATCTGGTGCAGCTTGCTGAAGGCCAGGATGTTGTTGCGAATGATATTTTCTTTGCCGTAGTGCTGATGGAATCCGCCGGTCCTGGTGTTATAGACGAGATTGTTCTCCATAACAATTCCGGTGCTGCCTTCGTCTGTGTAAAGCCCCCAGCCGCCGTAGGCGTAGGAATAGATATCGTGAAAGACGTTATCGCTGACCACGGTGCCTTGCGAAGGGCCGAGTGTATAAATTCCGCCCATGTCGCTGAGCACGCCCCAGCCGATATGGTGCACGTGATTGAAGCGGAGAATATTTCGCTTGGCAAGACTGTTCGAGTAACCCCATCTCCAGCCGACCGACAGGCCCGTATAGAAAAAGTCGGCGATTTCGTTGTGAGTGACTTTGTTGTCGCCGCTCTGGCCGATCCATACGCCGACCGCCGAAGTGTAGATTCGCCCGCCGGAACGGATGATGTTGTTATCGACTGTGATATGGCTCGTGCGGGACGGTTCGTCGGAGCGTATCTGCCCCTCGCCGATTCGCACGCCGCCGGCGCCGAGGTCGTGCAGGTAACAGCGGCTCAGCAGGCAATCTTTGCAGCCCTGCCTGAACCACACGGCATAAGTGGCGCTGTGACCGACCTCGCAGTCCTCTATGATCACGTTATGTGCTCCGTCGGCCATAACCGCCGCCTCGGTGACATATGCCGCCTGGTATGGATAATAGCCCGTTCGGGGCAGCAATTCCTGGTTGTGCTCGAAGACAAGGCCCTTCAGCTTTATGTGCTCGACGAATTTGGAATTTTCCGGTTCGCCTTTCAAGAGCACCAGTTTTTGGATGACCGGGGCGACAACTTTTGCCGTGGCAGGATTTTCATCCGGCATCGGCTTATAGCTGAGCGTTCCGTCGCGCGAAAGGAACCACTCGCCCGGCGCATCGAGTGCCGTCGGCAGGTTTTCAAGATGGTAGCGCGTATTGTTCGACCAGCCGGAATAGCTCTTGAGCTTCTCACCGACCGTGATTATCGCGCTGTTTTCTGTGTTTATCCCGGTTAGAAACCGTCTGGTAATGCACCATTTGTGATAGGCGACGAGCGTGACGTCCTTCAACTGTTTTGGGCTGAGGTCTTTCAGCAGCTTCAAGTCTTCGGGGCGGACGTTAGTAGTCCGGCGGAACTTTCCCTCCTGGCCTTCGATGGGAACCTCGACGGTCTTGCCCATATAATGATAGAACTTATTCGGCGTCCTGGCGCGAACGGCCCGGCGGCCGTTTACGAACAACTGCTCGAAATACCATTTGCCCGCGGTAACGTCCGGAATTTTTGCTCGCCAGATACCGTCGCCGCCTCGATTAAAGCCCGTTATGACGCGTCCTCCGGTAAAGACCGGCCTTGCCCCCTCGGCGGCCTGGTAGCTGATCGGGTTGGCTTTTGTTCCGCTGTCCTGAGGCTCCAGGACAAACGGCTCGTCCAGGCTGTAAGTGCCGTCTGCAACAATAACGTTAACTGATTCGGTCATCCGCCCCTGCGATTTTAAGCGACGAATCGCATCTCTTGCCCCGGCGAGCGACGCCAGCGGCCCGTCCGTGCGCTCGCTGTTGGGCCGGAGAAACTTGCCGGAGAAGTTGTCATTACCGTCCGGCGAAACGTACAGATTCATTGCCCCGGCGGCCTGAATCCAAACGAATGAAAGTACTGCGCCGCAGATTAAATATCGCTTTAATGTCGAATTGTTCTTTTTCATGCCACTTCACCTCATATTCGAACAGGACCAAAAAAAATTTGATAATCTTCAGATTTCATCTGGCAGTTTGCCATTCCGCGTCCGTTTGGCTGCGCTCAGAGCCTGCCCTGAGCTTGACGAACGTGGCGGGCTTTGATTGCGACCATCCCCAAAGCCTGCGGCACTTCGACTTCGCTCAGTACAGGCTTTGAGGCTGCCACCCTTCATAATGTCACAAAATCCATGTGTAGGGTGGCAGCCTCATCCCAATTGTCGTTATTGGGATGGGGATGGCTTTTTCTGGATAAACACATACTTCCGCGAGAATGACAAACCACACAATCAATGATAATAGAGTATTAGCTTTCCTCATCAGACGGTCAGGTTTTCCCATTTGATTCCGACCTTTTTCAGTGCGTAGCCGAGCTCTTTCATATAGTCGCCGTAACCGGTCATCCAGTGAAAGCCCGGCATCTGTTCGGCCAGTGTCAAATCGTCACACTCGTAACGGATATCTATCTGCGAGCGGCAGACGTCCATAAACGGCGCATCGATAATTTCGCCGAGCAGGCCCACCCAGCGCTCGACTTTGAAGTCCGGCACGATATTGGTAACAACCTGGCCTTTGTGCATCTCGACCTTGGGAGCGGCACCGTAGTCAGATTCGAAGTGCGTCATAATGCGTACCGGCTCCAGTTCCCTGCCGTTCATCTTTCGCGGGGCGGTACAGTGAGCCAGGGTAATCATACCGTCGTGCGGGTATGTCGGGTCGTTCAAAAAAACGGGATTTCCGGAAATGTTCGCCAAAAGCACGCCGGATGGAATCACAACAAAGTCCGACTCGCAGAAGGCCAGATATTGCCCGTCGTTGAGCAGACTCAGGGTCAGGCAGGCCGAGGTCTCGGCAAGCGGCATAATCGTGCCCATGCAGCCGTTGATTGTAATGGCCCGGCAGTCCTGTTGCTTCATAATCCCGCGAAAGACCTGCTCCAGCAAAAAGCAGTTGTCAACGTACTCGCGCTTGGTCTCTAATGTATTGCCGGGCGCTTTTAGATATGCTTCGGCACGTTCTCGTGCGCGCCGAACGGCGGCGTTGTCTGCTCGCGCCTGCTTTATTAATTCTCCCAAATCTTCGTATGACACGGTCTTTATATCGAATTTCCATTTGTCCCTGACCAGATTGGGCACAACGTCTCTCGGCTGTGCCCAGGCGCCGGGACCGCCGATGGCGATTATCCGAGTACCCATTGTGTTATGCAGGCCGCACAGCCCACGCAGGCGCCAGAGTATTTCGTCCTGATTGTCAATGACTACGTCCCTGTCGTCAATCCCTTTCAGCGCCAGTGTATCGGTGTGCTGGCGGATATAGCGCGGGCTGATGATTTCGTACCAGAGATAGACCGGTCCGGACTTGTGCCGGCAGAAAAAGATCATATCTTTGCCGTGCTCGGCCAGCTTGGCAAACGTATCCTGTCCGCCGCCTGCTGCATAGACAATATAAGCATCAGCATCTTTAAGGTCGGTAAGACCGGGCAAGGCTCCGGCTCCCATGATGGCGGCAACCGGCAGAAACTTGAGAGGAAAGTCCGCCTTGTTTTCGAGTTCGCCAAGCTCTTGCCGGATACGCGCGACTTCCTGTTTGGCGTCCTGTTGGGTCTGAATGCCGCCCCAGCTGCGCCAACTGGTCTGATGACGTCTTGTCGGTGTGCTGTAAACGAGGATCGGCTTAACCACAAGCGGGCGGCGTTTAAGCTGTTCCTGATCCTCCTGCTCGGCGGCCGAAACTCCCGACCACGTCAGGCCTGTAAGGGCCGCTCCCAGAGCCGCCGCACCGCCGACGCCCTGCAAAAAGCCCCGGCGTGAGATTCCGCTTGATGAGTGATCGTGACCGCACGGACAGCACGTTCGTCTTACTGGGTATTGATCTTGATTTTGAGTAGTCATCGAATCTTCTCCTTTTCAATTTGGTTATGTGAACACATAAAAACCATAATTTCGTGTATAAACACAATCAGTTCATTTAACAAGCAAGTATATCCGAAAATCGTTGGTTATAAAACGTGTTTTCACACAATTTTCCCAAATAATTGCATGAAAATCCTAATAATCTTGATTGTTCAAGGTAATTTTGATAAACTTACTATTCGACCGGGAAAAGTTGTATTTTGGGCAGGTACAATGGGCTTTGGCAAGAGATTCATTCAGTTTGCGGTGTCATTGATAAATGAACAAGGTTTTGAATATGAAGCCGGCGGGAAACTCGTATCGTGCCATCAATGCGGCCGGACGAAATTTCTAAAGAGCAAAGCACAATTAAATACTAAGGAATTGACAATATTACGTTTGGATTTTTTCGATAAGTCGGCAAAAATGCTTCAATGTAAAAATTGCGGGTATATTCTCTGGTTCGGAAAATCACCGAAGAACCGGATTCTGTCGAAGCAGAACGTGCAAAGTACAACATGAGTCGATTTATTCATTGATGCTCTTTGTGAGAGACAATAGACGATATGTCAAAGAATAAGCCCTGTGAATACGAAATCGACGGCAAACCGTTCGAGTGCACCCATTGTAAGAATACGATATTCATTAGAGACTCTGCCATGCTGAATACGGCAGGAATGACCTTACTCGGATTGGATTGGGCCAACCGAACGGCTATGACGTTAATGTGCAATCACTGCGGCTTGATCCACTGGTTCGGCAAGCCGTTAATCGCAAGACAAAATGATCAGTGAGAATTTGATAGTTTGAAAATCAGTTTAAACAAACGTTTACTCAATATCCTGATCCCGTCCAGTCGACGTGACAAAAAGCGATTCCTGATTGATTTGGTTCTCGTGGCTGTGGTTTTCGGCGGGTACTTTTGGTATACACAATGGAGGCCTTCAATTACGCTGGAATCCGAGCATTATAAGGCATTCAGCAGTGCTTCTGTTGAACAGACCCGGCAAGCATTAAACAGGCTTGAGACGCTTTACCAAATCTATACCGCCTTCTGGGATATTAAGTCCGTCTCTACAGATAATAAACTGCTGCTTAAGATTTATTCATCGCGAAAAGAATTCAAGCGGGCCAATCCATTATCCGGATGGGCGGAGGCATTTTATCGTAAACCTTATTGCCATCAATATATCGAGGCCGGGAAGGAAAACAAGCCCTATCATTGGATGGTGCATGAAGCTACACACCAGTTGAATAACGAAGTTTCACATTTTAGACTACCCCAATGGGCCGAAGAAGGGATAGCCAGTTATTTTTCCACCTCCAGGATGGATGATGGCAAAATTAGTTTGGGAGTAGTTGATAGAGATACTTACCCCGTCTGGTGGTTAAGCTCGCTCGGATTAAGTGGAGACTTGTCACATGATAAGGCCGAGAAAAAGATCATAAGCATTAAAAGCATCATAAATGATGAAAAACCGCTCAAAATGAGTGAGCATGTCAACCTTTTTTATATCCACTGGTTTAGCCTGGTGCATTTCTTATCGGAGGCTGAGCGGGGAAGATACCGCCGGACATTCATCGAATGTGTTAAAGCGCCTTCGGGTCTCGATGATTTCGAAAAAAACATCGGATCATATCAGCTCATCGAGCAGCAGTGGTATCATCATTTACTCGAACTAATAGATATTTATCAATGAATGTTCCAAAGTCTCATTCATGGAAAAATTGCTTGTAGTTTATGTTGACTACTCTGGAGTAACAGCTCATAATTATCTCGATTGGAAGGGTTTAGAACAGAGCGGTTCATAGATAATGCTGTAGCTGTAGGGTGGGCACAGTCCGCTGATTTAGATAATGGTGTGCAATGCACACCCTACTCTGAGAGAAAGGAGATTGAAAATGAAAGCGTTGTATTTTGTATTGGGTTTGGTTCTGATTTTCAGTTTGGGATGTGCAACTTTCGATGATATGTTCGAGAACGAAAAGGAAGTGACCCTTTCAGAAGTGCCGCCGGATGCGTTACAGGCAGCAGAGGGCGCGGTTGACGGCATCACCATAACCGAAGCGGAGATGGAGGAAGAAGGCGGCCAAACTGTGTACGTATTGGAAGGCGAGGCGAACGGCAAGGAATATGAAATCGAAGTCACGCCGGAAGGCAAGGTCCTCGAGGTGGAAGAAGAAGCCGAAGACGAGGACGAAAGCATGGACAATGACGATTAGATTCAGGTAAGAATTCATCGAGAAGTTCTTGTAACGACCAACCCGTGTTAACGGAAATAGTTGCATATTGCTCAACCGGCTCCATCAATATATATATGTCAAATCCTGGTTTTGATTGACAAAAAGCCGCTGATTTGATAGAATCCGGTAGTATCTTATTCGATGAATAAACTGACGGCAGGAGGTTGTTTTAGATGAGCGAAAGAATAATTCCGGAGATACAGCCGCTGTTTGCTATCATTCTTATAATCCTCAGCGGCACAATAACTTCTGCGACAACTATAAACGTTGACAGCGGTCCTGATGGAAACAATATCATCGCCCCGGGTGAATCATGGAAATACTTCAAGGGAACCGAGCCTCCGAGCAATCCCTACAAAGCCTGGACAGCTATCGACTTCGATGATTCGAACTGGCAAACCGGCCCCGGCGGCTTCGGCTACGGAGACGGCGATGATACTACGGTCCTTGACGATATGAGGGGTAATTACGTCTCGGTTTATATCCGAAAGGAATTCTCAGCTTCGTCGCTGTCGCCGGATGATATTATCACGCTTGAGATTGATTACGACGATGGATTCATAGCATACCTCAACGGCAAAGAAATCGCCCGGGCGAACATGCCGGCAGGAGGCGCCGCCGCTTATAACACAACGGCGTCGTCCGCTCATGAGGCCGGCTCGCCTGAGACATTTGTTCTGGGGACGGCGGGAGAACTGCTGAACGGCGGCGGCAATATTCTGACGATCGAGGGTCATAACGTCTCTTCGAGCAGCTCGGATTTTTCGCTTATTGCCGCTCTTGGAACCGCAGCGGATGTGACTAAAATCGGCGAGACCTGGATTGTGGAAACAGATACGGTAACATTGAAGGGAGATGAGATTGCCGCCGGAGCCGTTTCGGTGCTGATCGATGGGATTGAAGCGGATTTTGACGCCAATACCGGTAACTGGAGTGTTGAAATTCCACTTGTACCCGGCATCAACAGCATAACTATCGAGCAGCTCGACGCGAACACAAACGTGGTAGATACCCGCACCGTCGAAATCAGGTATGTCGCAGAAGTGAAAAATGCCGCCGGAGAATTGATTGAAAATACGACGTGGTCCGGCGTCTGCGTTGTCGAAGACACGGTTACCGTTCCGGCCGGCGTGGTTTTGAAAATCGAACCGGCGACAGTGGTCATGATGAAAGACGCGGCTGGACTGATCGTTTACGGGCAGTTACTCGCCGAGGGGACTGAAACAAATCCGATCCATTTCACACGCTACGGCGACGGCGTAACCTGGAAGCAGATTATGTTCGTCGAGGCGGAGGACAGCCGGCTTGCCCACTGCATCATCGAGTACACCGACAGCGAAGGTGCTCACCAGGATTACTATGAGCCGGGGCCGAGAGATTACCACGAGGCGGTGGTCGCTCTTGCGAGCCATGTCGATATAGAAAATTGTATCTTCCGGAACCTTCCCGACGAAAGCGGCGCCGCCGAAGGAGACGCAATAGCTGTTATCTCCGATGACCAGGACCATCCCGGGTACGCTTCGGCAAACATTCAAGGCTGCGAGTTTCGCTCGATAGGGCAGGGTGTACATACAAGATACTCTTATGTTCTGGTCGAGGAATGCTATTTTACGGGCAAGCGGGGCGATAATGACGATGTCGATTTGTGGGGTGAAAGCACGCCGGCGCCGTTGATACGAAATAACCTGTTTCTGAATCCCGAGCACGATGACATGATAAATCCCACCCAGTGTTCGGCGGTAATCATCGGTAACGTTATCGCAGGCTGCGATGACCACGGCATCGTTTTGCGCGATAAGGGTTTTCCGGTTTTAATGAATAATTTGATTATCGACTGCCGCAACGCCGGTGTGGCGGTGGAAAATTCGTGCCGGGCGACTCTGATAAACAATACGATTGTCGATTGCGGCAGGGGACTGAGGCTCTTCGATTTGGGCAGGTGGGGCCCGCCGTATAATTTGAATCCCGGCGGCGGAACGGCAACGGTAATTAACTGCATCATTTGGAATTGCCCGCAGCCGGTCACCCTGGCGGACAGCTCGAACACGGAAATCGAAGATCGCGGCTCCCACATAACGGTTAAATACAGCGACATCGAAGGCGGCGAGGACGGCATATCCGTCTCCGGCAGCCAATCGACCGTTACCTGGGGACAGGGCAATATCAATACCGATCCAAAATTCGCTGCTGCAGGAACCGGCGATTATCATCTTAAATCAGAAGCAGGCCGATGGGATGAATCGGGCGAAAACTGGGTGCTGGATAATATAACCAGCCCATGTATAGACGCAGGCGATCCCAATAGCCCTGTTGCCTTCGAGCCATATCCCAACGGCGCCATTATTAATATGGGAGCTTACGGCGGCAAGGATGAAGCCGGCAAATCACCGTCCGGCCTTCACTCTAAATACGGCGGCGGAACCGGCGAGCCCAACGAACCGTATCTGATCTATACAGCCGGGCATCTGAACGCCCTCGGTTCCGAGCCGAACGACTACGACAAGCACTTCAAACTTATGGCCGACGTCGACCTTTCCGGATACTTGTACGAAAAGGCCGTGATTGCTCCACATATTGGAAACCAGGATTTATTCAAGGGAATTCCTTTCACCGGTGTTTTTGATGGCAATGGTCATACTATTTCACACCTCACAATCGATGGAAGGAGTATGGTGAGTTTATTTGGTCTATTGGAATCCGGGGCCGAAGTCAGGAATATAGGTATTCAGGATGTTAACATAACGGCTTCGGGTACTGAAGTTGGCGGACTGGTGTCGAAAAACCAGGGTTATGTGGCTAACTGCTACAGCACTGGTACAGTTAGTGGGGATTGGAGTGTCGGCGGACTGGTTGGCAACAACCTCGGCAGCATTACCAACTGCTATAGCAACAGTACGGTTATCGGCAATAGTGTTGTAGGCGGGCTGGTTGGGATTAACAATGGTATCGTTATCCACTGCCATAGCAATAATACAGTTGACGGAGGGTGGTTAGTTGGCGGCCTCGTCGGCTCGGGTCGTGAGGTGGATGTGGCCTTCTGTTTCTGGAACATTGAGACGTCAGGCCAAACAACCAGCGCCGGTGGGACAGGCAAAACCACAACCGAGATGCAGAAGGCCGGCACATTTCTCGAAGCCGGTTGGGACTTTATGGAAGAGACTGAAAACGGTACAGAAGACATCTGGTGGATTAATGAAGGGCAGGATTATCCGAGGCTGTGGTGGGAACTGATCGATTGATTATTGATAATTTACTATTGGCTATTGTTAATATTCAAAGGCCAGCAATAATTTATAAGTTTTGAACCTCTGTTCTCTACGAACGTATGCAGTTTTAATTTATAATCGAATAAAACTAATAAGGAGATTAGTCATGGCAAAAGTTCAAATCATTTTCTACAGCATGTACGGACACGTGTATAAATTAGCCCAGGCCGTTGCCGATGGGGTCCGGCAAGTTTCGGATACGGAGGTCTCGCTCTATCAGGTCGCGGAGCTTGTGCCGGATGAAATTCTGGAAAAAAGTGGCGCCAAAGAAACCCGCAAGGCATTTGCCGATGTACCCGTCGCCAAGCCGGAACAATTGACCGATGCCGATGCAATCATTTTCGGTACCCCGACCCGCTTCGGCAATATGTGCGCCCAAATGCGTAATTTTCTCGACCAGACGGGCAAACTTTGGATGGAAGGCTCTCTGGTGGGCAAAGTCAGCAGCGCTTTTACAAGTACGGCCAGCCAGCACGGCGGCCAGGAAACGACGCTGACCAGCTTTCATTCGACGCTTTTCCATCTCGGTATGATTGTGGTAGGCGTACCCTATTCCGAACAAAGATTACTTAATATGGATGAGATAACCGGCGGCACGCCTTATGGTGCGTCGACTATGGCCGATGGAGACGGTTCTCGCCAGCCGACTGAAAACGAGCTGGCAATCGCCCGCTTCCAGGGCAAACACGTAGCGCAAACAACAAAAAAGCTCTTTCAATGATTTTACCGTTCCGGCATTGATTTAGAACATTTATAGCACATTATTTTGCTATTTGGTCTATATTCTTCATTTTTTCATTGCATGTTTGCGTAATTTTGTGTAAACTGTATTTTGGTGTGCGAGGAAGTTATGGTCTTAGGATTCGGTACGGCGTAAGGAGAATGTTTAAGTACTGTTTGTTTCTCGGAGGACTGATCGATGTATAGGAGTAAACCTTCAAACACGACCAAAAGTACACTCATCCCTTTATTAATGTCGGCTTTGTTTCTAATGCCGGGCGCCCGGCGGATTATTGCCGCAGAAGAAGCACCAAATGACGCCGGAGCGATGCTTCTTGTCCTGGAGGACTGTGACAGTGACAATAAGCTGTCAACGGAACCTTATGGATACATAGCATACCTGCTAAACTCTAAGTGTAAACTCGTCAGGGTAGTGGCTCGTGGTCTAAGTATTACATCAAGCAGCGGCCTGTCGATCTCTGAAGATGGCAGGTTTTTTGCCGTCTGCGATGGAGCATCAAACACACTTACAGTTTACGATGTGGCTTCCGGCGTAAAGTTATGGTCTCTGTTGGGCATATTCAACTCTGCCGAATTCGCAAACGGACTGCTCTATGCATTTAATTCAGAAAGTATTTTTGCCATTGACAATAAAGGAACAATCGTCAAGCACGTCAGACTTGGTGCTTTCGATATGGTTTTTGATCAGTCTCGTGATTGTCTATGGATTAGCGGACTTGACATCAAAAAGTGTGATCTGGACATGGAGGTAGTACTGACAGTCGAGCGCATCAGAAACATAGAAGGCCCTTCGTTAGTCGAGGTAAGTCCGGATGGATCGCTTTGGCTCGCTCAAAGAGATGCATATTATCGTTCCGGCAACGAGAACCGCCTGATGAAAGTATCGCCGGAAGGCACGGTCTTAAAGACCATCAATCTGGGCTTCTCGCCGACATGCCTGTCTATAGACA
>Ga0207752_1001362_pt1 | contig 11233 bp, 8 predicted proteins | sample Pon2CUnioCityCA_6_FD_187272 | JGI IMG/M metagenome (GOLD analysis project Ga0207752, IMG submission 187272) | Marine sediment microbial community from Union City, CA, USA - Pond 2C Sediment 2 (SPAdes) | ecosystem: Environmental > Aquatic > Marine > Intertidal zone > Salt pond sediment ... | reverse complement strand
GCTCCCCTAGCTTTCGTACCTCAGTGTCAGGAATAGTTCAGAGAACCGCCTTCGCCTCTGGTGTTCCTCCCGATATCTACGCATTTCACCGCTCCACCGGGAATTCCGTTCTCCTAAACTATCCTCAAGTTAAGCAGTTTCGATAACAATTCCGAAGTTGAGCCTCGGGATTTCATTATCGACTTGCTTAACCACCTGCGTACCCTTTAAGCCCAGTAATTCCGAGCAACGTTTGCCCCCTACGTTTTACCGCGGCTGCTGGCACGTAGTTGGCCGGGGCTTCCTCTGAAGATACCGTCAACCCGATAAATCGGGAATTCTTCTCTTCTGACAGGAGTTTACAACCCGAAGGCCTTCATCCTCCACGCGGCGTCGCTGCGTCAGGTTTTCACCCATTGCGCAAAATTCCCCACTGCTGCCTCCCGTAGGAGTCTGGACCGTGTCGCAGTTCCAGTGTGACCGTACACCCTCTCAGGCCGGCTACCCATCTTTGCCTTGGTAGGCAGTTACCCTACCAACTAGCTAATAGGCCGCAAGCTCATCCTTAAGCGCCCGAAGGCTTTGACTCTGAGGACATTTGTCCCAGAGTATTATGCGGTATTAATCCCGCTTTCGCGAAGCTATTCCTCACTCAAGGGCAGATTACTTACGTGTTACTCACCCGTTTGCCACTTTCCTCAAATGGCAAGCCATTTGATTCTCGTTCGACTTGCATGTGTTACGCACGCCGCCAACGTTAACTCTGAGCCAGGATCAAACTCTCCAATTATACATAAGAACTCCGAAGAGTTCTTACAAACAAAACTCATTGACAATTTGGACCGATCGAGGCCGCTCTGCTTTAGATTCAAAGATCAAATTCTTTCCACTCCAGGAAAGAAACCCTCATACCCTTATAAAAATACAACCTTTGCTATATAAGAGAAAAATCTAATGTTCTGAAGGCGATATTATAATAGGGATATTGGATGTAATTGTCAAGGCTCTTTTAATATTTTTTTGGTGTCTTCATTATTTAGCGTTTTTTGTCCACTTTTGTTCACACTTAAAAATTCAGATGTGTGAGCCTTCCCCTTATCACACACACAAACGAGTTTGGCACATCTTATGCATATATATTCTGAAAATGAAACAAAAAGGAATAACATTCATCGAAGTCATGGTTTCTCTTTTTATATTCTCTGTCCTCATCCTTGGCACATCCCAACTGATCCTTCACTCCATCGTTATACAGGAACGGTGCACAAACAGGCTTGCATCCTTAGAGACGGCGGCCAATAAGATCGAGTATCTGAAATCCCTTGCTTTTGACCACGATGAACTCAGAGAAGGCCTTTGGGAGGAGGAAACAGACAAATATGAAAACAAAAAAACATTCCTGCTGAGCATCACAATCAAAGACATCTCCCTGAATATAAAAAGAATAGAGGTCTCATGTTCTGTAAAGGGCAAAAAAGATAAAAAAATAACCCTGGCTTTGTATATGTCCAGGGAAATCGGATTCTGACACCAATCATGAAAAAGACACGCGGCTTCACTCTCTTAGAAACACTTATAAGCCTCACCATTTTTTCTTTTGTGGTGCTTGCCACTCTTGAATTTTTCACTAATGCCCGGTCTCATTTTTTGAAAATCAAAGACGGACACGAGACAAGTCAGGCTGCTTTCTCAGCTCTGGATAAAATAAAAACAGACCTATTTCAATCCGGAACAGGCCTTTTTATCCCTTCCCGGTTAAAACTGCTTGAATGTATAATCTGCAGCGAAGGAGTCCTCTCCATCACCATTTCCGAAAAAAGCTACTCAAGTGATTCCAGCCTCTTTTCAGGTCAGACAAGAATCTTTTTAAAAAACTCAAGTTCTTTAAAGATAAAAAGAAAACTCTGCATCTTCGATTCCCGAAAAGGAGAAATAAAAACAATCTCTTCGGTGGGATCTGATTCCTGTGTTATCTCTTCGCCTCTCACAAATTCCTATGAAAAACACGACATCAGCATCGTTTTGTTGAGAGAGCTTAAATTCTATCTCGACTATAGAACAGACACATTGAGAAGAAAGGTAAATACCAGCCCTGCCCAGCCTCTGCTCGAAGAGACATCAGAATTCTCCTGTTTCTATGACGACATAACAAATTTGGTCACCATCACCATCAGCCAAAAAAGCAAAAAGGAGATCAAATATGAAGCCTTTCTCTTTCCAAAAAACACGGCTCTGTCTTTGTCCCTTTCAAAATAAAAATCAATCCAAAAAAGGGGCAGTGACCTTGGTTTGTGCTTTTATGGTGTTCCTGTTCACAGCTATCGGTTTAACTACACTGATGATGACCCAGGTCAATCTAAAATTGAGCCAGTACAGAAAAAATTCCGTATTAATGGATTATGCATCTGAAAACGGAATCAAACTGGGTTTTGCGCATCTTTCGGAACTTATATCCGGAATCCAAGAGCCTGTCATACTCAGCGAACAAGAATTCGCTTCTTTAAAAGAAGATGCTTTTCATAACGGGGAACAAGCCATTGAACTTCTGCTCTCCTGTGAAACTCCACTGACAACCTCAGATGAATGGGAATATATGAAATGGAGCTGCCTGACATCGTTCACAAAAACCTGTGTTAAGGACAACAGCGCCTATTTAATGTCCGAATACAAAGTAGACTTGAGGTCACAGGGCAAAGTGTATGAATACAGAACGTCAAGGATAAAGACGCTTTCCTGCCTCCTGACGCTCTTCACCGGCAATATTCCTCTCTCCGCCCTCCCTCTTCTCAAAGATAAAAACACAGACCGCACAACCGAAAAGGACTTCTTGGAGAAGAACCATATCTCTGTTTTTTCTTCCGGAGAGGACGGCGCAAGCCCAAAAATTTACCTTTCAGAGGATGCCCTTATCCCTGATACGTCCTCAGAACAAATAAGGGAAGCTTTGAATATCAAGACATTCAAGCCCCAGGACCTATCCGATCAAAATCTCAGACAGGTCCTTGGATTGGAAATCATAGATGAATCCGTGCCCGGAGGTGTTTATCTTATTAAAGATGACCTAGGGCTCGGGGGGATATTCATTCAGGGTGATGTTGAGGAGATGATCCTGGCTGTGGAACAAGACTATCAGGTCATAAAAATCACTCAAGAAGCAGGTATGTGGATAGTGAAGTTCAACCCGCAGGCAATTGAGACCTGTTTTATAACCCCTTTGGAAACCCAGTATTTCGACCTGACTCCCAAAGGGATTATCATTGTCAACGGCGGAATAAAGTCTCTGGGAGGAGGATTTGTCAACTCTTCAGGCGGAATAGAAATGCTCGGGCAAGAGGGCCAGGTCCCCTCTGTTCTTAAAAGCGTCAATCTTACTATTATCACGTCAGAAGAAATTATTGTTTCTGACCATATCATACATGAGGGAGTTCAGTGGATAGAATCTGTCCCTTATGTCAAAGACTCACACTCACAGCTCAATATCTTTGCCGGCGGAAACGACCTGGTCGAACAAGAGGAAAGAACCGGAGGCATAACCATTGACAGCAACTCTGCGGTTGAGCTGAAAATACAGGCTTCCCTTACTACTTCAGCAGGGGAATTTTCCATCAAGGGCGAAAACAAAACCGTGGGCGTCTTTGGAAGCGTGCATGCTTCAGAATACAGCATCAGCCAGAATGAACTGAATGTCTTTGCGGACAACCGTTTTCTGGATGATGAAAATCTTCTTATCAATTCCCCTTCAGTCAAAACCCCGCTTTTGCATCTTGCTGATTTAGAAATCAGGGAGTGGAGAGAAAATGAATAAAGGATTTTCCTTAGTGGAAACAGTGGCAACCCTCTTCCTTGTTGGGATCATCATAGGGATATCATCCATCTCCTTTCTGGATAAAAGCCCGGGATACAAACTCAAAAATGCCGTATGGGACATTCATTCCAGGATGAATTTCGCCAGGTACAAATCCATATTCGAAGACGCAAAATTCAAGATCTCCTTCAATGAGTCCGGCTACAAACTGGAAAAATATGACCCTCAGCAAAAAAAATGGATCATGGAAGCAAAAAACACTTTTGACGGGGTAGATATCAGCGCCACAAACAGCCCAATTTTCCATCCCCTGGGCACTGTATCAAATCTGGCTTCCATCACCGTTTCCAACACCTCGGGAAAATACAGAATCTCTCTTGCCATATCAGGGAGGATTAAGATCATTCAATACTGACATTCAGGCTGACTACTTTTCAAATACCACTTTTCCGTCAACTATAGTATAGATCACTTCTGTATCAAGAATATCACCCTCCGGAATTGTGAGCCAATTTCTGTCAAATACCGTGATGTCAGCAAGCTTTCCGTCCTCTATGGAGCCTCTTATATCTTCTTCAAACGCTGCATAGGCATTGTTTATGGTGTAGGCTTTTATGGCATCCTCTCTTGAAATGCACTGCCCGGGAAACCAGCCTTCTACGGGAATTCCTTTGACTGTTTTTCTTGCGACCGCTGCATAAATCAGATATTTAGGATGCATGTGATAAAGCGCAGCACTCGTGCCTGGCCAGTCAGAACCGAAACTCAACACAGCTCCGTTATCAAGAAGGCTCTTAAAGGCATAGGCTCCTTTGCACCTTTCCGTTCCGATGCGTTCCTCCATCCAACGCATATCATCAGACAGATGATAAGGATTGACCTCTGCGATCACATTCAGCTCCTTGAAACGGGGAAAGTCCCGGGGCCTTATGACCTGAGCATGGATCACTCTGAACCCTGTCAGATCCACGCCTTCGTTCTTCAGCTTCTCATAAAGGTCGAGCATTTCCGCCACTCCTCTTGTGCCTATGGCATGGACGTTAGGTACAAACCCTGCATCCAGTCCTGCTTTGATCAGACTGTACATCTTATCCATGTTGCCTGTCTTGAATTCCGGGTCATCTGAAGTGTGGCGTCTCCAGTGTCCGTAATTATTCGGCTGGTCTTTATAGGGCTCAAAAAACAGGGCTCCGTGAGTTCCCATGATCCCATCTATATATCCTTTTAGTGCGCCGTAGCGCAGCCATGTGTCTTTTTGCTTTGTTTTTGGGTGAAGCCCCATGGTGAAGCCTTTCTCCTTAAGCTCAGCTCCTCTGGAAAGGTCAGGCCTCAGCCAAATCCGGCAGGTCAGCTCTCCGTTTTCCTGCAGTTCGATAAAGCGTTGGGTCTGGTCCGGCTGAGCGATATCATGCACCTCTACAATCCCTGCTTCTCTCAGGGCTCTAAGAGCTGCCCGGTTTTCCTCCAGAAGCCGTTTATGAGATTTTGGCTTGACCGCTTCCTGCAGTTTTTTAAAAGCAGGAGAAGGCCTCTCTACGATTCCGGTAGGCTCCCCCTTTCCGTCTATCTCCATTCCATTATAGATACCATCAGCCATTCCCGCAGCTTCCAGTGCCGCTGAATTGGCAAACCATACCTTATAGTCGTATCTGCAGAGGAAACAGGGATTATTGGGAGCAATCTCATCGATCATATCCCTATGGGGTTTCCAGGCTTTTTTCTTTTTTCCCTTTTTTCCAGCCGTATCCCCCAGTTCCCATTCCTCATAGGCTCCCCAGAGACCCCCGGAGATCCACTCCCCGTCGTCCATAATATCCACCACTCGTGAAATCTCTTTTTTCAAGCCCTCTTCATCTGAAACTGTCATAAGGTTAGCATCATTGATGAGCTCCCCGGCTCTGTTGAAATGCACATGTCCGTCTATAATTCCAGGTGTAACAAAATTTCCCCTGAGGTCAATCACTCTGGTTTTTTCACCTATGTACTTTTCCGCTTCTTGGGGGGTCTGGCACACAGCCGTTATTCTGTTTCCGTTAATCACAAGAGAATCCGCTTTGGGATTCTCAGGGTCAACCGTATATATGTCTCCGTTCAAGAATACCAAGTCCCCGGGTTCAACCGGCTCTTGTTTCTCGCCCTGACACCCGAAGAGAATAAAGATGCATATAAAAACAAGCATTAAAAGTATCAGCAAGTGAGTTAATTTTTCAAACATGTTTGCTCCTTCTTTTCCTTTTTGTGTTTTTTTATATTATCAAATATAATCATTTATTTCACACAAAATGAGAACATATTCTATTCAGGATGATGAACCCTTATTGCAATAAAAGTACAATTTAGCTATAGTCGAAAGGGATAGGAGGGAATATGAATAGAAATAAAAACACACGGTGTTTCCTTTTAATCATCATTATTGCTCTTCTTTTCGGCACTTTATCCATCGCCGCTGATAAACCTTCAGAAGACGAAACCTATCAGATAAATATACATTCCTGGCTGTGTATGGGACCTCTGCCTGCTCATCTTCCGGTCTTTCACGACGACAGCCAGAATACTTATCTTCCTGAAAACCTGCTCCGGTTCAACGAACTGGATTTTTCCGTTTTGAAGCCGGAATCCGGCGGTTCACTTGTTTGGCATGACGGAGAAGAATACAGATGGCACACTCTAAATGCCGAAAAAAATGGAGTAAGAATCCCATCACAAACCGACTCTCTATCCCAATTTTTCTTGTCTACTTACATTGATGCATCACAATGGACCAAAGCTGAGCTTTCCATTAAAAGCGCGCAGATCTTCACCCTCTTTATTGACGGAAGCCAAATATCAACCAAATCAAAATTCAATCCCTCATCCGACAAATCCGACAACGTATCAGGCAGAACCCTCAGCAGGGAAATGGAGCTTGAGACAGGAAAGCATCTCGTCATGATCAAATTCATCCATGACCCAAAAATAAATCAGGAACTCACATTTGAAGCCTATCTCACACTGGACAAAAAGTTCATATCACCGGCTCCGATGCCCAGCCTCTCGCCAAAACAAATCATGGACCTCTCTTTACTTCTGGATGGGCCCAAAGTAGCCGGAGCCTCTATTTCCCCCTCAGGGAAATTCGCTTCCCTCACATTGAGAAAAACCATCCCCCCTACGGATGAGTCAGAAAGCTGGGTTCAAATATACACCCTGCCTGACTTAAATCTCATCCGCACATACCGGGGAGGAAGTTCCATATCAAGGATAAACTGGGCATCTCAGGGAAACAAATTTTCTTATACCAGCAGGGACGACACTGAAGGGACTATTTGGGTCGTGGACCTGGATAAAGGCACATCCATACCTGTGCTCGAAAAAATGAAAAATCTGGGAAGCCATGCCTGGTCGCCGGATTCCTCCTTTATTGTCTACTCTGTGACAACTGAAGGAAGGCAAGACCAAAAAGGCGTTAAAAGGATAATCAACCCTGAAGACCGGCAGCCCGGATGGAGAGACCGCAGTCACCTTTTTAAATTGACCTTTCCTGACCTCGTGAGCCAGAGATTAACAGCCGGCACCCTATCGACCTATCTCAATGCCATAAGCCCGGACAACCAGAATCTGCTTTTTTTCCGTACCACTGTAGACATGTCCCAAAGGCCTTATTCTAAAATATTTCTCTACACTCTAAATATCAATACTCTAAAGGAAGAGGAAATCTGGGAAGGCTCATGGTTTCAAAACGCTGAATGGGGACCTGATGGGAAAAAGCTGCTGATACTGGGAGGCCCTTCCACATTCGGAGATACTGGCATAAACCTCCCTGAGGATACCATCCCCAATGAATATGACACACAGGCTTATCTTTTTGATATGGAATCAATAAAAGCAGAATCTATCACATCCCCATTCAAGCCATCCGTAAATCAGGCAGTGTGGGACCACAAACACAACTGCCTTTATTTGACAGCCACGGACCGCTCTTATGTCCGCCTTTATAAATACGACCTGGACACCCGACACTATTCTCTTATTCAGACAGAGGTGGATGTCATCTCAGGATTTGATCTGTCTCCGGAATCCAACACAGCCGTGTACACAGGGTCCGGAGTGTCCCAACCCCAAAAAGCTTTTTTTCTCGACCTTGGAAAAATCAAAAACAAAATCCTGGCTGATCCGGAACAAAAGCAGTTTCAATACGTTGAATTGGGAAAAGTCGAGGACTGGTCCTTTAACAATGAGGACGGTGATGAAATTACCGGAAGGATCTACTTTCCTCCCGGTTTTTCCCCTGACAAAAAATATCCCTGTATTGTCAACTACTACGGAGGAACCTCACCTATATCCAGAAGCTTCGGAGGCCGCTATCCCCTCAATCTTTATGCAGCCCAGGGATATATCGTGTATGTTCTTCAGCCCAGCGGAGCCACTGGATTCGGCCAGGAATTCTCCTCCAGGCATGTCAATGACTGGGGGCTCAGAGTGGCTGATGAGATCATCTTAGGAGTCAAAAAATTTCTGCAGGCGCATCCGTATGTCGACAGCACAAGAGTCGGATGCATCGGAGCCTCCTACGGGGGATTCATGACCATGCTTCTTGTCTCAAAAACCAACCTCTTCAACACGGCCATAGCCCATGCCGGAATCAGCAGCATCTCCAGTTACTGGGGAGAAGGCTACTGGGGTTATTCCTATTCGGCTGTGGCTTCTGCCAACAGCTTCCCCTGGAACAGGCAGGACATCTATCTGGAACAGAGCCCGCTTTTTAACGCCCATAAGATCTCGACCCCCCTGCTTCTCCTTCACGGCTCTGCGGATACTAATGTTCCCCCCGGAGAAAGCATCCAGCTCTTTACGGCTTTGAAGATCCTTGGGAGGGAAGTGGAGTACATCCAGATCCTGGATCAGAACCACCACATCATGACCTACAGCAAGAGGATCCTGTGGACAAAAACCATCCTGGCCTGGTTTGACCGGTGGCTCAAATACCAGCCCGAGTGGTGGCTCAGCCTGTACCCTCAGGAGTGACCAGCTTAAATCGTTTAACCTGGCGGAATCCCTCCTCAGTGGTTACAATGCTGTACACTTTTCCTTTGAAAAATTCAAAAATCCTATGAGGCACAATGACTTGATTTACATAGATCCCTTCCTGAGAAAAAACATCGTATACATTTTCATCCTGATTTTCCGAATAGAAGCCTACCCAGATGTTTCCTTCTTCATCAAACTCAAATCCCTTCCTAGGGTCATAAGCCGGCATTAAATTTTTCACTACCATGTCATCCATCTGGCGAACCCATAGAACAGATTCATATTCCCTGGAAAAAGTCCTTAATTTGGTTCCATCCGGATTGAAAACATTTATCTTATATTCATCATTCAGCCCTTCATACAGAATGCCATCCGATGTGACCTCCCAGACTATTTCGTATTTTGACCCAACCGACATTGTGCCGCCTGTGGAAATCCTTTTGACCCGGTCTTTCTCTCCCTCAAACTCACCCAAAACAAATCGATCACTTCCGTCCGGCTGGCTCCTTATGATCTGACTGACCGCTTCTATTTCCTGAAAATCTTTGGTCACCGGAAGGTCTGCTGCCACTTCTTTGCGCACCTCCTTCTCAAAGTACAAGCGGTTTTGATCATCTGTTTTCATGCCTATATGAAATCCTTCAAACCGAAATCCTCCTAGATACTCACCCTTGACATCAAAAGTCACCACTCTCCGGTTTCTTGTATCCATAAAAAAAATTCTTCCATCTGAAGAAAGATCGAAAAAACCGGGTGTGTCAAATTCACCGGGCCCCTGTCCTTTCCGTCCTATGGTTCGGAGATAGGCGCCGTTTTCATCAAACACTGTAATGCATACATCACCCCAATCCAGCACATAGATAGTGCCGTCTTCAGAAACTTTTACATCCTGAGGCTGGTTCAGCATGTATTCCTCATCCCCTTCCTGCACTCCTATGGAAAGCTCCTCCTCCATTACATAACGAATGGTCCCCTCCTTCGGAAAACCAGGATTGGAAACGATTTTAACGCCGTCCACTTTTTCGATTTCCGCAGGATACTCTTCACCGGGCTCTTTTGGGCCGCAACCCGTAAGAAATATCAAAACCAGAGTTAATACCAAAAAATAAGGAATAAATTGAGGCTTTTGCATATCACCCCCCCTTCTATATCTTTATAAGACAATACTATAACCAAAAATATCTCCAAGTCAAAAAAACTTGACCTATTCTAAAAAAAATGGCGATGATCCTCATTGACGGAGCGGCTCCGCTTGTCTTAATATAAGGGAACCATGAAATACAGAACACTCGGGAAAACAGGCATCACCGTATCCACGGTGTCTTTCGGATGCTGGGCTATCATCGGGGGATTCAACTGGGGGCATCAGGAAAAGAAAGATTCCCTGGAAGCCCTATCCGCTGCCTTTGATGCGGGCATTAACTTCTTTGACACAGCCGAGGCTTACGGAAACGGACACTCCGAGCAGCTTATTGCCGAGGCCCTGGGCAAAAAAAGAGACCAGATCATCATTGCATCCAAAGCCAATCCCTCTCATTTTTCCAGAGAAAAACTCCGGCAGTCCTGTGAGCGAAGCCTCAAAAACCTCCGGACCGATTATATGGACCTCTACCAGCTCCACTGGCCAAGCCGGAATGTCCCAATAGAGGAAACCCTGGAGTCCCTGGAGGAGCTCAAACAAGAAGGGAAAATACGCGCCTACGGAGTATCGAATTTCGGGCCCCGGGACCTGAAAGAATGCCTGCAAACCGATTTTAAAATTTGTTCCAATCAGATGGCGTATAATCTGCTTTTCCGGGCCGTGGAATATGAGGTCCTTTCCTTATGTAAAGATAATGATATCTCTCTTCTCTGCTACTCGCCCATCATGCAGGGGCTTTTAACGGGAAAATTTCACAGCATTGACGGTGTTCCCGAAGACCGCCAGCGCACCAGGCATTTCTCCCACGCCCGGGCCCAAGCCCGGCATGATGAGGAAGGCGCTGAAAAAGAGGTTATGGATGCGGTCTCCCAAATCCGAAAAATAGCGGAAGATGCGGGAATATCCATGACCGCCCTGTCCATTGCCTGGCTGCTCTCCCGGCCCTCTGTGGCTACCGCCATCGCAGGAGGCCGCAATGCTTCACAGGTCAAAGAAAACGCCCTGGCCGCCGATGTCATACTGGAGAAGGATACGGTATCACGTCTTTCCCAGGCTACAGAAGCTCTTAAAAAGAAGCTCGGAAAGAATCTGGATATGTGGGAAAGCGATTCCCGGATCCGGTAAAAAACAAGCCTTATCTTTGAATACTTAACCTGGATGATGAACAAGCCGAGCTTGCTGCAGATGCGAGGCACAGGGTGCGAAGCTGTGGTCCTTCACTGCAAGTACCCTGTAACAAAGCAGATGCAGTGATATCGGCTTGCCTTAATGGTAATAAAATGGCGATTAAAATGAAAGTA
>Ga0207752_1001360_pt1 | contig 11259 bp, 8 predicted proteins | sample Pon2CUnioCityCA_6_FD_187272 | JGI IMG/M metagenome (GOLD analysis project Ga0207752, IMG submission 187272) | Marine sediment microbial community from Union City, CA, USA - Pond 2C Sediment 2 (SPAdes) | ecosystem: Environmental > Aquatic > Marine > Intertidal zone > Salt pond sediment ... | reverse complement strand
CCAACCCTCTCGCCGGGCCAGTATCGCCTGACGCTGGGAGCATACACCACGACCGATGCCGGCTTCGAGACCCTCCCGACCAGCGACGGGGCGGACGCCGTCACTCTGACCAAACTGGAACTCAACCCGCTTTCCAGTTCCCCTTTCACACTTCACCCTCAAGCCACCTCCTTCGATGGCGGGCCAACGCTGGTAGGTGTGGACTACGACCGCAGCCTGTCAGATGCCCTGCGCCTCTATCTGCGCTGGCGAGGGCCCGTTGTAGATGGAGTTCGAGCACAGGTGCGGGTCGCCGGCGGTGCAGAGGCCATCGCCCCTCTGCCGCCCATCCCGGCGGACGCCTATCAGACCATCGCACTGGACCTGCCGGGCGTTACAGAAGATACCCTGTGGGTCTCCTTGCTTGATGAGCCAGGCCGAGCAAAGACCGCAGCAGGCCCCTGGGCCTGGCCCAAGAACGAAGTTCGGCTGCCCACACCAGCGCCCGATGCCCACTTCGTCCCCCTGGGCGACGAAATGGCCGTCATCGGCGCGAAAGCCCATCCCGCTCCGCCGGGCGAGACGATGGCGCTGGACGTGACGCTGGCGGCGCTGCGCCCCTTGACCACCGACGACGCAATCAGCGTTCGGCTGATGAACAGCAAAGGCCGCTGGATCGCCCGCCACGATATGCAGCCTGCCCTGGGAGCCATTCCCACCCTCAAATGGATCCGCGGCAGCCAAGTGATGGACCGTCACTTATTGCACATCCCGGAGGATTTCACCGGCGTGGAAGTTCATGCCGCACTGGTGGCTTACGAGCGTTTTCGGATGACCTCGCTCATCCCACTGGACAGAAGATTCATCGAAGTCCCTTTAGGCCATTGGCCCATACCGCAGAACACAAAACGCAAATAACCCATTCGCCATTCGCAAATTCGCTATTCGCAAATTCGCCATTCGTAAATTCGCTATTCGTAAATTCGCTATTCGTAAATTCGCTATTCGTAAATTCGCTCATTCACTATGAAATCTCAAAACCTACTCTACCATATTTTCACTTCTCGCCGCCGCTGGCTGACCATGCCGGCGACGCTGATACTATGCGCGCTCCTGGCCCTGGGGGGCGGCTACCTGCTGGCGGAATTTGGCCCCCTCATTGCCGGAGTGGGACTGGTCGGATTATTCCTCGGCCTGTGGATGATGCGCGATATCGAAATCGCCTACTGGGTCGTCATCGGCGTCTCTTGCCTGCTTCCCTTCGCCTCTTTTCCTTTCAGTATCGGCTTCACGCCCACCTTGCTTGACGCCGCTCTGGGGGCCTTGTTTCTCATCTGGGTGTTGCAGATCGCCGCCGGTGTTCAACGGGACTTCATCAGCACACCTCTGACATTGCCCATTATCCTGTTTATGATGCTGGCTATGGGAGCCTTTATCTTCGGGCTGGCCCACGCCCCGCTGACCCCCTACGTCTTGCGTCATTTCGGCGAGGTATTGCTCAGTGTGGCCTTGTTCTTCCTCATCATCAACATTGTGCGCGATGCAGACCGGCTGCGGCGTTTCGCACGCATACTCATCCTGGGCGCCTTCGCAGCCTCCATCTTGGGCATCCTCCTATACGCCATCGCATCCTACATCTCCGAGGATTTGGTCATGGACGCCCTTTCTAAGCTGGCGATACTGGGCTATCCCGCCGGACCGGGCGTCCTGCGCTACATCCGCGATGACCCCGAGCTGGCGATGCGGGCCACATCCACCTCGGTCGATCCCAACGTGCTGGGCAGCCTGCTCAACTTGACGCTGGGGATCGCCGCGCCACAACTTTTCGCCCGGCGCCCCCTCTTCCGCCGCCGCTATCTGGTGCTGATAGTAGGCGCCATGGCCCTCTGTATGGGATTGACCATCAGCCGGAGCGCGCTGGTAGGAGTGGGCGTCTCCCTCACCCTCGTCGCCGCCCTACGCTATCGCAAATTGTGGCTGCTTCTGCTCGCTGCGCTGGCCCTCATCCTCATCCTGCCCCAGACTCAGGGCTACGTCGCTCACTTCGTCGCAGGCCTACAGGGTGAAGACCTGGCGACCCAGATGCGCTTTGGCGAATACAAGGATGCCTTCACCCTGATTGGGCGCTACCCCTGGCTGGGCGTCGGGTTTGCCGGCTCGCCCGACATAGATACCTACATAGGTGTCGCCAATGTCTATCTCCTCATCGCTGAACAGATGGGATTGGTAGGGTTGGCCAGCTTCCTGGTCGTGATGGCCGTGCTTTTCGTCCGCTTCTGGCGCACCCGCTCCCTGGCAGCCGCCGCGCCAGAACTGGAGCCGCTGTGGTGGGGCTTGCACGCCGGCCTGATCGGAGCCTTGGTAGGAGGCGTCTTCGATCACTATTTCTTCAACCTGGATTTCCATCACTCCGTCACCCTCTTCTGGATAGTCGTCGGGCTGGCGACGGCGACGACGGACATCATCCAACGTCAAGCCGCCCCGGCCACATCTGAAAACTCGCCTACTCGCTGACTTGCTCACTTGCCGCTTGTAACTTGCAACTCACATTAGATTTGTATCTTCTCAATAACTTGGGACAGACCAGGTGCGACACACTTCAGATAACTGAGTAATTGAACGTTAAGGAAGTCCTGAAGGTCTCTAAGCGTCGTTTTTGAGCTTATAACTTAAGTGCGTGCGGACATTGATCGTTCGTCCGACCACCTCCCCCAGAATATTGAGATGATACTTAGATTTGACCGGTGACCGCTAACTGCATAATTGAAACATTGCGACTAATCGTTGATCACAAAAAACCCAATATATTGGAATATTCTCAGGGAAAAACCCAGATATGGAAGGAACTCGCGAGTTCCCTAGCTCTGATGCAAATTTCTAAATGTGCAGTTCATTCGATTGCGGGCAAAGGTCACGCTCACACAGGAGAAATATGGACAAGACAAAATATACCGGTTGTTGGCAGATAATCCTGATTGGCGCCTTGCTTTTGTGGCTGGGCATCGCGCCGCCCGTGGCGGCCCTGGCGGTGAATAAAACGTTGAGTGAAGTAATCGCCCCTGGCGCAGTGTCCGCAGTCGCCATCCTGGTCGCCGGCGCGCTGCTGCTGCCGCCCTATGTCGGAGCGGCCCTGCTCGCCTGCCGCTGCCCCGCCTGGAAAGAGACTGCCGCCGTCGCTGCCTCTGGCGCAGTCGTCGCCGGCTACTTTCTGCTCAATGCCATGGTGAGAGCCATGTTTCCCGAAAGCGCCGCTACCTCTCTCCACGGCGAGGGCGCCTGGGCCGCCGCGCTGCAAATGGGCCTTCTCCTCCCCTACGCCTTGCTCGCCGCCTGGCTGGCCCCGCGCCTGGCGAGAGCGCCCCGACGCTCCATTTGGGCCTGGTTGGGCTTGAACCGCTTCGACTGGCCCACCTTGCTGCTGGCGCTGGCCGTAGCAGCCCTGGTAACCATTCCTTGGCCCGTGACCGGGGCGTTGGGCGATAGCCTCACCAGCCTGAGCCTGGCTTTCCAGACGCTGGCAACAACGCTCTCGCAGATCTTGCTTTTCTGGGGCGTGATCTTCTGCCTGCTGACCTCCACCTTCACTCGGCCGTGGTCGGCAGCACTGACGACACTCATGCTCTATGGACTGTCCGCCTTTGGCGGCGTCCTCCCCTCGGCTGATTGGAGTGCAGTGAGCGATCTCATCTTCCTGCTGCCTCTGGCGCTCCTGCTCGCTGAACTGCGGGCCCGCGAAGGCGGCGTCTATCCCCTCCTGCCCTTGCTCTTCTGCTACCGCGTCGCCCCACTCCTCTTCGTGGACTCCCGCGACATTCTCGCTCAGGGCATCCCCGAACTACAGCACATCCTCAGCTACGCCACTCTCATCGCGAGCACGCTCGGCATCGGCTTGATATTGTGGATCGGACGGTGGGCGCTGCGGGTGCTCCAGGATAGCTTACGGATACCCGCCTGGGCGCGACTCGTCGCTGCTGCATTGGCGGCGGCAGCGTTTTGGGGAATATGGACAGGGACCTATTTCTTCATCGGCGCTCCAGGCTTCACCAATGATGGCTTTCTCATCATCCTAGAGGAACAGGCTGATCTGAGCGACGCTTCCACCATCGCCGACAAAGAAGCGCGTCTGGAATACGTTCGTCAGACATTGATCGAGACCGCCGAGGATACACAGGCCCCATTGCGGGCCGAGTTGGATCAGATGGGCCTTTCCTACCGTCCTTACTACATCATCAACATGATCCGCGTGGATGGGCGCCGTTGGCTGATGGGGCAATTCGAGGGGCAGCCGGGTGTGGCCCAGGTCATCCTTAACCCCAACGCGCGGGAATATCCGCACACCATTCCTTTCCCTGAAAACGAGAGCGATGAGCCGCCCTCCAGAGTGCAATCCAACCTGGCAGCCATCCACGCCGACGAGGCCTGGGAACTGGGAGTGACGGGCGAGGGCATCGTCGTCGCCGGGCAGGATACGGGTTACGATTGGACTCATCCCGCGCTCAAATCCCACTACCGTGGCTGGAACGGCCAGAGCGCCGACCACGACTGCAACTGGCACGACGCCTGGGATGATACCGTCGTCCCTTTCGACGACCATTCACACGGCACACACACTATGGGCATTCTGGTGGGAGATGATGGAGGCGCCAACCACACAGGGGTCGCGCCGGGCGCGCGGTGGATCGGGTGTCGCAATATGCGGCGCGGTTACGGCAATCCAGCCTCCTACACCGAGTGTATGGAGTTCTTTCTCGCCCCCTACCCCCACGGCGGCGATCCATTCAGCGACGGTGACGTGGGACAGGCCCCTCACCTGGTCACCAATTCCTGGGGCTGCCCTTACTGGGAAGGGTGCTCTTCGGGGACCCTGAAGCCGGCGCTCGATGCACTGCGGGCAGCGGGCATTATGATGATAGTTTCGGCCGGCAACGAAGGCCCTGCTTGCAATACAGCGACCACGCCTCCGGCCAACTATGACGCCGCTTTTTCCATCGGAGCGACGGGGGGCGATGGCAGTATAGTTGGTTTCAGCAGCCGCGGTCCAGTGGGGGAATTGATCAAACCCGATATTGCCGCGCCGGGATCCGGCGTACGCTCTAGCGTGCCCGATGGCTATGCCAACAACAGCGGCACCTCGATGGCTGCACCACACGTGGCTGGGGTAGTGGCCCTTCTGTGGTCAGCAGACCCGAACCTCATTGGCGATATCGACGCGACCGAGTCTCTCATATGCCAGACGGCCACACCCAAACCAGTGGAGAAAGCCTGTACAGTTGAAGACGAAGCGCCGGGGGGACCGTACGCTTCACTATTCCCCAATTCCAGTTGTGCCTGCGGCGACGTGACCGGCACGCCCAACAATGTCTATGGCTGTGGGAACATTGACGCCGGCTCTGCCGTGCAGGCGGCGCTAGAGGATTAAAAGTGAAGCGCCGGCATCGAGGGAAAAATCACATTACAGTAAAAGTGACACATTTGTTACACAGAGCTACACAGAGGAGGCACAGAGGCCTCAGGGCGCTTTTCGTGTCAACTCTTGTTCACGCAGTTTATCCATGTCTTCTCTGCCGGATGTTGTCTATCCGCGGATGTTGTCTATCCGCGGATGCTGTCTATCCGCAGATGCTGTTCATCCGCCGTGGGTTGCGAGAGAGCCCACCTTTTTTCAGGGAATTCGTTCCGTCCATTTCAGGGTGGCATATTTCTTAGCCCGCAAATCCACCGCCTGCGCTCGCTCCTGATCTGTGAGCTTCCCTGGTTTCAGGTGGAGATTGAGCGCTTCAGCGAAACCGGCCGCCATCGCATCGGCCGCCTCCTGCCAGGCAACAGGGTGACCTAGCGCCTCCGCGATTGTCGCGGCCCGGGCGCGTACGCGCTCCGCGTCAGGACACGTGCGCAGCAGCGGACAAATGCGAGCCACATCGCCGCGTAACGGCAATGCGCCGTGTTGAAGCATTACGGACCGAGCGCGCATCTGGGCGCTGCCCACCAACTTCCGGCCACCGATGGTGATCTCATAATCGGAGGGGGACTCGAAACAGACCGCTCCTTGAGAGTGAGGACTCTCTGCTCGTCGATCCGCTGCGATACCTGTTACGTTCAACATTTCAAACCCGCGCACTAACCCTTTACTGAGACGGCGATAACTTTCCACGATAGTCCCAGCCACGCGCGGCTCTGTCTGTGGCGCGACCACACTGTAGGTCAATTCGTCCACGTGAAGGATGCTTTTCCCTCCCGTGGGCCGGCGCACCAGATCGAACCCGGCGCTTCGCAGAGCTGGCAGATCGACGTCGGCCATCGGCTGCGCCCGTCCCAGCGAAAGGCAGGCCGGTTCCCAGGCGTAAAAGCGCAGCGTGGGTGGAACCAGCCCCGTCGCGACCGCGTGCAGAATCGCCTCGTCCAGCGCCATATTGGCCGCCCCGTCTATTGGGGCCGAGTGAAGTAAGCGCCAAGTTGCAGGGGGGTAGATGCTCACAAATATACCTCCTCAGAAATCGTCATCTAGTTGCAGCAAAAGTGACTGCTCAGCTTGAGCTTGTGACACAGAGATTCACAAAGAAACGTGGAGAAAAAGGTATTGTATTCCTGTGCCTTCTCAGTGGCCCTCTGTATCCAAGCCAGAATGGCCTGAGCAGTTACCAGCGAAGTACAATTGTAACATATCCATTTCAAGGAGAAAAGATGAACCTATGTGATTACTGTGACACCGATGCTCTCTACCGTAGTCACGAAAGCGGCGATTACCTGTGTTCAATTCATGCCCGGATGGAAGTGAATGGGCCACGGAGTGACGCGCCTAGACCGCCGGTCACCATCCGCCCCGCCGCCCCAGACGATCAGATACACATCGCATCCCTAGCAGACGCCTTCTGGGGCGAAGTTTTGGTCGAATCCTTTGGCCGTCGCTATCAGGTGGACGCGCTGCCGGCCTTCGTTGCCTGCGACGAAGGTGAGATCGTCGGCGCAGCCAGCTATGCCCGTGAAGGAGAGGCGACCGACCTGGTGATGCTCAATGTCTTGCCTCAGTGGCAGGGTCGAGGGGTGGCGCACGGGTTAATCACGGCCGTGGTCAAGATGACACGCGCAGAGGGTGCGGACAGAATCATTACCACCTCGACTAACGACAACCTGCCCGCACTGACGCTCTACCAGCGATTTGGATTTACGATCACCGATGTGCTCGTGGGTAAAATGGTGGAGCATCACGGTGGAGTTGAAGCAGGGTTTGCTGATATCCCGGTGCGAGACGAAATCCAGATGGAACTGCGGCTATGAGTCGACTTTCGAGCGGAATTAAGATTCTACGAAGGTTACTGCTTCGTCAGGTTCGTAGTCAGGCACGAAACGTAGTGGAGTGCCGTTTTTCATAACTAACACTACTCCGCTCTGCTGCGGACGGATGCTTGCATCCGCGCTTACTACGAACAGCGTCCAAAAGGTATTTGTCAAGGTGCGAAATATAGACTTAACATTGTCAAGGTAGTAGTAACCTATGAAATTCCAATTTGCGCTTTAGATGCATGTGTGGTATAAGTAAGTCACGCGCCCCCGTAGCTCAGTGGATAGAGCATCGGCCTCCGAAGCCGGTGGCCCGCGTTCGAGTCGCGGCGGGGGTACTCTGTTTTTTATTTCGATTTTATCCTGACTTGACAAATTAACCAAAACAAGTATTATCTTACTCAATTATCCAAACCCGGCCAAACGATCAATTGACCACCCGATCAAAATGATAAACCATCACCAGACCAATTTCGCCTATTATTACTTCTATTTTACCCCCGTCTTTCCAGGGACGGTTGCTTTGCGGTGGGTGGAGGCCAATGTAGAATAGGCTAAATCCAAAGGATGATGTAAGAGCGTGGAGCAGCTTGCTCCACGCTCTTTTTTTGTGCCTGTGGAAATATGACCACTTTTAACTTGATGATGATGACTAGCCACTCGACAATTTCAAGATAGGACACAGATGAACACAAGGAAACACGTATTTTTAGTTTTATCTGTGCAAATCCGTGAGCCATAAAAGATTTTATCCCAAAGTGTCGAGCAGCTGGCCTTGATGACAGCAGCATAAGGAGGAGGACACAAATGACCTGTCGCGGCATCCGTGGCGCCATCAGTGTGGACGTCAACGACGCAAAATCCATCATCGCGGCGACGCGCACCTTATTGGAATGCATCATCTCCACTAACAACATCGCAGTGGAGGAACTCGCCAGTGTGATCTTTACCGTCACATCTGACCTGAATGCAATCTACCCAGCGCGTGCAGCCCGCGAGATGGGCTGGGTGAACACGCCGCTGCTGTGCATGCAGGAGATGGCCATCGAAAGCAGCCTACCACGCTGCATTCGGGTGTTGATGCACTGGAATACAAATCTGCCTTCCAATCAAATCAGACATATTTACTTGGGTAAAGCGCGGGTATTGAGACCCGATCTCACAACAAAAGGAGTAAGAAAATGACCAGAATAGCATTTCAAGGTATCACTGGAGCTTATTCGGAAGAAGCTATCCGTCAGTTTTTTGGCCCAGAGCAGGAAGGTGTTCCCTACAAAACGTTGAACGAGGTGTTTCTCGCCGTGGAAAAAGGCCAAGCTGATTACGCAATGGTTCCGGTGGAGAACGCCGTCGCCGGCTCAGTGGATCGCTCCTACAAACTGTTGATGGAGTATGATCTGCGTGTCTATGCCGAGGTGATCTTGCGCGTGCGGCATTCATTGCTCGCGCCGCCGGATGTCGCACTGGACGAACTGCAACGTGTATGCTCACATCCGCAAGCGCTGGCTCAATGCCAACGCTACCTAAACCGTCACGATCTGGAACCTGAACCGGGCTTCGATACCGCCGGCAGCGCTCGCGATCTGGCGGCCGATCCGGAACCTGGCCTGGCCGCGATTGCTGGCTCTTTGGCCGCCGAATTGTACGGTCTGGATATCATCGCTGAAGACATCGAGGATTTTCCCTTCAACTACACCCGCTTTTTCCTTCTCTCTCTGGATGACCCACCCCGCGCACAGCAAACCAAGACATCTCTCGTTTTTTCCACACGCCATCGCCCGGGAGCACTGCACACTTGTCTAGGGGAATTTGCCGCCCGCGGCCTAAATCTGACTAAAATCGAGTCGCGTCCGCGTCTCAATCGGCCCTGGCAATACATCTTTTATCTTGATTTCGAAGGACATTGGCAGGACCCCAAGTGCGAAGCAGCCATTATGGGGCTGTTGCGCGCTTCTTCCTTCGTCAAGCTGCTAGGTTCCTACCCGGCCGCCACCACGCCAGCTTGGGATAATTATGGCTCGTGATGGCGGTGTAGATACATCAGGAGGTAATAAAATGATTATTGTGATGAAACAAGAAGCGACTGAAACTCAAATCGTCAACGTCACTGCTCGCGTTGAGCAATTGGGCTGTCGAGTACATCTATCGCAAGGTGAAGAGCATACCATCATCGGCCTTATTGGCAATGGGCGCTCGCTGAATCAGGATCAACTTGAAAGAATGGGCGGCGTCGAACGCATCGTGCCCATTCTGCGGCCTTTTAAACTTGCCAGCCGCGATTTTCACCCCCAGGACACCACTGTTTCGGTCAATGGGGTGACGGTAGGCGGCAAGCAATTGACCGTGATGGCTGGCCCGTGCTCTGTGGAAAACCATGATCAACTGTTGCAGACCGCGCGCGCCGTGAAGAGCGCTAACGCTCACGTGCTGCGCGGCGGCGCTTTCAAACCCCGCACCTCTCCCTATAGCTTTCAAGGATTGGGCGAGGAAGGGCTGCAACTCCTGGCAGCAGCGCGCGAGGAAACGAACCTGCCGGTCGTCACCGAGGTGATGTCTCCTCAACAGGCGCCGTTGGTCACCTCTTATGCTGATATTCTCCAGGTGGGCGCACGCAATATGCAGAACTATGCCCTGCTGCACGCCGTCGGCGAGGCCCAGTGGCCTGTGCTTCTCAAACGCGGTATGATGTCTACCGTCGAGGAACTGCTGATGGCCGCCGAGTATATCCTCTCTCACGGCAACGACCGTATCATCCTGTGCGAACGCGGTATCCGCACCTTTGAAAAATACACGCGCAACACGGTCGATATCAGCGCCGTGCCATTGCTCAAGCGGCTCAGCCACCTGCCCGTCATCGTGGACCCCAGCCACGGAACAGGCAAATGGGAGCTGGTAGGACCGATCTCGCGGGCGGCTGTGGCCGCAGGGGCCGATGGATTGCTCATCGAGGTCCATCCTCATCCCAAAGAAGCTCTCTCGGATGGCGCACAATCCCTCAGACCGGACCGTTTTTCCAGTTTGATGCAAGAACTGCAATCAGTGGCCAAGGCCGTCGGGCGAACCTTGTGAAGAGATTGAAGGAAGCCCAAATCGCCGTCGTCGGGCTGGGGCTGATGGGCGGCTCGCTGGCCGGGGCCTTGCGCGGCCGTTGCCGGAGCGTCATCGGAGTGGCCCGGCGGGCGGAGACAGTCAAGATAGCGCGCGCGCGTGGCTTGATCGACCGGGGCGCGATTGACCTGGAGCGCGGTGTGTACCAGGCAGACCTGGTCGTCCTGGCTACGCCTGTGCGCGTCATCCTGCATCAATTGACCGAAATCGGAACCTTCCTGTCCACAGGATGTTTGCTGATGGACCTGGGCAGCACCAAGACGCAGATTGTGGCCCAGATGGAGCAACTCCCCGACCACATCCAGCCTCTAGGCGGTCACCCGATGTGCGGCAAAAATGTATCCGGAATCGCAGCGGCCGACCCAGCGCTCTACCAGAGCTGCGCTTTTGTGCTCACTCCATTGGCCCGCACGTCTGAGGCAGCGATGGGACTGGCTAGAGCAATGGTCGAAGCCATCGGCGCGCACCCGTTGCTGCTCAATTCACGACGCCATGACCGGTTGGCGGCGACGACCAGCCATCTGCCCTATCTGCTGGCTTGCGCCCTGGTCGGCGCGATGAGAAAGGAGACCGCGGCCGATTCTGCTGCGCGCGTGGTCGCCGCCAGCGGCTTCCACGATACCTCCCGTCTGGCCGCCAGCGACGTGACGATGATGCTCGATATCTTGTCGACCAACCGTGAGGCTGTGCTGAAGGCGATGGCAATCTGCGAGGCACAGTTGCATAACCTGGCTCACCTGGTACAATCAGGAGACGAGGAGAGATTAAGGGCGACACTGACTGATATCCAGAAGTATCGGCGTGAATTATACTGAGAGAGGAAATGACTCACCTGATTGTACGCTCCGAAGGACCACTGCGTGGGCGCATCCGGGTCCCGGGCGATAAATCCAT
>Ga0207752_1001358_pt1 | contig 11265 bp, 7 predicted proteins | sample Pon2CUnioCityCA_6_FD_187272 | JGI IMG/M metagenome (GOLD analysis project Ga0207752, IMG submission 187272) | Marine sediment microbial community from Union City, CA, USA - Pond 2C Sediment 2 (SPAdes) | ecosystem: Environmental > Aquatic > Marine > Intertidal zone > Salt pond sediment ... | reverse complement strand
GCCACAGGAAACTGATCGACCTCCTTCAAGCCAAAGGCGCTATCATCTCCAAAGATGACAAGCCCGATGAAGAAGCATCGCTCTATGCTGTCTGGCGTAACGACGCATATCACCTGGAACTACTCTTAGCCCATGGAGCCGACGTCAACACGGCAGACCGATGGGGTTGGTCGCTTTTGCATTATACGGCTCATAGCGGCAACGCGGATATGACAAGGATGCTTCTTGACAACGGTGCAAATGCGAATACTGTGGAAAGGGAATACGGGCAAACGCCGTTACACCGTGCGGCTTTACGCAGCAGAAAGACAGTAGCAGAAATGCTTCTTGCCCACGGGGCCGACATGGACACCAGAGACTGGTATGGCAAGACGCCTCTGTCTCTGGCCAAAGAGGGAGGCCACACCGAAATTATCGCACTGCTGCGCAAGCACGGGGCCAAGGAATAATTGCGGGGGAAGGCCACTCTCGGATCGGAAACTTAGCGCGGCCACACGCCAAGAGAGCCGGGCGTGGCTCAGTCCTTTCCATTTGCCAACTGTGCAAGGCCGGTCCGGCGATGACGGCAGTATCTGCGCCAGGAGCTTGATGCCTTCGCCCTGGATGAACGCACAGGCTACCTCGTAGGCTTTCTCGCGCGTGGGGAGCAGTTGGCAGCGAACGCCGCTCTTTCCTACTTGGTCCTTCGGAACTCCAGCTTCTCGATTTTGAATTGGCCGAGGGCGCTGGCCATGTTGAAGAAGTCGCCGGGCTCGCCGTTGCCGACGGCTAGGGCGATGTGTCCGGCGTCGTATCCGCCGCGGCCGCTACCCTTGAAGGCGGCGTCCAGGCCGATCCAGGTGCCGCCCCGGCCCCGGGCGTCGGCGCCCACGTAGGCCTGCGTCCAGGCGTGTCCGCCGAAACCTTCGATGCCGCCAAAGTCCTTCACGTAGGCGACGCCGACGGCCACCTGCGCGGGGATGCCGACCGCCCGGCATAACGCCGCGGTCAGCACCGCGAACTCCGAGCAGTCGCCCTGGCGGCTCTCCAACACTTCCGCCGCCGAAGCGTAGCCCACGGACAGGCTCTTGTTGTCGATGTAGTCGGCCACGAACGACTCGATCCGCCGAGCGGCCTCGGTCGCATCCCGGGCGTCGCCCACCACCTTGCGGGCCAGCGCGACGATCTCCTTGCGATCGCTCTGCAGAAACCGGGTCGGCTTGACCGCCTCTCGCAACTCGGGGTCGTCGCCCTTGTAGGGGAATGTGCCCCCGGTCGCGGTCGCGGGCTCTACGACAAGCACGATCCTGCCATTCGACAGCCGCTTGACCGTCTGATTGTCCGTCGAGGGAATCACCAATTCGGCGCCTTCGGCCGGATTCAGCACATACATGATGGCGGAGGCCGAGCGGACATCGTCGATGGATTCCGGACTCTTGAGGAACATCCTATCAACCACGTCGAGCACGTCGTTGTCGCCGAGGGCGAATTCCTTGGGGCACGAGACCATTTCCACCACCATTCCGGCGACGGGCATGACGCTCTTCAGGACCCGCGTGTCATCGTCCACATAGCTCGTTGTGGTGACCGCCCCGGTGCCGGGCAGGTTGAGCGTGCTGGTCATCTCCGTGAGTTTGACGACGCGGCCGAGGAGATCGACCTGTTTCTTCGGTCCGATCGCGACCTGCCCGTTGACGGCCTGCATGACGCCCGGGCTGAACACGCTGGCGGTGTACTGCGTGCCCGGCTTGAGACCTTTCTCCAGAGTCAGCAGGCGCAGCCCCTCGGCCAGGAGCGCTCCGGCCGGCCACTCCATGGTGCTCTTCTCCGTCGTTCCCATCGACGAGTTCGTCAGGGCGACGGTCCCGTCGCTGCCGATCGCGCCTTCGACTTTCATGACCATCGCCCCAAGATCCTGAATCGACTGGAAGCTCAGCGGCTTGCCGGCCGTCGTTTCGATGCTCGTCTCGGTCATCTTGACCGTGATCGGAAAGCCCAGGCGGCTGATCGTGATGCTCACTTCCTCGCTCGTCGTGACCTTTGAGCCTTCCTCGATCCGCGTGTGGATCGCGTAGCCGACCTTTTTGCCTTCCATGAAGACGGCGAGATACTCCGTCTCCTTCTCGGCAAGGACCGGCGAGCAGACCACGAAGAACAAGGAAAGAGCAAGAAGGCGTTTTCGTTCCATCATCTGATGATTCCTCCCAAAACAGGGGGCGTTCAAGGCCGTTTTCGCCGGCCATTCATTCCAATTGCATACTGGCCGCCGATGAAGCCGTTCGCACGGCGAGGCTATTATAAACGTCGGGCGCCCATTTTTCACCCCAAATCGCCTGAAGCGCCGATAATGGTGTGGATGCGGCCGCCCGGTCCGCGCAGTTGCACGATGGGTCCATCCGGCGTAGAATGCGACTTCGGCAGGTTCGATCTGTCCCCAATGACGTGCAGGATGCTGTCTATGACATTTGATGAGTTGCTGCGATTGACCCGTTCGGACGCGGGTCCCGGCGTCCAAATCGACTCGCGGCAGGTGTGCGCGGGCGACATCTTCGTCGCCATTCCAGGCGGGACGTGCGACGGCCACGATTTCATCGGCCAAGCGATCTCCAGCGGGGCAAAGTACATTGTTTGCGGGAAGGGTCGAACTGCGTCGATGCCGTCGAGTCCGGCTGACGGGCCGGTTTTCATCCCGGTCGACAGTCCGGTCCGGGCGGCAGGCCTGCTGGCCCAGGCCGCCGAGGGCAATCCCGGCGTCCGGCTGGTGAACCTGGCCGTCACGGGAACGAACGGAAAAACGACGGTGACCTTCCTGGTCCGCTCCTGTATCCAGGCCGCCGGCGGCAAGTGCGGGCTCCTCGGAACCGTCGTCTACGACACCGGATCCGGGCTAATGCCGTCGTCCTTGACGACCCCAGACTGCCTCACCGTCGCCGAGGCCCAGCGGCAAATGGTCGAGGCCGGCGCCGAGTACGTGGTCATCGAGGCCAGTAGCCACGCGCTCTCGCAGGATCGCCTCGCCGGAATGGATTTCCGGGCGGCGGCCTTCACAAACCTCACGGGCGACCATCTGGACTACCACAAAACGAAAGAGAACTACCTGGCCGCCAAGACCCGGCTCTTCACGGCCCTGAGCCCCGAGACAACCGCCGTGCTCAACCGGCAGGCGCCGGAGTCGCAGTCGATCGCGCAGGCGACGAAGGCCCGCCTCTGCTGGTACGCCGTGGATGAGCCGGCCGATCTCGTCGCCCACATCGAATCGATGACTGTCGAGGGAACCGATTTCACGCTGGAATATCGCGGGCGCAACGAGCGCGTGAGAACGCCCCTTCTGGGTCGCTACAACGTGGCGAATCACCTGGCCGCCGCCGGACTTTGTTTGGCCGCCGGCCTGGATCTGCCGACGGTGGCCGCCGGGCTTTCCTCACTCGCCGGAGTGCCCGGCCGGCTGGAGAAAATCCCCGGCGATGGGTTCACAGTCGTCATCGACTACGCCCACACCGACGACGCACTGCAAAACGTTCTGGCCACGCTCAAGCCGCTGTGCACTGGCCGGCTTATCGTGGTTTTCGGCTGCGGCGGCGACCGGGACAAGACCAAGCGGCCCAGAATGGCCCGCGCGGCTCAACAGTGGGCGGACCGGGTCGTAGTCACAAGCGACAACCCGAGAACCGAAGAGCCCGCGGCCATCATCAAGGACATCACGGCCGGGTTCGACGATCCCGGGGCGCAAAACGTACTTGTGGAGCCCGACAGGAGAAAGGCCATTCGGATGGCCGTCGAAAGCGTCCGGCCGGACGACGTGATCCTCATCGCCGGCAAGGGGCATGAAACCTACCAGATCATCGGCAGCCGCAAATTCGACTTCAGCGACAGAGACGTTGCGCGGCAATGTCTGAGAGAGCAGCCATGCGGCCGATCGCGATAGAAACCGTCGCACACATTATAGGGGCGGCCGTCACGAGACGAGCGAGTCGCAGCGAGAACGAAGCTGCGCCGAGCAGCATCACCGGCATCAGCACGGACTCACGAACGATCCGGCCGGGCGATGGCTTCTTTGCGATTGCCGGTGATCGCTTCGATGGTCACGATTATGTGGCCGAGGTCTTCGAGAAGGGCGCGGCCTGCGCCGTCGTCAGCAGAACCATCGATGCAGACGCGATGCCCGGCCCTATCCTGAGGGTCCACGATACGGTCGAGGCACTGGGTGATCTGGCTCGCGAGTACCGACGAAGCAGTTCCTTCAAGGTGGTGGCCATCACCGGCTCGGTCGGCAAGACCACGACGCGGCAGATCGTCCACCATGTTCTCAGCCGGCGCTTTCGCACGCATCAGGCGCAGAAAAGCTTCAACAACCACATCGGGCTGCCCCTGACCCTGCTGGGCGCGGAACCTGAGCACGAAATCGTCATTGCCGAGTTGGGGGCCAACCATCCGGGCGAGATCGGATACCTGACGGGGATCGCCCAGCCCGACGTCGCCGTGGTGACCAACGCATCGCCGGCCCACCTCGAAGGCTTCGGCGACCTCTCGACCATCATTCGTGAGAAGCTTTCCATCGCCGACGGGCTGCCCGCGGACGGCACGCTCATCATCAACGGCGATATCGAGCCGCTCGTCGCCGCCTGCCGCGAGATGGGAAGGCCCTTCCGCACCTTCGGCAAGACCGCCGGGGCAGACTATCGAGCGGAGCATGTCGTCTGCGAAGCACTGCACAGCACCTTCGAAGTCAACGGCAGACAGGTTCGCCTTCCGCTGCCCGGCCCGGGGAACCTGGAAAACGCACTGGCCGCCTGGGCGATCTGCGAGCATCTCGGCCTGACAATCGACGATTTCGCCAACGCTGTGGCGAGCCTGTCGAGCGTCTCGATGCGGGCCGAAGCCGTGCAGATCGGGACCCTGACCGTGCTGAACGATTGTTACAACGCCAATCCCGCGTCGATGAAGAACGCCCTGACGATGCTGCGCAACCTTCGCGGCTCCGACACAGATCGCAACCGCCGGCTCGTCTTCATCTGCGGCGAGATGGCCGAGCTTGGGGCCCAGACGCAGGCGTTGCATGAAGAGCTGGGCGTGGCCGTGGCCGAGGCCGGCGTCGATTTACTGGTTGCGGTGGGCGCTGCGCCGCGAGTCACGGCCCAAGTCGCCCGCAAGCAGGCGCGACACGATTTGCAGACGCGATGTTTTGACGATGCGGCCGCCGTATGCGATCATATGCCCGAATTCCTGCGGGGCGATGATATCGTCCTGGTGAAAGGATCCAGGACGGCCCGGCTAGAACGTATCGTCGAAGCGCTGCGCGAACTCGTTGCGTCGCGCGAAACGCTTTGCAGAACGGCAAGAGTCAAATAGCAGAAATCGAAACGACAACGGAGAAAGCAAGGATCAAACATCAAAACAATCCGGCCGCAGGCGTAGGGTGGGTTCTCAACCCACGCGTCGGATGCGCCCCGGCCGAGTGACCGCGTGGGGCATGGACCCACCCTACGAGTTTGGTCTTCTCATGGACGACACGGCACGGGAAACGGGATGATTTATCATCTGCTTCGCCATTTTAGTGGCTTCTTTTCTGATACACTGCACTTCTATGCGTTTCACTACGTGCTGTTCCGCTCCGTTCTGGCCATTCTGACGAGCCTGGTAATCGCTCTGCTGATCGGCCCGCGGATCATTCGCTGGCTCATGCGCATGAAGATCGGCGACCGGCCCGAGTTTCACCACGCCGCCCTCAACCAGCTCACCAAGGAAAAAGCCAACACCCCCACGATGGGCGGCCTGATCATCCTCTCGTCTGCCACCATAACGACCCTGCTGTGGGCGAAGCTCAACAATCCCTTCGTGCAGAAGGCGATCTTCGTACTGTTGTGGTTTGGAATCCTTGGCGGCATCGACGACTGGCTCAAGCTGACCGCCGCCTCGCGCCAGCGCGGCCGCGACGGACTGCTCGCCTGGGAGAAGCTGCTCTTCCAGATCGCCGGGGCCGTCCTGATCGCCTCGTTTCTGTTCTTTGATTTCCGCGACATCGCCGACGGCAAGCTCTTCTGGTTGCCCTTCTACAAGAACGGCCTGCCCTTAGCCAACTGGACCTTCATCCTCATCGCGATCTTCTACATCTCCGCCACGAGCAACGCGGTGAACCTCGCCGACGGCATGGACGGCCTAGCCGGCGGCTGCGTCGCCATGGTCAGCCTCGTCCTCGTGATCCTCTGCTACGTCGCTTCGGAGATGATGTCGCGGACCACGCCCGTGACGTGGGCGAGTTACCTGCTGCTGCCGCACATCCCCCAGGCCGGCGAGCTGAGCATCTTCTTCGCGGCCATCCTCGGCGCCGTGCTCGGCTTCCTCTGGTTCAACTGCTACCCCGCCCAGACCTTCATGGGCGACGTCGGCTCGCTGCCGCTCGGCGCCGCCATGGGCTACGGCGCCCTGGTGACGCGCAACGAGATCCTCCTGTTGATCATCGGCGGCGTCTTCGTCATCGAGCTGATGAGCGTCGTGCTCCAGGTTGGCTACTTCAAATACACGCACGGCAAGCGTCTCTTCCGCTGCGCGCCGCTGCACCACCATTTCCACCTCGCCGGCTGGAGCGAGCCCCAGGTCGTCGTGCGCTTCTGGCTCCTCGCCGCCGCCTTCGCCGCCCTCGCCTTAGCCACCATCAAGCTCCGCTAACGCCGAGCCAGATACCGGAATGTTGGAATAGTGGAATGTTGGAAGAAGCGGGCCGCTGGGCGTACGGTCGCAAGACCGGAGACGGAGGCCGAGGACGGACAACGGGCCGGCCGCGAAGAAGAACGCTGGCGAAATGACTTCTCCCTTTGTGGCTCTGCGGCTTGGTGTGAAACCAATCCCTGCTGATCCGCAGCCTGCGCCAATCTTCGCAGATTTCCAACCGGGAACGGACTGCTGCTCTTGAGCCACGGAGAACACTGAGAACACGGAGATTCTTGGCCGGGAACCGCAGATGAACGCCGATGCACACAGATAATGGAAACCGCGAAAAGTCTGCGCTCGCAAAAGCGAGATACGCGAACCACGCGAAATGAATCCGGAATCTGCAATCGTAGATCATCAATTCAGAGGCCTCCGGCGTCTTGCCTATCACTTCTCACGTATCACTTCAGGGGTTTTCCCCTTGCCTTTTCGACTCTCTGGCCCTACAATGGAAAGCTGGACAGGCGGCTCCAAGACCGCGAAGCGGCCACCAAGTACAATAGACACTACGGGTGACTCGCAAGAAAGAAGCGGAATGTAAAACCTGCTGGTAGGACCTGCACATACGTTTGTTGGAGAAATCAGCGTGGCTGTCCCTTTGACGGATGCGATCATCATTTCGGTAGCGCGTCTGGTTGATGACGCACAGTCCGAAACCCGCGAGCCAAGCCATTCCGATATCGAGTTTCAGATTAACCGGGCTCACCTAACACAAGGTGATCCAAAGGCACAGGGGCAACTGGTTGGGAAAGCAAAACGCGTTCGCGGCACTCTCAACTGGGCGTTGGATAACAACGTCCCCGCTGGAGAAGCGCTTGTCGAAAGCATGATCTCACTCGTTCGAGGGTGTGGCGGGTTCAGGCCCACTTCTCCGAACTATGTCGGTAGTCAGGAAATTGCTGATGCAGTCGCTGCTTTTCGTGCGGAGGGCTACGAACTCTCCCTTGACGGCGAATTGAGACCCCTCGTCCTGGACAATCTGTCCGGGGCGGCATTGTCGGCTGCACTCGAGGCGTACATTCGGAGGGCCAGGCGCGGTGTGTCCGATGCGGCCTTGGTTACAGGCACCGGCAAGGATCTGCTCGAGGCCACCGCGGCACACGTGCTCGTAGAGCGCTATGGCTCGTATCCACAGAGTACCAACTTCCAGGGGCTTCTTGGTCGAGCTTTCGTGGCCTTGAGGTTGGCCACGCCCCAACACCCAGTGCAAGCTGGAGAAGCTCCGCAGCGCAAGATTGAAAGGTCGATGTTCGAATTGGCTTGCTCAATAAATACTCTCCGCAACAAAGCAGGAACTGGACACGGTCGTCCTTGGCTCCCCAACGTAACAGATATGGAAGCAAAAATCGCTGTCGAGTTCATGGGAGCCATCGCGGAATGGATGCTTGATTCACATCGAAGGACTCCCTAATCACTTTATGAGAAGGTGCATCGGCAATGACATAGCTGAGGACACCATCCTAGATTCGCGAGGGCAATAACGGTGACTGTCACGGACAAGCAATAATAGCCCATGTTGAACGCTACTGGCACAATGCAGAAATTCTGCGTATTCTGTGGCGCGACACCGCGTGGCAAGAACAAAGAACACATAATACCGAAGTGGCTCATTGAACTCACAGGTAATCCGAACCGTCAGGCCTTCTTCGGTTTCGATGTCAGGTCTGATACGCCAAGACTGCGCAAGTATGCATTCGACGCCTTCTCATTTCCTGCGTGTTCGGAATGTAACGCGAAGTTCTCACAACTCGAGGGCGCGGCGAAACGTGTTATCGTGTCTATGCTTGAGGAGAAGGCGATCAACGATCTGGATGTCAGCTGCCTCCTAAATTGGCTCGATAAGGTCCGCGTGGGTTTATGGCTTGGGTTTCTCATGTTATGCGAAAATCAGCCAGAAATTACGCCAAAATTCCACATAAACTCAAGGATTGCCGCCGCCGACAGATTGGTTTTCGTGTACAGACTGGCGACCGAACGTACAGGGGTCAATTTCATTGGACCAGAGTCACCGAGCTTTTTGTACGTCCCAAGTAGCTTCGCGTTGCTGATCAACAACTTCTGCTTCTTCAACGTATCACATTTCAACCTTTGTGATCGGAGGCTCGGTTTTCCTTATGCAAGAGAAGCCTTCTATCGCGGAATGGACATGAATATCGAGGCCGATTTCGTGGAGGGCCTCGGGCGTTGCTTTCACCCTGTCCTGCGTAATCAGTCGTTGCCAGACTGCACCAGATTCTATCAACCCATCTTTTCCAAGTTCAAAGATGCTCATGGTTTGGAGAGTCTCTTTCGGGCCGATTACGTACGCGACAATTCACTTGATTGGGACAAGGGCATTGGACGAGTGTTCTATGAGGTGAATGGTAGACCTCTGCTGTTTCCCAGACATGAATCGCATGACTGGTGGCCACACGTTGCCTACAGTATTGTGGATTTCCTACCGGCAATTAATCAACAAGTATACGATTTTCAGATCGAGGTGGTATCGAACGCCGCATCTCTTCGCAAAATGTCAAAGACAGAAAGGACAACCATCCGCCAACACCTCCAATTCTACCGAAATGTCAACAACTTGATGATAAGATTTGTAAGGGAGCAGGTGGCAAATATCGTGTCGCATTAACGTGCCGGAATTCCCGGGGCACCTTACCTATTTCGGTCTTGAATTGACTATGGTGTCGCCAGATGTCAAATTGCATACACGACCGCGCGTATCCTGCCCTTGGAAGGCGCACGTCTTGTAGAGGTCTCGTTATCCCATGCTGTCTTCCTTCTCCCGTAACAAAAGAAAGGGATTCCGGCGATGCCATACTAATTTCGGCCATTCCCATTGACCTCGTGAGGCCTGCCGGGTAGGCTGATGGGATGGGACGATGGGCGGGAGTTGTGGTTCCGGGTGTCGCCCATCATGCCACGCAGCGTGGCAATCGGCGACAGGAAACGTTCTTCGATGAGGAAGAATACGCCATGCATCTGTCCTTGTGGAGCGAATGGTGCGACCCGCCCAGCGCGCCCGCGAGCCCCAACAAGGGGAGAAATAGGTATAGTGGCCGCGGAAGTCCTGACTATCAGTGGACCAAGGCGCCCCAGACAGAAACGATATGACACATAGTTGCGTGGACATAGAGTGAGACTCACTGCGAAGAACCTACTGGACCAAATCGATGCATTGCCGGTAAGCGCAGCAGTCGCAAAAGGACTTCGGATCGCACAGGCGCAAGGTGCCTCTCGGATTGCAGACTGGTGTCGTTTGGAACTGGCCGGTTACTGGGCATCTAATCCGGCCATGAATGAGGAAGCCGTTGTTCCGGAGTATCGGGCCGTAGTTGGACAGCACGCTGATATATACGGTCGAGTATTGGTTCTGGAACCGGAGTTGGCATTTATCGGCGAGACACGTCTGCGTAACGGTATCGAGGAACTCGAAATGCTCGCGCGAACGAGAGAAACCGTCATAATCCACGACGCGCACATGTGCGATTTGATTCGGCGCTATCTTGACGTCGAAGTCTATTCTTTTCGCTTCAGCGCAGTGCATTTGACTGGTATGCTCACGGCGATTCGTGAGCAACTACGTGAGAAGCTTGTCAGAATTGAAGGTCTTCCAGAATCAACGTCAACGAAGTCGCAAATTCCAGGCGAGGAAATACTCGAACTGAAGCCCACTTTTTATGGGATCGGCATAAATCTGCGTGCCATATGGAGACACTGGAAAGGAACACAGTAGGAAGAAGGTGTGCCCGGCACACCCTGCGAATTCACGCGGAGAGTCGACGATTCCAGGTACCTTTTTCGACCAGGGGATTGTTCGCGCCAGTCGGCGATGTCTGCGGCGGGAATCGGGTTCTCATGTCGGCAATCGCCGAGGTCCACGTTGTCTGCCCCGTTCATCGGGACTCCTTGGCCAAAACAAGAACAACGAGCCCATCATACGGATGACCAGGACGGGCAGCAACGGCTCAGGCCCCATGGAGGCCCGCTGGTGGTTGCTTGTGGCCCGGAGGTTGGCCGGTTAGAAATCGTGAGGCTCGGCGACGTGGACGCGGACGTTCTTTCGGTAGGCCTGGGAATCCGCGCGCGTCATTTTGTCGAATTCGCGCTGGGCCCGGAAGATTCGGGTAGAAGAGCACCGTGCGTGGCACACCCTACGCGAGCTGCCACCCGGCATCATTCCATTATTCCATTATTCCATCGTTCTACCATTCCACCCTTCCCCCGGCACGCGGGCGAGATGCCGGTGGGATGCAAGGGCGGGACGCCCTCGCCACGAGGAGGTCTCAGTCGCATTGCATGGGGAAGTAGGCGCGGGCGTTGTTGTAGGCGATGTCCTCGACCATCTTTCCGAGCAGGGCGAGGTCGTTGGGCAGGAGGCCGGCCTCGACGTCGGCGCCGAGCATGTTGCATAAGACCCGGCGGAAGTACTCGTGCCGCGGGTAGGACAGGAAGCTCCGCGAGTCGGTCAACATGCCGACGAACCGGCCGAGCAGGCCCATATTGGCGAACGTGGCCGCGCCGAGCGTCCCGTCGAACGTCTGCGTGAGGCGCAGTTGCGTACTGCCGTTGATCGCCTCGCCGACA
>Ga0207752_1001357_pt1 | contig 11268 bp, 5 predicted proteins | sample Pon2CUnioCityCA_6_FD_187272 | JGI IMG/M metagenome (GOLD analysis project Ga0207752, IMG submission 187272) | Marine sediment microbial community from Union City, CA, USA - Pond 2C Sediment 2 (SPAdes) | ecosystem: Environmental > Aquatic > Marine > Intertidal zone > Salt pond sediment ... | reverse complement strand
AGGCGACGCCCCACCGGGGCGTCGCTACGACATGTTTATCGTTCTAAATGTATTTTTGCCAATTTATCATGTCAAAAGAGGTTTCCTGGAAATTCATGTCACAGGTCTGTTCCTTCCCGACAGCCTCAAACCAAATGTCCTGACCGCTCCGAAGGCGCCTGGAGTATCCGGCGCAGGAACAGCACTACCCACACTGCGCTAAAAAGCAAAATGGCGCCGTTCAAATAAAACGGGGCGCTGCGCCCGATTTGATCGTACAGCACACCGCCAACCAGCGGGCCGATCACCGCCCCCAGGCCGCCGATCAGGTCATACAACCCGTAGCTTAACCCACGCTGTTGGCTGCCGGTCAAATCCGCCACCAGGGCCGTCTCGGCCGGCTCGGAGATCATCCATACTACCGACAACAAGGTATAGGAAACGGCCAACCAGATCAGCGTGGAAAACTCCGGCAGCAGCAGGGAAAATAGGCCCGAACCGGCCAACCCCAATACCATCATTGGCAGGCGTCCAAAGCGGTCGCTGAGCGCGCCCAAGCGGCCGGCCAGTGTGGCCATGGCGATTCCCGCCGGAAAGAAAGCCCAGGCCAGGGTCTCGATATTGGTGGTGAACTTATCTTGCAGAAAAATGAGATAGATCGGGCCGATCATGGCCTCGGAGGCGCCGGTGATCAGCACCACCAGCAGCAAGGCCAGCATGCGCCGCGAGGGACGGTAGCGTATCTTGGTTTCCGGGTGGACACGCGGACGGGTTTCCGGCACTTGCTTCCAGGCCAATCCCATGCCAATCACAGTCATCACGGCAAAGCCCAGAAAAGTGATCTGCCAGCCGGCCTGGGAGTCCCATAAGGATAAAATTGTAAAGCCAACGAATATGCCCACCAATCCGCCCTGGGCGGTGACCTGGTCGATACGGCCCAGCGCCCGGCCGCGCGCTTGCGGCTGGGCCAGGTCAGCGACAATGGTATAAACTGAAATCCACAGGAAAGAAGAACCGGCGCCCTGTAATAAGCGAGCGATATACAATCCGGGGAGGCTCATCGCAAAGGCAAAAGCGACCATGGCCAACGCATAGAGTCCCAATGCCATGATGAAGAATTGTTTGCGCCCCAGGCGGTCAAGCGCCCACCCAACCAGCGGGCGCAAGACGATCGTGGTCGCCGTGAAGGTTGAAAAAAGGCCGCCGATTTCAAGCGCGCTGGCGCCTAACTCCTTGCTGTAAATGGGCAGCCCGAAATACAGGAAGGTAAAAGGTAGCGACCAGAAGAACAACGGCCGGTAGAGCACTTTAGGGGAAGACCCTGGCGGAGAGTTTTCAGACATACGAGTGCTCTTTCAAAAAATCTTCGCCTGGAAATCTGGTCCAGGTTGTTGGTTTGGGAGAAAAAAGCATTTGGTTCAGTCCAGCGCGACGATTTGCCCTTGCTCCGCGGATTGGTACAGGGCCTGCACGGTTTGTACGTGGGCGCGGCTTTCGGCCAGGCTGATGTAAGGCGGCACACCATCCAGAATGGCGGCGTGCATGTCCTGCACCTCTCCCAGGTAAAGATCCTTTTGCGGGAAGGACACTTCCTGCGGCTCGCCACGCTCAGGATAGTAGATCATGTGCGCCTCTTCAAGATTGTTGAAAGGCCGGTTGAGCTCCAGGCGGCCTTGGGTGCCAAGAATTTCGGCGCCGGTGTGATATGGGGACCGGAAGGAACAGGCGATCTGCGCCACACGCTCCCCCGAATAAACCATCTGCCCGCTGAAATCGAGGTCGACACCACTTTGGCCGATTTTCTGGGTGGCCGCCACCCACCGCGGCGGGCCGCCGTAAAGATATTGCGCCAGGCTGAGCGGATAAACGCCGATATCCCATAGGCTGCCGCCGCCCCATTCGGGCGCCAAACGGATGTTATCTTTATCTTTCAAGGTGAAGGTGAAAACCGAGCGCACCATCCACACCTCTCCCAGCCGGCCGCTCTTAACCCACTCGCCTAATAACTTGGTCTGGGGGTGGTGGCGATACATAAAAGCTTCGGCCAGCACACAACCGCTCTCCAGGCTGGCGGCTGCCATACGGTCTACGTCCTCGACACTCAACGTAAAGGGTTTTTCACATAGCACGTGCACACCGGCTTGCAGGGCTTTGATGCTCCACTCGGCGTGCAAGTGGTTGGGCAGGCCGATGTAAACCACGTCAATTTCGCCCGAATCGAGCATTTCCTGGTAACCGCCAAACGACTGCGGGATATCCCATTCGGCGCTATACTGCTTGGCACGACCGGCATCCCGGCTGGCAACTGCGACCAGTTCGCCACGCCGCGATTCGCGTATGGCCGGAATCACCAGGCGGTTAATATGCGCGGTAGAAAGCAAACCCCAACGTACGCTGTCCATGCTGATCTCCTTTCATCTCATCTTCAAATATTAGCGCTTTAAAAACGCGCCGGCTCACAATCACCCGGCAGGTCTTTTTGCAACCAGGCTAAATCGGAACGCCAGTGTGATCATCCAAACGGCAATCAAAATCCAATCCTAGACCTACCCCTACCGTAGACATGGGTTATCCGCAATAACGTCTGCCCCTGCATGCCAACTTTTATCCAGAGGATCGAGAGAGCGCATTTCAGTTTGGAGGTGTCACTGCGAGCGAATTCGGCGAAGCAGTCTCCATGACGCATAGGGGCAGATTGCTTCGACAAAGTACGTTTTTGCTTCGCAAAACAGGCAATGACACTTTCCCCTGCAGAACGAAGCTTCCCCCAGAATTGAAATACACCCGGTTCGAGACAATCGCTTGATTTTATCGCCATTTTAATATAGACTATTAGAGAAATAATTCACAGAACAAATTGAATACCTGGCTGGTGCAATTGAGGTCGGTAGCTTCCGTTTACGATGGCGCTCACACATTCGTAGGGGGAAGGGAGACAGCTCAGCATGCCTGCCAGAAAATTTTACTCGCTATTGACGACAACGCTTGTAATCCTCATCCTTGCATCCAGCTTCGGCATTTCAAAAGCAACCGATCCACCGGCTGATTTAGGCCGGTGGATTAATTATAGCCCCGGCATCACCGGGTTCCCGGGCAATTATCCGATCACAGCCCTCACGGTTGATAACGATGAAAACTTGTGGATTGGAACGGATGGCGGCGGAATCGCCGTGTACAACGGCCTGTATTGGACTCAGTACACGAAGTCCAATACCTCCAACGGGCTGGTAAGCGATTACGTCAACGTGCTGGCTGCCGATGGAGATGAAATCTGGGCCGGCACAACCGCCGGGGTCAGCTTTTACGATCAAAGCACCTCGACCTGGAGCTCCTACACCACTTCGAACTCCTCCTTGCCTCATAACCAAATTAATGGCATCGCCTTCACGACGATCGGCTCGTGGCCAAATCTGACCCGGTTGCACTTTTTCGCCACCCCCGCCGGGCTGGCGCAGCATTCCAAATCTGGGAGCAGCGATTCGTGGTCGGTCTACACGACGGGCAACAGCTCGTTACTTAACAACCACATCCGGGATATCGCCATCAGCGACGATGGGACCTACTGGATTGTAACCATCGATGGAACCCAACGAGTTGTGAACGCGAACTGGACTTCCTATACCAATGCGAACACCAGCGGATGCGCTGTGATCGAGAGCGCCAATCGTGTGGTCGTGGACGATCATAATGGCCGGGTGTGGTTTGGAACCGATCGTAGTTGGGCCATCGATCCGCTTCCCGGCCTGGGCGCCTGCATGTATGAAACCTCTACGACCACCTGGCACCGTTTCTATTCAGGCAATTCAGGCCTGGCGACCGATACCGTACGGGACCTGGCGGTGGACGACGAAGGACGCGTGTGGTTCAGCACCTATCCCTACCAGCCATCCGAGGCGGGTGGGATTTACGCCTGTACCTGGTCAAACAACGCCTGTTATTGGTTGTCCTACGACACCTCGGACGGTCTTTCCAGCCAGGAGACCGAATCCGTCGCCGCCAGCATGGACCGTGTGTGGTTTGGGACCTTTGGCGCCGGCTTAAGCAGCTTCGCTTTACATTGGAACTATTATGCCGGCGACGCGGTCAACGTTTTAGCAAGCCAATCCGGTGCGCTGTGGGCTGGCACGGCTTCCGGTCTCAAACGTTTCGATGGCTCTTCCTGGAGCACCGAGATTTCCGGCCAAGACGTTACTGCGCTATTAGTGCTTGATGCGGATTCCATCTGGGCCGGCACAGACGGCGGCGGCGTACGCTTTTGGGATGGCAGCGTGTGGCAGACCTTCAACACCAGCAACTCTAAAATCGCCGAAAACTCGGTTTTGGCGTTGGCCCAGGATGGCAAAGGACGCATCTGGATGGGCACGAAAACTCAAGGACTCAGCGTGTACAATCCTGAATCCAAGGGCTGGGCTACCTTTCGAGCCGAACTGACGCCATTGCCATCGGATCACGTGGCAGCTTTGGTGAACGATGGGCAGGATCATCTATGGGTGGGAACAGACCAGGGCGTGGCGGTTTATACGGGCGATACATGGCAGGTTTACGATCTTTCGGACGGATTGCCCAACCTGAACATCGGCGATCTGGTGATCGACAGTAAGGACCAACTATGGGCAGCGACCTCCTCCGGACCGGCGCGCTGGAATGGGGAGAGCTGGCAGGCTTTTTCACTGCCGATCGGCGGTACTAATGCCGCCAGCGCCGACTCAACCGGCAATGTTTGGTTCGCTGGCGTAGCCGGCACGGCGGTTTACAACGGTTCCACCTGGAAAATCTACCATGACAGTAATTCAGGTCTGACCAACGACGACGTGGATGCCATTGCAGCGGACAATCAGGGCGGCGTGTGGTTTGGCGCCTCTCCCGGATACGCCATGGGAGTCTACCGGGAAGGCGGTGTCTTTGTGCGCGGGGAGTTCACCCAAATCCTGGGGCTGCTATCCCCTACGATCAGCAACTTCACCCCGGGCTCCGGCGTCATGAATACGGAAGTAACCATCAATGGCACGAATTTCGATCCACGCGGTCCGTCTTACAACAAGGTCGAATTCCGAGCCCCGGGATACGACCACTGGGTCAAAGCGCAGGTGACCAGTGTGAGCGGCGCTACCCGTTTGAAAACCCGGGTACCCTCACAGGCTATTCAGGGTCAAATCCGGGTGACTACGGCTGGTGGAACGGCGACCAGCAGTGCGAACTTCGATCCGCTCCCCAGCATTACCAAGATCCAACCCACCAGCGGTGTGCTCGGCGCACCGGTAGACATTTATGGGCACAACTTTGACAGCCCAACCGCCACCGAAGTTCGCTTTGGAAATGGGAGCTGGATCTCTTCGCTGATCACCCAGACCCACAACCACATCCAGGTGCACGCGGCGGGTACCAGCGGAGCCATCCAGGTGCGCACCGCCAGCGGAATTGCCACCAGTACGAGCAATTTCACTTTTGGCAGCGGCGGGCTGGCGTTGTTCGGGTGGGAGGTTCACCAGGGCGTTCCGGTCGGGAATTTGTTGGTCGCAGAGAAGACGACTGTGGTGCGGGTGTTTGTAGGCACTGACGATCCAACTTTACCGGCATACGTGGATGGCGCGCTGTTGCGTGTTTACAAACTTGGCGGCGCCACGCCGGAACTGGCGTATGGTTCGATCCCTAACAACGGCTGGTTCAAAAATAAAACCAAACAGTTCACCCAGGATGGGAGCATCGACTTCGTGCTCCCAGGGTCGATGTTCCCACCGGGGACGAATCTCTTCCAGATCGAGCTATCCGCCGGCAACCACTTGCTCGCCGACCGGCACTTCGGCACGGCCTATTATTTTGAGAAGACGGCGGATATGCGCATTCATGCCTCGGCGCCTGGGCCGGCGCCCAGTATCCAGCAAACCGCTTTATGGATTCGCCAGATGCAAGCCATGGCGCGCGCCTACCCTGTCCGAGATGGCTGGGGGTCACTTGGCATGCCGCGCGGCGTTCAAATAATGGTGCAGCCCTACGACGAGTGCGACGGGTCCCAGATGGCACATTGTAAAGGCAGTGGGTATCTATGGGATTTCTGGCAGCAAAACCCCACCGGACAGCAGCGAGCCCTGCTAACTGAAAATAATCTGAGTGACACGACCATCAGCGATGATAAAGTCGTCTGGTCGATCAAGAAGATCGCCGCAGGAGAGAAGGGCAGCAAGAATTTCCTGGCCCGGCTGCGCCCTGAGGCCTATTTTTCACCCGGGGCGAACACGGTCGCAATAGGCGCCCAGATCGATTCCGCCGACCAAAGTGGCAGTCCCGATGATAGCGCTTCGGCAACCTTTACCGTTAATCGCACGACCAGCACATCCAGCCACATGGGACAGCAGAGCGCCAGCCAACTCGCCCATGCAAGTGAAGAAATGCTTGTCCAGGAAGCCGGCGCAAGTACCCCGAGCCTGGATGTCAGCATCGCCGTCGATTCAAAGCCAGCCTTCGACAACGATGGCAGCGGCGACCTCAGCCCGGGAGACGTGGTAATAATCACGCTGAATTACGAGAATAAAGGCAGCGGCGATGCCAACAGCGTCAAGATGACCAGCACCTTCAATAAGAGTCACCTGGCAGCTTACGGAACTGGCGGCATGATGTTAGGCAGCGGCAACACTTTCTCCACCCAGCTCATTCCTGGCCAATTTTGGGCTGGCTACGGCCACCCACCACGCGGCTACGATTGGCTTCTGGATGAGAACTACAATGGCGTCATCGATCCCAGCGACCTGACGTTCTTCGTGGTCGAGTTTGAAGACTGGAATCCCAACACCGGGAATATCACCGTTTCTACCGATCTGACCAAGCTCGACCCTGGCGAAGTGGTTCGTAACTTTGCCGACAACAATCACAACGGCAAGCACGACGGGGGAGAAGCTACGTCTCAATACGTACAGCGCAGAGACAACAATATGAGCTTGCTGTATGATCATCCCTGGCAACTGATGTCCGACTACAACAAGACTGCCACAGCTTCACGCAAGGCCGAGTTTTCATCCTTTTGGTTTTGGGGGAACACCCGCCTGTGGCGCTGGCCGGGCAATCCATGGGAGGTAAATTACATCCTTGGACCCGGGCAAGGCAACATGCCCGGCTATAAGACCTGGGTGGACATTGCCCACGACACCAGTTTTTTACACGAGCTGGGCCACAATCTGGGCCTGGTAAGGAAGTTCTCCCCTCATTCCACTCCTAACGGCCATACCACGAATCGCCTGCTGCCGATTCCGGCGGCTTACGATCTGCTCAACCAACGAGTCGTAACCGGAAATAATCTGCTCTCTATTATGTGGTATATCGTACAAGCACCGGTGGAGGACAGCTTTTTCGAACCGTTCGAGTATTTCGACGCCTATAACTTTCTGCGCTTCCACCAATCCCCTTCGACCAGCCGGCTCCAAGACCAGGCCTTCGAAAGTTCCTTCGCCCTCAGCGGGTATTTGAGCCAGGACGGCAGGCTTGAAATCAGCAACTCTTACCTGACCAACGCCTTGCAGCCCAGCGCCGAAGATCCCGAAAGCGCTTACGAACTGGCCTTCTTAAACGGCGACGAAGTTTTAGCAACCAGCGGCTTCCCGGTTGATTTCACCTTACACATCGACAGCACTGAACCGCAAAACCCACCGGAAACCATCGAACTCGAGAGGGTCTTTTTCGAGGTTATCAGGCCCTTCCCAGAAGGAACGACCGCCGTCGAAATCCGGCACGCTCAAGATACCCTGGCGCACCTAGAAGTCAGTCCGAATAGCCCCTGGGTGGAAGTCGTCAGCCCGAACGGGGGCCAGGCCTTCAGTGGAGACGACGTGGTGCTTGTCGACTGGCAGGCAGGCGACCCGGATGGGGATGACCTGTGGTATGCCGTACGCTACTCCGCCGATAATGGAACCACATGGCAGACTCTGGCTGCAGGCACACAGCTCAGCGAATTGGAAGTCAATTTGGACACGTTACCGGGAGGCGGGCAGGCGCTCTTCGAAGTAGAAGCCAGCGACGGCTTTCACACAGCCACGGACCGCAGTGATGGGGCCTTCCAGGTGGGCAAGAAAGCTCCCCTGCCTGCGGCGATTGTTGCGCCGCTGCCAGGAGCGCGCCTGGTGCAGACGCTGCCGGTCACCCTGCAAGGAGGCGGCATCGATCCCGAAGACGGCGTGCTGAACGGGGAAGCGCTGCAATGGTATTCAGACCGGGATGGTTATCTCGGCGCCGGTGAAAGCCTCACCACCACCTTGACGGTGGGCGTGCACCAGATCAGCCTGGAAGTGCGTGACCAGGATGCCAACACAAACAGCGTCACTACGAGCATCGAAATGCTACCCGATTTCGACGGCGACCGGCTGCCGGACGAACTTGAGAGTGGTGTGGCGGGACTGGCATGGTGGAACGCTGAGGATGCGGGGTCTGACAATGATGGGGATGGCCTAACTAACACAGGCGAACTGGACTGGGGCACTGATCCCGGCAACCCGGATAGTGACGGGGACGGGATTATGGATGGTGAGGAAGTTGCCGGCGGCGGGTTCCCAGATGACCCCGACTCTCAGCCCGCGCCAGCAACGCTGTTGGTCAGCGCCAGCGAACTGGAATTCTACACGCCGGCTGCAGAGGAGAATCCAGCGCCGCAAAACCTCCTGCTGCTGGGTAGCACGCCGGAAACATTGGGCTGGTCCGCTCAGAGCAATGTTCCCTGGCTTGAACTGGCGGCCTCATCCGGTGAGACACCGTACAATCTAGAAATCCATGTGAACGCCAGTGGGCTTCAGACAGGTTTCCATACGGGCCAGATCACTTTCCAATCCGCCGGGCAAGAGATTGCTCTCCCCGTGCTGCTCAAAGTCGGCGTTACCGGACGACCGCCGCAACTCTACCTGCCGCTGATCCATAGGCAGTAGTGGCAAGATTCTTTATTCGGGGGACCAGGTGCAATGCACTTCGAAAGTGCAGTGCACCTCATCAATGCTGGCCTAGGGTGCCCAGGCGGCGCACGCGGCGCTCCAGCGCCCGGAAGGCCGCCAATCCCAGGGCGACGAACAGGAACATGCTGGCTACCAAAACCACGATCTCAGCCCACATGGGGATCAGGGTGCGGGTGTTGAGCAACCAGCCGCGTACGGCGTCAAATCCGTAAGTCAGCGGGATGGCCAGGGAAACCGGCAGCAGCCATTTCGGCAGCACCGTTACCGGAAAATCGGCGCCGGTAAAAAGCTGTACCAGGAAATTGGACATATCCACCATGGTATTGGCCTCGCGCACGATCAAGACCAGGGCCGCAAAGGCGAATCCGAAACCGTATAGCCCAACCAATACGGGCAGCGTGGTCAGGAAAGCCGCCAGAGCATTCCCGGTGGGATGAAACCCAAAAATCAAACCCGCCAATACCAGCATACCCATGGAATTGAAGGCTGTCACCAATATGCTGGTCAATGTGCGACCGACCAGTAGCAGCGGCCGTGATACCGGCGCCATCCAGTTGGATTCCAGCACGCCCGCATCCATATCCTTTTTCAGCGAAAAACCCATCCCCCAAAAGACGGCTGAGACGAACTGCGCCAGGACGGCGCCCAGCAGGATGAAGGACATATAATCGCTGGTGCCGCTGTAGGCAGCAAAGCCGCGCGCCTCGCCGTCGACGCTGAAAGCGCGGCCCATAAAATACACCGGGGTCAGCCAAATGATGGGTTGAAAAATGGTTGAGACCACGTTCAAGGGGTAGCGCCAATATTCGTACCAGTCTTTACGGGCGATCGCCAGCAGGGCGCGCACCTGTGACCGCCACGTCGGTTGGAAAACTTCCAAGTGCGTCGTCTCTGCGCCTGTCCAGTCCAAAGTATCCATTTCAGTATTCTCCAATCGCGCCGGTTCGGCGTGCCCGGCGTTCCATCCACATAAAAATCAGAAAACCGGCCAATAATAGCGCGGCGCCAGATAAAAATAGAAATTTCAGGTCGGGCAGCAGGGTATAAAAATCCGCCCCGGATAGCATAGCGCTGCGCATGGCGTGGATGATGGCGGTCTGGGGCAGCCATCTTGAAATCGTCTGCATCCAGCCGGGCAGCACCAGGACCGGGAACGTGATCCCCGAGAAAATCATCACCATACCGCGCACCAGGTACACGAAGGCGTTGGCCTCCTTGACGGTGATGACCAGGCTGGCGAAGGCAAAACCCAACCCGTAAATGGATGGAATCGCCGCCAGAAGGACCAGCAGGACCATGAATGGGTTGCCATGTAGGCGTACACCGAAGATCAAGGCAAATTCCACAAAGGAAACCACCAGGAAGAACAGCATGGTGATCAATTCGGTAATGCTGCTGCCTAGCAGGAAGGAGAAGCGCCAGGTAGGTGAAAGCCAGTTGGCTTCCAATGTGCCGCGCAACTGTTCATCTCTCAGGGTCAGACCAACGTTCCAGAGAACGATATTCTGCCACATCCAGATGGTGGTGCCGACAGCGATATAGCCCAAAAAATTTTCGGTCCCAGCGACCTGGTTGAACAAGGCCAGGCCGCTGCCATCCGGGCCAGCCAAAGCCCGGCCGGTGAGAATATAACCCGCCGGGAAGATCACCGGCCAAATGATCAGCCCGACCACCCAACTGGGATAACGCAAGAAGATCACCCATTCTCTACGCACCACGGCTAAAAGCGCTCTGATCTGGCTTAAGAAGTCCCTGTGGGAAAGAGAATGCCTGAAAACGGATGGTTGAGAACCAGGAGTTTGAGGAATGTGTATTTGTTCGCTTACGGTCATTGTTAATCCTTAACCCAGCTCGCACCAGGAGTACCCCCGGATACGATTTACTGACGATTTCGTTGCTGGCCAAGCCACAATAGAGCCTCAATCGCGCAGTGCTTTGCCGGTGAGCTGGATAAATACATCCTCCAGAGAGGGCTTGACCACGTTCATGTTGACCACGTGTGTGCCGTTCTGGTTGAGCTGCTCGATGATGCCCGGCAACAAAGATTTGCTGTCCGCAGTGTGCAAGCTGATCTCCCAAAGCGGGCTGTGTTCCACCTGGCGGGTGATTAAATTCGTGACGCTGGGCAGACTTTGCAGGCGGCCGGATAGCTCCGGGTACCAACCGGCGATTTCCAGGCGGACGATGTCGTGCTGGCCGATACGGCGCTTGAGTTCTACGGGCGTATCCTGGGCGATGATGCGCCCTTGATCGATAATGGCGATGCGATCGCTAAGCTGGTCGGCTTCTTCCATATAGTGGGTGGTCAGTAAAATGGTGTGTCCCTCTTCCTTGAGCTCGACAACCAACTCGCGCACCCGCC
>Ga0207752_1001356_pt1 | contig 11274 bp, 9 predicted proteins | sample Pon2CUnioCityCA_6_FD_187272 | JGI IMG/M metagenome (GOLD analysis project Ga0207752, IMG submission 187272) | Marine sediment microbial community from Union City, CA, USA - Pond 2C Sediment 2 (SPAdes) | ecosystem: Environmental > Aquatic > Marine > Intertidal zone > Salt pond sediment ... | reverse complement strand
GTTCGTCGCCGCCGGTTCGCCGGCGCACCTCGGCTCCCGGTTCGCCGACGCCTACACGGCGTTCTCGCCGCTCGTTGCGCTGTACGCGTCGTACCGCGACTACTTGTTCGACGGAACGGCGGTCGAGATTCCCGCGAATCTGGTGGCCTCGTGCGAGCGGTTTTCCTACGAGCTGGCCCTGTTCCACCTCGACTACGTTGTCCAGACCGCGTCCGCGTCCGCCGGAGGGCTCGCGTACCTCGCCCGCCTGCGAGCGGAGTCGACCTCGTTCTGCGACACCTACGACGCGTGGATTCGCTCGCTCGCCGAATCGGTCGAGGTCGATGCCGACCTCCTGAACGCCGCGAGCGATGACGGCCTCTTCGCCGGGATCAAGCGGACGAACGAGCTGCTGGAGGTCGTCCTCGACGAGATCCTCGTCGGCCTCGGCGAGGGGGTCGAACGGTGGGCGTTCGCGGTGTCGTTCTCGATGCGGTCCCTTCTCAACCAGACGGAGTTCGAGCGGATCGACGAGACGTACCTCCGGGAGATCCTCTACGCCGATCCGGAAGGGGTCGCACCGCCGTTCGCCGTTCCGGACGAGATCGCTCTCGCGATGGAGCGGCTGGTCGACCTGAGCGGACGCGATCTCTCCGACGACGAAGCCGATGACGCCGTCCGACTGGCCTCGGCGATCTACGCGTACTTCGTCGGGGGACCGTAGCCGGCCCCGAAAGGGGGCGGGAAGGCGAACCTGTTGCCGTGTTCGCCTTCCCTGGGTAAGAACCGTAGGCTGTTTTCCCGTGTCCTAGCTCGTGCGCAGGCGGTCAGCCTCCGGTTCAGAGGGCTCTGTGCGTTCGGAGAGGGCACCGCGTCCGGTCCGGCCGCGGCGTGGAAGTTGGTAAGGAGGTACGATGGAAGCCTTCACGCTCGCGTGAATCCTTCCATCGATTTGTCCCCGCTCCTTTCGCACGCACCTCCAGGCTTCTTGTCCAAAGCTTAAGGAGAGGATACTCCGAGGACCCCGGCCCGGAGGCGAAACGGGAGACCCGAGCCGCGGTCCTTCGTGCCCCGGGCCGGGCGCGCGCCTCCCGCGGGAAGGAGACGGATGTCCGCGCGCTACTTGGGGGCGATCCGGGCGATCTTCCAGTAGTCCTGAACCGTCTGGATCAACCGCTCGAAGTCCTTCGAGTCGACCGGTTTGGTCATGTAGCTGGCCGCGCCGCTGTCGTACGCCTTGACCATGTCCTCCTCCCGCTCGGAGATCGTCAGCACGATCACCGGGATCCGGCGGAGGCGCTCGTCCTCCTTGATCTTGGCGAGGACCTCCAGCCCGTTGATCTTCGGGAGGTTGATGTCCAGCAGGATCAGATCGGGACGCGGGGTGTCCTCGAACTCCCCCTTCTGGGCGAGCGCGTCGAGCGCCTCTTCCCCGTCCCGGGCGAAGTACAGCTCGCACTTCACGTCGCTTTTGCGCATGGCGCGCTTGATGATCGTGACGTCGTTGGGGTTGTCCTCGACGACCAAGACCTTCATCTTCTCGAGGCTATGCATTGGTTTCCACCTCTCTTGCTCTGGGAATGGTAAAGTAGAACGTGCTCCCTCTGCCAACGTCCGAGTTGACCCAGATCTTTCCGCCGTGCTCCTCGACGATCCGCTTGCAGATCGCGAGGCCGGCCCCGGTCCCTTCGTAATCGTCCCGTGGATGCAGCTTCTGGAAGATGCCGAAGATCCGTTGTTGGTAGCGGGACTCGATGCCGATTCCGTTGTCCTCCACGAAGAACGTCGCCATCCCGTTGGCGGACGGTTCCTGCGGCTGCCACCCGACGCGGACCATCGGGAGCGCCTTGTCGTTGTACTTGGTCGCGTTGATGATCAGGTTGCTGAACAGCTCGGTGATCCGAACCTTGCTCCCCTTCACCGGCGGGAGGCCGTCGGCGACCTGAAGGTTCACGCCGCGGAGGCGAACCTCGAGGTCCTCTCGGATCTCTTCGAGGAGCCGCTGGGTGTTGATCCGCTCGAACGACTTCGTGTCCATGTGGATGCTCGACAGGGAGAGGAGGTCGTTGATCAGCTGCCGCATCCGCGCCGACGTCCGCCGCAGGGTGTGGAGGTACTCGACCCCGTCCTTGTCCAGTTTGTCCTCGTAGTCCTCGAGCAGGAACCCGCTGAACGTCTCGACCGTGCGAAGCGGCTCCTTCAGATCGTGGGAGACGACGTGAGAGAACTCCTCGAGCTTCTCGTTGCTCCGCTCCAGGTTCTTCGACTCCTCGCGGAGGCTGTTCTCCAGCCGCTTCAGCTCGGTGATGTCGATGTAGTGATCGATCCGACCGCCCTTGTACCGCTCCGTCTCGATCGGGATCGAACGGTACTCGAGGACCCGCTCGTCCCGCCCGAGGGTGGGGCGGACGCGGCAGGTGATCGAGTCGATCCGCTCCCCCTTGTCGACCGCTTCCTCGATCACCTTGGCGAGGGTCTGGGCGTCCTCGAACGCGCCGACGTAGCGGGAGAGGGCGCGTTTCGCGTTGACGCCGATCAGTCGGTCCCGGTCGATTCCGAAGAAGCGCCCGATCGTCGCGTTGGCCCAGATGACCTCGCGCTTTCTGTCCGTGATGATGATCCCGGAATCGAGGGTGTCGACCGCCTCCTCGATCAGGCGTCGATACCGCGCCTCGGTCTCCATCAGCTGCCGCTCGAGCTCCGCCTCCCTGGACCGATTCCGCGCTTCGATCACCGCCGTCCGATCGTCGAGGCGGGTCCCCCGGATTTCGACCGGGAACGCTGTGCGGTCCTCGGCGACGAACCGGGTCTCGATGCCGCGGATCTCGCCTCGCTCGAACAGGCGGATCAGCTCGGCCTTCACCTTGTTGATCTCTCCGGGATGGACGTACTCGGTCAGCGGGAGCGTCTGCCTCGTCGCGTGGCCGATCGACGCCCGGGACGCCTCGTTCCGGCGCTTGACCGTTCCTTCGCGATCGATGAAATGGAGGATGTTGAACGCGGGCTCGAAGATCTCTTCGTCCTGTCGATCCTTCAGCGATTTCGGCGGGTGCCACATCGCGCGTCGCGCCCGCCGGCGCTCGTTGTGCCAACCGAGCGCGAAGCCGATGCCGAGGTAAGCGACCGGGAACAGGGCGATCGAGACGGGCGAGCGGATCCCGAAGAAGACCAGAAGGGCGACACCGACCGCCGACAGCCCACCGGAGAGGAAGAGGGCCCCGCGCCGGCGAAGGGCCTGCGCCCCGAAGACGAGGGGGACCGCGAAGGTGGCGTAGACGAGAAACGTCAGCGGGACGGGAGGGACTCCCGTCCGGTGGAGCACGATGCTGATCACGAGAGCGACGATGGACGAAACCCCGACGAGGATCGTCCGTTCCGTCGGATTCAGCCCGTTTGCCAATGGCCACCCGTCCTTGAGCTCGCCAAGAGAACCCCGGTCAAGACGCCTGCCTGGGGGGAAGATACAAACCGATCGGACGATCTCAAAGGACACCGATCACCCGCCCGCGGGACCTTCTTCCTGCGGCGTCCCGATCGTCAGATGATCAGGTTCGGGTTGAGGTTGGCGAGGAACGGCTCGACGATCTTTTGCAGGTAGGCCTCGCGGAGGATCTTGATCTTGCGGCTTTCGATCGCGATGATCCCGCGGCTCTCGAGCTCGCTCAGTGTCCGGATCGCGGTCTTGGACGAGACGCCGGCCATCTCGGCGAGCTCGGCCCTCGACAGCTCGACACCGCTCCGGCCGAGGTGGAGGATCAACCGCGCGAGTCGCTCCTTGCTGGACGAGTAGGACCGCTCCGCGAGCTTGTTCTGGAACGCCTTCAGCTCCTCGGAGAGCTTCTCGTACAGCCGGAAGATCGTCTTCGGGTGGCGCTCGAGGAAGTAGAAGAAGTCGCCCCGCTCGAGGAAGCCGACCGTGACGACATCGATGGTCTTGGCGTAGGCGTTGTGGCTCCCCTTGTCGAAGAGGGTCGTTTCGCCGAGGATCTCGCCCGGACCGGCGATCTTGAGGATCTGGCTCTTCGCCCGCATGCTTCGCTTGACGAGCTTGACCATCCCTTCGAAGATCAGATAGAAGCCGAACGCCGGTGCGCCCTCCTGGAAGATGATCTCTCCCCGCCCGTAGTTGATCGTGCGAATCGGCTCGCGAAGCTTGTCCAGCTCCTTGTCTTTCAGATCGGAAAAGATGCGGAAATCCTTGAGATCGGCCATGCCACCCCCCTCTGGCGGTTGTCCTGTACGAAGCTCGTTACGCCTGTCCCTCCCACCCCTGACCTCACATCACCCATGGAACAGGGTCAGGCGTCCTGCATTGTAATCGATATCACATCCAACGCCAAGTCTTCTCTGCCGTTCGGCGAGCCGGCACTCGGAGGAGGACCGGCTGCGGCCGGGATCGCTGAACCCGTCTTGACACCCCGATCGAAGCCTCCTACACTCCGACCACACGCGCCGGAGTGGCGGAATTGGCAGACGCGCAGGATTCAGGATCCTGTGGGGTTCACACCTCGTGTGGGTTCAAGTCCCACCTCCGGCAGAACGCTCGTCGCTCGATATCCCCCTTCAGCACGCTTCGACTCGCGAGGCGTCGCGGACGCTCCGCGAACGCGCGGGACGGGCGACTCTTCCTTACACGCCGCGGCCCGCCCAGAGGGCGACGGCGACGAACAGCGCCTGCAGGAGCCAGAAACGGACGGTGATCTTCGCCTCCGGCCACTCGAACCCGCGGAGGAGGGTGGGAGTCCGCGCTCGGGTGGAGTCCTCGAAGTGGTGGTGAAGCGGGGCCATCTTGAACAACCGCACCCCGGCGATCCGGTACGACGCGACCTGGGCGATCACCGACCCGGCTTCGAGCACGAGGACACCGGCAACGAGCGGGAGGAAGAAGACCGTCCCCGTGAGGAGCGAGACAGCAGCGACGATCCCGCCGAGGCCGAAGGAGCCGACGTCGCCGAGGATCAGCCGGGCGGGATGAACGTTCGTCCACAGGAAGCCGATCAGCGCGCCGAGCAACGGAAGGACAAGAACGAGGATCGATCTCGAAGGCGTCAGGACGAGAAGCCCGATCAGGGCCAGAACCGCGACGCCGCCCGCCAGTCCGTCGAGGCCGTCGGTGAGGTTCATGCTGTTCGTCGTCGCGAGGAGGGTCACCCAGAGGAGAGCGAAGGTCGCGATCGGCGGCAGCGTGACGGTCCCCGCCGAGAACGGAATCCGCTGCGGGACAGAGAGGACGTCGCGGTACAGGAAGAAGAGGGCGATCGCGGCGAGGCTTCCGAGGACGAGCTTCCACGGGGCGGTCAACCCGAGCGACCGGCGGCGCTGGAAGGACCGGACGTCGTCGAGGAAGCCGAGGCCGCCGTGCAGCGCGCCGGCGGCGAGGACGAATCCGATCGGGCGGGCCCATTCGGCGATCGGCCAGAGGGAGAGAACGGCGATCGCCCAGGCGGACAGGACGAGGAGTCCGCCCATCGTCGGCGTGCCGGCCTTCTCCGCGTGCCCCTGGGGCCCGAGCTCCCGGATCTGCTGGCCGACCCCGCGCCGCCTCATCCACCGCGAGAAGGCGGCGCAGCAGAACGCGGTGATCGGGGCGAGGGCGATCGAGACCGGGACGAGCGCGTTCACGCAGCGTCCACCCGCCGCAGCTCCCCGTCGCACTCCAGCAGGAGCCGGCGCAGGTCGGCGTGATCGGCGTCCCTCGGGGCGCCGAGGACGCGTTGGACGAGCTTGAACAGCTGGTAGGTCGTGATCAGACAGAATCCCTGCGCCTGACAGCCGCGCAGGACCTCGGGGGCGAACTGCGTCGGACGGCGCTTCGGGTCGAGCTCCCGCGATCCGCCGACGACGAGGATTCCCTTCCGCGGTCCCTCTTCCTCGGTGACCGAACGGTCGACCGCGTTCAGCAAGCGGCGATAGGGCGGGAGCCCGACCGCCTCGGCCTCGGTCGCCTCGACGACGACGAGCGCGTCCCCTTCGTCCGAGCGGAGCTCGATGGCGCGATCGTTGCGCTCGACGTCGAATCCGAGGGCGCGGAACGCGTCGGCCGCCGCGGGGAGAAGCGCGAACCGGCCCCGGGTGTAGAGGAGCCGCTTGATGCGCGTCTTCTCTCGCAGCCGGTCGGAGACCTCGTCGATCTTCGCCGACAGCGTCGCGTGCCGTTCGCGCAATCCGGCCAGCTCGTCGACGAGACCTTCCTCTCCGGGGACGGGGTACGCGGGGAGCCAGTCGGGCTCGGAGGCGAACGCGGGCCGCTCGGCGGCCCGCTCGACCGCCTCGAGGAGCGCGATCGCCTCCTGCGACGGGGCGACGCCGGCGAGCGGCGGGACGAGGACCAGCCGCCCCTCGTCGAACGGGATCTCGAGCGCGACGACGTCGCCGACCCGATTGCGGGCGAGGACGGTCGCGAACCGGTCGATCGGCGTCGACAGGAGATCCTGATACACCGCGTCGTAGACGAGCCGCCCCTCGAATCGACGGAGGTACCCCTCGAACGGGTTTCCGGACCCCTCGAAGACGACGTCGTCCCCGTGCCGTGGGACGAACCGCCCGTTCGACGGGAAGGAGAACTGATGCTGGCGGTCGACCAGCGAGACGGAAGGCAGCCAGCTGTACCGATCGATGCGCTCCGGCGGCTCCTCGCCGGACGCGATCTCCAGCGGCTCCCCCCGCGCGCGGAGTCGACAGACGAGGAGGCCTCCCCCCTTGAGGAGCAGGTCCTCCGCCTCCGCCCGGCGGCGCCCCATCCAGGCGCTCACCGTCCGGCCGAAGCCGCGATCCCGGTGCGGATCCGTTCGACGGATCCCGTCGCCGCCGGGGGCGACGTCGGAAGTCCAACGATCGGAGAGGCTCAGCGGGTCGAGGAGGACGGCGTCCGACCCCGCGAGGGACGACCGGCCGAAGAACTCCTCCCGTTCGATGCTCGGATGATCGAGCCGCCAGTCGACGGACAGAAGACGATACCCCATGGCGGGACGATCTTACCCCTCGCCTCGATCCGGGAGCAACTCCGAACAAAAACGGAGGGACCGCGGGGTGCGCGGTCCCTCCTTCGGCTTTTCGTCCCTACGGGCTCTCCAGGTTGGAGATCGTGGTGGTCCAGTAGACGAACCGGGTCGTCGCGGTGTAGCTGATCGCGTTGCCGATCCGGAAGTCGAGACTCGGCGTGAGTTCGGCGCTGCTTCCGCTCGGAAGCCCGACGACGAACGGCGAGGTCGGTGGATGCACCATCGAGTATCGCAGGTACACGAAACCGGACGACGTCTCCAGGTCTCCGTCGCCGTCGATGTCCAGCTCCAGGTGGAGCCACATGCTCTTCGAGTCGGGAATCCGGAACGTGTGATCGATGTACCCGGCCTGGAGCGAACCCTCGTAGACGAGGGTCTTCCCGCCTTCGGTCGGCGCGGGGACGACCCCCATCGGGGCGGCCTGTCCGGAACCGCTGCCGCTCGTCTGCCCGACGTTCTGGAAGGAACCGTCGGTCCGGAGCTCGATCCGGTAGTCGTGTGGCCCGGTCCAGCCGGCACCGGCGTTGACGGTGACGTGCCAGCTGTCGGTCCCCCACACGAAGAAGCCGGGGGTCGACCCCATCGGCGGCTGGCCGCCGGGCGACGTTCCGCCGCTCGACACGACGATCGGCTGCGTCACACTGGACGAAAGGCCGTCGTCGTCGACGACGGTCAGTCGGACGAAGGCGGTGCCGACCGCCTGGTAGGTGACCTGGCCGAGGGAGCCGCTCATGTCGTCCGTCCCGTTCCCGTCGAGGTCCCAGAGGTACGACACGATCGTGCCGTCCGGATCGAAGGACGACTGAGCGTTCAGCAGGATCGGCTGTCCGACGGTGGGCGTCAGCGGAGAGTAGGTGAACGCGGCGACCGGTGGCTGCCCGGTCGCTCCGACGACGACCGTGTGCGAGGCCGAATCGGTGGACGCGTCGTCGTCACCGACGGTCAGCGTCACGACGTACGTCCCCGGCGCGGCGAACTGGTGGTAGACGATGCTTCCTCCGACGGGCGCGGTCCCGTCGCCGAACGACCAGGTGTAGCTGGCGATCGTGCCGTCCGGGTCGGACGAGCCGGTCCCGTCGAACCGGACCCACTCCGCGACGCCCGGGCTCGTCGGTGAGTACGTGAACGCGGCGTTCGGCGGCAGGTTGGTCGCCCCGACCTGGATCGCCCGAGACGCCGAGTCGCTCGCACCGTCGTTGTCGAGAACGGTCAGGGTGACCACGTACGTCCCCGGGGCGGAGAACCGGTGCCAGGCGACGACGCCGGTGTCGCTCGTCCCGTCGCCGAAGCTCCACGAGTACGAGGCGATCGTGCCGTCCGGGTCGGACGAGGCGGATCCGTCAAACTGGACCCAGCCGTTGACCGCGGGGTTGGTCGGGGAAAACGCGAACGCGGCCGTCGGGGCCTGGTTGGTCGGCCCGATCTGGATCGTCCGAGAGATCGAGTCGGACGCCCCGTCGTTGTCGGTGACGATCAGGGTGACGGTGTAGGTGCCGGGAGACGTGAACCGCTGCCACGCGGTGCTCCCGTAGGCGGTCGATCCGTCGCCGAAGTTCCACGAGTACGACGTGACGGTGCCGTCCGGGTCGACGGACGCCGACCCGTCGAACTGGATCCACTCCCCGACGCCGGGACTGCTCGGCGAGTAGGTGAACAGCGCCGTCGGAGGCGTGTTCACGGAGACGAGCGGCTCGAGCGTGACGTTGATCGTTCTCGTCAGGCCGCCGATGGTGAAGATCGCGGCGTTCCATCCGCTGTATCCCGGCTTGGTCACCGAGAGGCGGTGGAATCCTTGCTCGACGAACAGCGTCCGCGGCGTGTAGCCGGCGTACTGCCCGTCGAGGCTGATCAGCGCGCCGGACGGGGTCGAGTTGATCGTGACGATGCCGTAGGAGGGAGGCGTTCCGGAGACGATCTCGAAGCTCGTGAAGTCCCAGCTCCGTTCCTCGACCGGTAGGATCCCGAGGATCTGGGCCTCGATGCTCTGCTGGAAGACCTCCGGGTCCTGCGACATGTACGCGAACGGCTGAACCGGACTCGTCGTGGCGAGGATCTGGAGGTATTCGGTCCCCGTCGGAGGGGCGACGATCCACCGGCTGCTACCGGGAGGAGGGCCGAGGGTGTGTTCGCCCGCCTGGACGAAATTGTTCGGCGTTCCCGCCGAAGGATACGGGAAGAGCTGGTTCGCGATCCCGTCCGGCTGGATGTCCCAGACGTAGACGTAGGCCGGTTTGTTGACGGAGTAGTAGATGGTGATCGCCTCGCCGATGGCGTAAGCGCCCTTGTCGACCCAGATTCTCACCTCGAGCTCGCTCTCCGGCGGCGTGGGGATGATCCCCTTGGGGGCCACGGGCGCCTGCGCCGCGCCGAGGACGGCGGCGAGTGCGAGGACGAACAAGAGAACGACTCCGGTCCTCCAGGTTCTCGCTTTCATGTTTTCCTCCCTTTCATCTTCTTCGTGTTCATCGATTATCGTCTCATCACGTGACAGCGGAAAGGGCGACCCGTGTCATGTCCGCCGGTTCGAGCCGCTTCAGCACGAGATCGACGTCCGCGGGGTTCAGGGTCGCTCCCTCGAGCGACGTCAAACGGAAACGGACTTCCTGGTACACCGTCTGCCCCTCGAACGGGCTCCCCCCGCCCTCGAGGTAGTCGGCGATGGTATCGGAGATGTGGGTCACGAGCAGGTTGAAGCGCGGGGTCGGAACGGCCGTGGGCACCGATTGGGGGCTGCCCGGGGCGACGGAGAAGATCCCCTTCGCGTAGAGCAGGTCGCGGGTCTCCACGAGGAGGGTCAGGCGCTGGCGCAGGCTCTGTTCGATCTGCTGCAGCGGGACTCCGCGGGCGATCCCTTCGAGCCCTTTCGTGACGAGACCGTCGACGGGAAGGCCCTCTTCCATCGCGACGAAGACGTGGACCAGAACCGCCTCCTTCTCGGCGGCGGAGTACGCCGTCGACGCGAGGCGTTCGATGAACTGAAGGACCTCGACCGTCGGGAAGTCCGACTGGCTCATCCCGAGTTCGACCGCGGCGACGAAGCGACTCACGTCCGAGACGGGGATCGCCCCGAGGGCCTGCTCGAAATCGGAGATCGGGACCTGCGCCAGCGCGGACGCCGCGACCGAAACGAGAAGCAAAGCGATCAGGATCGGCTTTCGCGCCGGAGCGAAGCGGATCATGCGCCGTCACCCCCTCCGACGTATCGCACCGAGCTGTACTCGCCGAAGCTCTGCACGTACTCGTCGGCCAACGGGTCCTGTCCCCACCAGCGGCCGTCGATGACGAAGGCGTATTCGTACCGTCCCGGCGGTAGCGGAATGCTCACCGTCCAGATCCCGTCGTTGTCGTCGTCCGACAGGGCGGTCGGCTCCCACGCGTTGAAGTTGCCGACGACCGACACGTCGGTCGCGTCGAGCGCGGGCAGGACGAACAGGACCTCCTGGCCCCCGTCCGCGGCCCGCGACGGGGTGAGCCGGATCCCCGGCGCGTTGCCGGTGAGCCCGAACTGGTTGGCGATGAGGACGCCGACCAACAGGCAGATCGCCGCCGTGGCGCCGACGACGGAGAGCTGTCCGATCCGCCCTCCGCGCGTCGGCGCGAGCAGCTGCCTCAGCCAATCGGAGACCCGCAGGCGCGGGCGGCGCTCGCCGAGCTCAACGGCGATCTGCTCTTCGAGGCCGACCAATCCGCTCGCCGTCTCCGCGACCTCTTGCCGAAGCGTGTCTCGCAGGACGTCGTCGAATTCGTCCGGTCTCACGATCGATCACGCTCCTCCATCCGTTGTTTCAGCATGGCCTTTCCTCTATGAATCCTCGTTTTCACGGTTCCTTCCGGGATCGCCAGGATCTCGGCGATCTCCCGATACGGGAGGTCGTTGTAGTACCTGAGCACCAGCGGAGCGCGGTACCCGTACGGGAGGCGCGTGAGCGCTTCGCGGACTTCGGCGTGCCGGTCGTCCCTCGCCACGATCGTCGCGGGCATGGGGGCGCTGCTCGTGATCCAGACGGTGCTCTGACCGGATCCAGCCCGCGAGCCGTCGGCCCCCACGCGGGGGCATTCGGCCGCCCGACGGCACCTCCCGGTGACCCTTGAAGTGGGCCCCCGGCGAACGCCCGGCATGGCGACCGAGACCGGCTCGAACGGCTTTGCGACGCTCGAGGTCGACGGAGGCGTGGCCGAGCTCAGGCTGACCCGCGAGGAGAAGAAGAACGCGTTCTCGCCGGCGGTCGGCGACGACCTCGTCGAGCTGATCGTCGCGATCGAGGACCGGGTCGACGTCTCCGTCGCCGTCCTG